>Ga0123332_1004182_pt1 | contig 12784 bp, 10 predicted proteins | sample BioC12SIPDNA_4_FD_89958 | JGI IMG/M metagenome (GOLD analysis project Ga0123332, IMG submission 89958) | Anaerobic biogas reactor microbial communites from Washington, USA - Biogas_R2_A C12 SIP DNA | ecosystem: Engineered > Bioreactor > Anaerobic > Unclassified | place: Washington, USA...
ACACCGAAGCCCGCCAGGCGGTCAACGGGATCGGGCTCGTCCGGCTGATGGGGCGCGATGCCGGGTTCATCGCCGCCGGGGCGGCGCTGGTCAGCCAGGAGGCGAATTTCGTGCTGATCCCGGAAGTCCCGTTCCCGCTCGACGGCGAAGACGGCCTGCTGGCGGCACTCGAACGGCGCATTCTCCGGCGCGCCCACGCCCTGATCGTGGTGGCGGAAGGGGCCGGCCAGCACCTGTTTGCCGGCGTCACGCCACGCACCGACGCGTCGGGCAACGCCATCCACGAGGACATCGGCCTCTTCCTGCGGGAACGCATCCAGGATCATTTCGCGCGGCGCAATATCCCCATCAGCCTGAAGTATCTGGATCCCAGCTATCTGATCCGCAGCATTCCGGCCACCGCGTGGGACATGGTCCTCAGCGATCAGATGGCGCGGCACGCTGTGCACGCAGCGATGTGCGGCAAGAGCGATGTGCTGATCGCGTCCTGGTACAGCCACTTCGTGCACATCCCCATCCGCACGATTATCGGTCAGCGCAAGAGTGTCGATCTCGACGACATGCTGTGGACCGGCGTCCTGGCCACCACCGGCCAGCCCCGCTGGTAGCCGCAGGGCACAGGTGGTGAGTCGCTGTTCAGGCGGCCCTGCTCGTGGCCGATTGCTGACTCTGGTTGCGGCCGCAGGCGAGCAGGCACTTGTTCAGGAACTCCCGCGTGCTTTCCTTCCAGCTCGGCAACGCAAAGTCGTCCGGTTGACGCACGGCCGGGAACGTTCCCGTCGCCTCGATGTCGCACACCAGTCGCGTCAGCGCGGCAGGGGACAGAGGATCGAAGTAGGTACAGAAGTCGCGGCCGACCTCCCGGTGGATCGGGATGTCACTCACCAGTACCGGCAGCCGGTGCTGCAACGCTTCCACCACGGGCAGACCAAATCCTTCAGCGTGCGACGGGAAGAGCAGCCCCTTGGCATGCTGGTAACAGTACGCCAGCTCGGAATCGGACAGATCGTTGAACATGAACAGCGCGCGGCCGTACTGAGGGTGCCGCACGATCCGCTGCACCAGGTCCTCGCACAGCCAGCCAATCCGCCCGACGATGCAGAGCCCGGCGCCGGGGAACCGGGGCCAGATCTGGTCGAACGCGTCCAGCAGCAACACGTGGTTCTTCCGCGGCTCGATCGTGCCCACCGTCAGATACGGAGGTTGAGCCCCGGGGCGATTGAATGCGCGCTGCAGAGGTTCACGCACCTGCCCATTGCGACGAATCAGGTCGAGTGTCGATCCCAGCCGGAACGAAACGAAGGATGACGGATGCAGCCTGCGCCGCGGACCGTGCTGCTCCGCATACTCGCGCAAGGCATCCCGCACGGCATCCGAAATGGCGACGAAATAGTCCCCCTGCTCCAACGCGATCTGCAACGCCGCGGAAAACGGCTCCGTCACGTTGGACTTGAAGAACTCGGGATGAGTGACTGGCAGCAGGTCGTACATGACCACCCCGATCGCCGCCCCGTGGTGCCGGGCCTGCGAGACGGCCAGCCAGTTGTTGCGGTTCCACCAGGCATCCAGCAGGACCAACGTGTCCCCCTCGCCCGGAATGATCGTCTCCCCCTTGAGCGACCAACGCATGTACGTCAGCTTGCGGACCAGCGTGCGCGGATAGAATAACTTCCGCAGTCGAATGCCGCACCGGCGCAACAGGCGCAATACAGGCCGACTGTCCCACATGTCCTGCGTCGGCCACCAGCGCGCCAGGGACTCCTTCCAGTTGCGCTGCGGCCGGCTGATCCGCGGCGTCCAGGGGAGTGCCAGGAACCGATCGCCAATACGCACGATCGGCTTGCATTCGATGCCGCATTGCCGGCCGATCGCGGTCGACTCACGAGCCACGTTCCGCACCACGCGCTGAATGCCTGTGTTCCAGTCCGAGAAGTACGTGTCGGTGCACTCCAACAGGATCCGGCGGATCGGTCGATCGGTGTCCAAGTTGCTTTTCATGCTCGCCTACCCCTTGGCCGTACTGATGGTGTTCTCGCGTTCCCTCGCGCGGCGGCAAGCGTAACCCAGGACGCTGGACACGGCAACGTCAATTTTCCGGCCGTTTCCGCCGTCCCTCCGCTCCCTCTCCCCCCTCCCCGAAACTCCGGACTGATGTTGACGCTTATATGACGAATTCTTACTATCGCCCCGTTGCGAGGTTGAGTGTTGGCGCATTTCCCCAGCGAATACCTTGCCTGATTCTGTCGAGATTGCCTGCGTTATGGCGAAGCTCCTTGTGCTTGATCCTTCGCTCACGTGCCTGGGTGGCCACTATTATGAGCTGGCCGTTCGGACACTGCAGGCCGCGGATCGCTGCGGTTACGAACCGGTGCTGGGCACGCACCGTCGCTTTCGGTACGGGGATCTGTTACCGCGCCACTGGCGGGTGTTGCCCGTGTTTGCCGACGACTCGTTCGGCTACGACCCTGGCTATCCGGTCGACCTGGCCGGTCGGTCCCTGTCCGTGTCGAGCCTGCCGGCGCGTGGCGGCTGGGCGGGGCTGGATTTGGGCCGTGGCCTCCGGGCGGTGAGGCGGTGGCGGTGTGGGGAGAAACGCCGCCGGCGACTGGAACGCTTTGCTGCCGCGTGCCAGGCGATCGACATGGCGGTCGGATTGGAGGCTGGTGACCATGTATTCCTTCCCTCCACCTCGTTCTTCGACTTGCTCGGTGTGGCTCGCTTTCTTGCCACAGTTCCGGACCTGACAGGGGTGACATGGCATGGGCTGTTTCACCGGGGGTTTCTGCAGGGACGCGAACCGGAGTATGCAGCGCAGGCATCGGTGGAACGCACCATGCGCCGGCAGCTGGAGTATCTGGTTCAGCACATTCCGCCCGGGCGATTGAGACTGTACGGCACCTCGCAGAAGCTGGTGGACCAGTTCAATCGGCTGGCCCAATTGGAATTCCAGGTGCTTCCGTTTCCGGTCGACCTGCAGACGCTGCCGGACGACACGGCCGGGACGCCGCAGCGGCTGCGGCTCATGTGCGCCGGTTTTCTGCGGCGGGAGAAAGGCAAAGCGGTTGCGCGCCAGTTTGTCGAGGAGATCTGGGATCAGGAGTTGGCGTCGGGAAACATGCAGTTGGTGGTACAGACCAACCGCCGGCAGGCCCGGCGGATGATTGCGCCACGGATGGACGTCCCGCTGGTCTTCCGATCAAGTCTGCAGCGCGACGATGCGGCGTCTATTGTATGGTTGCAGCACCCGCTGGTACACGAAGCGTATCTGAATCTGATTCGGCAGGCCGACATCGCGGTTTTCCTGCATGACGGTCGGGCCTATTACACGCAGTGCAGTGGCGTGCTGGTGGAGATGCTGGCCGGGGGCGTGCCGGTACTGGTGCCCGCCGGTTCCTGGCTCTCCGATCAGGTCGCGGAGCCGAACTACGAGTATCTCGACGCGCTGCGCGCGGCAGCGTCGATTCGGGCCCTTCAGCAGCTGGACACGGCGGCGTGGCACCTGTGTGTCCCGGCAGGTCGAAACGGTGCCGGTCCGGTCTTCGGGAACGCTGCGGCAGCTGCAGCCTGTGAAGTGGAGGTGGTGCGCGAGGCACGTGCGGCGCTGGTCAGCTTCACCTGGGATCCGGCCACACCGCCGGGGACGTACATCCGTGTGGCGGTCCAGCCGGCGGGGACGGTGGGGGATGCCACGACGCGGGCGACCGTGGCCATTCTCGGCCCGCGTGCGGTGGACAAGCCTGTTTCGACATTCGTGGCCCTGGAGGGTGGCACCGAGCGTGTCCGGCTGAGTCTGAGCAATGCCTACGACGACGCGTGGGTGTCGGTCCGCCACGCCGAGATCTGCCTGCTGGGCGCTCCCGCCAGCGGCGCTGCTTCCTATCCGGCCGGGCAGGTCGGGTTGGCCTACGCCGACGTGCACCAGCTGCCGCTGCTGGTGCGCAACGTGCGCGAGCACTATCCGCACTATCGCGCCAGCGCCAGGCTCTTTGCAGCCACCTGGCGCCACCGGCACGATGCGCAGCGGATCGTGGAACAACTGGCTGCAGGCGCCGCCATCCAGCACCGGGCAGTGGCCTGATGCCGGAGGCACGCCGGCCATCACGATGCGCACTATTCGAGTGTCCAGGTGGCCTGACGCAGCACGGCGCGCGGTTCACCGGCCAGCGCTTCGTACCAGACGCTGACCAGCGTGCCATCGTCGAGTTCCACAGTGGACGGGTATCCGAGATCGTGGCCAGCTCCATCGTCCGAGATGGTCAGCGGCTCGGACCACGTGCCCCCGTCATCGCTGCTCACGCGCGCCTGGTTGCCATACGGCGGGCGACGATAACCGTAGGTCATGAGCAGATGGCCGTTGCGAAGCCGCAGCAGGTGCGACGGCAGCCCCCAGACGCCGATCGGATGCGGCACGCTCCAGGTCCGACCGCCGTCAGACGATTCGCTCTGCAGCGTCTCGGACGCGTGCGCCGTGTTGTGGTTGCGGATCTGCAGCACGATCGTGCCCCCCGCGGTCTCCACGGCGTGCAGTTCGTGATAGTTGTCGGCCGTGTCACCCGGCCGCACTGGCAGATCAGCCAGCCAGCGCCAGGTGACACCATCGTCGGTCGATTCGCACACCCCGGTCCGCCCCTCACCATATTCCGGTGTCACATCCCACAAAGCCTTACCGGCATACAGCAGCCGGCCATCCGCCAGCTGGATCGGGCCATGGGGGCTGTTGACGAGGCAGCGGTAGGGGGACGACCAGGAAACGCCCGCGTCGGTGGAGCGGAGCATCCAGACGCCGAGTTCCGCCTGCCGCTGTTCGGCGCTGAGCCGCCGATGGGCGGCGCGCCAGGGCCCCAGCCGCTCAGGAGGCAAGGGCCACGGGTTCTTCTCGGGTTCGGGATTCTGTTCGGCCTTCTCGAGGATCGACTGGTATGCCAGCGAAGTGAAGGTCGTCACCAGGATCGAGCCCTGGGCCGTTTCGAGCACACCCGAGTCGCGGTCGTCGATAGCGGAGTCGAACAGCACGCGCGGCCACATCCAGCTCTGGCCGCCGTCGTCCGACTGCATCAATTCGACGCGGCCAAAGGGGCAGACGTGCGACTCGCGGCCACCCGAATAGGTCAACAGCAGCCGGCCGCTGCGGCAGCGCGCCACCGTGGGCCAGCCGTGGTAAAGATGAGGCTGGTGGCTGATCACTTTCGTTTCACGCACGACAGCGCGGGGGCCGCCGAGTGCGGAGCGTGGTACCACGAACGCGGTGGCCGCCGCGGCGCCTGCCGCCTTGAGCCATTGCCTGCGATTACAGCGTGACATGTGTTGTCCCTCCCTCAAGAAAACGAACGACGCATTCTGGCGGCTACCTGGAGGTCGAGCCCGCTACGGGCGTTCACGAACCCAGGTCTGATTCTTCTTGTATCGCTGCGCGCGGTCAATCAATGTGGCATCGCCGCTGATCTGAATTACTTTGTCCAGTGCCTGGTCGAACTCGGCCTTGTGCGCCTCGCGCAGCGCGCGGTGGTGTGCCAGTTCGACCACCGACTGGCACGCCTGCTGTGCGCAGGCAGGCTGATCCAGAAACGGCAGGAGAAACCGCAGCGTGTCAGGGGTCCGGATGGCCTGGGCCCGCTGCAGCACGAGATTCCGCTCGCTGTCCCGCGTGCACACCTCCAGCGCCGCGCGCAACAGCCCCAGCCGCTCGTCATCGGTCCGCTCATCCGCCACGACGGCCACGCGGATCAGCGCGCGGAGTGCCTTGATCTGATGATCCGGATGCGGGTCCTGCGTGGCCAGTTCCAGGAGCCGGGGTGCAATCGATGCGTCAGGCCAGTTGCACAGCGCGCGAATGCCCGCGTCGTGCACGTCGTGTTGCGCCTGGCCGATGGCCGCTTCGATCGCCTGCAGCGCAGCCGGACCTCCGACCCGTCCCAGGGCGGGCAGGACATTCAGACGCTGCGCATCGCTCAGCTCCTGCATGGCGGCCAGGACCGGTTCCGCCCGCCGGTTCGCGTCGGCGATCCGGCTGCACACCGACAGCACCGCCTTCTCTGCCGTCTCGCGTTCCCGCCCCGGTTCGGCCGCGAGCACCCCCTGCAGGAGTCCGGGGATATGTTCGGGGCCGGCCAGTTGCCCGAGCGCCGCCATCGCCGCACCGCGCACGGATGCGTCGGCGGCGACAGCCAGCGGGAGTAACTGGGGGAGCGTATTGAGCGCGCGCCGGGCGGTGAGCACTTCGAGCAGGATCACTTGCAGCGCGGCCGGCGCCTGGTCCAGCTCCGCGCCGAGCAGTGCTGACACCGCGTCACCCGGCAACCGCACCAGGCTCGCCCGCGCCGCCTCCTGGACGGCCGGCGCACCGTCGCGCAACCAATGCAGCAGCACCGCGGCATCGGCCGGTTCCCCGAGGAATCCCAGGGCTGCCAGCGCCGCGCGTGTGACCGGTTCGTCAGGACGGGTGGCCAGCAGGTCGATGATGGCGGGCCGCGCTGCGGCATCGCCCCGATCTGCCAGAGCACTGAGCAGGGCGACCTGCGCCTCGCCCGGGAGCTTCGGCAATTCGGCCGCAAACTGCTGTGTTGCCGACGGCCCCTTGGTCGCTGTACGCACCTGCTCGAGCCCCAGTGCGCGGATATCCTTGTCGGTGTCGTGCAAGAGTGTGACAACCATCTGCACCAGCTCACTGTCCGCCGCGTCGTCCACGTGCGGCCTGGACAGATCCGCACCGGCGCTGATCAGGCACAACATGCAGCTCAGCGAGACACGGATGACCATTATGGCGCAACCTCCTTCCGGGGCCGGACGGCGCTGGCGCTACCAGGGCCGCCGGCGTGAGCATGATCCCCTGCTGTCCGCGCGCGTCACTGTGACTGGCCGGCACAGGCCAGTATGCCGCGCGTCGCCGCCAGCTTCACATGCTTCGGCTGGTCTTCGCCCGCGAACCGCCGGTAGATGGCCAGCGCTTCGGCACGCTGGCCGCCGGCCAACAGGCTTTCGGCACAGGCCAGCGAGGCGTCGGTGGTCGCCCGCCTGACCTCCGCGTGGGAGACGCTGGACCCGGCCAGTGCGGCGGCAGCGTCCGGGGTACGGATGGCGCCCAGCGCGACGGCGGCGGCACAGGCCACGGCCGGATCGGGATCGTCCAGCAGCGCGGCGAGCGCGGGCACGCTTTCCACGTCCCGCCGCACGCCGAGCGATCCGATGACACCCACGCGCAGGAGTCCGCTGAGCTGCGGCAGTGCGGCCCGCATGGCCGCGGCCGCCTCCGGCGCCGGGATGCGCTCCAGCGCATAACGCGCCATGTGGGCGAGCTCCGCGTCAGCCAGCAGGGAGGCGAGCGCGGGGACCGACGCGGCCGTACCGATCACCATCAACAGGCGGCAGACGACGTCCTTGGCATCGCGCGAAATACCGGTCGTGAGCGTCTCGGCCAGCCGCTTTTCCAGGGCCTGCCGGGCCGCGGCATCGGCACGCGTCGCCACCACCGCCTCGTCCAGCGGCTGCAGGGCGCTGCCGTCCGCTCCCCAGTCATACGTCTTGAGCGCTTCGAAGGCTTGATCCAGTGTATCCAGGTTCATTGCAGGTTTCCTTGTCCAAATTCGGCTGGGAAAGCACAGTTGCGGAACACCGATAGTCAGAGCTGCCAGGGCTCGCGGCGGGCCCGGTCGAGAAACCGGTTCGCCTCGGCGTCATCTGGAAACTCCTGCTTGCTCGCGTCCCACTTCAAGGACCGCTGCAACGTATAGGCAATAATACCCAGGTGGCTGATCATCACCGTATTGACCGCCAGCTCGATGTCGCGGAACGGCCGTTCACGGGTCTTCACGCATTCGAGGAAGTCGCCGTAGATGCCCCCCGTCCCCTTGTAGCTCGGTACCGGCTTGGCCGGCCGCTCCTCACCCGGCAGGACCTCCACCGCCAGGTTCTCGCTGTGGGGCCGGTTGTGGTGGATCAGCAATCCGTCCGGGTAACGGAACGACAGGTATGGCTGACCCTGGTGCTCGTGATAGATGACCTCCTCCGGCTGCTGTTCCCGCACGTCGACGGCGAACGTGGCGCCGCCGAAATGGTGCGCGCCCCAGTCGGTCATGCCGCCGCCTGAATAGTCCACGTACGAGCGCCAGCTATTGCCACTGGTCCCGTAGTTGCCGTCGCACCGCTTGGAGTTGTACGGCGCCCACGGGGCCGGACCCAGCCACATGTCCCAGTCCATATCGGGCGGCACCGGTTCGGCCGGCAGATTGCAGGGCTGGGAGAGCGGGCCCACATTCACGTTGATCGACTTGATGGCGCCGAGTACGCCGCCCCAGCACTTGTCCACGATGCCGCGATAGTCATCCAGCACGCGCTGGCTGCCGCCGGAGACGACGCGCGCGTAGCGCCGCGCTGCCTCGACCATCAAGGGCCCTTCCCGCAGCGTCCGCGTTTCGGGCTTCTGGCAGTAGACGTCCTTGCCTTGGCGGCAGGCCTCGATCACCATGATCGCGTGCCAATGATCGGGCGTGGCGACATGTACCGCGTCGATGTCCGGGCGCGACAGCAGCTCCCGGAAGTCGTTGTACGCCTGGCAGTCCGTGTTGTTGTAGCGCTTGTCCACCTTCCCCTTGGCCGCCTCCCGCACGCCGGCACGCACGTCGCACACCGCCACGTACTGCACGTCCGGGCGACTCAGAAAGGCATCCTGATCGCCGTTGCCCATGTTGCCGATGCCGATGCCGCCCATCACGATCCGGTCACTGGCCGGTGGCACTCCGTTCTGCCCCAGGGCGGAGGAGGTGATGACGTACGGCACCGCCACAGCCGCTCCCGCAGTCTGCAGAAACTGGCGTCGTGTCGGACGAAGGTGACTGCCCATGCTGTGTTCCTCTCAAGATAGAACGAGGATCTCCGGGGGATGACGGCACTGCTGGAATGCAGTGATCCGATCTTAGCCCCACCATCTACGGCCGTCAACGTTCGCCGCTCACACACCTGCCGGAGCGGGCAGAGCCGTCCCGCTCCCTTGCTGCACACAGCCGATGCGTGTCACTTGCGCAGGCTCAAGAGCATCCCCTGGCCCGCCGCCAGCCAGTTGTTCTCACCGTGCCACGGACTTGTCTTCCCGGTGTAGGAGTTGGTCTGCATGATGGTACCGTCCTGCCGGAATTTGACGCCAAAGTGAGTGGACGTGTGCAGGTCCTTGTTGACCACCAGGACATAGGGCGTGTCGTCGGGACCGGTGAACTCTCCGACCACGAACCGCCCCGGCCCGTCCAGTGCAGCGACCAGCTGGCTGTCGGCCAGAGCGCGGCATCCGTCGGGCACGTCCGGATGATGGAACACCCCCACGCTCTTCAACGTGATCAGGGTCGGCGCCAGTGCGTGAATCTGCAGGTTCACGTTCCGCAGCATGTCCCAGGTGGGAGTCTTGTGTCCAAACTGATCGATCGGCGCCAGGCGGTAGTTCCCGACCGCCGGACTCATGTAGGTGAAGTAGCTCAGCCCCCGCCCGCCGTATGCCAGCGTCGTGTAGGCCTGGAACCGCAATCCGCCCGGCGATGGTTCAGCGTAGGTGAAGTGGGCGTTGGCCAGCACGATGTTCCAGAACGGTACATTGTGGGCCAGCGTCGCGGCACGCACCGCCTCGAGGTTCTGGAAATACAGGTCGCGCAGGGAACCATCTTCCATCAGCGCATAATGGTCGTAACTGAGAAAGGGCGGCTTCACGATGCTGAGGTACTGCTCCAGATGCTCGGCATACGTCGCAGAACCCAGTTGCTGGGGGCTCGCGTAGTTGGGGAACAGGTTGATGTACGCGGCCGCATACGGCGCCGTCTGCCGCAGCGCTGCGGCGTATCGGCCCAGGGCCGGGAACATGCTCGCAGGCGGTTCGTCGCGCAAGTAATAGCCGAACAGCGCCGGGTGCTGACCTACCTGTTCGACGGCGGCCTGGACATCCTGTGCCACCGCCGCCTCGTCCCGGTCCACCCGGCTGTTGACGACGTGCATCGCGGGATGGCTCACGAGCGTCTTGAGTCCGGCGGCGGCCACGGCGTCCAACGCCTCGGGATTAACCATGCCGGCCAGGTTGAAGCCGCACTCGTACACCTCGCGCAGCACGTTCACATCGTTCGGCATGTGGCTCCAGGCCAGGATCGCGAAGTCCTCCGGCGCCACCCGCGCTATGGGCTCCTGTCCGATTGCCTGCGTTCCGACTCCGCACACCAGCCCTACAGCTGTCAGTAAACGCCACATTGTCAGCCTCCTCAGCTACCAGTCGTCTTCGCAGTACTGTTGATACCCAAAGCGACATGCTAACCTGAGGCGCAAGGAGCCTGCAATGCGCCAGCGCGAACTTGCCGCCGCATTTGTCGTCGCGATTCTCGAGGGCGCCGTCGTCGGCGCGCAGCCGGCCATGCCGCACGAGGATCGGCGCCCGGACCGATTCCGGAACCGATTGGCGCACAAACAGGCACCAGCTCTCGCGCCCCGGGGGCTTTATGGAGATGGAGATGGAGATGGAGATGGAGACCGAGAGTGAACACACGTTTGATTGCCACCTATACCGAGCGGCTGCTGGAAGTGCAGCGCGAGTTTTTGCTCTACGAGGATCGCGTGGTGGTCCGGGCATGCTGGTACCTGACCCGCAGGTACGAGCATGTCGTGCCGTTAGTGCAACTCAAGGGCGATATGGAGCAACTCACGATCCGCTACCGGATCCACCGCTACGCCGGCTGGGTCCTGGCGATCGGCGCGTTGCTGTTTTCCATGATTTACTACAACAACCGGGGTGGTCCGTTGGGGATCTTCGGCTGGGCCGCCCTGGGAGTGCTGGTCGTCGGTGCGCTGGGCACGGCGCTGACGTACCGGAACCGGCGGATCCGGTTTGTGCGATTCCTCACGCGGTCGGGCCGCGCCGGGCTGGACATCGGTTGTGCCGGGAATCGTGTCGAGGAGTTTGAGGCGTTTGTCGCGAACGTGCGGCGTCAGATTGCGAAGGCATAGCGGCCGCCGCTAACTGCCGGTCTGGATACGGGCGAGCGAGGCAAACGCGCCGCCCGTGGCGAGTCCTTCGTAGGTCTGGGTGTAGGCCTGGTAGAGTTGCTCGTAACGGCGGTGGTTGTCCGGGTGCGGTTCAATCCGGTCCGCCACGCGGACCATGGCGGCCACCCCCGCGTCGATCGAATCGAAGACGCCGGCACCGACGCCGCCCATCAAAGCGGCTCCCAGCCCCGTGGACTCGCTCACCTGCAGCGTCTCAACGGGCCGGCCGTAGACGTCTGCCTGGATCTGGTTCCAGAGGCGGGAACGCGTGGCGCCGCCACCGATCCGCAGGCAATCGATCGCAATGCCGGCCGTATGCCACTGCTCGAGCATATCGCGGATCTCCAGCACGACCCCTTCCATGACGGCGCGCGTCAGTTCGGCGCGACCATGCGCGAAGGATAGCCCGACGAACGCGGCTCGCGCCTGAGCATTCCAACGCGGCGTGGCCGCCGTGGCGAGATACGGCAGGAACAGCAGTCCCTGGCTTCCCACCGGGGCCGTCCCAGCCAGCTCGTCCAGCTGCTGATAGGCGTCCGGCCCCCCAGCCGCTGCCAGCTCCTTCTCCCGCGTGGCGATGACATCGCGAAACCACCGCAGCGAGGCGGCCGCCGCGTTGGACAGGCCTTCCACTTCCCACATTCCGGGCACGACGTGATGAGTGATCATCATGCCGCCGAACCCCGCCAGCGGCCGCTCGGTGGCGACAATCGCCAGCCCCGCCGTCCCCAGCGTGACAGTGGCCAGACCCGGCTTGACCGCTCCCATGCCCAGCACACTGCAGTTCTGGTCGCCAGCACCGAGACACAGTGGGGTGCCGGGCGCAAACCCCGTCCGGTCGGCGACAGCGCGGCTGATCGTGCCCACCTGCGTGCCCGGCGGTGTGGGGCGGCCGAACAGCGCGGGATCGAGCTCCAGCCGCTCGAGCAGCGGCCGATTCCAGGTCGCGCGATGCACGTCCCACACGCCGTAGAACACGGCGCAGCACAGGTCGGTGTAATAGTCGTCCGCGCCGAAGGCACGCAGCACGAGGTCCTGGTTCTGTACGATGCGCGCGGTCTTGGCCAGCAGCTGCGGCTCGTGCTTCCGCATCCAGAGCAGCTTCGTGATGATCCAGGTGGTACCGAGCGGCAGTCCGTTCTGCGCGTAGTACTCGTCGGCCGAGATCAATTCGCGGAGCGCTTCCACTTCCTCGGCCGTGCGGGCATCCTGCCAGGAGAACATCGGCCGGACCGGCACGCCGTCCGCAGTCACCGGACAGGCGACCGACCGCTGTGCCGAGAAGCCGATGGACGCGATTTCGCGCGGGTCGATGCCGGCCGTGGTGATCGCCGCCCGGCAGGCCTCCATCGTCCGCGCTGTGAGCAACTCCGGATCCTGCTCCACCCAGCCGGGACGCGGATAGGTGGCACCATAATCACAGTAGTGCCTGGCCACCGCGGTGCCATCCAGGTCGAAGATCATGCACCGTGCGCCAGTCGTCCCCACGTCGACACCCGCGAGATACTGCGTCATATTCGCTCTTTCATCGAACGATGCTCAGCCGCTGAGAGCTTCTGACTAGCCGGGCAGCAGCCCTGCCTGCCGGAGCAGGGGCAGGGAATCGACGATCTCAGGGGCGGCCCGCGTCCCAATGCGATCGGCGCCCGCACGGAGAAAGACCAGCGCGTTCTGCGGGCGCGGGAACTTGACGCCGGCCACCTTGAGTCGCACGGAGGTGCCGCGCACGGCGTCACGCATGGCCAGAAACTGCTGGAGGCTGGGGCCTTCGAACTGGCCG
>Ga0123332_1004185_pt1 | contig 12774 bp, 9 predicted proteins | sample BioC12SIPDNA_4_FD_89958 | JGI IMG/M metagenome (GOLD analysis project Ga0123332, IMG submission 89958) | Anaerobic biogas reactor microbial communites from Washington, USA - Biogas_R2_A C12 SIP DNA | ecosystem: Engineered > Bioreactor > Anaerobic > Unclassified | place: Washington, USA...
CGTGCTCTTAGCGGCGTGGACCCACCCGATCCCATTCCGAACTCGGAAGTTAAGCACGCCAGCGCCGATGGTAGTTGGGGGGCAGCCCCCTGCGAGAGTAGGTCAGTGCGAGGAGGTTTATCTTGATCAGGCGCGGCCTGGGCTCAGGCCCGGCCGCGCCTCGTGCTAGCGGGAGTAGCTCAGCTGGTAGAGCACTACCTTGCCAAGGTAGATGTCGCGAGTTCGAATCTCGTCTCCCGCTCCATGTGGCCCGCCCTCGGCGGGCCTTCTCTTTTGGGCCGAACCCTTGGATCTCTCTTGGTCGGGGCGGGCGAGCGAGGCGCCTCGCGCTCGGGCGGGTCTGCGGCCGAGGCCAGGGGGCGCATGAGCGGCTCGCTGGGGAGGGCTCCGCGGCCGCCCCTACCGGCGCGCGCTGCCGGCGCCGCGTCCATCCGAAGGCACCCGGCGCCTTCTCGTCGCCTACTCTCCCGTCATGCCGACGCCCGCCGCGAGGCCGCGGCGCCCCGTCCGCTGCTCGCCCTGGTGGCGTTGGCGGCGGTCGGTTGGGCGGTCATGGGCGGCGCCGGCCTCGGCGCCCCGCCGCCCGGCGGGCGGGATCCCGCCGGCCTCATCGCCTTCGTCGACGGGTACGGGCAGCTCGCCGTCGTCGACGTCGCGTCGGCCACGGTCACGGCCTTCGGGTCCGGGCCCGGGCGCGCGGTCTTCCCGGCCTGGTCGAGCGACGGCGCCAGGGTCGCCGCCGTGGTCGTGGGGCAGGCCGGCGTGGCCGTCGAGGTCGTCGACGTCGCCAGGGGCGCGGGCCCTACCGTCGTCCTGGCCGCGCCGGACCGCGTCCCCATCTACCTCTACTGGTCGCCCGACGACCGCTACCTGGCGGTGCCGTCGAACACGCCCGGGAGCACGCTGGCCCTCGACATCGTCGACGTGGCGCGGGCGCTCTCCTCCGACCCCGCCGCCCGGTCCACCCTCGCGTTCGGCCAGCCCTTCTACTGGGTGTGGTCGCCGACCGGCCGCGCCGTCGTCGTGCACCGTGACGTGCTGGGCGAGGCCGCCCTCGTGGGTCTAACGTCCGTCGACTCGTTCGCCGTCGCCAGCCCGCTGCCGTCGCCGGGCGCGTTCCAGGCGCCGGACGTCTCCGACTCGGGACGCTTCGTCGCCTACGCCGCTCGCGACGCCCTCGGCGAGCGCGTGGTGGTCGTCGGCAACCCGGAGCGGGGCGGCGGCGCCCGCACGTTCGCCCAGCTCGAGGGCGAGGACCTGATGGCGTTCGCGTGGCGGCCCGGCCGCGAGCAGCTCAGCGTGCAGGGCGCGACGCTCCCGGGCTACTTCGTCGGCCCCGTCGTGCTCCTGGACGCCGAGAGCGGGGAGGCGCGGGTGGTCAGCGAGGACCTCGTCGTCGCCTCGTTCTGGTCTCCCGACGGTCGCTGGCTGGCGACGCTGAGCCTGGAGGCGGGCGGCGAGGACGGGCCCGTCGTCGAGGGCGGGCCGGCGCGCGTCCAGGGCAGGCTGCCGCTGCTCAGCCTCCGGTTCGTCGACGTCGACGGGCTCACGGCGGTCGACGCCGGGACCTTCCCCCTCACGCCAGCGTTCCTGTCGCAGTACCTGCCGTTCTTCGACCAGTACTCGCGCTCGCACCGGCTGTGGTCCCCGGACTCGACGGCGCTGGTGCTGCCGGTCGTGGGCCCGACGGGCGCGCCGACCCTGGTGGTCGTCGGCGTCGACGGGACCAGCGCGACGCTCGCGCCCGGCGACATGCCGGCCTGGAACGTGCGCTAGGGCCCGCATCCCAGGCGTCCGCGCCTGTCGCCGCCCGCCGGCGTGTCGTGAGCCGAGGTCGTGTCCTGCGGCGGGGTCCCGGCCGGGGGCCTCTACGTGCGGCGCGAGCTCGACCCGGCCACGACCATGACCAGCCCGGCGACGACGGCCACGCCGGCGGCGACGTCGGGGATGGGGATCGACCGCTGCTGTTCGGCCTCGATCTCGACGGGGCCGACGTCGAGCACGGTGCGTTGCTCGGTGAACGTGATGCGGGGGACGACGAACCCTAGGATGCCGAGGATGATCAGGATCACGCCGATCGTCGTAAGGCTGCGCATGCTGCTACCTCCTCGCGCCGGCGCGGGCTCGAGCCCGCCTTCCTGCACGGCCGGTGCCGTCCAGGCCAGCGGTGCTGTGTCCCGGCAGCATAGGGCTCGCTCCATGCCGCGCGTGAGGCGAACGTGAGCCGGCGTCATGATGTGGCGAGGTGCTTAGGGCCTCGCGAACTGTGTCCTGCGTTCCATTAGCGGTCCCGGTGTGGACCTACTCTCAGTTGCTCGGGACATGGACCGGGGCCGCGCACGGTCCCGGCGGGGGCGGCGCGTCCGGGCTTCGCGCCAGGGGACAGTGGGGCCCAATGGCGGGAGGTGGCCATGAACTGTCCGGTCTGCGGGCATAGGAACACCGAAGGCTCGCGGTTCTGCTCCGACTGCGGTACCAGGCTCGTCGACGTCAAGCCGGGCGAGGGCGAGCGCAAGCTGGTGAGCGTGCTGTTCGCCGACGTCGCCGGCTCGACCGAGCTCACGCAGCTACTCGGGGCCGAGGAGTGGGCGGAGGTCATGAACGGCGCGTTCTCGGTGATGAACGAGGCCGTGGCCCACTACGGCGGCACGGTCGGTCGGCTCATGGGCGACGGCATCCTCGCGTTCTTCGGCGTCCCGACGACGCACGAGGACGACCCCGAACGGGCCGTCCTGGCCGCGCTCAGGATCCGCGACGCCGCCGCGGAGTACGGCGAGCAGGTCCTCGGGAGGCTCGGCGGCAGCGACGGCGTCGGGGCCCGGCCGTTCGCGGTCAGGGTCGGCGTCAGCACCGGTCAGTCGGTGCTCACGACCGTCGGCGACGACGTCAGGGCCGAGTTCACGGCGATGGGCGAGACCGCCAACCTGGCCGCCCGGCTGCAGGGCATGGCCGAGCCGGGCAGCGTCGTGATCGCCCAGGACACGTTCGACCTCGTCCAGGACGCCTTCGAGACGGTGCCGCTGGGGGCGCACGCGGTCAAGGGCCTGGCCGAGCCGGTGAAGGTCTACGAGGTCCTCGACCCCATCCCGGGCGGTGCCCGCAGGCGCGGGATCGAGGGCCTGGTCGCCCCGATCGTGGGGCGCGACCGCGAGCTGCGCGCGCTGCGCGACCGCGTGGCGGCGTTGGGCCGGGGCGAGGGCACGTTCGTCTCGGTCGTCGGCGAGGCCGGCCTCGGGAAGTCCCGCCTCGTCGCGGAGATGAGGGCGCGAGCCCTGCACGACCTGGGGCGCGCGGACGGGGGCCTGGCCTGGTTCGAGGGCCGCGCCCTCTCCTACGCCCAGGCCGTGCCGTACTTCCCGCTGCGCGGGGCGATCCTCGCCAGCCTTGGCGCCACCCAGGCCGACCCGCCCGCGGCGGTGCGCGAGCGCCTCGCCGGCGTCGCGGCCGCTCCCGACTGGGAGGGGCGCAGGCACGAGCCCTACCTCCAGCTCCTCATGGCGGTCGAGGACGAGGCGACGGTGGCCGAGACCAGGACGCTCGACGGAGGCGTCCTGGAGCGCAGGATCACCGAGGCCGTGGCGGCGCTCGTGACCCGCCTCGCGTCGCGGCCGACCGTGCTCGTGTTCGAGGACATGCACTGGGCCGACCGCGAGACGGTCGCGATGCTCGCCGAGCTCGCCGAGCTCACCGCCAGGCTGCCCCTCATGGTCGTCGCGGCGATGCGCCCCGACCGCGGCGCGCCCAGCTACGCCCTGCTCGACGAGGTCACCCGTCGCCTCGGGGAGAGGCACCTGCGCCTCGACCTGACCCCGCTCGACGCGGCGAGCTCGCGCGACCTCCTCGTGCAGCTCCTGGGCGGCGGCGAGCTGCCCGCCCCGCTCGAGCGCGTGCTCGAGCGCTCGGACGGCAACCCCTTCTACCTCGAGGAGGTGCTGCGGTCGCTCATCGACTCCGGCCACCTCGTCAAGCGCGAGGGCCGCTGGTCGGTCACGGGCGACCTCAGCGACGTCGAGATCCCCGAGACGCTCTTCGGCGTGCTCAGCGCGCGCATCGACCGCCTGCCCGAGGAGACGCGCCGGGTCGCGCAGACGGCGGCGGTGATCGGCCGCAGCTTCGAGCGCCGCGTGCTCGGCAGCGTGCTCACGCACGACGCCGCGCCGTGGCGCGTCGGCGACGTCGCGCCGCACCTGGCGAAGCTCACGTACGAGGAGCTCGTGCGCGAGCTCGAGCCCGAGGAGGAGTACGCCTTCAAGCACGTGCTGACGCAGGAGGCCGCCTACGACAGGCTGCTGACGCGGCGCCGCGTGGAGCTGCACCGGCTCGTGGCGCAGGTCCTCGAGCGCCTCTACGAGGGCCGACTCGACGAGGTGGCCGCCGCCCTGGCGAGCCACTACGAGCGGGCCGAGGAGTGGACGCGCTTCGCCGAGCACGCCAGCCGCGCTGCCGACAGGGCGCGGCGGGTCAACGCCGTCGACAAGGCCTTCGAGCTCGTGGAGAGGGCGGTCGCCGCACTGGAGCGCGTGGAGACGGGCGCCCGCGACGAGGCGTGGAAGCGCGCGATGGCGACGGCGCTGATCGCCCTCACCGATACCGAGCTCGTGCTCAGGCACCACGAGGACCCCGAGAAGCGCCAGGGCATGATCGCGCGCTCCGGGCGCGGCGTCGAGCTGGCGCGCGAGCTGGGCGACGAGCGGACCCTGGTCAGGGCGCTCGTCCTGCACGCCAACATCTTCGTGCTCTCCGGCCACCCCACGCAGGGGTTCGACGTGCTCAGCGAGGCCGACGACATCGCGCGGAGGCTCGGCGACGACGAGCTCTTCCTGCTACCCTTCTGGGCGGCCACCGAGATGCTCGTGGGCGACGACCCCGAGACCGCCGCCGAGCGCTTGGGCGAGGTCGCCGAGCTCGCCGCCGCGGTCGGCGACAAGGCCGTGAGGTCGCACGCGCTGGCCTCGCGCGCGGTGGCGCTGGCGCGCCTCGGCCGCTTCGAGGAGGCGTACGAGGTGATGCCGCTCGCGCTGGAGGCCGCGTACGCCTCCGGCTCTACGATCAAGGAGGCCGACGTGGCCATGCTCGTGGGTGCCGCGCTGATGGACATGGACGAGCTCGACGCCGCTCTGCGCTTCATCGTGCACGGGCGCGACAAGGCGCTCGGGATGGACGGGCGCGAGTGCGCGGCCAACGGCCTGTGGCTCTCCGGGCAGTGGAACATGGCGCGCCGTCACCTCCAGGTCGCGCTCGAGGAGTTCGACAAGGCGCTGCAGGTCGGCGCCGGCACGGCCTACGAGCCCCAGCTCTACGGCGTCGAGGCCTCGAAGGCCGCCTGTCGTTTCCGCGTCGGGGAGCTGGCCGCCGTGTCCGACCTGACGGCGCAGGTCGAGCGCGCCGAGTCGATGCGCGACGCCTACGGCCGCTGGACCGCTGCCCACCTCCTCGCGAACGCTCTCGACGACCTCGGCCGCTTCGAGGAGGCGGAGGGACACCTCGAGGGCGCCCTGGCCTGGTTCCGCGACCGCGGCATGCGGCCGTACGTCGCCAGGGCCCTGCGCGAGCTTGCCCGCAGCCGCCGCGGCCAGGGTCGCGACGACGCCGCGGCGGAGGCCGAGGCCGAGGCGGCGGCCATCGAGGCGACCCTCGACGGGCCCTTCGACCTCTCGGTCCTGGGCGAACCGGGACGGCCGGCGCTGGCGATGGCGGGGTGAGCGTGGAGAAGGCGGTAGCCAAGCCCCTGATCGTCGCCGTCGACGACGACCCCTCGGTCCTCGCGGCCGTCTCGCGCGACCTGAGGCGGCACTACGGCGAGGAGTACCGCGTGGTCAGGGCCGACTCCGGCCAGCGGGCGCTCGAGCTGGTGCAGGAGGCCAAGCTGAGGGGCGACGCCGTCGCGCTGTTCCTCGCCGACCAGCGCATGCCGCGCATGAGCGGGCTCGAGTTCCTCTCCCAGGCGCGCGAGCTCTTCCCCGACGCCCGCCGCGTGCTCCTCACCGCCTACGCCGACACCGAGGCGTCGATACGGGCGATCAACGAGACCCAGCTCCACTACTACCTGTTGAAGCCGTGGGACCCGCCCGAAGAGCGCCTCTACCCGGTCCTCGACGACCTCCTCGACGACTGGCGCGCCACCTGGCGGCCCACGTTCGCGGGCCTGACCGTCATCGGTCACGCCTACGCGCCCTCCACGCACGCGCTCAAGGACTTCCTCACCCGCAACCTGGTGCCGTTCCGGTGGCTCGACGTCGAGGTCGCGCCCGAGGCGGAGCCGCTCCTGAAGGCCGCCGGCGCCGGTCCGGCCGACCTGCCGGTCGTGGTCCTGACGGACGGCGAGGCGCTGCTGGCGCCGGAGCTCGCCGAGGTCGCCGCGCGCGTCGGCCTCAAGCAGCGACCCGACCTGAAGTCCTACGACCTCGTGATCGTGGGGGCGGGGCCCGCGGGCCTGGCGGCCGCGGTGTACGGCGCCTCCGAGGGGCTCTCGACGCTGCTCGTCGAGGCCGAGGCGCCGGGGGGCCAGGCCGGCCTCTCCTCGGCGATCGAGAACTACCTGGGCTTCCCGTCCGGCCTCTCCGGCAGCGACCTGGCGCGGCGCGCGGTCACGCAGGCCAGGCGCTTCGGCGCCGAGATCCTCAACCCCGTGCGCGCCACGGGCCTGCGGCGCGAGGACCCGTACCGCATCGTCACCCTCTCCGACGGCAGCGAGGTGGGCGCCAGGGCGGTGCTGGTCGCCACGGGCGTGGCGTACCGCCGCCTGGACGCGCCCGGCGCCGACGAGCTCGCCGGCGCCGGCGTCTACTACGGGGCCGCCGTCACCGAGGCGATGGCCGTGAAGGACGGGCGGGCGTTCGTCGTCGGCGCCGGCAACTCGGCCGGCCAGGCCGCGATGTACCTGTCGCGCTACGCCCGCGAGGTGCTCCTGATCGTGCGCGGCAGCGGCCTGGGCGCTAGCATGTCGAGCTACCTGATCGCGCAGCTCGAGGCCAACGAGCGCGTCAAGGTGCGCTGCCGCACCGTGGTGGCGCGGGTGCATGGCGAGGGCCGGCTGGAGCGCGTCACCCTGCGCGACCTCGAGTCCGGCAGGGAGACCGACGAGGAGGTGGCCGCCGTGTTCGTGTTCATCGGCGCGACGCCGCACACAGGGTGGCTGCCCGACGAGGTGGCGCGGGACCCGCAGGGCTACGTGCTCTCCGGCGACGACCTGGGGCCCCTGCCTGAGGGCGTCTCCAGGCGCGACCGCGCCTGGCTCGAGACCAGCGTGCCCGGCGTCTTCGTCGCCGGGGACGTCAGGCACCGGTCCGTGAAGCGGATCGCCTCGGCCGTCGGCGAGGGCGCGATGACCGTCCAGGCCGTGCACCGCTACCTGGCGGGGTCGTGATGGGCGGGCGCGCCGCGGGAGCCGCCGGCGACGACCTCCGCGGCCCGGGGAGCGACCAGGGCGCGGCCGCCGCGGCGCCCGACCCCTGCGCCCCCGGCGACATGCGCCCCGCGGAGGGCGAGAGCGCGATGGGCCGCGACACCGCGACGCGACGCGAGTACCTCAGGCGCGTGCCGCTCTTCGCCGCGCTCGAGGACGACCACCTCGCCGAGCTGCTCGAGATGTCCGACGAGGTCGAGGTCCCCGCCGGACACGTGATCTTCCGCGAGGGCGACGCCGGCGACAACCTCTACGTCGTGCTGACGGGAGAGCTCGAGGTCTCGAAGCGGGTCAGGGAGGTCGACGACCTCATCGCGACGCGCGGGCCGGGCGAGGTCGTGGGGGAGATGGCGCTCGTCAACGGCAAGCCGCGCACGGCCACCGTCAGGGCCTTCCGCGACTCGCGCCTGCTGCGCGTCGGTCAGGAGGCGTTCCGCAGCCTGCTGGGCAGCTCGCCGGAGGCGGCCGCGGCGATCGTCGGCTGCATGGCCACCCGCATCGAGGAGGACCAGGCGAACCGCGCCCGCGAGGAGCGGCTCATGGCCCTCGGCACGATGGCGGCGGGCCTGGCTCACGAGCTGAACAACCCGGCCTCGGCGTTGGTGCGCGCGAGCGCGTCGCTGGGGGCGGCCCACGAGGCCAGGGACGCCGCGGCGGTGCAGCTGTTCGCCAGCGAGCTCACGCCGCCGGAGCGCGACGCCGTCGTGCGGCTCGGCGCCCTGGCGAAGGAGCGCGCCGACGCGGCCCCGCAGGGGCCCGGGCACCTGCCCGACCCCGCCGACGAGGACGAGCTCGCCGACTACCTCGAGGACCTCGGCCTCGAGCAGCCGTGGGAGGCGGCGCCGGCCCTGCTGCAGGCGGGCTGGACGCTCCCCGCCGTGGACGAGGTGCTGGCGGGGTTCGAGCCCGCCAACCGCGTCGCGGCCGCCAGGTGGCTCGCCGCCGACGCCGTCGCGCGCGGGCTCCTGGCCGAGATCAGGCTGGCGTCGAACGCGATCGTCGAGCAGGTGCGGGCCGTGAAGGTCTCGAGCCACATGGACAGGGCGGCGTTCGACGAGGTCGACGTCCACGAGGGCCTCGAGAGCGCCCTCGTGATGGTCAAGCGCAAGCTCGGCCCCGGCGTCACCGTCGAGCGCGACTACGACCGCGGCCTCCCCCGCATCGAGGCCTACCCCGGCGAGCTGAACCAGGTGTGGACGAACCTGATCGACAACGCCCTCGACGCGATGGACGGCTCCGGCGTCCTCACCCTGCGCACGCGCGCCGGCGAGGACCAGGTCACCGTCGAGGTCTGCGACACCGGCCCCGGCATCCCGCCCGACGTGATGCCCCGGCTGTTCCAGCCCTACTTCACCACCAAGGGCGTGGGCGAGGGCACGGGGCTGGGGCTGCCGCTGGCCAGGAAGACCGTCGAGCAGCGGCACGGCGGACGCATCACGGTGAGGTCGGCGCCGGGCGCCACCTGCTTCAGGATCACGCTGCCCGTGACGCGCCGCCGGGGCCCGGCGGCCGACGGCACGGAGGGCGCCTAGGGAGGCCCATGTCGAGCGTCCAGCGAACGTTCCTCGCGCTCCTCGCCGCCTGCCTGCTGGCCGCTTCCCCCGCGCCGACGCACGCGCAGGCCCAGCCCGCGGACTGCGGCGGGCTCGCGCGCCCCATCGTGTTCGGCGACCTGGACTGGGAGAGCGCGCAGGTCGCGAACTGGGTCGCCCGGCTGATCCTCGAGACCGGCTTCGGCTGCCGCACCGACGCGATCCCCGGCACCGTCGTCCCGATCTACCAGGGCGCGGTGCGCGGCGACGTCGACGTGATCATGGAGGTATGGACCGACAACGTGCCCGAGCTCTGGACGCGCGCCGTCGAGCGCGGCGTCGTCGTCCACGCCGGCGTGGCCTTCGACGACGCCGTGCAGGGCTGGTTCGTGCCGCGCTACCTCGTCGAGGGCGACGCGGGGCGCGGCATCGCGGCCGCGGCGCCGGGCCTCAGGAGCGTCTTCGACCTGCCCGAGCACGCCGCGCTCTTCCGCGACCCGGAGCGGCCCGACAAGGGGCGGTTCTACAACTGCGTTATCGGCTGGCAGTGCGAGCTCGTCAACACCGTGAAGCTCCACGCCTACGGCCTCGACGACCACTTCACGAACTTCAGGTCGGGCACGGGCGTGGCGCTGGCCGCCGAGCTCGAGGGGGCGTACCGCCGCGGCGAGCCGTGGGTCGGGTACTACTGGGGCCCTACCTGGGTGCTGGGCGAGCTCGACCTCTACATGCTCGACGAGCCGCCGTACGACCCCGGCTGCTGGGAGGAGTTCACGGCGCTCGTCGACGAGCCCGAGGCCGCCGAGCGCGCCTGCGCCTACCCCACGTCGACGGCCGTCGTCGCGCTCGGGTCCCGCTTCAAGGACGAGGCGCCCGCGGGGGTGAGGCGGTTCCTCGACGCCTACCACGGCAGCAGCGCGATGCTCTCGAGGGCGCTGGCGTACATGCACGCGCACGACGCGGGGCCCGAGGAGGCCGCCAGGCACCTCCTCGCCACCGAGCGCGAGACCTGGAGCGCCTGGCTCGAGCCGGAGACGGCTGCGAGGGTCGCGGCGGCGTTCGGCGCACACTAGGACATGGCGAGCCCGGGCCCTGGGTTCCCCAGCGGCTGGCGCGTGCCGCTGCGGGAGTGGGCGAACGCGTTCGTCGACCGCCTGGTCGACGACCACTCGGCGGCGTTCCAGGCGTGGTCCGACCGCGTCCTCTACCTCCTCGGCGTCGTCGAGCGCGGCCTGCTCGCCGTGCCGTGGTGGCTGGTCGCGCTCGTCGTGGCGCTGCTGGTGTGGCACGCCACGCGGCGGCTGCTCGCGGGCGCCCTGACCGCGGCGGGCCTCGTCGTCGTCGGCGCGTTCGGCCTGTGGCCCGAGACCGTCACGACGCTGGCGCTGATGGCGCTGGCGACGGCGCTGTGCGTGCTCGTCGGCGTGCCGCTGGGCGTGCTGATGAGCCGCAGCGCCGCGGTCAAGGCCGTGCTCAGGCCCGTCCTCGACCTGATGCAGACGCTGCCGAGCTTCGTCTACCTCGTGCCGGTCGTGATGTTCTTCGGCCTGGGCAACGTCTCGGCCCTGTTCGCGACGTTCGTCTACGCGGTGCCGCCCCTGATACGCCTCACCGACCTGGGCCTGCGGTCCGTCGACAGGTCGCTCGTCGAGGCCGCCCAGACGGCCGGCGCCACGGAGGGCCAGGTGCTGCGCTACGTCAGGCTGCCGTTGGCCCTGCCGACGCTCGCCGCCGGCGTGAACCAGACGATCATGCTGGCCCTCTCGATGGTCGTGCTGACGTCGATGATCGGCGCCCGCGGCCTCGGCCAGGTCGTGCTGCGCGGTCTGCAGCGCGGCGACGTCGGGCTGGGCCTCGAGGCCGGCCTCGCGATCGTGCTCCTGGCCGTCGTGATGGACCGGGTCACGGCGGGCTACGCGCGGCGCTGGGACCCGGACGCCGAGGAGCGCGGCTAGCCCCGTGCCGGCGCGTCACCACGGCCGGGACACCGGCGGCGGCCGGGCTCTACACTGCCGTGACCTAGAGCCGCGCGAGGAGGTCAGGCAGTGTCGCTCTACCGCCTGCTGAAGGTGCCCGAGGACGAGATCACGCCGGAGGAGCTCTACCTGAGCCGGCGCCAGTTCATGCGTGCGGCAGCGGCCGTGACGCTGGGCGCGGCCGCGAGCGCCGCGCTGGGCCAGGGCGCCGCCGACGCGGTGGACGAGCTGCTCGGCCTGGGGGAGACCGACGAGACGCCGACCCCGTACGAGGCGGTCACGACCTACAACAACTTCTACGAGTTCGGCTACGACAAGGCCGACCCGTCGCGCCGCAGCGGGGACTTCGTCACCGAGCCGTGGAGCGTGACCGTCGAGGGGTTGGTCGAGAACACCGGCACGTTCGCGCTCGAGGAGCTCGTCGCGCGGTTCGAGGTCGAGCGGCGCGTCTACCGCATGCGCTGCGTCGAGGCCTGGTCGATGGTGATCCCCTGGAACGGCTTCATGCTCCGCGACCTGATCACGCTGCTCGTGCCCAAGCCCGAGGCGCGGTTCGTGACGTTCGAGACCGTCTACCGGCCCGAGCAGATGCCGGGCCAGCGCCGCGACCTGCTGCCGTTCCCTTACGTCGAGGGCCTGCGCCTCGACGAGGCGATGCACCCCCTGACGATCCTCGCGACGGGGATCTACGACAAGCCCCTGACCAACGCCAACGGCGCGCCGATAAGGCTGGTCGTCCCCTGGAAGTACGGGTTCAAGGGCATCAAGTCGATAGTCAAGATCGGCTTCGTCGCCGAGCGGCCGCCGACGACGTGGAACATCGTGGCGCCGCACGAGTACGGCTTCTACGCCAACGTGAACCCGGCGGTCGACCACCCGCGCTGGAGCCAGGCCACGGAGCGCCGCATCGGCGAGTTCCGCCGCCGCGACACGCTCCCCTTCAACGGCTACGGGGAGCTCGTCGCCGACCTGTACGAGGGCATGGACCTGGTCCGCGAGTTCTGATGCCGGCGGAGGGCCCAGCGGCGACGGCGACGGCCGTCCCGGCGCCCCGCGGCCGGTCTGCCGCCGACAAGGCCAGGCTGAAGCGCTGGCGCCGCGTCAGCCACCTGGCCGTGTGGGCGCTGACCCTCACGCCCGCCGCCGTGACCCTGGCGCACGCGTTCACGAACCGCCTGGGCGTGAACCCGATCGAGACCCTGACGGACAGGACGGGGTGGTGGGCGATCTTCCACCTCGTGCTGACGTTGGCCGTGACGCCGCTGAGGCGCCTCACCGGCCGGCACTGGCTCGTCAGGTACCGCCGGCAGCTCGGTCTGGGCGCGTTCGTCTACGCCTCACTCCACCTCGGCGTCTACGCCGTCCTCGACCTCGGCCTCGACCTCTCGCACCTGGGCGAGGACATCCTCGAGCGCCCCTTCGTCACGGTCGGGTTCACGGCGTGGCTGATCCTGCTGGCGCTGGCGATCACCTCGACGAACGGCTGGATCCGCCGCCTCGGCCGGCGCTGGACCCTCCTGCACCGGCTGGTGTACGTGGCCGCCGGCCTCGTCTCGCTGCACTTCGTGTGGGGCCAGAAGACGCTGCAGGCCGAGCCGCTCCTCTTCGCCGCCGGCTTCGCGCCTGCTTCGGCGGGTTGGTGAGCACGTCGCAGCCCGGCCTTGGTCGCTGCGTGGACGTCGAGGCTGCGCTGTTCGAGCGCACGGGCGAGGTGTCGGCGTACCGCAGACAGCGGGGTGTCGGTGGCCTGTGCGATGCGAGCTGATCCGGCGTCCCAGGTGTCGGGGCTGGCGGCGGCGAGGGCAGCAACGGCATCGCGCATACCGTCGGTCCGGTTTGGCTGGCCGAGTTGGTCGGCGAG
>Ga0123332_1004198_pt1 | contig 12754 bp, 8 predicted proteins | sample BioC12SIPDNA_4_FD_89958 | JGI IMG/M metagenome (GOLD analysis project Ga0123332, IMG submission 89958) | Anaerobic biogas reactor microbial communites from Washington, USA - Biogas_R2_A C12 SIP DNA | ecosystem: Engineered > Bioreactor > Anaerobic > Unclassified | place: Washington, USA...
CGCCAAGTCTTCCAGCGGCACCTCGACGCCGAACTTCTCCTGCGCCCAACGAACCAGCCGCGCCTTGGCGAATTGGCTGTCGCAGTAGGGCTCCAGGCCGGACAGGTCGGCTTCTTCGATGCGTTTCTGGGCGGCCTCGATAAGCTGTTCAAGCAGTTCGTCGGGCTGCGCCTTGCGAATCTGGTTCTGTGTGAGATTCAAGCCGAACTGCGCCGCCCAGCTCGCCAGGCCGCGCACGTCCCACTCTTCCGGATCAACGTCTGTATCAACGTACTCGCCAAAAGTGCGTTGAATCGTGCCGCGCACTTCGTAAGCGGCCAGATCGCGAACCGTCTTGCTGAGTTCTTCAAGCCCGTCGCTCGGGTCGAGCTTGTCGGCCTCGATCGGCACGTTCAGATTCTGGCCGACCCACTCCGCCGCGCAGATCGCCGGGTATTGCGGGTCATAGAAACGATCGATCGCGTCGGCGACCGACTCGTCGATCATCCGCCAGATCATCTCCGAGAGTCCGCGGCCCTCGACCACCTGCTGCCGCATGGAGTAGAACGACTTGCGCTGGAAGTCCATCACCTCGTCGTATTCGAGCAGGTTCTTGCGGATGCCGAAGTTGCGCTCCTCGACCTTCTTTTGGGCCCGCTCGATGCCCTTGGAGATGCGGCGGTCGTCGATCGCCATGCCCTCCTCGAACCCCAGCATGTTGAGCATCTTGAGCATCCACTCGCCCATGAAGAGGCGCAGCAGCTCATCCTCCATCGAGAGAAAGAAGCGCGAGCTGCCGGGGTCGCCCTGGCGGCCGCAACGGCCGCGAAGCTGGTTATCGATGCGGCGCGATTCGTGGCGTTCGGTGCCCACGACGTGCAGACCGCCAATGGCCGCCACCCCCGGGCCGAGAACGATGTCGGTGCCACGGCCGGCCATGTTTGTGGCGATCGTGACGTTCCCGTGTATTTCCTTCTTCTTGCCGCGTACCACTTCGTGCTGCTGGCCGGCCTTGGCCACGATTTCGGCCTCGCGGGCGTGGTGCCGCGCGTTGAGCACCTCGTGCTCGATGCCGTAACGCCGGCTAAGCAGTTGGCTCAACTCTTCGGAGGCTTCGACGCTGGTCGTGCCCACCAGCACCGGGCGTCCGCCGACGTTGGACCCCATCAGCTTGCGGTAGCCCTCTTCGAGGCTGGCATAAAGAGCCGCTTCGTCGCCCTCGCCGTTGCCGAAGGCGCGGATCGCCTCATCTGCGATTCGAATTTGCTCGTCAATGCGCTCGAGGCCGGGCAAGGATGCCTGGGCCACGCTCGCCGCTTCCGGGGCCTGCCCATTGCCGTTCGCGTCACGCAGGCTCACCAGCGTGCGCCGGGCCATCTTCAACATGTCCAGAAGCGAGTACGCGTCGGCCGGGTAACCCTTCTGGCTGTAGGCGCGAATCTCCTCGACCAACGCGTCCAGCTTGCTGCCGCGGGTCTTGTAAATCTTGTCGTTGTAATCGATGCGGCGCACCGGCTGGTTGGTCGGGATGGCGATGACCTCGAGCTTGTAAATCTTCATGAACTCGTCGGCTTCGGTCATCGCGGTGCCGGTCATCCCCGCGAGCTGCTGGTACATCTTGAACAGGTTCTGCAGCGTGATCGTGGCGAGCGTCTGCGTCTCCTGCTTGATCGTGACCTTTTCCTTGGCCTCGACCGCCTGGTGCAGACCGTCCGACCATTGCCGGCCGTGCATCATGCGCCCCGTGAACTCGTCCACGATGATGATCTGGTCGTCGACCGCGACGTATTCCTTGTCCTTCTGATACGCCAGATGGGCGCGCAGGGCGTTGTCGATGTAATGCGGCCAGTTCATGTTCTTCGTGTCGTAGAACGTGCCGATCGCGAGCTCGGCCTGAGCCGCCTTGGCGCCGTGCTCGGTCATGTGGGCGCTCTTGCGGTCCAGCTCGACCACGAAGTACTGCATATGGCCGATCGCTTCGGCCTCCTCGCTCGACAGCCACAGCGGGTCGGCCCGGAATTTCTTGATGCCGTCGTGGAATTTCGGGTTGTTTCGCGCCTCCGGCGGCGGGTTCTGTTCGAGGTCGTTCAGCCGCCGGGCCGTTTCCCGGTTGGCCGCCTGTTGCTTGGCGATCAGCATGCGGGCGATGTTGTCGGCGACGCGATAGTTGCTGACGTCGTCGTGGGCCGGTCCGGAAATGATCAGCGGCGTGCGGGCCTCGTCGATTAGAATCGAGTCGACCTCGTCCACGACCACGTAGTCCTGGCGGCCCTGCATCTGATCGCGGGCGCTGTGCTTCATGTTGTCGCGGAGATAGTCGAACCCGAATTCGCTGTTCGTACCGTAGGTGATGTCGCAGTTGTACGCCTCGCGGCGGATTTCGGCCTCCGCGCCGTAGGTTTCCATGTCGGACGTGATGTACCCGACGGTGACGCCCAGCAGGTCGAAGATGGGCCGGCAGAACTCGGCGTCGCGCTTCACCAGGTAATCGTTGACCGTGACCATGTGGACCTTCAGGCCCTGGAGCACCTTCAGGTAATTGGCCGCGTAGCAGACGATGGTCTTGCCTTCGCCCGTCCGCATCTCGGCGACATTGCAGTCCTCCAGCACCTTGGCGCCGATGAGCTGGCATTCGAACTGGCGGTGATTGCGCGCCCGGCGCGAGGCCTCACGCACGCAGGCGTACGCCTCGGGGCGGATGTCATCCAGCGATTCGCCGGCCGCCAGGCGCTGCTTGAACTCGGCCGTTTTTGCCCGGAGCTGGTCGTCGCTTAGCACTCGAACCCGCTCTTCAAGCGGATCAATGCGCTGGCGGACGAGTTCGCGCAAGCGCAGCACGACCCGGTCGTTGCGTGACGGCATGAACTGGAACAGCAGCCAGCCGTTGTAGCCCGCCCAGCCGGCGAAAATTACCGACGCGGCGACGGCCATCCAGTCGCGTTGAGCCCAAACCCAGCCCGTTCGGTCCGGTCCGAGTACCGCCAGAACGATGAGAGCGCCCAGCAGGGCTGTCAGCGCGAGCGACCCGGCCACGAGGATTCGCCCGCCGCGCATGCGGTGCCAGAAGACGGCCATCGGGCTGACCGCGTCGCGCAAGATGTCAGTGTCGCCGACCGAGAGAAGCCAGTTCATACAGTTCTCAAGTGCGTGGAAAAGTGGCAAGGCGGAAAAGCGGGAACGCTTCGCGCCTCAGACCTCCCAACGTTCCCACTTGCTCACCTTGCCACCCCTCGCGAGTCCCTATTTGCCCTTCGCGCGCTCAATGTACTCGCCCGTACGCGTGTCGATTCGCAGCACCTCGCCGTTCTCGATGAAAGGCGGGACTTTGACCCTCAGGCCGGTTTCGAGCTCGGCGTCCTTGTTCTGATTCGTGACCGTCGCGCCTTTTATTGGCGGAGTAGTGTCGACCACGGCCAACTCGACGACGTTCGGCAGCTCCACGCCGACGATCTTGTCGTCGATGATCATGCACACGACGACCTCGTTGCCCTTCAGGTACAGCTCCGCATCACCCATCACGTCCTTCGATACGTGGATCTGGTCGTAATTGCCCTGATCCATCAGAACGAAGTCGTCGCCGTCGCGGTACAGGTACTCAAACGGCTTGTTCTCAACGAAGGGCGTCTCGAGCACCTCGTCCGTATTAAAGCGCGCATCGATAACCTGGCCGGTCTTGATGTTCTTCAAACGCGCTTGGATGTAGCTGCGCCAGTTGCCCTTGGCCACGTGCTGCATCGAATGAACCGTATAAAGGTCATTGTTGTACGAAACGAGCTTCCCTTTCCGCAGTTCGCTAGCTCTGATCATCTAGACCGGCTCCTAAATCCCAAAAATGCCGCAAAACACCGTCACTGCGCGAGTGCCAAGCCGGCCCTTCCAGCCCGTCGCTCCTCGCGGCCGGCACGTTGTGCCGAGCATCGCAATATAACGCCGCTTCGCCCTTTTGGCGATGCGCTCCGTCCTCGCCGGCCTTTCGCCGGCCGGCTCGGAATCGGATCGGGATGCACCGGCTTCTAGGACGATTTCGGCAGGCCGGCCGTTAATTGTCCTATAAATTGAAGCTCCGGGATATTTTTTCGGCCTGCCGACCGGTTCACGTGCTCGCAACTCGCGATCTGAACGTGAGTTAAGCCCGCCTCAAGATTTTATGGGCGCGAAGGTGGAAATTCCGCGCAACGGGTTCGTAACATCCATTGCTTGTGGAAACTTTGGTCGGTGCGTGAGGAGTCGAGGAGCATATTCCGCCGCTTTGGGAGCCAGCGAGCGGAAAGTAGCCAGTGATTGACCCGCCTGCCGATTGGAAGCCCGGCGGCGAGGTCCGAACACGGTAAGGTCGTCCCAATTTTCCTGGGAGCCGGAGAGTTGGAAAGATCGGGCATCCGAGCCTGCGTCAGCGCACCGCTTCCACAAGTGTGCTAGCTGATAGGGAGGATCGGTCAATCGCCGGTCCTCCCCTTTTTGTGTGCATCACTAGGCTCCCCTCGAACGAAGAGTGGTGCACCGACTGGGCCGGTGGATGGGACTTGCTCCGACAGGGCCCTCCACCGGCCTCATTTTTGCCCCGGGTAGCGGCGCTCGGGGTCGCCTGACCCACCAATAAAACGCGCCAAGCCCGCAATCACAAGCGGTACGACGATCCCCACCAGCAGCCGGCGAATCAATTCGTAATCCACTTGCGGCCACTCGAAATCCCGACCGGCTCGAGCCGCGGTTCGCTGCGCCGGCAAGCGTGCCGGCTGGGCTCTCGCTCTCACCGGCTCGTCAGCAGCCGCCGCCCTGGACTCACGCTCCGGTTCCCTGCTGCTGGCTGTCGCTATCCCCGGCCCGGGAGCGGGCGCCGCCGGGGTCGGCCGGGCAGGACGCTCGGCCGCAGCCACCTGCGGGGCGCCGGGGGCCGCCTCCGCACTCTGGGCGTGCTCGTCCGGCACGATCCGCCGGCCCGAGCGTCCGGCCCACACCTGCGTGAACTCCGCTCCGAACAGCAGAATAATTCCCGAGTAATAAGCCCACACCAGCAGCAGCACGATTGATCCGGCCGCGCCGTACCCGGATGCGACGCCGCTACGCCCAAGGTACAGGCTTATCAGGAGCTTGCCCACGCTCAGCAACAGCGCCGTAACGGCCGCACCCAGCCACACGTCGCGCCAGGAAATTTTCACGTCGGGCAGGTATTTGAATACCAGCGCCAAGAACGCCGTTAGAACAACGAAGATTACGGCTTCGTTGAGCAGCCGCAGCAGCGTGGCGCTTTCGCCGAAGGCTTTCAGCCCGGCCGAAAGCACGAAACCCAAGACAAGCGAGGCCATCAGCAGCAGCCCCATGAGCAGCACGACGGCGAACGAGAGCAGGCGCTTGCGGACGGTGTTCCAGATTCCGGCGTCCGGCCGCGGTTTCACGTCCCAAATCCGGTTCAGCGCGTGTTGAAGCTGCACAAAAACGCTGGCGGCCGAAAAGAGTAACACGCCCAAGCCGACGGCCCCTGAAATATTGGCCAGGGTGGGCCGGGCGCGGGCGCCGCCGATGACCTGTTGAATGCTCGAACCGGCCTGTTCGCCCATGGCCGTGACGGCCTGGTCGACCAGGGTTTTTTCGGCAGTCGGGCCGACGAAGCTGGCGATCCAGAGAAGAATGAGCACGAGCGGCGCCAGTGACAGCGCGCCGTAGTAAGCCAAGGCGGCCGCGTGCGTCATGGCGTCGTCTTTGAAAAACTCGCTCACAACTCGTTTGAGCAGGCCCATGCTGTTAGTCCTAACACGCTCGCAACAAAGTCGCCGTTCACGAATGCCGCTCGCGGCGCGTCGAAACTTATGATATGGGCGAGCAGAGCCGGGGTGTGCCGCCCCGGAACGATGCCAACCCGCCGCAATTCGCTTTATGCGAGCAGAGCCGGGGCGTGCCGCCCCGGAATACCGCCAACAATCGGCGACTGTCAAAAAGTGTCGTTTTCTTCAGATCATGCTGCCTGACCTCCTGCAGCGCGGTATAAGGAGACGAAATCTGCGCCGACACAATCGCTGGCAAGCGGTGGTATGTGGCTTTCGTCCATTGAGTCGGCAATTTGACGCAGAATCGAACACAAGCCCAATGAAATTCATAAGCTTATGCTCGCTGCCTGCGTCACCCACGCCCGCCACGCTTGCGCGGCATGAATAGCTTCAGGGACTCGAAGTGAGGAGTAATGACATGCCCAAAGTCACTTTCGTTGTCGTAGTCTGCGCGGCTTGGTGCTCTGTCGTATCAGCATGGGGACAATCGGTTTGCGGCGCACGCCAGCCAGAGGCTGGAACTGCAGAGCCGGGCGGCGCTCCGGCTGCGCTAGCACCGGGCAGGGCGGAGGGACATCTCCAATCCTCCGCGAAGGCGGAGAGCCCGTCTCCGGCGCCCGTCGTGGAAATCGCCATTGAGACCGTGCAGCTCAGCTACGCCCGCGCGGACGACGTCGCCAAAATCCTATCCACGATCGTCGGCGATGACTTGCGATTGGCCGTCGATGAGCGCACGAACACATTGGTGATAGCTATTGCGCCCGACAAGTACCCGCCGATTGCGCGCTTGGTGCAGCGCCTCGACGTGCACGCGGAGCCTGAAATCGGATTTATTGTGACGCCCGTTCGCCTGCACGCAGTGTCTGCAGAGGTAGTCGAAAGCAAGCTCGCGCACCTGGCGGGAAAGGCCGCGGCAGTGCGCTTCATCGCAGACCACGAGACGAACACGCTTTGGCTGGCCGGGACGCAGGACAGGGTCGCGTCCGTACGACAGACAGTGTGCGATATGGACACGTTGGCCGAGGCGGCGCGCGCGAAGCCGCCGGCAAACGCGCGCCGCCTGGTTCTCCACCCGCTCAAGCACGCCGATGCCGTCCGTTTGGCGTCCGTACTCACGTCGGCCCTCGGTTCGTCTCGTGGTATCCGCTTCGCGGGCGATTCTGCGTCACAGACACTTATCGTTTATGCCAGTCCATCGGAAGACGCAGAATTAACCACGCTGATCGATCGCTTGGATGTGCCACCGCGGGAAGCTGCGCAGCAGGAGGATGCGCAGTAGATGGTAACAGTCGCCACTCGGTGTGCGAGCAGAGCCGGGGCGTGCCGCCCCGGAATGATGCCAACGCGTAGCAATTCGCCTTTGTGCGAGCAGAGCCCGGGGCGTGTCGCCCCGGAATGCCGCCGATAATCTCTCATCCGTTGCTCGTGCGGGTGCCATGCCCAAGCCCGCGTTGCGGGCGCGGGCATGCCATCGGCAGTGACCTCGCATCTGGTATCGTTAAATGGGGCACATGCCCGCGCTTACAGCTTGGGCATGGCACCCAACGACTGCGGCACTGCTCAAACGAGTGGCACAAGGCCTCCACATCCGCGCAGATTGTGGTCCAAGTGCCCGCCGCGACATTGTGAGGGATCGAGGGATCAAGGGATCGGGGGATCAAGGTCTCGCAAGAGGTGCCCGCGCGTCCGCTACGCGAGCGGCGCAGAGCAGAGCCGGGGCGTGTCGCCCCGGGGTGTCGCCAACAACCCCCCACGCGCGCAGTCGTCCGCCCCGCCTCTGGCGTCTCCTGCCCGCCTGACCCGCGCCAACCAAATCCGCCCCCGGCAACTGGATCTGAGCCCGAAGCGCAAGCGAGGGCAACCGGTCCCCCAATCCGAGCCCGTAGCGTCGGCCCGCCGTCGCCGACGACTGAGCAATTGACAAGCATTGACTTCAGCGATGCGACGCCGGATGTTACAATCAGCTATGATCGCCTCCGGCGCGAGTATTAGGTAACAGACGGCCGGCACGCAGACGTTCGCATATGACCCCAGTTCGCTGGCCCTGGCGACCGAGACCTTTGGCATCGGCTTGTTAAGCCGCAAGGTCATCACGCATCTGTACGCGTACATTGTCGCGCGCTGGACGCGGACGACGACGACATGTTCCTGACGCTGCTCTCTTCCCGCACCGCGGCCGACTGCATCGTCTGCACCTGGGACGCCGAGAACCGGCTGACCAAAGTCGAGCAGGGCGGCACGCCGCAGAACGGCCATACAAGGCCGAGTACAAGTGCGACTGGCGGAGTCGGCGAATCGAGAAAGAAGTCTGGAGATACAGCGGCGGCTGGACGCAGACCGAACACCGGAAGTTCATTTATGCCGGCTGGCTGCTCCTGCTGGAGCTCCACGGCCTGGACGAAAGCCCTCGCGCATTACTGGGCTTGGACGACGGAGGAACCTACGGACAGCCGCCCCGCTCCGGGTCGGTCCGCTCCCCCAAAAATACGATCAAAGTCCGAGTACGGTGATGGGGCTACATGGGAGAAGAGGCAGTGTCTGAAACACAACATGTTGTGCTTATAGAGGTTACAACCGCTCGTCGAGACCGAGACGGACGCCTGGGCTCGCTTACTTGACCTTGACCCGCCGTTTAGTTATAACTAAACTACCATGAGCAGTGGCACCGATAGCCCGATTGTGGTGCGAGGCATCGCGCGTACGATTGAGTACGCGGTCTGCCTCGACGGTTCGATGCCCGCGAAGGATTTTGTCGAGGCCCTGGATGATTCGGACCAACGGAAGCTTGATACGCTTTTTCGGCGCTTGGCCGACACTGGCAAAATTTTCAACCGGGAGCAGTTCAAGTTGGTTGAGGGGGAGATTTTCGAGTTCAAGCGCTATCAGGTTCGAGTCGGTTGTTTCCAAATTGGAAGTCGCTGGCTCCTGACACACGGCTTCGTCAAAAAGCAGGACCGGTGGCCGAAGGCGGAGCTGACGCGTGCGAACCGCATTCGAGAAGAGCATCTTGAGCGCGAACGAAAGCAGGCACGGTGATATGGCACAAACACTGACGGATAAACTGACCGCCACCCCCGAAGGGATGCGGCTGTACCAGCAGGAACGCGCCATTCTTGAGTTTACTGAATTGCTGTGCGAGATCATGGAAGAGCAGAACGTCACGCGCAGCGAGTTGGCGCGCCGGCTTGGAAAAACGAAGGGGTACATTACCCAGTTGCTGGACGGCCGCGCGAACATGACTGTGCGGACCATGTCTGACGTTCTTGTCGCGTTGGGCCGCGCGCTTCATTTTCAAGACGCGCCCTTGAGTGCGACCGTACAGGCGGCGCCGCTCTGGCCCATCAGAGAGGGGCTTGCCTGGGGGGCCACAGCGGCTTGGCCGGAGCGGCCATTGCGAATTCCCGCAGCAGAACCAGTCAGAAAAGGCATGGTGGCCTAATGCCAAAGCGGAAGCCCCCCACCGCCGGTTTGTCGCCCGCACAAATGGCTGACCTGGCAGCCCCTGTCTCGGCGCGCGTCCAGATTGAGCAGGTTATTCTTGCTGAGACCACCGCACGGCGGCGCCCGCTGTTTGCCAAGCCGCCCGCGGAACTCTCGCTCGCCGTGACCGTAGAGACCAAGACCCTGAAAGAAGATCGCGTCGTGCAGGTGTTTCCCAGATTCACTCTGATCGGGCGCGACGGGCCGGGCGGCGCGGAGGAAATGCTGCGAATCGAAGCCCTGTTCGTTATTCGCTACCGCGTCGCGACGCTCGACGGCATCACAGAGGAGAACATCGATGCGTTCGGCAAGATGAATGGTATTTACAACGTCTGGCCGTACTGGCGAGAATTTGTCCAGAGCATGACTGTTCGAATGGGCCTTCCGCCGCTGACAATGCCGGTGTACGGCCCGCTGCAGGGCGGCATTGCGCAACAGTCGGAAAAGGACGCACCGAAAAAGCTCGCCAGTCAATCCGCCGGTCAAGATGCTAAATCCACTCAACCCGTGAGGAGGCGCAGGCATCCTGGTTGAATCGACCCAAACAGGACGAATCGATTGATGCACGGCAGCCGGCGCTCTCGCCGACGCGCAGCACCAGGTGACCGGCGTCGTGCATAGAGCGACTGCTGGAAGGACTGCTGTACTATCCCGGTAACGTTGACTGCTTTTGTTGGTAACTGGCCCTTTCTACAAGAGGAGTGTCAGGTGGCTGTGTTTGACCTACGGGATCCGAACCATGCTGAGCGCCGGGGCGTATCGCCACATCTCGTGCAGGAGGCCATCGATCGTGCTGTCACGTTTTGCTGGATGCTGCTGCCAGAGGGCAGAAGGAACGCCACGGAAGTAGGGGCCCAGATACGGCGCATTGTAGAACGCACGTTGGCCAACCTGGCGGAGGACGAGGCCGCATTCGGTCTTAGGGATGCAGGTGGCGGACGGCCGGAGCCGGGAGTTCCCCGTCCCCCTGCCTAGATGAGATCCGTATATGTGGCGAGGCGTTTCAACTGGGACGAAGAGGCAGCCGGCAACTGCGGTGCGTTGGGGCGATGTTGTTGTCTTAGCGGCCGGCCGTTAGGGTAACCGTTGAAAGCGAGGCGAGCGCTCCCGCGTGGGCGGCGGGCAAATGCCTCAAGGGAAGTCGAGGCGAAAGATGCCGCAGAAGGTCCCTCAACCCGGACTGCCGAAGTGCCCTGATTGTAAGGCGGTCGGCGCATCATGCGTCGTGCGTTGCCCGGCGAACCTTGTTCGAGGCCTCATCAATGCCGTCGCTCTTGTTGTCCTTGCCTTTCCGGTGGTTGCACTATGGCGACGTTGCGAAAACTGCGGCACACGATTTCTGCCGGAGGCTTTTGGCGCGTGTGACGGCAGACCCACCAGCCCGACTTTCGCAGTTGGCGACCCAGAACCGCGGGCGCCAGGGCCGATTGTGATCGGTCGCCGCGCTGTGGGCTGCGTTTACTGCGGACGCGGCGGCAGAGGGTCGAAGACCAGGCAGTACTGTGCGTTATATAGCGGGTACTGCACGCGCAGACGATAGCCGCGCAGGCGGTTGCTGTCCCAGTTGAGCTGGTCGCAGACGTACTGGACCATTTCGACGTGCCGGCCCACCTCGGTGGCGCGGAAACGCGCGGCGCCCTTGCCCAGGACTTGCACCGATTCCTGCAATTCCAGCCGATCGATATCGCGCGCCGGGTCGTTGGCGTCCGCCAAGCCGTTGACGTGCGTGTCATAGACGCGCAGTTCCACGTCACTCTCAGGCCAGATGTCCTCATGCACCAGGAAGTTGAGCAGCAGAACTTTGGCCGGGACATTCGGCCCCGCGGCGGCGGAGGGGCGCCAGCCCGGAGCGGCCGCGTCCGCGTAGATGGGACGTGCGTGCCGGATGACGCTGGCGGCGTAGACGTCCACCGCGGAATTCTCTCCCACCTCGTTCCCGGCGAGGAAGTAATTCGTGATCTTTCTCGCGCGCACCGCGTGAAACCGTGGAATGGGTTTGGAACAGAACTCATCGAGCAGGGGGTAGTCCGGGCCGGGCTCGGCGTGCGTGAGCCCTTCGAGTACATACGCCAGCGGCCTGGGCGCCCCGGGAATAGGCGCCGTCATCGCGAAGGGAATGCGGGCACTCGGCCGCAGGCGCCGCAAGCCCGCCATGCCCTCGATCACCGCGATATCGCAGGATTGCCCATCAGCGTCAGGGTAGTAAATGGAGGTGACGAGCTGAACGTCGGCGCGCACGCCCAACAAGTTGGCCATGCCCTTGAAGGCGGCCTGCTTATTGGCCAGCTCGAATTTCTCGCGCGCATCGGGCAGCCATTCGGTGATGACGGCGTCGAAGCCGTCCCAGCCGCCCAACTCGCCATCGACCAGGTGTTCGAAATTCCGCAGGGCAGTCTCGGCCTGCTCGATCGCGTCGCGCGAAGCGGAGGACTTGGCGGCCGTGAGGAACATTCGCAAGCCCTCGCTGCGCGGCATGCGGCTGATTGCGGCGAGGGGGTCGTCGGTTCGGACGGCATTCAGCAGGCGGCTGGCCAGCGTGCGGTGAATCCGGAGCGATCGAGCAAGCTCATGTGGTTTGCGGGAGGTTGTCGCCACCTGCTGAGTTACGGCCCGAACGGCGGAATGCAGTTCGGTTCCCAGGCGTCGAATGCGGCGTGCCAGGGCGCCGATATCGGGACGTAAGGCATCCGTTGTGGTCTGGGGCGATTGCGTGTTCAGCATTGCCATGAGTCCATTTAACCGGACAGAGACGGGCGTGTCAACAGAACGCGCGAGGATATCTCTCAGAATGATCTGAGAGCGTTCTTGACACAGCAGCAGAGTTGTGTTACTTTATAAGTCGACTCCGCAACGCGTAAGCTGAGTTGGATGCTGCGTGGCGGCCGCCTGGAGGCGGAAGTCGCATCCTGCCAACGAGTTAGTTGACATCTGGAGGAATGGAAATGAAGGAGAAGTGGGCGCTGGCCGCGCTGGCCGTCATGCTCAGCGCAGGGGCCGGCCAAGGCACGGCAGAGGACCTGATCGTGTACGTTTTTGACCAGGATCTGAAAGCGGTCCTGCGGATCCAGGATATCAACCATGACTGGGACACGCGCGACCCCGGCGAGGTGGTCATCGCGTACGACCAGTACCCGGCGGGGACGGGCGTCGGCAATAGCCAGGGCATGGTGGCGCTCGGCCCGGACGACCTGCTTGTGACCGATAACTATGCGCCGCCCAACATAGTGAGGCTGCGGCACCTCAATGGCGACCACGACTTCTTTGACGCTGACGAGGCTACCGTGTGGTTCGGCGGCAGCTTGCCGGGGGGCCGGATGCTGGAGATGCCGGTGGCGCTGATTGCCGGGCCCGACGGCGCGTTTTACCTGTTCGAGTCGAGCTTTGGGGGTTCTGCGAATCCAGACGCCATCTACAGGCTTGAGGACCTCAATGGGGACGGCGATGTGAATGACGCGGACGAGGTTGAGCTTTGGGTGGAGCTCTCGCCGGGTGGAATATCGGCCGTCAGCGCAAATGACCTGGAATTCGAC
>Ga0123332_1004201_pt1 | contig 12751 bp, 10 predicted proteins | sample BioC12SIPDNA_4_FD_89958 | JGI IMG/M metagenome (GOLD analysis project Ga0123332, IMG submission 89958) | Anaerobic biogas reactor microbial communites from Washington, USA - Biogas_R2_A C12 SIP DNA | ecosystem: Engineered > Bioreactor > Anaerobic > Unclassified | place: Washington, USA...
ACTGCTGCTGTCCTGATCCCCGTGCGCCTGCCCCGTCGTCACGTTGGCCTCCGCATTCGTCGCCGAGGCCCCCGTGCCCCACTGCGGATCCCACCCGCTGCCCTGCGTGAATTGAAACGGCGACGCCGCCCGCGTCGCCGTGCTCGTCAGCGTCACCGACCACAGCAAATCCCCCGCATACCCCCGGTTGGTGTCCATCCCCGACGTGGCCGCCCACCCGGTGATCTCCCCTTGGACATATTCGCCCCACGCCCCCGCCGCCCCGCCCAGAAACACCGCCGCCCACACCGCCCGCCACGCCGGAGCCTACGCCCGAGGCCACGCCCGAGCCCACGGCGCCAGCCCCTGCGCCCGCACCCGTCCCGCCACCGCCGCTGCCCGAGCCCGACCCGCAACCCCCGGCCCCGGAGCCGTCCCCCGCACCGGCCCCGTCCCCGCCCGCCGCTCCGGGCCCGCAACTGACCCTCGCCGACGCCGCGGTCACGGCCGCCGCCGCCTCGCACGGAGGCAACGGCGCGTTCATCTTCCTGAACGTGCCCGCCGCCGCGCGCAGCGACCTGGCAGCCCCGGTCGACTACGGCAGCGGCACGCTCCACGTGCGCGTCCAGGTCGGCACGCGCCCGAGCGCCGAGCCCGTCCTGCTGCAGTTCTGCCTCGTGGCCGGCGGGGTGGACGCCGGGAGCCCCATGTGCACCGCCGGCGGCGCCCTCCCCCTCCCCGCGAGCGGGGCCGTGAACCTGGCGGTGCCGGTGGCGGAGCTGGCGGAGGGGGCGAACGTCGACTGGCGGCAAGGGGTGTCGCAGCTGCTGGTGGTGCTGCGCGACGCGCGGGGCCGCCCGCTCGACGACCGCTACACGCGCACCGAGGAGGGGACGCCCATCGACCTCGCGCCCTACTACCCGATCGACATGCGGGTGCAGGCCGTGCTGGTGCCGCCGGGGGCGAGCTTCAGCGGCTGGTGAGCGCGGCCGACCGCTGGGGGGCCCTCAGCGGCCGATGCCCACGTAGTCGAGGCCGGCGGCCGTCACGCTCTGGCGCTGCAGCAGGTTGCGCGCGTCGAGCACGAGCCTGCCGCGCATCGCCGCGGCCATGCGCTCCAGCGGCAGGCGGCGGTACTGGTCCCAGTCGGTGACGACCACGACCGCGTCGCAACCGCACGCCAGCTGCACCTCGTCGTCGGCGTACTCGACCGGCAGGTCGGGGAAGTGGCGCTTGGCCGAGGGCATCGCCACGGGGTCGTGCACCCGCAGCACGGCGCCGCGCTCGTGGAGCTCCTGGACGAGCGTCAGCGCGGGTGAGTCGCGCATGTCGTCGGTGTTCCCCTTGAAGGCCAGCCCCAGCAGGCCGATGGTGGTACCGCGCAGGACCTTGAGCTGCTGCTGCAGCTTGTCGACCACGAACATGCGCTGGCGCCGGTTGACCTCGACGGCGGAGCGCACCAGCTGCAGGTCGTAGTCGTAGGCGCTACCGAGCGCCAGCACGGCGGCGGTGTCCTTGCCGAAGCAGCTGCCGCCCCAGCCGATGCCCGCCTGCAGGAAGCGCGGCCCGATGCGCTGGTCGAGGCCGATGGCGCGCGCCACCTCGGTGATGTCGGCGCCCACCTTCTCGGCCAGGACCGAGAACTCGTTGATGAAGCTGATCTTGGTGGCCAGGAACGAGTTGGCGGCGTACTTGGTGAGCTCGGCGCTGGTGGGCGTGGTGGTGATGAGGGGCGGCAGCTCGTAGCGCTCGGGGCGCGGCGAGCCGGGCGGCGGCTCGAAGGTCTGCTCGAGGATCGGCGCGTACAGCTCGCGCAGCAGGCCGGTGGCGATGGGCGACTCGGTGCCGATGACGATGCGGTCCGGGTAGAGGGTGTCCAGCACCGCGCGCCCCTCGGCCAGGAACTCGGGGTTGGAGGCGACGTGCACCTCGGCCTCCACCCCGCGCGCGGCCAGGCGCCGGCTGATGATCCCCTCCACGTGGCGCGCGCTGCCCACGGGCACGGTGGACTTGTTGACCACCACGAGGCGCGCCCCGGGCTGGACCAGGTCGGCGACCTCGGTGGCGGCGGCGTCGACGAACGAGAGGTCGGCGTCGCCGTTCCGCTTCGAGGGCGTGCCGACGGCGATCATCACCACGCCGGTGCCGCTCAGCTCCGGGATGTCGGTGCGGAACACCGAGCTGCACCGGCCGGCCTCCATGATCTCGGCGAGCCCGGCTTCGTGGATGGTCGGCACGCCCGCGCGCAGCCGCTCGACGATCTCCGGGTTCTTGTCGACGAAGGTGACCTCGTGGCCGAAGTACGCGAGCGCCGTGCCGGTGGTGAGGCCGACGTAGCCCGTTCCTATTATGGTGACGCGCATCGGCGCCATCGTACGTCAGCCGCCGCCGGGGCCTGGGCGCATCGGCACCTCCTAAGGCGCGTCCTGGCGGGGCCCGCTCCGACGGGGCGCGTTTGCATCCGCGGCGGGCGCGCGGCATAATCGGCCGCAACCGTGAACCTCCCCCGACGCCGCTCGGGCGCGCCGCACGCGCGCTCCGGAGGAGGGAACATGTCGGAACAGCCCGGCCGCGGCCGCCACCCCACCCCGAACCGTCGCCCCGCCCCGCTCCCGCTGGCCGCGCTCGCGCTCGGCGCCTGCCTGGCGCTGGGGGCCGCGGCGCGCGCCGCGGCGCCCGCCCTCGCCGCGCCGCTGACGCCCGCCTACGTCTGCGCCGCCGACCTGGAAGCGGCGCTCACGGCGCGCTCCGACGCCCTGGCGTCGCGAGCCGCCGACGTCGAGCGCCGCGCCGAGGAGCTGCGCGTCGCCGAGCTGGGGCTGGCGGCGTCCGTGACGCTGGGCACCGGCCTGGAGCTGGGCCAGAACCTGGCGCGCCCCGGCACGGCGCCCGCCTGGAGCCCCGAGCTGGAGCTCGACGCCAGCCTCGGCTACGTGCACGACGAGGTGGCGCGGGCGCGCGCCCGCGCCAACCTGCTGCAGGCGCAGGCGCGCCACGCCGCCCAGGCGCGCACGGAGGCGCTGCAGGCGCTGCTGGCCTTCAGCCGCCTGCGCGTGGCCGCGCGCGCCGCGGCCCAGGCCGAGGTGGCCGCGGCGGAAGCCGAGGCGCTGGCGGCCTCGGTGCGGGCGAGCGCGGCCGTGGCCGCCGGCGACGCGGCCGACGTGCGCCTCGACGTGCGCGAGCTCGAGCTGGCCGCCCGGCGCGCCCGCGCCACGGCGCAGGCGCGCCACGCCGAGGCGACCGCGATCCTCGAGCAGCTGGAGCGGGCGGGCGTGACGCCGGTGCGCGGCGACGGGGCGGCCACCCAGGCCGGCCCGGCGGGCACCGCCACCTGCCTGAGCGCGCTGCTAGCCGACGGCCTGGGTGCCCTCCCGCCCCCGCGGCTCCCGGCGCCGGCGCGTACCGCGGCCGAGCGCCGCCTGCTGGCAGGGGCCGTGGAGCTCGCTGCAGCGCAGCTCCGGCGGGCGCGCTTCGACCCGCTACGCGACGTGAGCCTGACGGGCCGCTACCAGGCCGACGGGTCGCGGCTGACGGCGGAGCTGGCGCTCGACACCGGCCGGCCCGCGGCGGGCGTGGCCTACCGCTGGCGCGACGTGGCCACGCACGGCTGGAGCGTCGGCGTCTCGGCGACCTTCCGCCTCGACACCAGCCTGGGCGCCGCGCTCGACGCTGCGCGCGCCCGCCTGGCCTCGGCGCAGGCCGAGCTGGATGCGTTCGACGCGGCGTTCCCCGAGCGCGTGAGCGGGGAGACGGCCGCGGTGCTGGCCGCCTGGCAGGAGCTGGAGTTCGCCGCCGAGGCGCTGGCCATCGCGCGGGAGCGGCTCGCGCTGGCGGCCGACGAGCGGGCGACGGCGCGCGCCGAGCAGGTGGCGGCCCGCTCGGTGGACGCCCTCGAGCGCGCCTACCAGGCCTACCTGCGGGCGCTGGGCCGCTACCTCGACGCCTTCGACCTGCCCTGGAGCGCGCTCGCCGGGCCGGGCTGACGGCCGCGCTGGGCCCTAGGGCGTGCGCGGCTGCAGGAAGATCCCCTCCACCTCGCCGAGCTCCACGAAGCGGTCGGCCATGTCCTGCAGCGCCTGCCCCGCCACCTCGCGGAACGCCATCACCTCGACGCGCTTGCCGCGCTCCTGGGCGAGCTCCAGGATGGGCACGAAGTCGCCGTCGCCGCTGGCCAGCACCACCACGTCGGCGTGCTCGAGGCCGCGCACGATGTCGGCGGCGATGCCCATGTCCCAGTCGCCCTCCATCACGGGCGTGCCGTCGTCGGAGACGCGGTGCACGCGCACCTTGCGGCGCTTCACGCGGTAGCCGAGGCTGGTGAGCTTGCCCACGAAGCCGAAGGCGGTGCTGTCGCCCTCGCGCTCCACGACGTAGGCGGTGGCGTGGCTCAGCCGCCGGCCGCGCACGGCGACCGCCAGCAGCGTGGCGAAGTCGACCGCGCCGCCCTGGTCGCGGGCGGCGTAGTAGAGGTTCTGCGTGTCGACGTAGAGGGAGACGCGCTGCGTGGGCTCCTCGCCCACCAGCGGCTCCGCTTGACCGTGAGTCACCACGCGAGGATTCTACCGTTCGGCACGGCCCAGCCAGCGCCCCATGATCAGGTTGTCCTCGAAGCCCTCGCCCTCGCCGCCCACGAGGCGCACCTGGTTCCGCTCGCGGCCCTCGTGCTCGAAACCCTCGGCCTCGTAGAGGCGGATGGCGCCCACGTTCGAGGCGCGCACGTTGAGGCTCACCTTGAGGGCGCCCACGCGCGCGCACCAGTCGTAGGAGCGCCGCATCAGGGCGCGGCCCACCCCCTGGCGGCGCGCCTGCGGCGCCACCGCGAGGGTGAGGACCGCCACGTGCTCGAGGCGCGCGGCGGTGGAGCGGTGCAGCTCCAGCCAGCCCACCACCTCCTCGGCCCGCTCCGCCACCAGGAAGAGCGAGCGCGTGGGGGGGCTCCCCTCGATGCGCGCGGCGAGGCTGGCGAGGGGCTCGGGGCCGTCGTTCACGAAGTAGCCGCCCTCGCGGTAGATGCCGGCGAGCAGCGCGTGGACGGCTTCGGCGTCGGCCCGGGTGGCGTCCCTGACCCGCATGCCCGGCAGTATACGGCCGCCCGCGCGTCTCCCCGGGAGCGGCCGCCCCAAGGGCGCCCCTGCTAAGCTGTCCTCCGCCGCCGCGCGGCCGCTGCCGTGCGCCCCGCCCGTGAGCGCCACCGCGCGTGAGAGCGGTGCCCGCTCGTGAGCAGTGGTGCCCGATCGCAGCGCCGCCCGCGCCCCACCGGGCCGGGCCCGCGGCGGACTCCCCGGAGGTTCAACGTGCGTCGCCTCGTATCCGCCGAATCCGTCACCGAAGGACATCCCGACAAGCTCGCCGACCGCATCAGCGACAGCGTGCTCGACGCCATCCTGGCGCAGGACCCCGACGCCCGCGTGGCCGTCGAGACCCTCCTGACGCGCGGCCTGGCGCTGGTGGCGGGCGAGGTCACGACGAGCGCCGACGTCGACGTGCAGGCCATCGTGCGCCAGGCGGCGCGCGACGTGGGCTACTCGCGCGCCGAGTACGGCTTCGACGCCGACCACTCGGCGGTGCTGATCGCCCTCAACGAGCAGTCGCCCGACATCGCCCAGGGCGTGGACCAGGCCCAGGACGCCGCCAGCTGCGACGTCTACGACCTGACCGGCGCCGGCGACCAGGGGCTGATGTTCGGCTACGCCATCGACGAGACCCCCGAGCTGATGCCGCTCCCGATCCAGCTGGCCCACCGCATCGCCCAGCGCCTGGCGCTGGTGCGCCTCGACGGCACCCTCCCCTACCTGCGCCCCGACGGAAAGGCGCAGGTGACCCTGCAGTACGAGGGCGACGAGGCCACGCGGCTCGACAACGTGGTGCTCTCCGCGCAGCACGACCCCGACGTCGACGTGAAGAGCATGACCGACGACCTCTACGAGCACGTGCTGCAGCAGGTGGTGCCCGCTGGCATGCTCGACCCGAGCACGCGCGTGCTGATCAACCCCACCGGGCGCTTCGTGGAGGGCGGCCCCACGGCCGACGCCGGCCTCACCGGCCGCAAGATCATCATCGACACCTACGGCGGCGCCGCCCCCCACGGCGGCGGCGCCTTCAGCGGCAAGGACCCCACCAAGGTCGACCGCTCGGCCAGCTACTTCGCGCGCTACATCGCCAAGAACGTGGTGGCGGCGGGGCTGGCGAAGCGCTGCCAGGTGCAGCTCGCCTACGCCATCGGCGTGGCGCGCCCGGTGGGGATGTACGTCGACACCTTCGGCACGGGCGTGGTGCCCGACGAGGCGCTCGCCGAGGCGGTGCGCGCCACCTTCGACGCGCGCCCGGCGGCCATCATCGAGGAGCTGAAGCTGCGGCGCCCCATCTACACCCCCACCAGCGCGTACGGCCACTTCGGGCGCCAGGGCTTCCCCTGGGAGAGCGTGGGCGCGGCCGAGCGCGTGCGCGAGGCGGCCGCGCGGCTGGGCTGAGCCGCGGGCCGGGCGGCCGGGACGGAGGCGGCCGGCCCGCGAACCCCTTCAGCACGGGCTTCGCGGGCCGGTAGGCGTCGCGCCCTGTGGTACAAAAGGGGCCATGGCCAGGATCCTTCTGGGCAACCGTGAGGGCTCGTTCCCGATCCGCCAGGGGCGGAGCGTGCTCGAGCGCCTCACCGACGAGTGGCCCGACCTGCACCTCACCCTCCGTACCGTCGGCGGCACCGGCGGCACCGAAGCCGAGCCGCTGCTCGACGCCCTCAGCCGGGGCGACGTCGGCATCGCGCTGGTGCAGCTCGAGTGCCTGCCCACCAAGCTGCCCGAGGGGCTGACGCTGGCGGCGGTACCGCGGCGCGGCGAGGCCCGCTCGGCGCTGGCGGCGCGCGGCAAGAGCGGCTTCGCCGAGCTGGGCGCCGGCGCGCGCGTGGCGGTCCCCTCCGAGCGCGACGCCGCCTTCCTCGACGCCGCCCGCAGCGGCCTGGCCACCAGCGTGGTCGCCGAGGGCCCCGACACGCTGCTCAACGCTCTCACCAGCGGCGAGTACGACGCGCTCGTGCTGCCCGCCCTCGCCCTCACCACCCTCGACCTGCGCAGCGCCATCGACCGCCTGCTCGAGCCCAACGAGTTCACGCCCGCCCCCGGGCAGGGCGCCATCGGCCTGGTGGTGCGCGAGGACGACGACCTCGCCTTCGAGACCGCCTACTCCCTCCAGCACCGCCCCAGCTTCGACCGCGTGCGCGCCGAGCGCGCGTTCGCCGCCGGGCTCGAGGGGCGCCACGTCGGCGCGCTCGCCACCGTCTCCGACGACGGCGAGCTCGAGCTGTTCGGCGCCGTGGTCGAGAACGGCACCACCGTGCAGGTGTCCACCTCGGGCGAGGCGCGCGAGGCCGAGGAGCTCGGCCGCGAGCTCGCCCAGGACGTGCTGGCGCAGCTGAAGGTGCTGTGAGCCGGCGCGACCGCGCCGCGGGCCGAACCCTCCCCTGATCCTGTCCGACCGGGGCTGGACGCAAGGGACGCGTCCAGCCCCGGTCGCGTGTGGGCCGCTGGCGCGCGGCCTGGCCGTCAGGAGGCCGCCTTGGCCGCGCCCCGCTCGGCCAGCACGCGGTCGGCGATGTGCTGCGGCACCACCTCGTAGCGGTCGACGCGCAGCGAGTACGCCCCGCGCCCGCCCGTCATGCTGCGCAGGTCGGCGGAGTAGCTCTGCGCCTCGGCCAGCGGCACGTGCGCCGACACCACGCTCACCGAGCCCTCGCTGTCCATGCCCAGGATGCGGCCGCGGCGCGCGTTGAGGTCCGAGATCACGTCGCCCGTGAAGCGGTCGGGCACGCGCACCTTCAGCAGCGCCAGCGGCTCCAGCAGCACCGGGTGCGCCTGCGCCATCGCCTCCTTCAGCGCCTGCGTGGTGGCCAGCTGGAAGGCGATGTCCTTGGAGTCGACGGGGTGGTCCTTGCCGTCGTAGACGACCACCTTGACGTCCTGCACCGGGAAGCCGCCCAGCACGCCCGCCTCCAGCCCGGCGCGGGCGCCCTTCTCGCAGCTCGACTGGAACTGCGTGGGGATGGCGCCGCCCACCACCTGCCAGGCGAACTCGAAGCCCGCGCCGCGTTCCAGCGGCTCCACGCGCAGCGCCACCTCGGCGAACTGCCCCGCGCCGCCCGACTGCTTCTTGTGGCGGTAGCGCGCGTCGCCGGTGGCCTGGACGGTCTCGCGGTAGGGCACGGTGGGCGGGCGCGTGTCGACCTCGATGCCGCGCTCGGCCAGCGACGCCACCGCGATCTCGAGGTGCACGTGGCCCATGCCCCACAGCACCGTCTCCTTGGTGTCGGGGTCGCGCTCCAGCTGCAGGGTGGCGTCGGCGTCGAGCAGGCGCGCGAGGCCCTCGCCCAGCTTGTCGTCGTCGGCGCGCGACCTCGGGAACAGCGCCAGCGCCATCACCGGCGACGGCAGGCGGATCGGTGACAGCACGAAGCGGTTGCTTGGGGTGGTGAGGGTGTCGCCGGTGCGCACCTCGTCGGCCTTGGTGAGCGCCCCGATCATGCCGGCGCGCAGCTCCTTCACCTCGACCAGGTCCTTGCCGTTGGGCACGTAGAGGTGGGCGGTGCGGACCTCGGTGCCGTTGGTGGCGTCGACCACCACGTCGCCCTGCTTGACGACGCCCGCCAGCACGCGCAGCATCGACACCTTTCCCAGGTAGGGGTCGTTGACGGTCTTGAACACGCGCGCGCTGAACGGCTGGTCCTCGCCGAGCACGGGCGGCTCGCCCTCCTCCACCGGCAGCGGCGCGTGGTCCTCGACGTGGCGCACGCCCTTCAGGAAGAAGTCGAGCAGCAGCGTGATGCCCATGGCCTTGGCGTCCGAGGTGACGAGCACGGGCGTGAGCTCGTTGCGGCGCACGGCGGCGTAGAACGCCTCCAGCAGCGCCTCCTGGTCGAGCTCGGCCTCCTCGAGGTACTGCAGCATCAGGTCGTCGTCGGTCTCGACGATGGCCTCCACCAGGCGCTCGCGGTACTCCTGCGCCAGGCCGGCCACCTCCTCGGGGATGGGCACCGCCACCGGCTCGCCGTCGGGCCACTCGTACGCCTGCATGTGCAGCAGGTCGACGATGCCGCGGAACGCCTCCGCCTGGCCGATGGGCACCTGGATGGCGGCGATGTTGCCGGGCAGGGTGGCCTCGATGTCGGCCATGGTGCGGAAGAAGTCGGCGTTCTCGCGGTCGAGCTTGTTGACGACGAACAGCGTGGAGAGCTCGCGCTCGAAGCTCGAGGTCCAGACGCGCTCGGTGCCCACCGCCACGCCCGACACGGCCGACACCACGATGAGCGCGGCGTCGGCGGCGGCCTGCGCGCCGCGGATCTCGGCGACGAAGTCGGCGTAGCCGGGCGTGTCGATGATGTTGAAGCGCTCGCCGCGCCACTCGAACGGGTGGACCGTGGACCAGATGGAGATCTTGCGCCGCTTCTCCTCGGGGGTGTAGTCGGAGCGCGTCGTGCCCTCCTCCACCTTCCCCATGCTGGGGATGGCGCCGGCACGGTAGAGGATCGCCTCGGTGAGCGACGTCTTCCCGGCACCGCTATGCGACAGGACGGCCACGTTGCGGATCTGCGACATCTCGGCTCCCTTTCCCGTGACGGCGGCGGCTGCCGCCCTTAGGTTCGGCGAGGATGCGGACGCTACGTTGGCACCGAGTCTAGCACCAGGTCGAACGCGGTTACACTCGCGCATGGCCCTCGAGCGCGAGCTGAAGTTCTCGTCCCCGGAGGGGCTGGTGCCGGCCCGCGAGGAGCTCGACCAGGCCCTGGCCCCGACCGGCTACGCCGTGGCCGAGCGCGGCCTCGAGCGCCAGGTCGACGTCTACTACGACGACGCCGCGGCCAGCCTGCAGCGTGCCGGGCTGGCGCTGCGCGTGCGCGCCCGCGGCGGCCAGCGCCTGGCGACCCTCAAGAGCCGCGGCTCCGTCCTCGACGGGGTGCACGAGCGCGACGAGCTCGAGGCGGAGCTCGCCGCGGACGCGCCGCCCCCCTGGCCCGCGCCGCTCCTGGCGCAGCTCCCGACCGCCGACCCGGCGGCGCTCGCGCCGCGCATGGTGATCGCCACCGACCGCCACCTGTTCGTGGTGCTGCGGCGCGGCGCGCCCGTGGCCGAGCTGGCGTTCGACGAGGTGGTGTGCCGCCCGGCCTCCGAGGTCGAGGGCGAGTACGCCATCGACGAGGCGCTGTTCCACGAGGTCGAGCTGGAGGCGCTGGGCCGGGGCGCGGCCGGCGCGCCGCTCACGGCCGCGGAGCTGCGGGCGGTCGGCGAGGCGCTGCAGGCGCTGCTGCCGCTCTACCCGAGCGACATCAGCAAGCTGGAGCGCGCCGCGTCGCTGCTGGCGCCGTTCGCGGGCTAGCCGCGCGGCGGCGCTGTACGCGAGCGCGCGCCGCGCTCCGGGACGCCGCCGGGCCGGGGGCTATACTCCCGGCATGAAGCCGAACGCCGAAGGTACGGCAGCCGTCGGGCCCGCCACGCAGCCGCGCGACGAGGCCGTCTTCGCCCTCATCGACAAGGAGTACGAGCGCCAGCTCTACGGCCTGGAGCTGATCGCCTCCGAGAACTTCGTGTCGCCGCAGGTGATGGAGGCGGTGGGCTCGGTCCTCACCAACAAGTACGCCGAGGGCTACCCCGGCAAGCGCTACTACGGCGGCTGCGAGGTGGTCGACGAGGTCGAGCAGCTGGCCATCGACCGCGCCAAGGAGCTGTTCGGCGCCGACTGGGCCAACGTGCAGCCGCACTCCGGCTCGAGCGCCAACTTCGGCGTCTACTACGCGCTGCTGGAGCCCGGCGCCCGCGTGCTGGGCATGGACCTGGCGCACGGCGGCCACCTCACGCACGGCTCGCCCGTCAACTTCTCGGGCCGCTCGTACGAGGTGCACGGCTACCCGGTCGGCGAGGACGACGAGCGCATCGACTACGACGCGCTGCGGCGCCTGGCGCACGAGGTGCGCCCGAAGATGATCATCGCCGGCGCCAGCGCCTACAGCCGCTTCATCGACTTCGAGCGCTTCCGTGCCGTGGCCGACGAGGTGGGGGCGCTATTGATGGCCGACATCGCCCACATCGCCGGCCCCATCGCCGCCGGCCTGCACCCGCACCCGCTGCCGCACGCCCACGTGGTCACCACCACCACCCACAAGACGCTGCGCGGCCCGCGCGGCGGCATGATCTTCGGCCTCGACGAGGAGATCGGCAAGAGGATCGACCGCACCATCTTCCCCGGGATCCAGGGCGGCCCCCTCGAGCACGTCATCGCCGGCAAGGCGGTGGCCTTCTACGAGGCGCTGCAGCCCGGCTTCCGGCGCTACACCCAGCAGCTGATCGACAACGCCAAGCAGCTGGCCACCGAGATGGCGGCGCTCGGCTACCGCATCGTGTCGGGCGGCACCGACAACCACCTGTTCCTCGTCGACCTCAGGCCCCAGGGCATCAACGGCAACACCGCCAGCAAGCGCCTCGACAAGGTGGGCATCTCGGTCAGCAAGAGCATGATCCCCTTCGACCCCGAGAAGCCGTGGATCACCTCGGGCATCCGCATCGGCACGCCCGCCATCACCACGCGCGGCTTCACCACCGCCGAGATGGCGCAGGTGGCGGCGCTGATCGACCGCGGGCTCAAGGGCGACGACGTGGAGGCGGTGGCCGCCGAGGTGCGCGACCTGGCGGCGCGGCACCCGATGCCGTAGCGCTCAGCGCCGCCGCAAGCGCTCCATCGCCTCCAGCAGGCTGAGGCGCATGCGCTCGACGGCGCGGGCGATCTGGCCCAGCTCGTCGTCGCGCCTGAGCTCCACGCGCCGCTCCAGGTCGCCGTGGCTGATGCGGTCGGTGGCGCGCAGCAGGTAGGTGATGGCGCCCGTGAGCCCGCGCGTGAGCGACAGCGCCGCCAGCACCCCGAACAGCACCGGCACCAGGCCCGCCAGCAGGGCGTCGAGGAGCGCCCGGCCCAGGTCGGCGCGCCGCAGCCGCCCCTCGGAGCCGGCCAGCACCATGCCGGCCGCGCTGCCGGCGCGCAGCACCGGCACGGCCACCACCACGGGCTCGGCCTCGGCCAGCCCCACCAGCGCCAGCAGGTCGCGCCAGGTGGCGCCCAGCGCGTCGCGCCAGGTGGTCGGCGCAGCGCCGGCCGTGGCAGCGCCCCCGACGCCCGCCCGCGCGCGCTCCTCGAGGGCCGCGCGCACGCCTCGCGGCAGGCGCTCCTCGCCCACCTCTCCGCGGTACCAGGCCACCTGCGCCTCCCCCTCGGCGTCGAGCAGCACCAGGAAGTCGACGCCCTGGCCCGGCAGGCGCGCGGCGGAGCTGCCGGCCACGCGCGCGAGCTGCGCGCGCACGAGCGGCGAGGTGAGCGGCAGCCCGCCCGACAGCCCCTCGACGCTGGCGGCCAGGGCGTGCGCCGCGGCGCTCGTGCGGCGCGCCTCCTCCGCGCGCTGCAGGGGCAGCAGCGTCAGCACCAGCGCCAGCAGCGTGACGAGCAGGGTGAGCAGCGCCGGCAGCGTGGCGGCGGTGGCCACCTTGCGGCGCAGCGCGCCGCGCTCCAGCCGCGGCGGGTCGCGCTCGAGCGTCGTCTTCATGGGGTCGCGCGGCAGCGTCGTTACGGTCATGCCCGGCACGTACGACTTGCGCGGGTCGGCGCCGGGCGCGCTCGGTCCGGGCGCGGGCGCGGCCGGCTCGGGAGCCGGGGCGCCTGGCTCGAGGGCGTGCTCGCGAGCCTCGGACGCGGGCGCGTCGGCGTCCCGCCGAGCCGGCTCGGCGCCGGCTCGCGGCGCGTCCCG
>Ga0123332_1004204_pt1 | contig 12740 bp, 10 predicted proteins | sample BioC12SIPDNA_4_FD_89958 | JGI IMG/M metagenome (GOLD analysis project Ga0123332, IMG submission 89958) | Anaerobic biogas reactor microbial communites from Washington, USA - Biogas_R2_A C12 SIP DNA | ecosystem: Engineered > Bioreactor > Anaerobic > Unclassified | place: Washington, USA...
CAGACGCGCTCGCGGATCACGGACGGATGACGTAGTCCTCGATCTCCGGGCGCATGGTGACCCACTGGGTCTCGGTGAACGCCTCGATGTTGGCTGTCGGACCACCGAAGCGGGCGCCGTTCCCGGAGGCACCGGCACCGCCGAACGGGGCGTTGGCCTCGTCGTTGACGGTCTGCTCATTGATGTGGACTTTGCCGCTGACCACTCGGTCGGCGACGGTCATCGCTGTGCCGACGTCACCGAGGACGCCCACGGACAGGGCGTACTCGCTGGCGTTGATGATCTCGATCGCCTCATCGAGCGTGGCGTACGCGACCACGGGGGCGACCGGGCCGAAGATCTCATCGTGCCACGCCCGCATGTCCAGGGTGACGCCGGTGAGGACGGTCGGCCGGATGAACTGATCGGGACCCGCGCCGCCGGTCGCGATGCTTGCCCCTGCACCCACGGCGTCCTCGATGATCGCGCGCACCTGGGCCGCCTGCGTGGCGTCGATGAGCGGGCCCAGCTGGGCGGACTCGTCGCGGAACGTGTCACCGACCCGCAGGTCCGCAGCCACCTGGGAGAGCGCCGCGACGTAGTCGTCGTACTGCGACTCGTGGACGAGGTGGCGGCCGGCGGTCTGACAGATCTGGCCCTGGTGCAGAAAGGAGGCGTAGGCGCCGGCCCGCGCTGCCCGCTCGATATCCGCGCCCGGAAGGACGAGGATCGCGTTGTTGCCGCCGAGCTCGAGGTGGGCCCGCTTGAGGTGTCGCGCCGCCGCCTCTCCGACGTGGCGACCGGCTGCTGTCGACCCGGTGAACGAGATGATGCGCACCTCGGGGGCCGCCACGACGGCAGCGCCGACCTCGGCACCTCCCGGGAGGGTCTGGAGCACCCCGGGCGGAAGCCCAGCCTCCTCGAAGGCGCGCTGGAGGACGAGACCACCGCAGACACTCGTGCGGGGATCCGGCTTGAGCATGACGGCATTCCCGAGCCCCAGCGCCGGGGCCACCGAGCGGATGGCGAGCGTGAGCGGGTAGTTGAAGGGAGCGATGACCGCCACCACTCCTGCCGGCACCCGGCGGGCGATCGACCAGCGGTCCTTGTTGCTCGTCAGCACCTCTCCGTGGGGATGCGTCGGGAGTGCGGCGGCCTCCCGGCACTCGGCGGCGGAGGCCAGCAGCTCGGTGGAGGCCTTGGTGCGGGTGCCGCCGGACTCGCGTACGAGCCAGGGGCGGATCTCGTCGGCGTGAGCCTCGAAGAGGTCAGCAGCCCGGCGCAGCACCGCGGATCGAGCGGCAGGCGGCAGGGCTGCCCACTCGCGCTGCGCCCGGGCAGCGATCATGCCAGCGGCACCGACCTGGTCAACCGAGGCGGCACCGATCGTCGTGATCTCCTCACCCGTGGCCGCCTCGCGGACGGTGATCGGCGTGCCGTCGCCCTGCACCCAGGCGTCGGTGCAGATCTTGTCGGTGAGGTGCTCCGGGCGGATCAGACCGGTCGGGCTCAGCGGTTCTTCCACTGGGGCTCCCGCTTCTCGACGAAGGCGCGCACACCCTCGGCCCGGTCCTCACTGGTGTAGGGGTTCGGGCCGACGTTGAGACGCAGCGCCGAAGCGATCGGCAGCCCCCAGCTCTTGGTCGCCATCTCCTTGAAGCGCCGCAGCGAGACCGGCGAGTTCGCCAGCAGCGACTGGACGTATGCGTCCACCTCGGCCTCGAAGTCCTCGCGGGGCACCACCTTGTTGATGAGGCCCAGCTGCTGGCCCTCCTCCACGGTGATCGCCCGGGCGGTGTAGAGCAGGTCCATGGCCAGGGCCCGGGGGATCAGCCGGGGCAGGACGACCGAGCCGAAGTTCGCTCCCATGCCGCGCTTGGCCTCGGTGAGCCCGAAGGTGGCACCGGCGACGGCGATGCGGATGTCGGCGGCGAGCAGGATCTCGCAGCCACCCGCCATCGCGTGTCCGTTCACGGCGGCGATGACCGGCTTGTAGGTCTCGAGCATCACCTCGAGAAGGGCCCGGTGCAGGCCCGTCATGGGGGTGTGCACCTGGCGGCCTGCCCGGGCGATGCTGTCCATCTCCTTGAGGTCACCACCGGCACAGAAGGCCTTGTCACCGGTACCGGTGATGACCACGACCCACACGTCCGGGTCCTCCCCGGCCTCGACGAAGGCCTCGGTGAGGAGCTGGACAGTGTGCCGGCTCATCGCGTTGCGCCGCTCTGGGCGGTTGATGGTGATCCACGCGGTGTGACCGTCTTTGCGGTACAGCACCTCCTGGGCGTCACCTTCGAGAAGTCCATCGGTCATGAGCGCGCTCCTTCCGGGGAGTGGTCTGCGGCCTGCTGGATGACGCCGGCCTCGATGAGTGAGTCGATCTCGTCGGCGGAGAGGCCGAGGTCCTCGAAGACAGCGATGGTGCTGTCACCGAGCCGGGGTGGGTAGGTTTCCTGGGCCAGGTAGTCGCCGTCGAAGGTGACCGGGGTGCTGACGACGGTGACATCGGGCAGGCCCGGGTGGGTCACCGGCTGCAGCTGACCGAGCGCCCGCACCTGGGCGTCGTCGATGACCTGATCGAGGGTGTTCACCGCGGAGTGCGGGACTCCCGCCCGGTCGAGTCGCTCGAGGAGCTCGGCGACGGTGAACCTCGAGGTGGCCGCCTCGAGCTTGTCGTTGACGACGTGCCGGTTCTTGACCCGGGTCGCGTTGTCGACGAGCTCCGGGACGTCCTTGAGCTCAGGTGCCTCGATCGCGTCGAGCAGCCGGTGGAAGGTGTCGTTGTTGCCGGCGGAGATGAAGACGTAGCCATCGCTCGCGGCGTAGGCGCCGTTGGGAACGTTGCCGCGGAACCCGGACCCCAGCCGGGCCGGGACCGGGCCACCTGCGGCCACGCCCATGAGCGGGGTGGCGACCCAGGCCAGCGCGGTCTCGAGGAGGGAGACCTGCAGGTGTGCCCCCTCACCGCTGCGGTCCCTGCGGCGCAGGGCCTCGAAGACGCCGAGGGCGAGCCACATCCCGGTGCCCATATCCATCATCGACAGCGGCACCCGGGCGGGAGGTCCGCCATCGGCGCCGGTCATCGCGACGACACCCGAGTAGGCCTGGAGCATGGCGTCGTAGGCCGGCTGGGCGGCCCGCGGACCGGTGCGCCCGTAGCCGGTCATCTCGACATAGATGAGGCGGGGGTTGAGCTCGTGCAGCCGCTCCCAGGTGAAGCCGGCAGCCGCCAGGGCGCCGGGGCGCAGATTCTGGACGAGGACGTCTGCAGAGGAGATGAGCCGCTCGAGCAGAGCCTTGCCCTCGGGCTCCTTGTAGTTGAGGGCGACCGACTTCTTGTTTCGGTTGAGGGAGAGGAACGTGGTCGACACGCCGTCGGTGAACGGCGCCCAGGCCCGGGCGTCGTCACCGCTGCCGACCCGCTCGACCTTGACGACCTCGGCGCCGAAGTCGCCGAGGATCTGGCACCCGTAGGGCACGGCGACGCTCGTGCCGATCTCGATCACTCTGATCCCGTGCAGGGACTTCTCGGTGCTCATCAGGTCAGGACTCCTTGGTCTGGGCGAGACGGGCGTCGAGCGCGTCGCGGGCTGGGGAGGACACCGGCTCACGCCAAGGCGAGAGAGCACCCTCGTAGACGGACGGCCCGAGGCGGAAGTGCTGGGCCTCCTCGAAGGTCTCGATGAACGGCATGTCCATGGGGTAGAGGTCGGCGCCCTCGGGACGCGGACCGGCAGCGGTCACCTTCGACCACAGCTCGTGGCCGACGACCTCCTGCGCGATGACACCGGCCTCGATGAGCGCCTTGACGTCCAGCCCGCTCTCGATCCCCTCAGCCTCCAGGAGGTGGGCGAAGTCCTCCGTCGGGATCATCCGGGTCGCGCGGCCGTTGCCGCAGTACGGGCACCCACCCATGCCGCCGATCGCGGTGTCGATGAGGACGGTGTCCTGCTCGTCGAGCTCCTCGATGGCGACGTAGGCGGAGAGCATGGCCATCCCGCGTGCGTCGTGCAGGTGCAGATGGAAGTAGTGGATCTCGGGCCACGTCGCACGGATGCGACGGATCATCGAGCGCATCGGGGCCGGCGTGTTCCAGCTCATCGGGTCGCCCAGGTGCAGCCGCGTGACCGGGACGCCGGCAGCCGTCCACGCGTCATACTGCAGGGTCAGCAGGCGCATCCGCTCGTCCTCGTCGAAGCCGCCGAGCCAGTTCGAGCCCCAGGCTGCGTTGATCGAGATCTCCGCCTCGGTCACGCCGGCCTCGACCGCCCGTGCGACGGTGCCGGGGATCGAGTCGATCTCGTCCTGCTGGCTGCGGTTGGTGTTGCGGCGGACGAACACGTCGCACAGGTGGACCTTGGTCCGGCCCAGCGTCGACTCCGGGAGCGTGAGCTTGTCGGAGTAGGCGGCCCGACGCTCGGCACCCCGGGGGTTGAGGACGATGGCGGTGTACTGCACGCCGTCGACCGGTTCGAAGCCCTCGATGACCTGCTCGACGTCGGCCATCTGCGGAGTCCACTTTGGGCTCACGAAGGAGCCGACCACGATCCGGGAGAGACCGGTGCGGGACAGCGCGTCGAGGAGCCGGATCTTCTCCGACACAGGGATGTCGACGCTCTCGATCTGCATCCCCTCGCGCATGCCCTCTTCCTGGACGATGACGGTGGGTCGGGACGTGGTCATGCCGTTACCTGCTTCCTCAGGATGTGGGTGAAGTCGGCGCCCGGTCTGCTCGTGACGGCGGCGTAGAGCGCCTCGGTCTGTGTGGGAGTGAGTGCGCCTGCGGCGCAGCAGTCGTCGAACTTGCCGCGCAGCTCCTCGTCGGTGAGCGGGTCGAGCGCCTGGCCGTGGGTGACGTCCACCCGCTCGGTCAGGGTGCGGCCGTCGGCCAGGGTCAGCTGCACGACCGTGTAGCCGGTCCGGAACTCGGCCGTCCCGCTCGGCGGGACCGCGCTCTCCTCGAGCGTGATGCAGTCCATGAGGGACTGCACCCTCGGGTCGGCGAAGGCGGCCTCGGTGAAGTCCCTCAGCGTCACCGAGCCGCGCAGGTATGCGGTGGCCAGGACGTACTCGAGGCTGAACTTGCCCTCGGTTGCGCTCTGCGGCCGCGCACTGCGCAGCGCTCGCGTGCCTCGCGGGTGCAGCGTGGCGTGGATACGTGTGACCTCGGCTCCGGCCGCCTGCTCGCGCAGGCGCAGCACGGCATCGATGCCGCGGTGGGTGGCGTAGCAGCTCGGGTACCGCTTGAGTCCCCAGTTCCCCGCCCACGCCTCGAGCCAGTACTCGAGGCGCTCCTCGAGGGTCTGGGCGGCGCCACCTGCCGGGGCCTCGTCCGGGTCCCCGTACCGCTCGAGGAAGCCGTTCGGCGCCTCGAGCTCCTCCGGGTTGGCCGTGAAGCCGGCCAGGGCCAGCTCCATGGCCATGACGGCGTCCCGGGCTGCAGCACCGGCGTGCAGCGGCTTGGTCATCGAGCCGAAGTTGGGTCGGCTGCCTGCCGCGAGCGAGGACACGATCCCGAGCGCGTGCTGGGCCGTCGTGACGTCGGCGCGCACGAGGCGGGTCAGAGCGGCGGTTGCTGCCAGACGACCCACGGTCGAGGTGGTGTGCCAGCCACGGGCGTAGTGGATGTGCTGAGGGAGTACCTCCGAGATGGCGCGGAAGGCGGCCGCACCGATGTCATGGGCCGCGACGAACTCCTCGGTGCTCACCGGCCCGCGGGTCTCCGCCAGGGCCACGAGTGCGGGCATGAGGACCGCGCTCGGGTGCATGGGCATCGTCGGTGAGATGTCGTCGTAGTCCAGGACGTGGGCGGCGGTGCCGTTGAGGAGCGCGGCGTTGGCGGCGCTGGCTGCCTCCCCGGAGGTCCACAGGGTGGCCCCACCGTCGACGCTGCCCTCGCCACGCACCCACCGGCGCAGGAGGGGTTCACCCTCCTGGCCGGTGGCTGCCACGGTGACCGCCACCGTGTCGAGCAGCGCCCGCGTGACCGCCTCGGTGTTGTCGATCGAGCTCGGCGAAGCCTGCACCGCGAAACCGGCCAGGATGGCGGTCGGGCCTGGATCGGTCATGCACACGGGAACCTCATCGTGGGTCGTCGGGACTGTCGTGGCGACAGGGGCGGGGGAGCCGGTCAGAAGGACTTCGGCATCCCGAGGGTGCCGTGGGCGATTCCGGCCAGCACGATGTTGTTGGAGATCGGGGCCGTCGAGGGCAGCCGGGCCTCCCGGAACTTGCGCTCGATGCCGTACTCCTCAGCCGCCGCATACCCACCGAAGGTGTCGAAGGCGGCGTTGGCGGCCTGCCAGAGCGCCTGCGAGGCGAGCAGCTTGGCACCGTTGACCTCGAAGCGCGGATTCTCCCCGGCCGCATACATCTCCGCGGCGCGCCACCGCATGAGCGAGGCGGCCTGGAGGTTGGCATACGCCTGGGCGATGGGGAACTGGACGCCCTGGTTCTGACCGATCTTGCGGCCGAAGACCTCGCGCTCGTTCGCGTACTCAACGGCGCGGGCGATGAGGTAGAAGCCGGCACCGATGTACTCGCTCGTGACGATGACCCGCTCCGAGTTCATGCCGGAGAGGATGACGCGGAATCCCTTGCCCTCCTCACCGATCCGGTTGGCGACGGGAACCCGGAGGTCGCGGATCGCGAGCTCGTTGGTCTCGTGGTTCACCATCGTGCGGATCGGCGTCGCGACGATCGTGCCGTCGGCGATGGCCTTCTTCAGGTCGACGAGAAGGACGGTGAAGCCGTCGGTGGGCTTCGCGGCGTCCTCTCGCTTGGTCGTGCGGGTCAGCAGAAGGAGCAGGTCCGAGTGCTGCACCCGCGAGATGAAGATCTTGTTGCCGTTGACGACGTAGTCGTCGCCGTCGCGGACAGCGAAGGTGCGGATGCGGGTGGTGTCGCTGCCGGCGTCCGGCTCGGTGACGCCGAAGGACTGCAGGCGCAGCTCGCCGGAGGCGATCTTCGGCAGCCACTCGGCCTTCTGCTCGTCGGAGCCGTGCCGCAGGATGGCGCCCATCGTGTACATCCCCGCACGGGCCGCGCCGGCGTGGCACCCGTTGCGCTCGAGCTGCTCGAGGACGACCGCCGCGTCGCGGATGTCGGCACCGCCGCCGCCGTACTCCTCGGGGATGAGCATGCCCATCCAGCCTGCGTCGTAGAGGGCGTCGACGAACTCCTCGGGGTAGGTGTGGTCGGCGTCGTGCTTGCGCCAGTAGTCGTTGTCGAAGGGCTTGCAGAGGCTGTCGATCGCGTCGCGGATCGCGAGCTGCTCCTCGGTGAGGCTGAACGGCGAGGACTCGATAGTTGCCATGGTCATGTCTCCTTGAGTGGGGTGCTTGGGTAAGCGAAGCGGAGGTTTGTGGGGCGGGGGAAACGCTGATATCACCGAGTGGAATTGGTCATCCGGGCAACCCGCTCAGTGATGCGTCAGGTGAGCTCGGCCAGGACGTCGGCGACGACCGGCGCGTCCGGGAGCCGCTCGATCGCAGCGGACAGCGCCGCCGCCCGCTCGGGTCCGAGACCGCGGACATTGAGATCGAACTTGGTGCGGAGCTGGTCGGGACTGATGGGTCGCTCGGCGGTACCGAGGTTGGCCATCACTCGCTGCTCGATGACGGCCCCGTCGGTGCGGTGGACCCGGGCGATGGTCGGGAGCTTGCTCGGGTAGAGCGCCTCGACGTCGGGGTGGGGGACGTACCAGACCCGCTCGGCCAGGTGTCGCACGACCGGGTCGGCGAGCATCTCCTCGGTGAAGTCGTCGAGGTAGACGCCGAGGCCGGAGCCGCCGCGGAAGGCGATGGCGAAGGTGAGCGGACCGCTGAACTGGGCGTGGTACGGGCTCTGCGGGTTGATCTTCGCCTCGCGGGGCTCGGCGATCGTCCTCGTGACGGACATGGGGACCGAGAGCTCGATGCGGTCGACGCTCCACGGGTCGAGCCCGCCGGCGGCGAGCGCCATCGCGGCGTCGATCCCTGTGTGCGTGAAGACGTTGGTCGGGTAGGGCTTGACGAAGCAGCGGTCCAGCTCCCACTCCTCGCCCAGTGCGTCGAGGAACCCGGGGTCGACGGGGTGGAGGCCGGTGTAGGCGTTGAAGAAGCCGAAGCGTCCTTCGAGCACGGTGGTGGGTGCCGTGAGGCCTTCCCTCGCGAACTGGGCTGCGGTGACGCCGGCGTGGGCGGCCCAGCCGCAGTGGATCCGCTTGACGCTGCCTCCGTTGCGGTTCGCCTCGATGATGCCGCTGCCCATGCTCACCGCGATGCCGAGAGCGTGCTGGGTGGTGTCCTGGTCGAGGCCCATCGCGATCGCGGCTGCGACCGCGGACCCGATGGCGCCGCAGATGGAGGTCGCGTGCAGGCCGCGCTCGAAGAACTCGTTGTTGCCCAGCTCCGGGTTGTCCCCGCCGTTGCCGAGCCGAATGGCGATCTCATTCCCGGCCGCGACGGCCGCGAGCAGGGTGCGACCGTCGGCCCGGGCGAGCTCGGCGGCAGCAATCGACGCCGGGACGACCGAGGCGCTGGGGTGCAGGATCGACGGCAGGTGCGTGTCATCGAAGTCCAGCGCGTGGGCCGCGGTCCCGTTGACGAGGGCGGCCGTGGGTGCGGGCACCTGGTCGCCGAATCCGAGGACGGTGGCCTGCGCCGCACCGCCCCACTCCCTCGCCAGACGCAGTGCCGCCTGGACCGGCTCGGTGTCCATCGCGGCGATCGACACACCGACGGTGTCGGTGATCCGCGCGAGGGAGTCCTCGGCGATCCGCGCCGGCAGGTCAACAGCGCAGTCGAGGGCGAACTCCGCGAGGCGGGCGCTGAGGGTGGTGCTGTCGGTCGCGGGCTGGGTGGTGTGGGTGGTGTGGGTGGTCACTCGGACACCTCGAAGACGGCAAGGGGACGAGCCGGTGAGCCGGTCGCCCCGAGGAGCGGAAGGGGGGAGATGACGAAGTCGAAGGTCGCCGCCGGGTAGCTCGCGAGAGTCTCGATGTTGAGCATCTCGATGATGGGGACGCCCCGCTCGACGAGCATGAGCCGGTGGACGGGGAGCCGGGCGTGACCCTCGCCGGCGGGGATGTGCTCGAAGGCGGTCGTGTCACTGCCGACGAAGCGCGGCTGCAGCTCGGCCAACCACTCACCACCGGAGATGTCCGGTCCGGGCACCCCGGAGTCGTGACCGACGAAGGCCGCGCTGTCCGACCAGAGCTGGCCCCAGCCGGTGCGGATGAGAAGCGCCCACCCCGCATCGATGAGCGCCCGGCCGTCCGGGACGAGATCGAGTGCTCGGTCGAGCTCGGCGGCGGTCACCGGATGTGCTGCCGGGAGACGCTCGACACCCAGCGCCCTGGGAACGTCAAGGAGAACGCCGGGAACGATGGCGGGACCGATCTGCTCCACTCCGTGGACTGTGAAGCGTCCGCTGCGCTGGGCGTCCTCGGCGGAGTGTCCGCCGTGCAGGTGACCCTCGAAGCTGATGTGGGAGAGCGCGTCCACATGGGTGCCGGTGTGCGAGCCCATGACGAGCAGGTCGTTGGCGCCTGAGGTGCCGTCCACCCGGACCGTGTCTCCGTGGCGGCGCATGAGCGCGTGGCGGTATCCGGGGTGGCTCGGCGAGGTCGGGATGCCCTGGTGCAGGGGGTGCCCGAGATCGACGATCTCCACGCGCGAGCCATTGAGCCGCGTGCCGGTGAAGACCCCGCTCATGCCTGCGCCTGCCTCTCCGCGAGCGCCAGCACCCGCTCGGCCTGCCGGACCACGGGTGCGTCGATGAAGGAGCCGTCCGCGAGCGTCGCGACCCCGCTCCCCGCCCCGGCCATCGAGATTGCCTGGGCCAGGATGGAGTCGGCCCACTCGATGTCCGCCGGGCTCGGCCCGAACGCCTCCCGGACGACGGGCACCTGGCGCGGATGGATGCAGCTGCGCCCGAGGAACCCGAGTGCCCGCTGGCGCAGGCTGTCGGCCCGCAGGCCGTCCAGGTCGCTGACGTTGACGTATGCGCTGCCCACGGGGGACGGCAGTCCTGCCGCCCGCGAGGCGAGGACGGCGGTCTGCCGCGCCAGCGCGAGCCCGTCGTCGGACGCCACCCCGCGGGGCAGCCCGAGGTCCGCGCGCAGGTCGGCCTCGCCCAGCATGAGTGAGTGGACCGACGGGTGGGCCGCCAGGTCATGGGCGGCGGCGATGGCGCGGGCCGTCTCGAGCTGGAGGATGAGGCGCCGCTCGACGCCCCAGTCCGCGGTCGCCTCGGCGGCACGCTCGACGTCACTCACGCTGTCGGCCTTGGCGACCCGGACGGCCGAGACCAGCCCGGCCCGCACGAGCGGGGCAACCGCCTCGATGTCGGCCTCGAAGTCGGGGTGGGACGGGGGGTTGACCCGGACGACGGTCGGCGCTGAGAGGCCGTCCCCGATCGCATCGGCGAGTCCGGCCCGGGCGCGCGGGCGCTGCGTGGGGTGCACGGCGTCCTCGAGGTCGATGACCACGCCGTCGGCCACAGCCGCAGCCTTGGCGAACCGGTCCGCTCGGGTGGCCGGCACATACAGCCACGCCAGCGCGAGATCCCAGTCAGCCGCCATCAGACGACCCGCTCGGCGTGCAGGGCGGCGATCTGCTCGGGGGTGTATCCCAGCTCGGTCAGGACCGAGTCGGTGTCCTCGCCGTGCGCCCGGCCGGTGTGCCGGATGCTCCCCGGCGTCTCGGACAGCCGGAAGAGGACGTTCTGCATGCGCACCGGCCCGAGGTCGGGGTCCTCGACCGTGGCGATGGTGCCGATGGCGTTGAGCTGCTCGTCCTCGATCACCTGTGACATGTCGTACACCGGAGCGATGGCTGCCTCGGCCCGCTCGAACTCCGCGATGACCTCGTCCATCGGTCGCTGGGCGATCCACGTGGCAACTGCGCCGTCGATCTCGTCGGCCCGCTTGGCCCGCTCCACGCCGGACGAGAACCAGGGCTCGTCGACCATGTCCTCCCGACCGACGAGCCGCATGACGCGGGCGGCGATGGACGTCGAGCTCGACGAGATGGCCACCCAGTGGTCGTCGCTCGTGAGGTACGTGTTGCGCGGCGCGTTGTTCTCCGAGCGGTTGCCGGCACGCTTGGTGATGTAGCCGAGCTGGTCGTAGGCGAGCAGCTGCGGTCCGAGCATCGCGAGGATCGGCTCGATGATGGCCAGGTCGATGACCTGCCCACGGCCGGAGCGCGACCGCTCGTGCACGGCGGTGAGGATGGCGATCGTCGTTGCGAGGCCGGCGATGCTGTCGGCGAGGGCCAGTGGGGGCAAGGTCGGAGGGCCGTCGGGCTGGCCGGTGGAGTAGGCGAATCCGCTCATCGCCTCCGCCAGGGTGCCGTATGCGGGGCGCCGGGCCATCGGACCGCTCTGGCCGAAGCCGGTGACCCGGGCCAGGATGAGGCCGGGGTTGTGGGCCGAGAGGGTCTCGTAGTCGAGTCCCCAGCTCTCGAGCGTGCCCGGGCGGAAGTTCTCCACGACGACGTCGGCCTCCCGCACCAGCTCCAGGAAGATGCGTTTGCCCTCCGGCTGCTTGAGGTCGAGCGTCATGGCTCGCTTGTTCCGGGCCAGCATGAGCCACCACAGACCCTTGCCGTCCTTGCTCTTGCCGTGGGTGCGTGCACCGTCCGGGCGGGTGGGGTGCTCGATCTTCAGGACGTCGGCGCCGAAGTCGGCGAGCACGGTCGCCGCCCCCGGACCGGCGAACAAGGTGGCGACATCGAGGACCTTGAGGTCCGCGAGCGGGCCGGTGCGCGGTGCCGGGTCCGCGTCATGCGGCTGAGTGGGCGGAGGTGACTGAGGCACGGTGACTCCCATGTGATCGGTGACTCCGGTCAGGCTAGGAAGGGGTTGGAGCGGGTCAGTAGGCGTTCTCTCACTCACTGAGAGAGACGCAGTGGCGGTCTATTGACGCGGGTGGGGACCGTTCGTATTCTGACTAACCGAACCACGTTCTATTGTGCAGAACACTTGGTGTGGTCACAGCAGCCGTGATACGCGGCCCCCGACCTCGAGCCCTTCACTTAAGGAGTCGTCATGGCAGAGCAGCCCATCAGAGTCGAGACCCTCGTCGCCGGAGGTGGGATCGCCGGTCTGGCGACCGCCCTCGGCCTGGCTCGGGCCGGCAAGAAGGTGCACGTGCTGGAGCAGGCACCGGAGTTCGGTGAGGTCGGCGCCGGCATCCAGCTCGCGCCCAACGCGCTCAGCGCGCTCGACACGCTCGGCGTTCTCGACAAGGTCACCAAGGACGCGGTCTTCCCCGAGCGCAAGGTCTACCTCGACGCCGTGACGGGCGAGGTCATCGGAACCATCGACCTGGGCCAGGACTTCGTCGACCACTACGGCTACCCCTACATCGTCGCCCACCGCGTCGACCTGCACGCGGCCCTCCTCGAGGGGTGCCGTGAGAGCGGACTCGTCACCCTCGAGAACGGCGCCACTGTGCTGCGTGCCGAGAACCAGGCGGACGGCACGGTCCGCGTGGAGACCCGTGAGGGAGGCACCTACGTCGCCGACGCGGTGATCGGGGCCGACGGTGTCCGGTCCAACCTGCGCAAAGGGATCGTCCCCGACGAGCTCGTCCCGTCGAAGTACGTCGCCTACCGGGGCACGGTGCCCACCGAGGTGGTCGGTGAGGACATCACCTCTTCGCCGAGCGTCCTGTGCTGGCTCGGCCCGAACATGCACCTCATCCAGTACCCGTTGCGGGAAGGTCGCCTCTACAACAACGTCGCCGTCTTCAAGTCCGACGCGTACTCGCCCGA
>Ga0123332_1004216_pt1 | contig 12731 bp, 8 predicted proteins | sample BioC12SIPDNA_4_FD_89958 | JGI IMG/M metagenome (GOLD analysis project Ga0123332, IMG submission 89958) | Anaerobic biogas reactor microbial communites from Washington, USA - Biogas_R2_A C12 SIP DNA | ecosystem: Engineered > Bioreactor > Anaerobic > Unclassified | place: Washington, USA...
CCTGGAACAACTGGCAGGGCTACCTGCTGGAGCCGCTGGGTCTGGGCACCTACGTCGAGGACGGCGCCTACTGGGACGGCAACTGGGCCTACGCCAACCTCGGTGTCCTGCTCGCGCTGGTGATCGGCTTCGTCGGCTACGCGCTGCTGCAGGCCTCCGCGGTCCGCCGCCAGGAGGCCGCGCCCGTGGCCCCGGCCCGCGCCGACGACCTGGACGGCACGGTGGTGTGACCATGGCGCAGGACGAGTCCTCCGAACTCCCGACCGAGCAGGGGCGCACCAAGGACGGCCCGGCCGACGTGGCCGCCTCGGCCGGCACGGACCCCTGGCTCGTGGTCATCGACGCGCAGGTCGTCTTCGCCGACCCGGGCTCGGAGTGGTGCGCCCCCCGGTTCGAGGAGATCGTCGAGCCGATCCGCCGGCTGGCCGCGGCGTTCGGCGACCGCGTGGTCCTCACCCGGTGGGTGCCGCCGGTCGAGAAGGTCGGGTCCTGGAAGCCCTACTTCGAGCAGTTCGCCTTCGCCGACCAGCCGCCCGATCACCGGCTCTTCGACCTGGTGCCTGCGGCGGCGGACCTGGGCGCACGGCATACGGTCTCCGAGCCCACGTTCGGCAAGTGGGGGGAGCAGTTGCGGGCCATCACCGGTCCCACGCCTCACCTGGTCCTCACCGGCGTGGCCACCGACTGCTGCGTGATCTCGACCGCGCTGCCCGCCATCGACGCCGGCGCCCAGGTGACGGTGGTCTCCGACGCCTGCGCCGGGTCCGACGACACCAACCACCAGCAGGCGCTCGACGCGATGGCGCTGTATGCGCCGCAGCTGTTCGTGCGCACGAGCGCCGAGGTGCTGGAGGAGTCCGGCCTCACCTGACCGAGCGCACGGGGCGTCGCTCCTGAAGGCCACCGGGCGCGCGAAACGTCGCTCCCGGAGGCCACCGAGCGCACGGGACGTCGACGTGGTCCATGACCGCGAGCGGTAGGCGGTTTTGGTCGCGCGGATCTCGTCGCATGCGACGTCTTTCGCATGACCAAATACGCCGGTCGCAGCGGGGGGTCGCGGCGGGGTGTGGTGGGGTGCCGGTGGCACTCCGGCGCCGTTCGCTTCCCTCAGTCCGCCGGGGTGATCGACAGGCCGAGGTCGGCGAACTGCTCCGCGGGGCGGTGGTAGCCACGGACGAGGTGCCTGATGCCGCCGATGCGGGAGGGCGAGTCGGCGATGGCCGCGGCGATCACCGAGGAGAAGCCGGCCCGCACGTCGGGGACCTCGACCTGGGCGCCGCGCAGTCCGGAGACGCCCTTGACGACCGCGGAGTGGACCGCGTTGGTGTCGTGGAAACGGCAGGACTCCCCGCCCAGGCAGGTCGAGAACAGCTCGATCTCGGCCCCCATCTGCTGGAGGGCGGGGACGTAGACCAGCCGATCCTCATACACGGTCTCGTGCAGCACCGACATGCCCTGGGCCTGGGTGAAGAGGACCATGAGGGGGGTCTGCCAGTCCGTCATGAAACCCGGGTGGGTGTCGGTCTGCACCGCCGCCGGGCGCAGCCCCTCCGGTGCCGTCGCCAGGACGTAGTCGTTGGTGATGTCGAACTGGGCGCCCATCCCGCGCAGCGTGGTGAGGGCCGTGACGAGCCGGTCCTGCCGGCAGCCGTGGACGCGCACGTGGCCACCGGTGACCAGGCCGGCGACCAGATAGCTGAACGCCTCGTTGCGGTCGCCCTCGAGGGTGACCTCGGCGCCCTGGAGCCGGTCGACGCCGTCGATGGTCCACTTGCGGCCCGGGGAGAGCACGATCCGGGCGCCCATACGCTGCAGGAACAGCGCGAGCTCGATGACCTCGGGTTCGGTCGCGGCGTTGCGCAGCACGGTCCGTCCCTCGGCGAGCGCCGCGGTCAGCAGCACCGTCTCGGTGGCCCCGACGCTCGGGTAGGGCAGCTCCAGCCGGGCGCCGCGCAGCCGGGTCGCCCGGGCCACGATGCCGTCGTCCCGGTGCTCGATCTCGGCCCCCAGCGCGGCCAGCGCCTCGATGTGGAAGTCCACCGGGCGACGTCCGATGGGGTCGCCGCCGAGCAGCGGCACGAACGCCTCACCGGCCAGGTGCAGCAGGGGACCGAGGAGCAGGATCGGGATGCGGTTGAGGCCGGTGAACGACAGCGGGACCTCCGCCAGCACGTTCGCGTCCCGCCCGACAGTGATCACGCCCTGCTGCTCATCGTGCTCGACGTCCACCCCGAGGGAGCGCAGCATGTCGCGCGTGATGACCACGTCGCCGACCTCGGGCACGTTGCGGATCTGGCTCGGACCGTCGCCCAGCAGCGCGGCCACCATGTGTTTGGTCACCGCGTTCTTCGAGCCGCGGACGTGCACGTCTCCGTGCAGGGGCCCGGAGGGGGTCACGGACCAGGCAGTCGTAGGCATGGGGTCAGGCTACGCACTTCCGGGGATCCGTGGGGGACTGTCGGCTGGGTGGAAACTGCGTGGCGGGTGTCGGCGCCGGCTGTCAGGCTGCAGGGCATGACCTCAGCGGACCAGAAGACGATCCTGCACCGCTATCTCAGGAGCGGCCGCGATGCGCTCCTGTGGAAGCTGGACGGGCTCAGTGAGTATGACGTGCGCCGGCCGATGACTCCCACGGGCACCAACCTGTTGGGGCTGGTCAAGCACGTGGCCAGCGTCACCGACGGCTACCTCGGGGCAGTGATGGGCCGGCCGTCCGGCATCGACCTCCCGTGGTATCCGGAGGACCCGGCCGACGAGGAGCCCAACGCCGACCTGTGGGTGCCGGTCGAGGAGTCGCGCGAGTTCATCGTCGACCTGCACCACCGCGTGGCCGCCCACGCCGACGCGACGATCGAGGCGCTCGAGCTCGATGCCCCGGGGCAGGTGCCGTGGTGGGGGGAGCAGGGAGAGGTCACGCTGCACCGGGTGCTGGTGCACGTCATCGCGGAGACCCACCGGCACGCCGGGCACGCCGACATCATCCGTGAGCTGATCGACGGCTCGGCCGGGCTCCGCGAGGGGATGGACAACATCTGGGCCGAGGACGGCGCCGACTACTGGGCGCGGCACCGGCAGCGCATCGAGGACGCCGCCCGCGCCGCCCAGGAGTCGGCGGGCGCCTAGCGGGCAGACGGGGCGACCCGGGTGGCCGCCCGGTCCGCCACCGCGGGCACGTCCGCGTCCACGGGGCGCAGCGCCGCCCGCGCAGCCGGCAGCAGACCGGCGACGAGGGCAGCGCCCCAGACCACACTCGCCCACGGCTGCCCCGAGAAGGCCCCGAAGACCACGGTCCCCAGGAGCACCGACCCGAGGGCCCATGCCGGGATGACCCGCGCCCGCCAGAGCGCCAGCGCGAGCACGGCGGGCGCCAGGAGCACCCCGAGGAGGAAGGGTGCAAAGACCGCGAATCCCAGGCTGCTGGCGTCGAGTGCCTGCTGGGCGGAGACGGCTGCCTCCGTGTCGGGCATCCCGGACAGGGCGCCGACGGTGGCGAAGTAGCCCATCAGGTGCGCGATCTGACCGGTGACCATGCCGGCGCCCAGGACGCCGCCGGCCCACGCGAGGACCGGGGCCCGGTCGACCGCGAGGCGCCACAGCAGCAGCACCATCGGGATCGTGAGGATCGCGGCGAGGTAGAAGAGCCACGCCCCGGCCTCCCAGGGGCCGCGGTTCGCGTCCACGGCCGCGAAGAGCTGGGCGGTGCTCCCGGGGGACCCGTCCGCGAGGACGTCCCCCTCGGCGCCCAGGCGCAGCAGGTCCGCGACGGTGATGACGACGGGGGTGAGGAGGACGGCGATCGCGCCGAGCATCCGTGCCTTCATGAGGTGCTCCTTGTGGTTGGCTCGCGGCCCGGGTCCCCGGACCACCTCCACGGTGCCGCCGGGCAGCCCCGCTCCGCGTCCGCCGTGGCGCCCACGACGGTCTCCCGGGTCCGGTGATCTCGCTGCCGCGCCACGAGGGATGCGGGTCCACCCTGAGGGGGACGCGCGGCTGGCCGTCCGGGCCGTACTGTCAGGCAGGTGAGCAGGTGGCGCGGCCTCGTCGTCCTCGCGCTGGCGTGTGCCGGCCTGGACGCCTTCCTGCTGGCCGGGGAGGGGATCGCTCGGTATGCCGTGCCACCGGTCGCCGCGCTCGCTGTCCTCGCCGTGGGGCTGGCACCGTGGGCCGGGCTCGTCGGTGTCGTCGCGGCCATGGTGCTGGGCGGCTGGCTGGGGGTCCCCACGGAGAGCCCTGCTCTCCTGCCGGCGACGTTGGCGGTGACCTACCTGGCGGGACGGTCCGCCGGGGCGTGGCCCGGTGTCGCGGGGGTCGCCGCCGTGGCCGCGGCCGCCTGGGCGCTGGACGATTTCGGGGTGGGGACCCTGGTCTTCGCCGCGGTAGTGCTCGGCACGGTGTGGACGTTCGGTCGGGTCGTGCGGCGCCGGACCGAGGCGGCCCGGGCCGCCGGTGAGGAAGCAGCCCGGGTGGCGGCCGTTGACCCGGTCGCCGCGTCCGGTCAGGTCGTGCTCGCGGAGCGCGAGCGACTGGCGACCGAGGCGGTCGCGGTGCTGCAGGGAGCCGTCACGGAGATGCGCCGGGTCGCCGCAGCGGCGACGGACTCCCTCGGTGAGGAGGAGTTGACGGCCGTCCACCATCGAGGGGTCGTCGCCGTCCAGGAGCTGCGACTCCTGCTGGGGCTGCTGCGCCAGGACCCTGAGGACGACGTCGAGGGGGAGGGCGCCCCTGACCAGGGTGGGAGGTCGGGATCGCCCTCGCGCGCCCGCGGTCGGTGGCCCCTGTGGCACGAGTGGGTGACGGCGCTGCTGGCGCTCGCGCTCGTGCCCGTCGACCTCGTCGGACCGGATGCCCTCGGTCCGGTGGCGCTCGACGCGGGCGTGGCGCTGTGCCTGGTGCCGCTGCTGCAGCGCACCTGGCCCTTCGTGGCGGCGCTCCTCCTGGGCGGTGTGCCGCTCCTGGCCCTGGCGCTGGGCGCGCCGCCGCTGGACGGCATGTCCGAGGTCGTGGTCACCGTGGCCGCCGCGTGGCGCGTGGGCGCCAGCGGGGACCGGGTGCTCGGTGCGGGTCTGGCCGGGATGCTGCTCTCCCGGGTCGTCTACGTCCTGGGCACCGATCCGGGGAACCTGATGATCGAGCTGGCCATCATCGGCATGCCGGTGCTCGCCGGAGCAGCCTGGGGGGAGAAGGACCGCGCCTATCGCACGGCCCGCGACCAGGCCACCACGCTGCACGAGGCGCACGGCGCGATCATCAGCGCGGCGGTGACCCAGGAGCGGCTGCGCATCGCCCGGGAGCTGCACGACGTCGCCAGCCATGCGGTCGGGGCGATGGTCCTGCAGGCCGCGGCGGCGCTGTCCCATCGCGAGCAGGATCCGGCGCGGGCCCGTCGGGCACTGGCCGTCGTCGACTCATCTGGAGCGGACGCCCTGGGTGAGCTGCGTCGGCTCCGGTCCGTCCTGCGCGGTGACGCGCGGGACGAGCAACCGCCGACGGCCGACCTGGCCGGCATCGTGGCGCGCGTCGGCGAGGGCCTCGACGTCCGGCTGGACGCGGCGACGCTGCCGCAGGACCCCGTGACCGCGGCGTTCGTCCGTCAGGTCGTGCACGAGGGGCTGGCCAACGCCAGCCGTCACGCGCCGGGCTCCCGCGTCGAGGTGCGCGTCGGCCAGACACCCGCCGGGTGGGTCGTCGACATCGTGGACGACGGTGCCGCCCTAGCGAGACCAGCGGTGCAGAGCACCGGCTACGGCCTCGTCGGCCTCGCCGAGAGGGCCCGGGCGCTCGGCGGCGAGGTCACGGCCGGACCCATGACTGACGGAGGCTTCGCTCTGCGGGCCAGCCTGCGTCATACGGACCCTGCCGCTGAGAGAGTGGACGCATGAGCAACGAGACCGTCCGGGTCGTCGTCGCGGACGACCAGGATCTCGTCCGTGGCGGGATCACCGCCATCCTCGAGGCTGCCGAGGGGATCGAGGTGGTCGCTGAGGCCGCTGACGGGCACGCCGCGGCGGCGCAGGCCCGCGACCACCGGGCCGACGTCGTGCTCATGGACGTGCAGATGCCCGGCCTCGACGGCGTCTCCGCCGTCGGTGAGGTCGCGCGCGCCCGCCCGGAGGCCAAGGTGGTCATGCTGACGATGTTCGACCTCGACGAGTATGTCTTCGGCGCTCTGCGGGCCGGCGCCAGCGGCTTCCTGCTCAAGACCACCCCGCCGGGGGAGCTGGCCGCCGCGATCCACGCCGCGCACCGCGGCGACCTGCTCTTCGCGCCGACGGTCACCCGCCGGCTGGTCGAGAACTACGTGCGGAGGCCTCCCGCCGGCACGGTGTCCGACGGGCTCTCGGAGCTGACCCCGCGCGAGCTCGACGTGCGGAAGGCGATGGCCAGGGGCCTGTCGAACGCCGAGATCGGGCGCGAGCTCTACCTGGGCGAGGCCACCGTCAAGACGCACGTGACGCGGGTGCTGGGCAAGCTCGGGCTGCGGGACCGGGTGCAGGCGATCGTGCTCGCCTACGAGACCGGTCTGGTCTGAGGTGAGCGGCGCCCGACGCGCCCGGTGAGGCCTGGGAGCGATGCGCCATGCGCTCGGTGGCCTTCTGGAGCGCAACGCGGTGCGCCCGGTCGGGTCTGGGAGCGCAACGCGGCGCGCCCGGTCGTGAGGGGGGCGGTCGTCAGGGGGTGGGGGTGGCGAGCCAGCCGCGGCGCTCGGCCTGCACGCCGAGCTGGATCCGGGTGTGCACGCCGCACGCCTCCATCATCGAGGCCACGCGGCGCTGGACGGTCCGGATGGACAGCCCGAGCTGGCTGCCGACGGCTTGGTCGGTCAGCCCGGAGAGCATCAGGGTCAGCACGCGCAGGTCGGCGTCGTCCAGGCCGTCGCGGTCGGCGCTGGTGGTGCCCGCGGTGGCCAGGCTCCGCGCGTTGCGCCAGGAGTTGTCGAAGAGGGCCAGCAGGGCGTCCAGGAGGGCGCTCGGGTGGACCAGGAGGGCACCGGTCCCGCGGCGTCCCTCCTCCTCGGCCGAGGCGAGCGGGATCAGGGCCAGCTCGCGGTCGGCCACGAGCATCCGCATGGGGACGCGGTCGACGACCCGGATCTGCTCCCCGCGGTCCATGGCGCCCTCGGCGTTGGCGAAGACACCCGGTTGCTCCAGGACGGCCCGTTCCACGATGACACGGAAGGTGACGCCCCGCGCGGCCGCCGCGTCCTCCTCGGCGTTCTCGGCGGCGGACACGGCCGCCACCCCGGAGCGGACGAAGGCCAGGACCTCCCCGCGGGCGGCGCGCTGCAGCTGTGCGAAGCGCTGGGCCACCGCCTCCTGACCGGTGACGACGTCGATCACGTCGGTGACGGTGCGCTGCGCGGCCGCGCCGCGGTACTGCTCGGTGAGGGACTCCAGCTCGGAGCGCGCCCGGTTCAGGTCGTCCTGCCGGTCGCGCACGAGCGAGCCCAGCGCGACGAGGGGCGGTGAGGCGACGAACTGCTCGGTGCCGTTCGTCGACGTGGCGACCAGGCCCTTCTCGGACAGGGACGCCAGGGCGACCCGCAGGTCACCGGCCGGCAGCTCGAGGTGCTCGGCGAGGTCTGCGGAACTGGCCGACGGCAGCGTGATCAGGCGGCGGTAGGCCGCTTCTTCGACCGGATCGAGTCCTAACACATCCAGCATCTTGTCCTCCTTCCGTCAGTCGAGACAGCCAATCTTACGGCGGGAACACGCCACGGCATAAACCCGTCATTGTGGAGAGTGGAGACCAGTGACATATTCATGCCGTCAGAACAATCCCTGCAATGTAGCGAGGACAACCTATGACCCACCGATCACGCGCGCGGACCGTCGTGTCCGGCGTCGCCGCCGTGGCCCTCGTGGCGACCGCGGCCGCCGGCGCCGCGACCGCCGCCCCGGACCAGGACGCCTCAGCCACGGCCGAGGCGTCTTCCACGTCGAGCTCACGGCCGAGCCCAGAGTCCAGCAACGGGACGGTGCACCGCCTCACGCTGATCACCGGTGACGTCGTCACCGTCACCGAGCTCGCCGACGGCACCAGGACGGTGGACGTAGAGTCCTCCGGCGGTTACCAGACCCTGACCGTGGGGGAGGACCTGCACGTCGTGCCCGACGCCGCCCGGCCCTTCCTCGCGGCCGAGACACTGGACCGGGACCTGTTCAACGTCTCCGCGCTGATCGAGCAGGGCATCGGGGCGGACGGCCGCGACACGGCGCCGCTCATCGTGCAGTTCGAGAAGGGTGCCTCCACGGCGTCCCTCCAGTCCTCCCTCGGGACGACGACCGCGACGCTGGAGAGCCTCAACGCCGTCGCGCTGCAGACCGACGCGGCGGATGCGCAGGACACCTGGGGATCCCTGACCGGGAACCGCACGGACGGCACGCTCGCCCGCGGCGTGACCAAGGTCTATCTGGACGGTCTGGTCGAGGCCAGCCTGGCTGACAGCGTCCCGCAAGTGGGGGCTCCGGAGGCCTGGGACCGGGGGATCGACGGCTCGGGCGTCACCGTCGCCGTCCTGGACAGCGGCGTCGACCTGACCCACCCCGACCTGAAGGACGCGGTCGTTGAGTCCGTCAGCTTCGTCCCCGGCGAGGACGTCACCGACGTGCACGGGCACGGCACCCACGTGGCCTCGACCGTGGCCGGCTCCGGCGCCGCCTCGGAGGGGACCCAGACGGGCGTCGCGCCCGGCGCCGACCTCATCGTCGGCAAGGTGCTCGGCAACGACGGATACGGCCAGGAGTCCTGGATCATCGACGGCATGGAGTGGGCGGCCGACAACGCCGACGTCGTCAACATGAGCCTGGGCACCACCGAGGCCAGCGACGGCACCGACCCGATGGCCGTGGCGCTGAACACCATCAGCCAGGAGACCGACACCCTCTTCGTGGTGGCCGCCGGCAACAACGGCATGGTCAGCGGCATCGGGTCCCCCGGCGCGGCCGAGGCGGCGCTGACCGTCGGCGCCGTCGACGGCATGGACTACCGCACCTGGTTCACCAGCATGGGTCCCCGCCTGGGCGACGCCCTGGTGAAGCCGGACCTGTCGGCCCCGGGCGATGACGTGCTCGCCGCGCGTTCCCAGGCCAGCCCCGGTGAGGGCTGGTACACCTCGATGAGCGGCACCTCCATGGCCAGCCCGCACATCGCCGGCGCCGCGGCGCTGCTGCTCCAGGACGACCCGGACCTGTCCTCCGTGGAGCTCAAGAACACGCTGATGTCCTCGTCCTTCCCGCTGAGCGAGGGACCGTTCCAGCTCGGCGCCGGCCGGCTCGACGTGCCCGCCGCGCTGGATGCCGAGGTCGTCGCGACCGGCTCGATCTCCTTCGGCTACTTCGACTGGCCCCACGAGGACGACGCCCCGGTGACCCGCACGGTCACCTACACCAACGACGGTGCGAGCGAGACGACCCTCACCCTGCGCGTCGAGGGCGGTGACGACCTCGGTGGCACGCTGCCCGACGGGCTGACCGCCCTGTCCGCCAGCGAGGTTGTCGTCCCGGCCGGCGGCACCGCGACCGTCGACGTGACCCTGGACTCCACGGTCGCCCCGGTGGGCCGCACCCTCTCCGGCTTCCTCATCGCCTCGGCCGACGGGACCGACGTGGCCCGCACCGGCTGGGGTCTGATGAAGGAGGAGGAGCGCTACGACCTGACCCTGCGCGCCACCGACCTGGCCGGCGCGCCGGCGCTCGCGTATGTCGTGCTGCAGGGCCGCGAGGACATGTGGCCCTACATGTACGAGGTCGACGGCGAGCTGAGCCTGCGCTTGCCTGCCGGCACCTACGCCGCGATGAGCTACATGGACGTCGAGGTCTCCGCGGACGCGGCCGGCGTGGCCCTGGTGGGCGACCCGCAGATCGACCTCACCCAGGACACCGTGGTCGAGCTGGACGCGCGTGACACCAGTGAGATCACGGTCGACGTCGAGGCGGACGGCGTCCAGCCGAGCCAGCAGCGGATGGAGTACAACATCAGCGCCGGTACCGGCCTGGCCGGGGCCTACCGGGTCCCGGCCACCGTCGACCACCTCTTCGCCGCGCCGATGGACGGCACCACCGACGGCGACTTCGAGTACCTCACCCGCTGGCGCCTGCGGACCCCCTTCATCACGGTGGTCGAGGACGGCAGCCCGCTCGACGTGTCGGGCATGTTCGGCAGCGCCATGCCCAGCGGAGAGGTGACCCTCGACGCGGTCTACGCGGGCACCGGCACGCCGGACGAGCTCGCCGCGGTGGAGACCGACGGCAAGGCCGTCGTGATCACCCGTGACCCCTCCCTGGACCTGACCCAGATCGCTCTCGGTGTCCAGGACGCCGGCGCGGCGCTCCTCGTGGTCGTCAACAACGAGCCGGGGGAGTTCACCGAGGGCGTGTCCTGGGAGGAGACGCTCTCCTTCCCGGCCGCCGCGGTCAGCGGTGTCGAGGGTGCGGGCCTGATCTCCCGGATCCAGGCCGGCCCGGTGCAGCTCACCGTCGGTGGCAGCGTGGACAGCCCCGTGGTCTACGACCTGGTGGACCCGCACCCCGGCGCCATCCCGACCGACCTGGCCTACGCCCCGACGAACGACGAGCTGGCCCGGATCGACGCCAGCTACCACGGCAACCAGGAGCGCGACGGCGGCGAGTTCCGCTACGACTTCCGCCCGCACACCCCGTTCGGCGTCGGCTTCGCCGAGGTGATGACCATGCCCACCGCCCGGACCGAGTACGTCTCGGCCCAGGACGGCACGCAGTGGTACCAGGACGCCACCGTCGTCGAGGGCAACTGGAACGAGCGCGGTCTGCGCCAGGGCTACGAGCCGGGCAGCACCACGGCCGAGTCCTGGTTCGCCGCCATCGTCCAGCCGCGGCTGGGCGCCGGCTACTGGATCCCCAACCGGCAGGGCCCCACCCTCCAGGTCAACCTGCCCAGCTGGGCCGGCGACGAGCCGACCCACACCGGTGGCATGGGCGACTTCCAGGGTGACGAGGACCAGACCATCCGGTGGTACGAGGGCGACACCCTCCTCAAGGAGACCGTCGGCTGGCAAAGCTCCTGGATCGACATCCCGACGACCGAGCCGACCCAGTACCGCGTGACCAACGACGTGGGCCGCCCGACCTCGTGGGGCACCACCCCGGCCAGCAGCACCGAGTGGGTGTTCTGGACCGAGGCGCCGGCCGACTGGTTCGCCGAGCTGCCGTTCCTGCAGCTGGACTTCGCGGTCGACACGACCTGGGACGGCACCGCCGTGGACGGTCCGACCGACACCATCGGGCTGACCGCCTGGCCGCTGCCGGGGACCCAGCTCGCCGGTGAGGTCACCGGCGGCACGCTGGCGATCTCCTACGACGGCGGCACCACCTGGGAGGAGCTCGAGCTCACCGGCGAGCCCGGCGACTGGAGCGCCGAGGTCACCTACCCGGCCGGCGCGACCACCGTCTCGCTGCGGGGCACCGCGGTGGACTCCGAGGGCAACGCGGTCACCCAGGAGGTCTACGACGCCTACCTGGTGCCGGAGGAGACCGGACCGTCCGTCGAGCGCATCGCCGGCGAGGACCGGTACGAGACGGCGGCCCAGATCGCGGCGCAGTACCCCGACGGCGCCGACACGGTCTACATCGTGACCGGCGAGGAGTTCGCCGACGCGCTGACCGGTGCCGCACCGGCCAGCGAGGGGCGCGTTCCCGGCACCACCCTGCTGGACGAGGACGGCTCGCCCGCCCCGGTCCTGCTGGTCAAGGCCGACCGGATCCCGAACGCCACCCGGGCGGCGCTCGACACCGTCCAGCCCGAGCGCCTCGTGGTGCTCGGCGGCGAGGACGCGGTCTCCGCGGACGTCGCCACCGAGCTGGGTGCCTGGGGCCAGGTGGACCGCATCGCCGGCGAGGACCGCTACGAGACGGCCGCGCTGCTCTCCGAGCTCTACCCGGCGGGCGTCGACACCGTCTACGTCGCCAGCGGCGGGTCGGGCAACTTCCCCGACGCGCTCGCCGGTGCGGCGCTGGCCGGCCACCAGGGCGTGCCGGTGCTGCTCACCAAGTCCGACCACGTCCCGGCCGTGCTGGCCGAGGCGCTGGAGCGGCTCGGTGCCGGCGAGGTCGTGGTGCTGGGCGGTCCCGACGCGGTGTCCGAGGACGTCTACGCGGCGCTGGGCGCCGACCGACGCCTCTCGGGTGTGGACCGCTACGCCACGGCGGCGGCCATCTCGGCCCAGCACCCGGCGGGTGCGGCGAACACCTCCGTCGCCACGGGTCTGGACTGGCCGGACGCCCTGACCGGGTCCGCGCTGGCCGCCTTCCGCGGCGAGCCGGTCAACCTGACCAGGACCACCGCTCTGCCGGCGGTGACCCGCACCGAGCTGGAGCGGCTGCAGCCGGGCCGCGCCACGGTGCTGGGTGGCAGCGCCGTCGTCGCCGATGACGTGGTCGGCCAGCTGACCGACCTGCTGGCGGGCTGGCTGTGACAGCAACCGCCTGAGGCGTCCTCTGACGGGAGGCTCGGTTCATCGGAACCGGGCCTCCCGTTGGTCTGTCATATCCCGCGAAATCGCTGCCCGGGAAGCGGATTAGTTACTCCCGCGACACATCACAAACAGGTAAAGGCGCCCCACAGCACGCCATTCTTCCCCTACTGTGCTGAGTGCCCCTATTCCCGGGAGCCCGCGTGACTTCCGGTTGCCCCGAGTGACGGAGAGTCCCCGTGTCCGAACAGACATACCAACTCATAGCCATCGGCATCTACTTCGC
>Ga0123332_1004219_pt1 | contig 12727 bp, 10 predicted proteins | sample BioC12SIPDNA_4_FD_89958 | JGI IMG/M metagenome (GOLD analysis project Ga0123332, IMG submission 89958) | Anaerobic biogas reactor microbial communites from Washington, USA - Biogas_R2_A C12 SIP DNA | ecosystem: Engineered > Bioreactor > Anaerobic > Unclassified | place: Washington, USA...
AAGCTGCCAATCTTCTTCGTATCCCTGAGTGAACTGCTCCGTCCAGCCTTCGAGCGCCTCGGTAAGGATATCCCATGCGACCGAGCGCAGGTTGACCTCAGTGAGGATGAGGCGCCGTTGATCGTAGATCACCTGCCGCTGCTGGTTGACGACATCATCGTACTCGAGCAGGTGCTTGCGCATGTCAAAGTTGTGCCCTTCGACACGCACTTGGGCGTTCGAGATCGCCTTGGTGACCATATCATGCTCGATGGGGATATCCTCATCCGCCCCCAGGCGGTCCATCAGGCGCGCCACCGCGGGCCCGCCAAAGCGCATCATAAGGTCGTCTTCCAAGGAGACATAGAAACGCGACGAACCAGGGTCACCCTGACGCCCAGCACGCCCGCGCAACTGATTGTCGATGCGCCGCGCCTCGTACCGCTCAGTGCCCAGAACATGCAGCCCACCAGCCTGCAAGACCTTCTCACGATCGGCACGGCACTGCGCTTCAGCCTCGATCAGCGTGGTCTTCCAGACGTCTGGGTCGACGCTCTCCAGATCGATCCCCTGGCGCCGCAGCCTGTCGCGGGCAAGGCCTTCAGGGTTGCCGCCCAGCAGAATGTCAACACCGCGGCCGGCCATGTTGGTGGCAATGGTCACTGCCCCAGGTTGGCCCGCCTGAGCGATCACCTGCGCCTCGCGCTCGTGCTGTTTGGCGTTCAGCACCTGGTGAGGAATACCCATGCGCCGCATGCGAGCCGAGAGCATCTCTGAGGTCTCAATGGCCAGCGTGCCCACCAACACTGGTTGGCCTGCGCTATGTCGTTCCTGAATCTCTTGCAGTGCCGCTCGGTATTTGGCCTCGGCAGACTTGTAGACCACATCGGGATGATCGACACGGATGATCGGACGGTGCGTGGGAACCACCACCACGTCCAGATCGTAGATGGTGCGGAATTCCTCTGCCTCGGTTTCGGCCGTGCCCGTCATGCCGGCGAGGCGTCGGTACATGCGGAAATAGTTCTGGAAGGTGATCGTCGCCAGAGTGAGACTCTCACGCTGAACGCGCACGCCCTCCTTGGCCTCGATAGCCTGATGAAGGCCCTCCGAGTAGCGCCGACCATACATCAGCCGTCCGGTAAAGCCGTCGACGATGATCACTTCGCCCGAGTCTGACACCACATAATCTCGGTCGCGAGCGAACAGCGCCTGGGCTTTGAGGGCGTTCTCGAGGTATGGCGTGAGATGAAAGTTTGCTTCGTCGTACAGATTATCGATGCCCAGGGCGCGCTCAACCCTGCCAATGCCCTGGTCGGTAATGGTCACGGTGGTACGCTTTTCGTCGACGGTATAGTCATCACCCTCTGACAACCGCGCCACAATCTCGGCAAATACACGGTACGAGTCGGCCGATTCCTGCGCCTCACCCGAGATGATCAGCGGTGTACGCGCCTCATCGATGAGGATGTTATCCACCTCATCCACGATAGCATAGTACAGTTCACGCTGCACGCACTGGCCGATATCCTGGACCATGTTGTCGCGCAAGTAGTCAAAGCCGAACTCGTGGTTAGTGCCATAGGTGATATCGGCCAGATACGCCTCGGCGCGCGCACATGGCCGCAAATGGTGATAGCGATCGTCAGCGGCGGCATACGCAGGGTCGTAGACGAACGAGGAGAGCGAAGGATCCTGCCCCTGTGACTGGATAACGGCCACCTGCAGGCCCAACAGATCATAGAGTGGTCCCATCCACTGCACGCCGTACTTGCTGAGGTAGTCGTTCGGCGTAACGAGGTGCGCACCACGACCGGTCAGGGCGGCGAGATAGAGTGGCAGAGTAGCCACCAACTTCTTGCCTTCACCGGTCTTCATTTCTGCGATGGCATTGCGGTGGAGCACCATGCCACCGATAAGCTGTTCGTCAAAGGGTCGCAGGCCGAGCCTGCGCAGACTGCACTCGCGCACCGCAGCAAAGGCTTGCGGCAGGATCTCGTCTAGGACCCCACGCTCAGATTCGTCCTGCTGATCGCGCAGATCAGCGATCTGCTGGCGCAAGTGACGCCGTTCGTCATCGTCGGCTTCGCGGTCGAGTTGCGCCTGCAACGCGCGGATCTGCTCGGTAAGGCCCGCCGTAACCTCTTGCACCTGCTGGCGAAGGCGTGCCGTCATGGCCGGAAAGTCTTCATCAGCCATGGCCTGCATCTTGGGCTCGAGCGCGTTGATGCTCTCGACTAGACCCTGTAGTTTCGCGATCTCGCGAGCACTAGGATCGCCGAATAGTTTCTTGAGGAGTTGGAGCACGACGCATTACCCCACAGTACGCGGTGTTGAAGCGGTATTATACCACGAGCGACGAAAGGTCACGCGTGAACATCAGGCACCTGAAAACCGGTAATGATCAGTCATCTGCACAACGGGCATAGTAGTCAGTCAGCGTTTCACCCACCGAAAGCCCGCGGTGCACTGCGTCGATCACACAGGCAAGCCATGGCCCCAGATGGATTACCTCGAGATTGGGCAGCGCCAGCCGCGCTTCTCGCGGGATAGGTTCAGTGTTGGTGGTAACGATGCGCGTCAGCTCAGCCTTTTGTAGACGCTCGACGGCGCCCGCTGAAAAGGTGGGATGTACAAAGCAGGCATAGATGTCACGAGCGCCCTCTCTCCTGAGCTCAGCCGCTGCCCCAGCCATGGTGCCGGCGCCATCCACCTCGTCATCTACAATCAGCACATTGCGCCCACACACTTCACCGATGACATTCAAACTTTCGGTCTGCGTGCCCTGTCGTCGTTTTTCGATGAACGCCACGGGCACATGCAGCATCTCGGCGATATTGCGCGCCTTCTTGGCGAACCCCAGGTCGGCTGACAGCACCGTCAGATTGGGGATGCTCAAGTGCTCGATATGCCGCGCCAAGAAGGGAAATGCAGTGAGTTCGTCGCCAGGCATATCGAAAAAGCCCTGAATCTGCCCGGCGTGCAGGTCGACGCACATGAAGCGGTCAGCCCCCGCTGTCTGGATCAGGTCAGCCACCAGCTTGGCGGTGATGGGTACACGGGGCATGTCTTTCTTGTCGCTGCGAGCATAGGCGTAAAAGGGCATCACCGCGGTGATGCGCCCTGCAGAGGCGCGCCTTGCCGTGTGGATGAGGATGAGCAGTTCCATCAAGTTGTAGTTGACGGGACGGCACGTTGGCTGAATGACAAAAACATCACGCGAGCGCACCGTCTCTTCAAACTGCACAAAGATGTTGTCGTTGGGAAAGACGGTGATCGAACGCTTGAGCAGGGGCTGTCCCAGCGCCTCTCCGATCTCTGTGGCCAGTTCGGGGTTGCCGCTGCCAGTCACCAGGGCCAGGTCACCATAGATGCGGATACCATCGAGCATGGCGCTTTACCTCCCAGTGGCCACATGAGGACGGTGCCGGTCGCGGCCCCCAGGCCGCTCAACCTCATTATCGTAGCCGAACGCCGCTGCGTCAACCACAGCAAGAGGCCGGGCGTGGTGCCCGGCCTCGATAGTCCCAGCGCAAGTTGCGTTCTAGCTGCCCAAAATGGCCAGCACAACGCCACCTGCCATCACCGATGCCACCTGCCCAGAGGTATTCGAGGCCATGGCGTGCATCAGCAAAAAGTTCGTATAGTCTTCGTCGTGACCGATCTTTTGCACCACACGTGCCGACATGGGAAACGCTGAGATGCCACAACCGCCCAGCAGCGGGTTGAGCTTGCCGCCCGACAACAGGTTCATGAGCTTGCCGAACAGCACGCCAGCCGCCGTGTCGAGGATAAAGGCCACCAGGCCAAGGATGATGATCTTGATGGTGTCCCACTGCAGGAACTTGTCAGCCACCATGGTCGAGCCGATGGTGATGCCCAGAAAAGTCGTGACGATGTTGGCGATCTCGTTCTGTGCAGCCTGATTGATGCGCTCGACGACACCGGCCTCACGCACCAGGTTGCCGAACATCAACATGCCGATCAGCGGCGTAGCCGCGGGTGCGATGACGCCACAGGCCAGCGTAACCACGATAGGAAACAGGATGCGCGTGATCTTGGACACCGGCCGTGACGTGTAGGGCATCTTGATGCGGCGCTCTGCCGGAGTGGTCAGCGCCTTCATCACCGGCGGCTGGATCACGGGGACGAGCGACATGTAGCTATAGGCCGCCACAGTGATGGGGCCAACAAGGTCGGGCGCCAGGTTCGAGGCCACAAAGATCGAAGTTGGGCCGTCAGCGGCGCCGATGATGCCGATCGATGCAGCCTGGTTGATGTTGAACCCCAGCAGCGTGGCGATCAACAACGTGCCAAAGATGCCAAACTGCGCCGCCGCACCAAAAAGCACGTACTTGGGGTTCTCGAGTAGCGGGCCAAAGTCAGTCATGGCGCCAATGCCGATGAACACGAGACTGGGGAACAGCTCGTTCTCGATGCCAGCGTCGTAGAGCACCTTGAGCAGCCCGCCCTCATCCAGCATGCCCGTGCCGGGAATGTTGGCCAGAATGCAGCCCAGGCCGATAGGCAGGAGCAGCAGCGGTTCGTATTCGTACTTGATCGCCAGCCAGATCAGCACACCACCCACGGCCATCATGACCAGGGCCTTCCAGGTCAGGGCGGTGATACCCTGCGTCAGGTTAGGCAACAGGTTTGCGAACGACAGGGCCTCCATATGTACCTCCCTGCCTAGCCGAGTGTGACCAGGGCGTCATCATAGGCCACTGTCTGGCCCACAGCCACATGAATGCCCACCACTTGCCCGCTGGCGGTTGAGGCGATGGGCATCTCCATCTTCATGGCTTCGAGGGTGCAGACCGTGTCACCCTCCTTGACGTTCTGTCCCACCTTGACGGTGACCGACAGAATCTTGCCAGGCATGGGGGCCACCACCTTGCTGCCCGATACCGCTGACGCGGGAGCCGTTGTCGGCGCCTCTTCAGCCTTGGGGGCAGCAGCAGGTTCAGGCGCTGGCGCAGCAGGCGCTGCTACGGCCACAGGAGCCGCCGAAGCGGCTGGCGAAACGTCGGTAGTGAACGCAACGCTCTTGACGGCGCCGTCTACCACCACCTGCACCGGCGACGCTGACACATCGCCAACCTCAACCTCATAGGTCTTGCCATCGATCGTCAGTTGATACTTGGTCACCGTAGCCTCCCTTATCTCAGCCCGTCAAGGCGCCCGCGGGCCTTCCAGTTCGCCGAGCCAGTGATGCCTGCCACCTGGACCACCTCGCCGGTGATCTCTTCATCATCGATCTCTGTAAGCGCCTGCCAAGGTAGCGCCGCCAACGGCTGTGGCGCACGGCCTACAGAGCCTGCCACCAGAGCGGGCTGCGCGGTGCGAGCCTGCAGTGCGAGTGCCACGGCCACCGCAGCGGCCAGATCGCCGTCGCCTTCGGCAGAAGCCACAACACTAGTCGCCCGAGTCGGCAAAGCAACCGGTGCCTCACCCTCGCCCGCATCCTCCTCAGTCTCAGGCCCGACCTGGCCGGGAAAGACTTTGGAGAGCACCCAGATCAGCGCTGCGATGATGATCAGCGTAAGAAACACCAACCCCATGCCAACGCCCGTGATCGTCAGGCCCTGGTTAAAGACCTCCCATCTATCCACGCTCCATCTCCCTTATGCAATTTACCGGCGCCCAGCCTGTGCTGAGCGCCAGAATGGGTGACTTGATGGGCCTAACCCAGCCGCCCGGCCACGCGCCACAGCGAAACCTTGGACGAGGCCTCTTCGACCTTGCTGGCCGCCGGCGCGACGCCCGTGGTGACAGGCGCAGCCTTGGGCACAGGAGTCGGCTCGGCAGCAAAGATGCGTGGCTCGGTGATCGGCGCCACGCGCCCAGCACGTCGCAGTTCAAAGAACTCGCGCGCCTCGCGCGGGAAGAGCGCATACGACATGATGTCTTCCTCGCTCTGAGCCAGATCGCCGATCTCTTCACGCGCCTTGTCCCAGCCGGGCTCTACCAGATCGCCAGGGCGCACAGTGACGCGCTCCTGGTCACCGATGGCTTTTCTGACCACATCGGGATTCAACGGCGCAGGCGGCGTGCCATACATACCCCGGCAATAGTCCTGCACCTCTTTTGAGATGATCTTGTAGCGCTCGCCCATAATGACATTGAGTACGGCCTGCGTGCCGACAATCTGGCTGGTGGGCGTCACCAGCGGGGGATACCCCAGGTCCTCGCGTACGCGAGGCAACTCCGCCAGCACATCCTCCCACTTGTCCGAAGCGTTCTGCTGGCGCAGCTGGCTCACGAGGTTCGAGAGCATTCCGCCGGGCATCTGGTAGAGTAGCACGCGGATGTCAGAGGCGTTGATCCCAGTTTCAAAGCGCGAGAGATGCTCAGTGCGGACCTGACGGAAGTAGGCGGCGATCTCGGCCAGCAAGTTAAGGTCGATGCCGGTATCGCGCTCCGTACCCTGGAAGGTCGCCACCACTGCCTCTGTCGGAGGCTGCGCGGTTCCGCCGCCCACCGAGGAGATGGCAGTATCGACGACATCGGCCCCCGCCTCAGCGGCCTTGAGCACTGACGCCATCGAAAAGCCACTGGTGTCGTGCGTATGGAACTGAACCGGTAGGCCCACATCCATCTTGAGTCGCCTGACCAACTCGTAGGCGTTGTAGGGCGTGCACAGGGCTGCCATATCTTTGATGCAGATACTATCGGCGCCCAGCTCCTTGAGCCGCTGAGCTGTCTCGACAAACGAGTCGAGCGTGTGCACCGGGCTGATGGTGTAACAGATGGCCCCTTGCACGCTACCGCCGTGTTTCTTGACGGCCTTGATCGCCCATTCCATGTTGCGAATGTCGTTCAAGGCGTCAAAGATACGAAAGATGTCCATGCCCGCCTTGACCGACAGCTCGACGAACTTTTCAACGATGTCATCAGGGTAGTGTCGATAACCCAGGATGTTCTGCCCGCGCAAGAGCATCTGGAACTTGGTTTTGGGCATCGTTTCCCTGAGAACCTTGAGACGCTCCCAGGGGTCTTCGTGCAGAAAGCGCATCGCCGAGTCAAACGTGGCGCCTCCCCACATCTCCACCGAGGCATAGCCGGCTAGGTCGATCTTCTCGGCGACCGGCAACATATCTCCAGTAGACATGCGAGTGGCCAGCAATGACTGGTGCGCATCGCGCAGGGTGGTATCGGTTATCTTTAAGGGATTCGTACTCATATCAACACCTCACTAGAGCGGCATGGTGGCATGCTTCTTCCCAGGAACAGAGTCACGCTTGTTCTGGAGCATGCGCAGGCCATTGATCAACGCCGCACGCGTCTGGGTGGGCTCGATGACAGCGTCAACAAAGCCAGCCGACGCAGCGACGTACGGGTTGGCAAAACGCTGACGGTATTCCTCGACCAGTTGTGCCCGCATCCCTGAAGGATCGGCAGCTGTGGCGAGGTCTTTTTTATGCAAGATGTTCACGGCGCCCTCAGGGCCCATGACAGCGATTTCGGCGCCAGGCCAGGCAAGGTTGAGGTCACCGCGCAGATGCTTGCTGCTCATAACGATATAGGCGCCACCATAGGCTTTGCGGAGCACAACGGTGAGCTTGGGCACCGTCGCCTCGGCATAGGCAAAGATCAGCTTGGCGCCATGGCGGATGACGCCGCCCTGTTCCTGTACCGTACCGGGCATAAAGCCGGGAACGTCGACCAAGGTGACAAGCGGGATGTTGAACGCATCGCAGAAACGCACAAAGCGCGCCGCCTTGGTCGAAGCGTCGATATCGAGCACGCCCGCCGACACCGAGGGCTGGTTAGCCACGACTCCGACGACGGCGCCATCGAGACGGCCAAAGCCAATGATGACGTTGCCCGCGAAATCTGGCTGCACTTCGAACCATGAACCCAGATCAAGCACGTTGCCGACCACATCTTTGACATCGTACGGCGAGTTGGGATCCTCTGGTACGATCGTGTTTAGCGAGGCCTCGGCACGCGCCGGATTGTCCTTGGGGGCCACTGCGGGGGCATCTTCGAGATTGTTCTGCGGCAGATAGCTCAGCAAGATGCGAACGCTGTCGAGCACAGCCTTCTCAGACGCGCCCCTAAAGTGGGCCACACCGCTGGTAGCGGTATGAACGTCAGCGCCGCCCAGCTCATCAAATGAGACCTCTTCGTGGGTGACGGTCTTGACGACCTCGGGCCCTGTAATGAACATGTGGCTGGTGCCATCGACCATAAACACAAAGTCCGTCAGTGCCGGCGAGTAGACCGCACCACCAGCACACGGCCCCAACACAACACTGATCTGGGGAATAACGCCCGACGCCATCACGTTACGCTGGAACACATCGCCATAGCCTGCAAGGGCGTGGATACCCTCTTGAATGCGAGCGCCACCCGAATCATTGATGCCGATGAGAGGCGCGCCATTCCGCAAAGCCAGGTCTTGCACCTTGGTGATCTTGGCAGCGTGGGCCTCGCCCAGAGTGCCCCCTTTGACTGTAAAATCTTGTGCGAACACATAGACGAGCCGGCCATGGATGGTGCCATAACCAGTGACCACTCCGTCGCCAAGGGCGACACGGCCTTCCAGATCGAGCTCGCCGCTCTCATGCATCACCAGGGCATCCAGCTCCTGGAATGACCCTTCGTCGAGCAAATAAGCCAGCCGCTCACGGGCCGTCATCTTGCCCTTGTCGTGCTGACGCGAAATGGCCTCGGCCCCCCCACCCAGTTTGGCCTGCTCTTGGAGCCGGCGCAGATTGGTGATCTTGTCGGACGCCATTATTCCTCCTGTTAGCTAGCAACCGTTTCTGTCTGTTCCCACAATACAAGCTCAACCCCTGCCTCATCCAGCATCTTTCGTGCCAGCGGGTCAGGATAAGCGCTTCGACAGACAACCCTGACGATGCCTGCGTTGATGATCATTTTGGCGCAGGTGATGCAGGGTTGATGCGTAACGTAGATGGACGCCCCTTCGATGGAGACGCCGTGGAGAGCTGCCTGGATGATGGCGTTCTGCTCGGCATGCAACCCGCGGCACACCTCTTGCCTTTGCCCAGAGGGGATACCGAGTTGTTCGCGCAGGCAGCCGGTGTCGACACAGTGGGCCAAGCCACGCGGGGCGCCATTGTAGCCTGTGGACAGAATGCGCTTGTCTCTCACCACCACTGCGCCCACAGAGCGCCGCAGGCATGTGGAGCGGCTAGCCACTTGTGTCGCGATCTCGACAAAGTACTCGTCCCAACTCGGTCTCATCGCTTGAGTACCGCCTCTGCAAAGGCCGCCGCAGTAACCGGCATGGCCTGACGATAGATGCCCAGGGCTGCCTCGGCGTATTGCCGATGCTCCCACTGGGCATGCGGATCAAGGCGCTTTTCCAGCCAGTTCATCAATGACCAAGCGTTGACCGTCCAGATGAACTCGGTGTAGACCGCCGAGCCAAGCACGGCCCGCGCTTGCTCACGTTTCCAGCCCTGACTGACCAGCTCCTCATACACATCGAACGAGCGCTCCATGTGCTGTACATAGGGACTATCAGCCTCCACCCCTGCAGGCACATAATACTCACGATCAGCAACACAGTAACGCAGGCTCTTTTCGTTATAGCTGCCGATGCGATGGCGCATCCATTGCCGGGCCACAAAAATGGGGCACTTGACGCCCCATCGAAAGACTGCATGTTCAAAGACGGTATTGTGCCTGGGTGACGACTGCATGAGCCGACGAATCAAACGCGCATCCGCGTCATCACTCTTGGCGGTCGATTGATAGCAGATGCGTGCACCACGAACAACAGCGCCATCGCCACCCAGAAGATCCTCCAGGTGCAGATGGCCACGATCAAGCACGTCTACACAGATAGGCAGTTCAGGCGCCACAACACTCTACCTCAAGCGAATACGGCCGAACGACAGCATGTCGACCAAACTGTGCCAGGATAGATTGTACCATAGATGCCCTGCACTGACCAGTCGCACCACCTTGCCAGCCGATCACACGCAGTGTGGTTCACAGCTGCTCAAACCGCTTGCCCAATGCGGCGGGCGGCGAGCCGCCGATCAGTGCAAGAATGCCTCGCTGAAGCTTGGCCGGTACATACCGCTCAACCCATGCTGCCCCACCACCCACAACCAACAGTGCCACCACCATCAGCGCGAATGGGGCGGCCTGAAAGACCTGCGTAGGTACATTGGGATAGCTTGGCTGCAGAATACTCCCGAGCGACTTTAGCGCGCCGAACAGATAGGCGCCCAACGCCACACGGAAGGGACTCCAGCCGCCAAAGATCACGATCGCCAGTGCGATCCAACCCATGCCCGAAGTGTGTCGATGGCTCCACCCCAGCTTGACGCTCAACGAGTAGCTGGCGCCAGCAATGCCCACCAGCGCGCCGCCGATGGCGGCATAGGTATAACGCAACCGGTTTACCGCGATGCCGCGCGCAAACGCCGCCTCAGGGCGCTCTCCCACACTACGTAGGCGCAAGCCAGGCCGCGTGAGCGAAAGCCAACCCCACGCCAAAAAGACCGTGACGTAGCTCGCGTACACCACCAGATTCTGGCGAAAGAACACCTCTCCCAGCACAGGTATACTGGCCAGCACGCCCAGCGGCATATACGGCACGCTCGGCCCCGGGATGCGCACATATGGCAGGCCGATGAATGAACTGAGATCAGCACAGAGCAACGTCAGCACAAAGCCAATGGCTACCTGATCTTGCTTCAGCACGATAGAGCTCAATGCCACGACGAGTGCCACCAGAGCCCCTACCACAGCCGCCACGAAAAACCCCAGCAGCAGGCTGTTGCCCAGATAAGCCGCCGCGAAGCCAGCCATGGCACTGAGCAGAATGGTGCCATCGAGCGAGAGGTTGACGATGCCCACGCGCTCCGTCAGCGTCTCACCAATGCCGGCAAAGATCAGCGGACTCGCCGAGGCTACTACACTCTGAAGGGTGGCTATCACCAGAGGATCAAGCATTGCGCTCCTTACGGTCGGCCAGCCGTTGCCGCCATCCCTTGATCAGAAAGAAAAAGAGCACCATGCTTGCTTGCAGAATGCCCCCCAGCGAGGAATCAAGCTGCATGCGGAGTTCAAGCCTGGGGCTGCCCACCTGAACGGCGCCAAAGAAAAAGACAATCAGCGGCACCGCAACAGCGCGTAGCCCCGAAAGCAGCACCACCAACTGCGACAGATAGCCATACCCCCCGGAGACCTGGGGAATCAGCCGGAAATAGACGGCTGTGGTCTGCAGCGAGCCGGCAATGCCGGCCATCAGGCCGCACACCACAAACGCCACGATCATCTCTCGGTGGGTGTTGATGCCCATGCGTGCAGCCGCAGCTGAGTTAAGCCCAATGGCCTTGAGCCTCAAGCCCCAGTGGGTATCGCGCAGTAAGAAGTAGACAATAACGAGCGCCGCTACAGCCAACCCAATAGACACGAGGCTGGCTCGTGAGCTGCCGATCATGGGCATGCGCGCCGCCAATGGGAACGGCTCGGTGCCACTCATGGTTGCACCGTCGGGCGGGCGCCACGGGCCAAAGATGAGATAGTTGGTCAAAGCCACCATCACAAAGTTCATTCCCAGGCCAGCAAAGATCTCGTTAACCCTACCCCACGTGCGCAGTGCCCCGATCACCACCCCGAGCACAGCGCCGCCTGCCGCACCGGCCAAGAGCGTCAGCGGCAAGATCAGCCAGGGCGGGCCCTGGACGCCCAGTGCCACCCAGGTTGCGGCCAAAGCTCCGGCCACGATCTGCCCCTCGACGCCAATGTTCCATAGCCCTGCGGCAAAAGTAACAAGCATGCCTGCCGCGCACAACGCCAGCGGCACCATCACCACCGCGATATCGCCCCACTTCTTGGCTGAGCCGAACGCGCCCGCCAGAATATTGCCAAATGCTTCCAGCGGATTAGCGCCCGCTGCCAGCAGAATCAGTGTGGCGAACAAAAGTGTCACGACCACAGGAGACAGCATCAAGGCCAGCTGTGTAACGCCAGACCGCTTCACAGGCCGCGCCCCCCAATGAGATACCCCAGCTCTTGCACCGTCACCGTTGGCGCGTCAACAGGTGCCGACACGCGCCCGCCTGAAAAGACCATGATGCGGTCGCTATACTGCAGCAGTTCATCCAGGTCAGTCGAAGTAAAGATCAGTGCGGTACCGCGCTCACGCCGGGCCAGCAGATTGCTCCAGATCCACTGTGCTGAACTGACATCAAGGCCGCGAGTAGGATGCTCCAACAACAGCACCGTAAGCTCAGCGGGCAATAACGCCAACAGGGCACGCTGTTGATTGCCGCCCGACAGCTTATCGACGGCGGTCAGTGGCTGGCCGACGATGTGAAACGCAGCGATCTGCTCGCGTGTCAGGCTGTCTGCAGCGGGCCAGTCTAACACAAGCCCATGGCCGCAGTGATGGCAGAGTGCGAAATGCTCGCGCAATGAGAGCCCTGGTATCATGCCTTCCTCGAGACGAGCGGCTGGCACCAAGGCTACACCCCGATCGCGGAATGCCCCATAGGGGCGGCCAGCCAAATCCTCGGTCCCCAGCAGGATGCTCCCCGCCCGCGGGCGCACGATGCCCGCGATCGCCTGCATGAGCAGTTGCTGTCCGCTGCCTTCAAGACCCGCCAGTCCCAGCACCTCGCCGCGTCTCACGTGCAGGTCGACGCCATCAAGCGAGAGCCGATGGTCGCGAACCGAAAGCTGCCGCACCTCGAGCGCCCCACCATCGATCGGCACAACTGGACGCGCGCCCGCAGGCAGCTGTTGCCCAAACATC
>Ga0123332_1004226_pt1 | contig 12710 bp, 13 predicted proteins | sample BioC12SIPDNA_4_FD_89958 | JGI IMG/M metagenome (GOLD analysis project Ga0123332, IMG submission 89958) | Anaerobic biogas reactor microbial communites from Washington, USA - Biogas_R2_A C12 SIP DNA | ecosystem: Engineered > Bioreactor > Anaerobic > Unclassified | place: Washington, USA...
AGCTGCGTGACGACGACCAGAGCCGCGGCCCAGGTGGCGACCGGCTGCGGCGCGAAGAGCAGGAACGGCACGACCAGCTGGACCACATGGTTGGCGCCCACCTCGACCTTGTGCAGCGGGCGGGGAAGGGCGTGGAAGTAGGCCGAGAACGGACCCGGCATCGGCTGGGTCTCGTGGTGGTAGTACAGGCAGGTCAGGTCACGCCAGCACGGGTCGCCGCGCATCTTGATCATCCCGGCGCCGAACTCGACCCGGAACACCAGCCAGCAGAAGGCGAGCAGCACCAGCGTCGGCACCGGAACCCGGTCCGACCCCAGGAAGGCCGCGAGGAAGCCGGCCTCGAGCAGCAGCGACTCCCAGCCGAAGCCGTAGAAGACCTGCCCGACGTTCACCACCGACAGGTAGAGCAGGTAGAGCACCGCGAACGCGAGCATCGGCACCCACGCCGGGCCGCGCTGCGGCAGCCCGGCCACCAGCGTGAGCGCCACCAGCAGCCCGGCCCACCCCACGACGCCCAGCAGCCGGTCGGTGTAGCGCCAGCGGAACAGGGTCGGCCCGGCCCGAGCGCCCGCGCGCTCCAGGAACCGGGGGACGGGCAGCAGCCCCCGCTCACCCAGCAACGGGCGGAACTGGCGCAGCACGGCGACGAACGCCACGGCATACAGGATCGCGATGCCGCGCTGCAGGACGACCCGGGACACCTCGTGATCGGTGGCCCAGAACCACCCCGCGGCCCAGGTGACGACGGCGTCCACCACCCCATGGTCCCGCGCAGGCGGCCGGCCGGCACCTGTGACTGGCCGGGGCGAACGAAACCCCTACGAACTTGTGTGGAGGGCGTTCGGAACCCCTACATTTTTGGTTACGAGGTCAGGTCGCGGAGGGCGCCGTCGAGGGTCGGGTGGGTGAACTCGAAGCCCGCCTCGGTCGTCACCGCGGAGGTCGCGTGCCGCCCCGTCAGGCCGAGCGCGGGGTCGGTGCGCAGCAGGACGCTCCCGGCGCGGACCAGGGTTGCGGGGGTCGGCGGCGCGGCCGGGCGGTGCAGGTGCTCCCGCAGCAAGGCCATCAACTCGCGGTTGCGCACGGGCTGGGGGGCCGCCGCGACGAGTATGCCGTCAGGCAGGTCCACCTCCGGCTCCAGTCCGAGGGTGGCCCGGACCAGCGCGAGCCAGTCGTCGACGTGGATCCAGCTGAACCACTGCTGGCCGGTGCCGACCCGCCCGCCGAGGCCGGCGAGGGTCAGCTGGGTGAGCCGGTCGAAGGCGGGGGAGCCGGTCTGCAGGACGATGCTGGTGCGCAGGACCGTCAGGTGGTCGGTGTTCGCGCCCTCGACGGCGTCCTCCCAGGGCTGGGCTACGCCGGTCATCTGGGGGAGGGCTGCGGACCCGGTCGGGAGGGGCGAGCTCTCGGTGAGCCGGTCATCGCCTGCGTCGGACCAGATCGCGGTCGTCGACCCCTGCACCCAGCGCGCCAGGGGCACCGGCAGGTCCCGGCTGGCTTCGACGAGCGCGCGCGTCGGCCGTACTCGGGACTCACGCAGGTCGGTGACGTTGGCTTCCGTCGGGCGGGCGTCCACGAGGCGGCCGGCGAGGTTCACCACCGCGGTGCGGGCCGGGTCGGCGGCCAGCTCCTCGACCCACGGGCCGGTCGTGGCGCCGTCCCAGGCGACCTGGCGGTGCGGCAGCTGCGGGTCGACGGCCCGGGTGAGCAGCACGACCTCGTGCCCGCGGGTGGTCAGGTCGGCGGCCAGGCTGCGGCCGAGGGTCCCCGAGCCGCCGGCGATCACGACCTTGAGCAGGGCGGGGTCGGGCTCGGGGCGCAGCATCCGGTAGAGCCGGGTGACGGCGAGCGGCCAGTCCTTCACCAGGTCGCCGGCCACGCTCATGACGACCGCCGGGGTGACCGGGCCGCTGACGCTGACCCGCTGCTCGAGGGTCGTGCCGCCGTCCTCGTGCGGCACCAGCGCCCAGCGGACTCTCGTCGCGCTGCCGCCGGGGGCCGGCTGCTCGAAGGCCAGGGAGCGGCCCGCCACCACCTCGGTGACGTGCAGCGGCCCGGCGGTCCGGCCGTGCAGGGCGGCGGCCCAGCCGCGCGCGGGCAGGTAGTGACCCTTCTGGCCGACCACCGCCACCGCTCCTTGGACCTGCACCTCCTGGGCGGTCCGGGAGACCTGCGGATCGGCATACTGCTGGGGGAGGGCCGGCTCGAGGGTGAAGGAACGGATCGCCCCCGACCAGATCGGCCACCGCCTCGGGTCGCCCACGATCTCCCAGAGCTCGTCGGCCGGCACGGCGAGGTAGTGGCGGGAGGTGCGTTGCCAGGTCATGGGCCCCACCCAATCACGCCGACCCGCCGTCGCTCACATCTGCGACGGGCGCCGGGCGTGGGAGGGTGGGGGTATGACGTTCGACAGCGGTCAGCAGGGGAACAGCGGTCCGACGCCGCAGCAGGGGCAGCAACCGGGGCAGATCCCGCTGCCCCCGCCGGAGAAGAAGTCGACCGGCAACAAGCGCAACGGCTGGCTGTACATCGGGCTCGGTGTCCTGTTCCTGCTGATCGGCGGGATCGGGCTGCTGGGCGACGAACCGGGCCTGCTCGACTGGCTCTTCCTGGTGCTCGGCCTGGCCAACGCCACGATGGGCATCAGCGCACTCCGCAACGCCGACACGAAGATCGACCCGTTCGCACCGAAGGGCTGATGTCATGACCGAGGAGCACCCCGAGCCCACGCCGGACCCACGGTCCGCGGCGGACGCCGACGCTGAGCGCAGGGCGCGGGCGACGAAGAACAACAAGCGGCAGGCGTGGCTCTACATCGTCATCGGTGTGGCGCTGGGCGTCCTGGCCGTGATCGGTCTGCTGGCCGACGACCGGGGCGTCCTGGACTGGTTGCTGCTGGCGCTGGCCGTCATCAACCTGGGCGTCGGCGCGATGGCGCTGCTGCGGCCCGACCCGCGGCTGGACGATCCCGGGGCGTAGGCCGCGGGAGTTCGCGCCTCACTCCGCCAGCAGGTCGCGGATCTCGGCGGCGAGCCGGACCGATGCCTCGATCTCGACGCGGCGGATCGACACGCTCTCCACGTTGAACCCGAAGGGCACGTCCAGGTGCCGGCAGAACGCTGCGAGCTCGCGCGCCGTCCGGACGCACTGGTCGTAGGACTCGCCCAGCGGGTCCTCGACGTGGGCCAGCTGGTTCTGCAGCCACCGCGGGACGTGCACGCCCAGCCACTGCAGGAACTCCAGCGTCTTCAGCGAGCCGCACACCGACAGCGTGAAGACCGTGTGGGCCGGCTCGACCCCGCGCTCGCGGCAGGCGTAGGCGTAGTCCGAGACCATGTCCTTGGCCGCGGTCAGGTCGTAGACCACCTGCGTGACGAAGAAGGAGCTCCCGGCCTGCTGCTTGCGCAGGATCCGCTCGTGCTCGTCGAGGTGCTGGGCGTGCCGCTCCGGGATCGCCACGCTGCCGAGCGGCACGATACTGCCGGTGTCCCGCCACAGCGACTGCGCCTCGGAGAGCCGGGTGCGCACGGTCTTGGAGCTCGAGGAGGCCCCGACCAACACGGTCGCCACCCGCTCGGCGTCCTGGTCGGCGAGCCACTGCTTGAGCACCTCGGGCTCGTACTTGCCCACCGAGCGGTAGATGATGACCGGCTGCCGCCAGGCGGCCAGGTGTCCGGCGTGGAAGTCGGCCGGGTCCAGGCACCGCACGAAGGGGAAGGGCCGCTCGTCGGGGTTGCGGTCGGACTCGTCCTCGATGTCGTAGAGCACGAGGGCGTCCAGGTCCAGCCCGTGGATCCGCTCGACCGTCAGCGCGGCGACCCGGTCCAGGTCCTCGACGGGCGTGGTCTCGCGGGGCGGCGTGAGGCTGAAGAGCCGGAGCGGGCGGGAGCGGTCGGCCAGGCGTGCCGCCAGGCCGACGGCCTCGGGCTCCGGTCCGGTCATGGGCGCGCCTCCTTCAGGACTCACGCTACTGCGTCGCAGGTGGTGGTCCCGAGGGTGGTGGCGGTGGCGGCCTCGGCCCGGTCCAGGGCCGCCCGTATGTCGTGGCGCAGGTCGTCGGGGTGCTCGATGCCGACCGAGATGCGCAGCAGACCGTCCCGGATGCCGGCGACCTCCCGGGCCTCTGCGGTCATCGACGCGTGGGTCATCGTGGCGGGGTGGGCGACCAGGCTCTCGGTGCCGCCGAGGGACTCCGCCAGGCTGAAACATCGGAGCCCGTCGACGAAGGCCCGGACGGCGTCCTCACCGCCGCGCAGCTCGACCGAGAGCATCGCGCCGAACCCGTCCTGCTGGCGGGCGGCGATCTCGTGCCCGGGGTGGTCCGGCAGACCGGGGTAGTGCACCGCCTCGACGGCCGGGTGGCCCACGAGCGTCTCGACGAGGGCCTCGGCGTTCTCCTGGTGTGCCCGCAACCGGGTGTGCAGGGTCCGCAGGCCGCGCAGCGTGAGGTAGGAGTCGAACGGGCTGCCGGTGATGCCCAGCACGTTGGCCCAGTAGGCGAACTCCTCGTGCAGCTCGGGCGTCGCGGCGATGACCGCACCGCCTACGACGTCGCTGTGCCCGTTGATGAACTTGGTCGTGGAGTGGACCACCGCGTCGACGCCGAACTCGAACGGGCGCTGCAGCACGGGGGAGAGGAAGGTGTTGTCGGCCACCACGAGGGCGCCGACGGCGTGTGCCGCACGCGTGACGGCCTCGATGTCGGTGATCCGCAGCAACGGGTTGGACGGCGTCTCCAGCCAGACCACCCGGGGTGCCGTCGGGGCATTCAGCGCCGCGTCGAGCGCCTCGGCGTCGGAGTAGTCGATGCACTGGTAGTCGAACTGCCCTCGCGCGGCGAGGGAGTCGAACAGCCGCCAGGTGCCGCCGTAGCAGTCGTGCGGGATCAGGATCGTGTCACCCGGACGCAGTAGCGTCGAGACGCACAGGGTGATGGCCGCCATGCCGGTGGCGGTGATCGTGCCGCCGTGCCCGCCCTCGAGCGTGGTCAGCGCCTCGGCGAGCAGGTCGCGCGTCGGGTTGCCGCTGCGGGTGTAGTCGTAGGACCGCTTCTCGCCGAACTCGGCGAAGCTGAAGTTGCTCGACAGGTACAGCGGCGGGACGACGGCCCCCTGTGCGGGGTCGGTGTCGATGCCGGTGCGCAGGCCGCGGGTGAGGGCGGAGATCTCGGTCATGACGTGCCTTTCCCAGGTGTCTGGCCGCCAACCTGCGGCTGACCGGGAACGGCTGCAACTCCTGGGCGACATGCGTCCACGAGCTCCATCTTCCGGTCCTCCCCAGAGGGGAGTCCGCAGGATTTGGCACCTTTTCCGCGGATTGCTCCCCGGAAGGCTGCCCCGGCGTCATCGGGCCTGTCCCTCAGCCGGTCGTGATGGATATCGTGCGAAAACTTACCGCAGTCGACGAAGAAGGCCAAGGGGTGGTGGCCACAAGCGTGTCGCCGACGGAAGGATCTGCGGCTCAGAGGTCGCCGGTGGGCGTGGGGTGGCGACGGGAGAAGTCCACGATCTCCTCGTGGGTCGGCTCGTCCACCCGCACCGACAGCTGGACGAAGCGCTGCCGCGACTCGGTGACGCGCCGGATGCGCTCCTGCTCATCCCAGGAGGCGACGACGATGACCGTCGGGCCGAGGACGGTCCTGATCTGCGGCGTGATCGCGCTCGCGGTCGGGCTGATGACCGCCACGAGGTGACCGCGCAGCGAGACCGGGACACCCCAGGCCAGGGCCGGCCGCGAGCCGGAGGCATAGGCGTCGAGCCTCCCGGGGGAGCTGAACAGCTCCCGCGCCAGTGGCGTCAGGGCCTGCCGGCGGGCGCGGGCCCGCAGGGCGTTGCGCGCCAGCTCGTATCCCGACTGGACTGCGACCTCCCGCTCCATGGCCCGCGCGATCGCCGCCTGGGCCGCGTCGGGCCGGTCGGGCGCGGGCGACGGAGTGCTCTCATCGGCGGGGGGCAGGGGCACAGACGCACTGTGCCAGACCCCACCGACACCGCAGAACCCTGGCACTCCCAGAACAGCTGGTGCCCTCAGGACACTGGTGCCCTCAGAACAGCTGACGGAAGTTGGCGCGCGCCAGGTCCAGCAGCTCGTCGCCGCGGCCAGAGAAGACTGTCTTCACGGCATACAGCGTGAAGCCCTTGACCTGCTCGGCCTTGATCGACGGCGGGATGGTCAGCTCCTCGCGCTCGGTCACCACGTCCAGCAGGGCCGGCCCGTTGTGATCGAAGATCTCGCGCATGGAGCCCGGGAGGTCCTTGGAGCGCTCGACCCGGATCCCCTTGATGCCCAGGGCGTTCGCGACACCGGCCAGGTCGGGGTTCTCCAGGTCGGTCGCGTAGTTGACGAACCCGGCGGCCTTCATCTCCAGCTCCACGAAGTTCAGCGAGGAGTTGTTGAGGACCACGATCTTGACCGGCAGGTTGTTCTGGGTGATGGTCAGCAGCTCCCCGAGCATCATGGTCAGGCCACCGTCCCCGGACAGGGTGACGACCTGCCGGTCGGGGTAGGCCGACTGGGCACCGACCGCGTGCGGGACCGCGTTGGCCATGCTGCCGTGGATGAAGGAACCGATGATCCGGCGGCCGCCTCCGCTGGTCAGGTAGCGCGCGGCGTAGACCACCGGCGACCCGACGTCCGGGATGAACACGGCATCAGGTGCGGCGTACTCGTCAACCAGGCGCGCGACATACTGCGGGTGTATCGGGCGCCCACGGCGGCTGGGGGTCGCCAGGTCGTCCAGCTTCTCCCGGGTCTTGCGGTAGTGCTTGAGGGAGTCCTCGAGGTGACGGCGCTTCTTCTTGCGCTCCACCATGGGGGCCAGCGCGCGCACCGTGGCGCCCACGTCGCCGACCAGCCCCAGGTCGAGCGGGACGCGGCGGCCCAGCTGCTCGCCCCGCAGGTCGACCTGGATGATCTTGGCCTGCCGGGGGTAGAACTGCTGGTAGGGGAAGTCCGTGCCGAGCATCAGCAGGACGTCGCTGTCCATCATCGCCCGGTAGCCGGAGGCGAAGCCCAGCAGCCCGGTCATCCCGACGTCGAACGGGTTGTCGTGCTCGATGAACTGCTTGCCGCGCAGCGCATGCACGATCGGGGCGCCGAGGGTGTCGGCCAGCGCGACCACCTCGTCGTGCGCGCCCTCGACGCCGGCGCCGGCCAGGATGGTCACCTTGTCGCCGCCGTTGAGCAGCTCGGCGGCCGCGTGCAGCTCGTCGTCCGCAGGGACCACGGTGGGCCGCGCGCGGGTGATGACGCTGACCCGGTCGTCCGCGATCTCCTGCAGCGCGACGTCGCCGGGGATGACCACGACCGCGACACCTCGCTTCTCGATGGCGTTGCGCATGGCGATCTCCATCACCCGCGGCATCTGGGAGGGGTGGGCGACCAGCTCGGCATACACGCTGCACTCGTTGAACAGGTGCTGCGGGTGGGTCTCCTGGAAGTAGCCGCTGCCGATCTCGTTGCTGGGGATCTGGGCGGCGATGGCGAGCACCGGCACCCGGTTGCGGTTGGCCTCGAAGAGCCCGTTGATCAGGTGCAGGTTGCCCGGTCCGCAGCTGCCGACGCAGACGGCGAGGTCGCCGGTGAGCTCGGCATCGGCGGCCGCGGCGAAGGCGGCGCCCTCCTCGTGGCGGACGTGGACCCACTGCAGGGTGCCGTCCACGCGCATGGCGTCGGTGAAGCCGTTGAGTGAGTCTCCGGAGATGCCGTAGACGCGGCGGACGCCGTTGGCGACGAGCTGGGCGACCATGTTCTCGGCGATGGTGGGCACTGCGACCTCCGGGGGAGTAGGGCTGCTCTCCTCGACGCTAGTGCCCGGCGGCGCTTCCTGCAGCCGTGGCCGACCCCCAGACGGCCGCCTAGGTCCGTGCGACCAGATGGGCGCCGTGCGACGTCCAGGCACTCTCCTGGCGCCCATTCGGTCGCACGGCCCTTCGGGTTCGGGAATCCGATCGCCCCGTTGGTTGTTGAACATGCAACTACTTGTCTTCGACTCAGAGGGAGCACTCTTCATGGCACGCATCGTGATCTTCGGCGGCACCGGCTACTCGGGCGGCAACATCGCCAGCGAGGCCGTCTCGCGCGGGCACGAGGTGACCTCGTTCACCCGCAACGCGCCGGCCGAGCCGGTCGAGGGTGTGGACTACCGCACCGGCTCGCTGGCCGACCCCGCCGTCGTGGACGCCGCGGCCCAGGACGCCGACCACCTGGTCGTCGCGGTCAAGGCCCAGGACGTCGAGGGCGAGCCCTTGGCGTCACGGGTGCCGGCCCTGATCGAGGCCGCCAGGAAGTATGACGCGCGCCTCTCCTTCGTCGGCGGTGCCGGTTCGTCGCTGGTCGCCGAGGGCGGCCCCCGCCTGGTGGACGGCCCCGACTTCCACCCGGACTGGAAGCCCGAGGCGCTCGCGCACGCGGATGTCCTCGAGGCGATGCGACAGGCGCCGGAGGACCTGGACTGGTTCTACGTCAGCCCCGCAGCGCTCTACGGCTCTTTCGCGCCGGGCGAGACCACCGGCGCCTACCGGACCGGCGGCGACGTGCTGGTGACCAAGGAGGACGGCTCCTCCGCCATCTCGGGCACCGACCTGGCGCTGGCCTACGTCGACGAGATCGAGACCCCCGCCCACCCGCGCCAGCGGTTCACCGTCGGGCACTGACTCGCGCCTTCTGAGCCGCCCTCGGTCGTGGCCGGAGAGTTAGACTTGGTTGCGAGGAGGAGCGATGAACAAGAGAACTGTCTCTGCGACGACCCGTCGCCATTTCGTCGTGCGCTCCACCAGGGCGTCGGCCCGCCTAGAGCAGCGGGTCGTGCCCGCCGATCACGTCCGCTCGACGAAGGTCGAGAAGTTCGTGGAGGCGCAACGCGCCAAGGACTGATGGCCCTCGACCCGGACTACGGCGAGACCCTCGTTGAGGGCGAGGAAGCCGAAGCGCTCACCCCGGCAGTTCGCGAGATTCTGGGCGATCCGATCCGCAAGGCGGATCTTTACGACCTCGAGCAGCAGATCCAGGACGACGTAGCGGATGAGTGGTGGGCCAACCTGCTGAACTGGAACATTCCAGTCCGTGAACTACTCACCGATCACTTTGTCAGAGAGTTGCATCGTCGTCTCTACGCGTCCATCTGGACATGGGGCGGTCGTCAGCGCTCCCTGCAGACCAACATCGGGGTAGCGCCCGAGAGCATTGCCGTCGAATTGCGGAACGCGCTGGACGACCTCAGCTATCAGTGGGATCGCCATGCAGGAATCACCGCCCGCAGTCTCGGAATCGCAGCCCATGCCGCCGTGGTGAGAGTCCACCCTTTTGTGGACGGCAATGGGCGCGTCACGCGACTGCTCGCCGACCTGGTGTTTCTCGCTGCGCAGACTGGTTGGGAGCCATTGTTGGGCTATGACTGGGAAGTCGATCGGCGGACGTACATTCGGCTGCTCGGTGAGTACGACAGAACCCGTGACCCGACGGCGCTAGCTGACTTCATCCCGGTCATCTCACTAGAGGACGGCACTCGCTCGTAGCGGCTGAACGGGGAGAAGACGGGCCCTCGAGCATCCATGCGACCAGATGGGCGCTGTGCGACGTCCTGGCACTCTCCTGGCGCCCATCTGGTCGCACGGCTCCCGAGCCGCGACCGCTGACACGACACGAGGGCCGGAGTGCATCGCGCACTCCGGCCCTCGCGTTGCCCCCTCGATCAGATGTCGAAGTACATCTCGAACTCGTGCGGGTGCGGGCGAAGGCGGATCGGGTCGATCTCGTTCTTGCGCTTGTAGTCGATCCACGCCGCGATCAGGTCCTCCGTGAAGACGTCGCCCTCGGTGAGGTAGTCGTGGTCGGCCTCGAGCGCCTCCAGCACGGCCGGCAGCGAGGTGGGCAGCTGGGCGATGTCCTCCAGCTCCTCCGGCGGCAGCTCGTAGAGGTCCTTGTCCACCGGCTCCGGCGGCTCGATCCGGTTGCGGATGCCGTCCAGGCCGGCCATCAGCTGCGCCGCGAAGCACAGGTAGGGGTTGGCCGAGGGGTCGGGCACGCGGTATTCGATGCGCTTGGCCTTGGGGGAGGATCCGGTGATCGGGATCCGGACGCAGGCCGAGCGGTTGCGGGCGGAGTAGACCAGGTTGATCGGGGCCTCGAAGCCCGGCACCAGGCGGTGGTAGGAGTTCATCGAGGGGTTGGTGAACGCCAGCAGCGAGGGGCCGTGGGCCAGCAGTCCGCCGATGTACCACCGCGCGATGTCCGACAGCCCGCCGTAGCCGCTCTCGTCGTAGAACAGCGGCTCGCCGTCCTTCCACAGCGACTGGTGCGTGTGCATGCCCGACCCGTTGTCGCCGAACAGCGGCTTGGGCATGAACGTGGCGGTCTTGCCGGCGGCCCAGGCGGAGTTCTTGATGACGTACTTGAACTTCATCAGGTCGTCGCCAGAGTGCAGCAGCGTGTTGAACCGGTAGTTGATCTCCTGCTGCCCGGCGGTGCCCACCTCGTGGTGCGAGCGCTCGACCTGCAGGCCCACGGTCGCCAGGTCCAGGCACATCCGGTCGCGGATGTCGGCGAAGTGGTCGACCGGCGGGACGGGGAAGTAGCCACCCTTGTAGCGGGTCTTGTAGCCGCGGTTGCCGCCCTCCTCCGCGCGGCCGGTGTTCCACGCCGCCTCGATGGAGTCGATGTGGTAGTACCCGCCCGACGGCCCGGTCGAGAAGCGCACGTCGTCGAAGACGTAGAACTCCGCCTCGGCGCCGAAGTAGGCCGTGTCGGCGATCCCGGTCGAGGCGAGGTACTCCTCGGCCCGGGCGGCGATCTGCCGCGGGTCCCGCTCGTAGGGCTCGTCGGTGAAGGGGTCGACGATCGCGAAGTTCATGATGAGGGTCTTCTCGGCCCGGAACGGGTCGAGGTAGGCGGTCTTCGGGTCCGGGACCAGCTTCATGTCGGACTCGTGGATGGACTTGAAGCCGCGGATGGAGGACCCGTCGAACATCTGCCCGGTCGTGAACGCATCTTCGTCGAAGGTGGCCGCCGGCACGTTGAAGTGCTGCATCACGCCGGGCAGGTCACAGAACCTGATGTCGATGAACTTGACGTCCTCGTCCTTGATGAAGGCGAGAACCTCCTCTGCACTGGTGAACATCCATCCTCCTGGTAGCCGCGCGGGGGTCTGGTTCCCGCTCGCGGTCGAGGTTAGGACGGGCCCGTTTCCTGACCGTGACCCTCATGTTTCGCCCGTGTTTCGCGGGTTACCCTGCTGGGGTGACCGACACAGCGTATCCGGGTGCCGCCCTCGGACTCCCGGAGCACGGGCGTGGTTCGGTGGCCACTTTTCCCCGGCGGCTGGCCGCGATCTTCATCGACTGGCTGGCCTGCACCTTCATCGCCCTGGCGGTCCTCCAGGTGCCCTGGGGCGGGCTCACCGGCACCCAGTCGCTGCTCCCGCTGGGCCTGTTCGCCCTGGAGAACCTGCTGCTCGTGGGCACCGGTGGGTTCACCCTGGGCCACGGCATCATGGGTCTGCGGGTGCATCACCTGGGAGCTCTCCAGGCGGGACGAGCCAGTATGCCGGGACCCAGGGCGGCCCTGATCCGCACCGTCCTCCTGTGCCTGGTGATCCCCGCCTTCATCGTGGACCGCCACGGCCGCGGCCTGCACGACCGCGCCGCGGGGACCGTCATCCTGCGCAGCCGCTGACCCTGATCGCGGGACCCAGCCACCCTGCCGCTGACAGCCCCACCGGGCACCCGTGCAGGATCGGCGCCATAGCGCCGATCCCGCAACGGACGTTCCGCCACAGAGGGAGTTGGTGGGAGGGGAGAGGGAGTCGGGGGAGGTCAGGACGGTCGGGGGGAGGGCAGGGCGGTTGGTGAACGGGGCAGGGCGTCAGACGGACGTCGACGCCGCCTCTGCCTCGGCGGCGGTCGTCCAGTGCGCGATCGAGGAGCGCAGGACGGCGACGGCGAGGGTGCCGAAGATGACGGCGAACAGGACGCCGGAGGCGTAGCCGGCCCACTCCGAGAGGCTGCTGCCGACGAACTCCAGCACCACCCAGAAGATCATGGCCGGCCCGACCCAGCGGGGGCCCAGGCCAGCACGCCAGACCGCGACGCCGAGCAGGATGAAACCGAGCACGGTGCCCAGCAGGCCGGCGGCCATGAACGGGATCGCCAGACCCTGCTCGCCCCGCTCGAGGACGGCGACGTGGGTGTCGAGGGCCCCCAGGTCCTGGGCCATGAGCAGCATCACGACGTTGACGCCGCCGTAGACGGCGTGCCCGAAGGCGCCCAGCAGGGCGATCGTGCCGCCGAGCGCGGCCAGCACCGGGACGCGGTCCCGCAGCAGGTGGGCCAGCCCGACCAGACCGACTGCCAGGAAGAGCTGGGAGAACGTGAAGCCCAGGGCCGAGATGGTGGCGGTGCTCCCTGCGGCGGCGATCGCCTTCAGGCTCTCATCGAGGCCGCCTGAGAAGTCGGGCATCAACAGGATGCTCACCACGGTGAGGGTGGCGCCGACGACCAGGGACGCTGCGACCGTGGCCCGGGCGAAGCGGGCCGGCCAGGTGTGCTGGGCCGCGGTGCGGCTCGTGCTGGTGGGCTGGGCGCCGGTGATCGCGCCGCTGACGGTGGTGGGGGAGGTCTGCACGGTGTCTCCTTGGGGTCCGGGTCGACCCCGTCGGTCGGCCACGTCCCGAACGTAGGAGCGCCGTTGGTCGCGCCGGATCGGCCTGCGGGCGC
>Ga0123332_1004235_pt1 | contig 12697 bp, 12 predicted proteins | sample BioC12SIPDNA_4_FD_89958 | JGI IMG/M metagenome (GOLD analysis project Ga0123332, IMG submission 89958) | Anaerobic biogas reactor microbial communites from Washington, USA - Biogas_R2_A C12 SIP DNA | ecosystem: Engineered > Bioreactor > Anaerobic > Unclassified | place: Washington, USA...
GCCATGACGTAGGTCTTGCCGGTGCCCGTCGCACCCAACAGCGTCTGGTGTTGGTAGCCTTTGCGCAGCCCGTCGACGAGCTTTGCGATCGCCTCAGGTTGGTCGCCTGTCGGCTGGAAATCGGATACAAGTTTGAAGTCGGGCATATTGTCCCACTTTCGGTGACAGGTTCACTGCTTACATGATACTGCATCGCTTATCAGGATGCAAGAATCAGGGGGTCGCCCGAACGCTCGTTCTGCCAGCTGCCTTAGAAATTGCTTCGCCAAACTATTGACAAATCTTATACAACATGGTAGAATGCTGTCCAATATGAGATCGGCCATGCAAACAGGAGAGGATACGGACATGCGCATCATCATTACCGGCGGGACGGGGTTCATCGGGCGGCAGCTCGCAGCGGAGCTGCTGGGGACAGGATATGAGGTTGTTGTTTTGAGCCGCAATCCGGCGAAGGTCGCCGGGCTGCCGCCAGAGGTGCAGGTCGAGCGGTGGGACGCAGCATCCGCCCGCGGCTGGGGCGCGCTGGCGGATGGGGCGCTGGCCATCGTCAACCTGGCCGGCGAAAACCTGGCGGGCGAAGGGTTTCTGCCTTCCCGTTGGACCGATGCGCGCAAGGCTCGCATCCGCGACAGCCGGCTCGACGCAGGCCGGGCCGTCGTCGAGGCAGTGTCGGCCGCCACGCTCAAGCCCAAGGTGGTGATCCAGTCGTCGGGCGTCGGTCACTACGGCACCCTCAGCGACAAGGTGTTCACAGAGTCCGACCCGCCGGGAGATGACTTCCTCGCACGGTTGACCGTAGACTGGGAAGCGAGCACCGCGGCCGTTGCGAAACAGGGCGTCCGTCACGTCAGCATCCGCTCGGGCGTGGTCCTCAGCTCGGACGAAGGCGCATTGAACCGTCTTATCCTCCCCTTCAAGCTATTCGCAGGCGGGCCGATGGGCAGCGGCAAGCAGGGCTTTGCGTGGATCCATCCCGTGGATGAGATCGCTGCGATCCGCTTCCTGGTCGAAAACGAAACAGCAGACGGCCCCTTCAACCTGGTGGCGCCCCATCCCACCACCTACGCGGAGTTCGCCAGGACACTGGGCCGCGTGATGAACCGGCCCTATTGGTTCCCCGTGCCGGCCTTCGTCCTGCGCGCGGCGCTCGGGGAGGTCGCATCGACGGTCCTCGAAGGCCAGCGCGCCATGCCGAGGAAGCTCCTGGACCTCGGTTTCTGCTTCCGCTTCCCCGACGCTGAAAGCGCCCTGGAGAACCTGATATGAAATTCGAGCACCGGTTCAGAGTGCAGGCGCCAGTCGAAAAGGTGGCCGAGTTTCACAGCACCTCTGCAAGCATGGCCGCGATCACGCCACCGCCGATGGTTGTGATCGTGCATTCCGCGCCCCAGACGCTCAGGAGCGGGGACCAGATGGATTTCACGCTCTGGGCAGGGCCGGTCCCGATCCGCTGGGTCGCGGCCATCGAGGATGCCTCGCCGGCCGGATTCACGGACCGGCAGGTGCGCGGGCCGTTCGCCTCGTGGGCTCACCGCCACAGTTTCGAGCGTGTGGATGACCGCAGCACGGACGTGGTGGACCGTGTGGAAGCAACCCCGAAAAAGCATCTCTTCTGGGGCCTGGTCGGCCGGCTGATGTGGGCCGGCATGCCCATCCTGTTCGCCTTCCGCAGCCGCCGGACGCGCGCGCTCCTCGAGAAGCCATGACGCGACGGGCTATCATCATCGGGGCCGGGATCGGCGGCCTCAGCGCGGCCGCACAACTGGCGAAGGCCGGTTTCGATGTCACGGTCCTCGAAGCACACATCTATGCGGGCGGCTGCGCGGGCACCTATTTCCACCAGGGCTACCGCTTCGATGCGGGCGCCACCCTGGCCGCCGGCTTCGAGCCCGGCGGCGGGATGACGCGATTGGGTGAAACGCTGGGCATCTCGTGGCCCGTCGAGCCTGCGGAAGCCGCCATGCGCGTCCACCTACCCGGCGGGCAGACGATCACCCGCTGGTCACAGGTTGACGCCTGGCAGGCGGAGAGGGTGGCCGCGTTCGGGCCTGAGGCAGAATCCTTCTGGCGCTGGCAGGAACAGACCGCGGGCCGGCTGTGGGATGTGGCACTGCGGGGTGTTCCGTGGCCACCGCAGGGCCCACGCGATGCGCTCTCGCTGGCTTCCGCTGGCCTCTCGATGGCAGCGGCGTCGCCGCTAGGCCTGCCGCGCCTCGGGCTGGACGCCTTCCGTCCCGTGGCAGCGCACCTGGGGAAAGCATCGCCCACGCTCCGGCGGTACGTCGACGGCCAGCTCCTCATCGCTGCGCAGGCCACGTCAGATCACGCGAACGCGCTCTACGGCGCGGCCGCATTGGATATGCCTCGCCGCGGGGTGGGTCACGTGGCCGGAGGGATCGGCAAGATCGCCGAGCTCCTGACTGCCGCGGTCCGCAGGCACGGCGGACAGGTGCACTTCCGGCAGCGGGTCACCTCGGTCGAACGCACCAGGAACGGCAGTTACCGCATCGCCACGCATCGCAAGGCTGAATTCGAGGGCGATGCGGTGCTCTTCAACCTGCCGCCCTGGGACGCGGCCCGCCTGCTGGGCGAGGCTGCGCCCGCATCCCTGCGCCGCGCCCGGCCGCCTGCCGACGGCTGGGGTGCGTTTATGGTTTATGTAGGCTTCGACGGCGCAGCGTTATCCCGCGGTGCGGTGCTGCATCACCAGGTGCTGCTGCGGGAGCCATTGGGCGAAGGCAACAGCGTCTTCCTGTCGCTGAGCCGGGAGAACGATGAGACGCGAGCGCCTGCGGGCCACCGCGCCTTGACGATCAGCACGCACACCGACCTGGGTCCCTGGTGGCGCCTGTATGAGGCAGACCGCCCTGCCTATGAGGCCCGCAAGGCCGAGTATCTGGAGCGCGTGCTGGACGCAGCCGAAGTTGCGCTGCCTGGGCTGCGCACGGCCGCCAGACTGGTCCTGCCCGGCACGCCAGTTACGTTCCAGCGCTTCACCGGCCGCGCCCTCGGCTGGGTCGGCGGCTTTCCGCAGACCTCCCTCTTCCGCGCGTGGGCACCCCGGCTGGGCGGGGACTTGTGGTTGGTCGGCGACAGCATCTTTCCCGGCCAGTCGGTGCTGGCCACCGCGCTGGGTGGTTCGCGCGTGGCGGTCGCCGTAGCCAGCAGCGGCCCACTGCGTCCCCTCGTGGTAAAATAGGGTAGCTTTGGGTGCGCCTGTCCCCGGCGGGGATGGCGCCTGATTGTGTCGGTGGGGAGGTGAGGCATGAAGGTCGGAGTCGTCGGGGCCGGACAGGTTGGCAGCACAGCCGCCTATGCAATGGTGATGAACGGAGTGGGCCGCGAGATCGTGATGGTCGACGTGAGCCGCGAGCGCTCGCAAGCCCAGGCAGATGACATCTCGCACGCCATCCCGTTCGCCCATCCATTGGACATCTACGCGGGCGAGTATGCAGATCTGGCCGGCAGTCGCGTCGTGGTGATCGCCGCTGGAGTCAACCGCCAGCCAGGAGAGACGCGGCTCCAACTGCTCCAGCGAAACACAACCATCTTTCACCAGGTCGTGCCGCTGGTGCTGCAGAACGCACCGGATGCCGTGCTGGTCATCGCCACGAACCCTGTCGATGTGACCACCCACCTGACGGCCCGATTTGCAGCTGAGACCGGCGTGCCCTCCAGCCGGGTCATCGGCTCGGGCACCACGCTGGACACGGCACGTTTCCGCGCGCTCCTCAGCGACCACCTGGGCGTCGACCCGCATCATGTCCACGGCTACGTCGTCGGCGAGCACGGCGACTCACAGGTGCTCACCTGGTCGCAGGTCACCATCGGCGGCGTCCACCTGTCCGAGTATCATGAGATCCGCGGCATCCCCCTCAGCGAAGAAATCCGGGCCGACATCGATCAGCGGGTCCGGTTTGCCGGCCGTTCGATTATTGCCGGGAAAGGTGCGACTTACTACGGCATCGGCAGTGCCTTGGCGCGTATCGTAGACGTCATCCTGCATGACCAACGTGCGATCATGACGGTCTGTACGCCGCAGGCTGATGTCGCAGGTGTGCGGGACGTGACCGTCTCCCTTCCTCACCTGGTCGGCGGCCGTGGCGTCATTGCGACGCTCCCGATTGCGTTGAGTCCGGAAGAGACAGCCGCGCTGCAAGCAAGCGCACAGACCGTGCGCGAAGCAATCGACAGTCTCGATGCGTAAGCGGGTTCGGCAACCAATACCGGTGACTCGAGGACGATTTCCTTGACCTACTTCGGCTTCCTGGTGCGCTTCATCGGCGTGCCGCTTCTGATCCTGATTGTATTGACCCTGTGGGACAGGGCGCGCGGCCGCCGCGTTTCTCCTGGGCTGGACAGCATGCCCGGTTGGTTCATGGTGTTGGCCCTCGTCATTGTGGCAGTCGTCTGGACCACACCTTGGGATAACTACCTGGTCGCCACCGGCGTCTGGTTCTACGATCCCGCGCTGGTGACCGGCATCACCCTGGGCTGGGTGCCCATCGAGGAATACACCTTCTTCGTCGTGCAGACGCTGCTCACCGGGCTGTGGGTGCTCTGGCTGGCGCGCCATCTGCCGCCAGCACCGCAGCCAGCGCCAAAGATGCCCCGCATGCGCCTGATCGCAGCCGCGATCACGGCGATCATCTGGCTGGCCTCAGTCATCCTGTTCTTCTCGCGCTGGCGACCCGGCACGTACCTTGCGCTTGAGGCCGGCTGGCTGCTCTTCCCCGTGATCCCGCAGATGCTCCTGGGCGCAGACACCTTATGGCATCACCGCAGGCTGGTCCTGCTCGGCCTCCTGCCGCCGTGGCTCTACCTGTCTACGACCGATTTCCTGGCCATCGGATCGGGCACGTGGACGATCGATCCGGCGCAGACCACAGGCATCATCATCGGCGGGGTGCTGCCGGCCGAAGAAGTGCTGTTCTTCCTGCTCACAAACATGTTGATCGTGTTCGGCCTCGTGCTGTTCATTGCCACGGACAACGCAGCGGTCAAGCGGTTCGCCAGCCGCACCCTGCGACACACACCTCAACCGGTAGGGGAAGTGATCCTTGAAGAGTAAACACCTGCTCAGCATCTTCCTCGTCGTCTTCATCGACCTGCTCGGCTTCGGCCTCATCCTCCCGCTTCTGCCTTATTACGCGGGAGAGTACGGGGCCAGCAACTTCGTCGTCGGCCTGCTGGCCGCGGCCTATGCCTTGGCGCAATTCTTCGGCGCGCCGTTTCTGGGCCGCCTCTCTGACCGCTTCGGCCGGCGTCCCGTGCTGATGGTCAGCATCGCCGGCACAGCGCTCAGCTTCGTTCTTCTCGGCCTTGCCGATCCCCTGGGCCGCTGGCTGGCGGGCCTGCCGCTGACCGGCGCAACCGCCGAACAGCTCGCCGCACTCACGAACGCGACAGTCATCGGTGTGATGTTCATCTCCCGCATCGTGGGCGGGCTGGCAGGCGGCAACATCACCGTCGCCCAGGCGTACATCTCCGATGTCACCGACGCCAGTAACCGCGCCAGAGGACTGGGCATGATCGGTGCGGCATTCGGCCTTGGCTTCATCCTGGGCCCTGCAACCGGCGGCCTGCTTAGCCGGTGGGGCTACGCCGTGCCCGCCTTCGTCGCGGCGGGCCTGGCGACACTGAACCTGATCGGCGTCCTCCTGACGCTGCCCGAATCATTGACGCCCGAACTCCGTGAGTCGCTTACCCACCAGCGCCGGTCGCTCATCAGTCTGCCGGCCATGTGGGAGGCATTGTTCACCCCGCGCGTCGGCCCATTGCTGACCGTCCGCCTCTTCTTCGCGCTCTCCGCGGCCCTGTTTCAGACCATGTTCACCCTCTGGGCAAAGGACCGTCTGAGGCTGGACGCGCAGGCGACGTCGCTGCTGCTGGCCTACGTGGGCGTCCTGTCCGTCATCGTGCAGGGTGGGCTGATCGGACCCCTGACGAAGCGTTTCAGCGAGCCGCGGCTGATCTTCTGGTCCACGCTCATCAACGGCCTGGCCATGCTGGCCTGGGCCTTCACGCTCAGCGTGCCCGTTCTGCTGGTCGTCATGATTCCCATGGCCTTTACCACCGGCGTGTTGAACACGGTCATCAACTCGGCCATCACCCGCGTCGTGTCGCCCCAGGAGATCGGCGGTGCGCTGGGCATTGCCAGCTCGCTGGAAAGCCTCTCCCGGGTCGTCTCTCCGGCAGCCGGCGGGTGGCTGTTGGGCTCCGTTGGGCTGTGGGCGCCCGGGCTGGCCGGCGCGGTCATCATGGCCGGAATCACCGCGTTCAGCTGGCTCCGGCTGATCGTCCACCCTGATCCGGCCGTGGCAGAACTGGCGGTGGAGCCCGTCAAAGCGGATCGCTGAGGCGGAAACAAGCTGCCGGCACTTCAGAGGCGCCCGGCAGGTAGTGAATCGCTGGGCAACACGATAGAGGAGGAGCCTCACATGGCCGAAACCCAACAAGTCATCTACTCGATGGTACGCGTGGGCCGCGTGCACCCCCCCAACCGGCAGGTGCTGCGCGATATCTCGCTGGGCTTCTATTATGGCGCCAAGATCGGCGTGCTGGGTCTCAACGGCGCGGGCAAGAGCACCCTCCTGCGCATCATGGCCGGCGTCGATGAGGATTACCTGGGTGAGACGATGCTCTCCAAGGGCTACACGCGCGGGCTGCTGACCCAGGAGCCGGAACTCGACCCCAGCAAGACGGTCCGCCAGATCATCGAGGAGGCGGTGCAGCCCATCGTGGACCTCCTGGCCGACTTCGACGCGGTCACCAACGCGTTCGGCGAGCCCGATGCGGATTTCGACGCGCTCATCGAAAAACAAGGCAGGCTGCAGGAAGAACTTGACAAGCACGACGCCTGGAACCTGGATAACCGCCTCGAACAGGCGATGGAGGCGCTGCGCTGCCCTCCGGGCGATACGCCCGTCTCGGTGCTCTCGGGCGGCGAGCGGCGCCGCGTCGCGCTGACCCGTCTGCTGCTCACCGAGCCGGACATCCTGCTGCTAGACGAACCGACCAACCATCTCGATGCGGAGTCGGTCGCGTGGCTGGAGAAGCACCTCCAGGGATATGCAGGCACCGTCATCGCGGTCACCCACGACCGCTACTTCCTCGACAACGTGGCGGAATGGATCCTGGAGTTGGACCGCGGATACGGCATTCCCTGGCGCGGCAACTACTCATCGTGGCTCGAGCAGAAGCAGGAACGGCTGCGCAAGGAGGAGCGCGCGGACACGAAACGCATCCGCACCCTCGAACGCGAGCTCGAATGGATTCGGATGTCACCTCGTGCGCGGCAGGCCAAGGGCAAGGCGCGTGTCTCTGCATACGAAAAACTGCTGAGCCAGGAAACCGAGCTGCGTCGCGAAGAAATGCAGATCTATGTCCCGCCCGGTCCGCGGCTGGGCGATGTGGTGATCGACTTCGACACCGTGAGCATGGCCTACGGCGACCGCCTGCTCTTTGAGAACCTCACCTACCAGGTGCCACCCGGCGCGATCGTTGGTGTCATCGGTCCTAACGGCGCAGGCAAGACCACCATGCTGCGGCTGATCACCGGGCAGGAGCAGCCCACCAGCGGATCGCTGAGGATCGGCCAGACGGTGGAACTGGGCTACGTCGATCAGAGCCGCGACTCCCTCAACCCCGATCACACCGTCTGGCAGGAGATCTCAGCCGGAGAGGAGACGATCGCACTGGGTGAGCGCAAGGTGAACAGCCGTGGCTACGTATCCGGCTTCAACTTCCTCGGCTCTGACCAGCAAAAGCGCGTGGGCGACCTGTCGGGTGGCGAGCGCAACCGCGTCCACCTGGCCAAGGTGTTGAAGAAAGGCGCCAATGTCCTCCTGCTCGATGAGCCGACCAACGATCTCGACGTGAACACCCTGCGCGCGCTGGAGGAGGCGTTGGATGACTTCGGCGGCAGCGCCATGATCGTCAGCCACGACCGCTGGTTCCTCGATCGCATCTGCACACACATTCTCGCATTCGAAGAAGACGGCAGCACCCACTGGTTCGCCGGTAACTGCGCGGACTACGAAGCGGACCGCCGCAAGCGTCTCGGCATTGCCGCAGAGACGCCGCACCGCCTGGTCCACCGGCGCTTGATGCGGTAATGCTCGGCAGCCCGCGGTGCGGCCAATGCCACAACGAGCCCGAAGAGCAGAGTTTCACCAAACACTTGACAAACATTGTGCATTATGGTATGATGCTCACATTCGCCGTGCTGTGGAATGCCTGATAATAGGGTCCGGCAGAAAGGCTCCGTGGTGGCGAAATCCTGAGGAGTGGATGGTCGAAGTATGAGTGACAGGGTGGCGATTGTGTGGGGCGCGGCAGGCGGAATCGGCCGCGCGCTGGTAGACCAATTGAGCGCCGGCGGCTGGCGGGTGATTGCAGTGACCCACCAGGCTGCTGACATCGACACCGCGGCCGTGTCGTTGGAAGCGAATGCCGGCGACGAGTTTGACGTGCAGCGCGCGGTCATGGCTGCCGGACAGGAGGCGCCGGAGATCGATCTGTTCATCTACGCGGCGGGAGACATCACCTCGGAGCCGGCAGGCAGGATGGCGCCCAAGACGTGGCGGCGGATCCTCGAGGCCAACCTGGATGGCGCGTACTATGCCACTCACCACAGCCTGCCGCTCCTGACTGCCTCTGCGCCGCTGGTCTATATCGGGGCGGTCAGCGAGCGTATGCGCCTTCCGGGGTTGAGTGCTTACGCAGCTGCAAAGGCAGGCCTGGAGGCGTTTGCGGAAGCCTTACGCAAGGAGGAGCGCAAACGCAAGGTCATCGTCGTTCGTCCAGGCGCCGTCCAGACCGATTTTTGGAATAAGGTGCCGTTCAAGATGCCGGCCAGCGCTCTGACTCCCCAGGCGGTGGCGGAGAAGGTGCTTGTTGCGGTACGTGACGGCCACCAGGGCAACCTGGACGTGTAGTAGGAGGACCCGGTGATCAATCTGCGCAACATCTGGCGGCCTGAGACATATCACGGCTTCGGCAAGCGCCCACCCTTCTTCGAAGGCTGGTACTTCAAGATGGTCGACGCAGCCGAGCAGCATCCGTATGCGATCATCCCCGGCGTCTTCATCGGCGCCGAGTGGGGCTCCTCGCACGCCTTTGTGCAGACCCTGGATGGCGTAACGGGACGCAGCACGTATCACCGCTACCCCTCCGAGGCATTCGTCGCCGCGCAGGACAGGCTCGACATTCGCATCGGGTCCAGTCGCTTCCGTCGCGACGTGATCAGCCTGGATATCCCTGGGCCTCAGCAGACGGTGCAGGGCGAGCTCAGGTTCGACGGCGGCCATCCGTGGCCCGTGACGCTCACATCCCCCGGAATCATGGGCTGGTATGCGCTGGTCCCCTTCATGGAATGCTACCACGGGGTGCTCAGCTACGACCATACGATCTCAGGGCAGCTCATGGTGGACGGCAAGATGCTCGACTTCTCCGGCGGCCGCGGTTACGTCGAGAAAGACTGGGGCCAGTCGTTCCCGAAGGCGTGGATTTGGATGCAAAGCAACCACTTCGGCGCCCCAGGCACCTCTCTGACCGCCTCGGTCGCGATCATTCCCTGGCTGAGGAACTCATTCACCGGGTTCATTGCCGGCCTCTGGCATGAAGGGCGTCTCTACCGTTTCGCCACGTATACCGGCGCGCGGATCGAGCGCCAGGAGACCACGGACCAGTCAGTCACGCTGCATTATGTCGATGGAGGGCGCAAAGGCCACCGGCTGGAGATCGTCGCCACGCGCGCACACGGCGGCCTGCTGCACTCGCCCGAGCGCGTGGCCATGCTCCAACGCGTCACGGAAAGCCTGACCGCAAAGATCCGGGTGAAGCTGATCGAAATCGACTCGGGGCGGGTAGTGTTCGAGGATGAGGGCCGCCACGCCGGCCTGGAGGTAGTCGGCGATCTGCCTGCCCTGGGAGCGTCCGCATGATGCCGGCAGGCCTGCCCGGACGCCTGGCACTGCTCGGGTCGGGCGAAACCGCGCCCGCGGGCGGCCGCGTCTTCGAGGCGCTCGCCCAAGGCCTGCCGCAGCCGCTGCGGGTCGCGATCCTGGAGACGCCGGCCGGCTTCGAGCTAAACAGCGCCCGTGTGGCAGGCCGGGTAGCCGATTACATCCGCGTCCGACTCGGCAACTACTCGCCGCAGGTCGCCGTGCTGCCGGCCCGGCGCCGCGGCACGCCCTTCTCGCCGGATGACGATGAGATCACACGTCCCCTGCTCCACGCCGGCATGATCTTCGCCGGGCCAGGCAGCCCGACCTATGCCGCGCGCCAGCTGAGGGACAGCCTGGCGTGGAATCGCATCCGCGCGCGCCACGCGCTGGGCGCGGCGCTGGTCTTTGCGTCCGCCGCGACCATCACGGCAGGCCGGTTTTCGCTGCCGGTCTACGAAATCTACAAGGCCGGCCACGATATCCACTGGGTGGAAGGGCTGGACCTTCTCGGACCGTTCGGGCTGTCGATCGTCTTCATCCCGCACTGGAACAATAACGATGGAGGCGCAGAGCTGGACACGAGCCATTGCTTCATGGGCCGGGATCGCTTCGACGCACTGGCGGCCATGCTGCCGCTGGATGCGACCATCATCGGCCTGGATGAACACACGAGCCTGGTGTTCGACCTGGCTCGCGCAGAGGCACATGTGCTCGGCCCGGGGCGCGTCACCATAGTAAGTGCCGGCGTAGAGCGGCCCTATGCGGACGGGTCCACCTTCGGCCTGGATCAGCTTGGCCCGTTCCATGCCGCAGATCTTCTGACCTTGCTCCCCGCTGCGGTAGTCGAGGAAGCTCGCTCCGCGGCAGCAGCAGTCGCGGCCATCGTTCCTGCGCCCGATGAGGTTCTGGCCCTGGTCGCCGCGCGCGAGGTTGCGCGCAAAGCGCAAGACTGGACCGCGGCCGATGCTCTGCGCGGCAGGATCGAGGCACTCGGCTGGCAAGTGCAAGACACGCCTTCCGGTCCCAACGTCATGCCGGGAGGGGTCGTTCGATGATTTGGGATTTTCAGGCTGCGCTGGCGCGGCGGCCGCTTCTGGGTAGTCGGCGATCATCATGTCCCTGATTTTTATGTGGCGCAACTACCTCGCTTCGTCCGACTGGCGCGGAGGCACACGCATCCTCCTCTTCGCCTGGATCGCGTGCATGATCCCCATGCCCATCATCCAGTGGATCACCGGCGATGATGGGCTCACCGCCGGCATCGTCCTATCGGTTCTCATGCAGGGCGCACTGGCCGTCCTTTTCTTAAGCCAGGCAGCAGGCTGGCCGAGGACCGTGACGATCGTGGCCACCGTAGTGGTCACGGCTTGGGCATCCGAGGCCATCGGTGCAAGGACCGGCATTCCGTTCGGCGCCTATCACTACACGGACCGGCTGCAGCCTCAACTCCTGGACGTGCCGGTGCTCATTCCGCTCGCCTGGCTGATGATGCTGCCGCCCGCGTGGGCTGTAGCGCAGCGCATCACGGCGCGGACCAGCGGGGCGGCCTTCGTCGCAGCCAGCGCATTGGCTTTCACCGCGTGGGATCTCTTCCTGGATCCGCAAATGGTGCACTGGGGCCTCTGGGCGTGGGACCAGCCGGGCCAGTACTTCGGCATCCCGCTGGTCAACTATGCGGGGTGGCTGCTCGTATCTGGGCTGATCACCCTCCTGGCACGCCCGCCCAGCTTGCCCACCAGGCCGCTGCTCGTCGTTTACTCTCTCACCTGGCTGATCGAAACCGTGGGCCTAATCCTTTTCTGGGGCCTGTACGGCCCTGCCGCAGCCGGTTTCGCCGGCATGGGAATTTTTGTTTTGTGGGGATGGCGCCCCAAACCAGCGCACATCAGGAGCAATCGTTCATGAAATCAGTCGTCATCATCGGTGCAGGCTTGGGCGGATTAGCCGCGGCATTGCGCCTGCGGCGCATGGGCCTCGAGGTCACCGTCATCGAAAAACTGAAGCGGCCGGGCGGACGCTCCAACGTCCTGCAGGAGCAGGGCTTCCGCGTAGACATCGGACCCACGATCCTCGTCATGAAGGACACCTTCGAGGAGACCTACCGGGCCATCGGCCAGGATCTGAACCAGCGCATCCAGTTCAGGCCGCTCGACCCGAACTATCGCATCTACTATCACGACGGCACGCACATCGACCTTTACAACAGCATGGCAAAGCTGTCTGCCGAAGTCGAGAAGGTGGAGCCCGGCGTGACCGAGCGACTGTTCCGCTTCATCGGCGAGAGCGCCAAGAAGTATGAGCTCGGCATGGACTTCGTCGTGCGCAATTACGATCACATCAGCGACCTGGCGAACCCCATGGCAGGCATCAGGCTGGTGCAGACCAGTGCGTACCAGAACCTCTACGGCCAGGTGGGCAAGTTCTTCAAGACAGACAAGCTGCGCAAGGCTTTCTCGTTCCACTCGATGTTCCTGGGCCTGTCGCCCTTCGACTCGTTGGCCATGTACAGCCTGATTACCTACGCTGACCTGGTCGAGGGCATGCATTACCCCATGGGCGGCATCTACAGCATCATCGAAGACATGGTCGCGCTATGTGGGGAGATGGGAGTCACCCTGCGGGCGGGCGCTGCGGTCAAGGAGATCAAGGTTGAGGCAGGCCGCGCGACGGGCGTCGTGCTGGAATCCGGCGAATTCGTCGGGGCCGACATCGTCGTCTCCAACGCCGACCTGGTCTACACCTAC
>Ga0123332_1004236_pt1 | contig 12696 bp, 11 predicted proteins | sample BioC12SIPDNA_4_FD_89958 | JGI IMG/M metagenome (GOLD analysis project Ga0123332, IMG submission 89958) | Anaerobic biogas reactor microbial communites from Washington, USA - Biogas_R2_A C12 SIP DNA | ecosystem: Engineered > Bioreactor > Anaerobic > Unclassified | place: Washington, USA...
CCCGTCCTTGCCCCAGGTGAACGGCCCGTGGCCGCTGCAGAGCGCGCCGGGGGTGTGCTTCGGGTTCTTGCCGCGAAACGCCTCGATGATCACCGTCCCGGTGTTCGCCTCGTAGCCCTCCTCGGTCTCCTCCGCCGTCAGGAAGCGCGCGACGGGGATCTCGCCGTGGAAGTAGTCCGCGTGCGTCGTCCCCATGCACGGGATCGGGAGCCCCGCCTGCGCCCACGCGGTCGCCGCGGTCGAGTGCGTGTGCACGATGCCGCCGACCTCCCGAAACGCGCGGTAGAGCACGAGGTGCGTCGGCGCGTCCGACGAGGGCCGATAGTGCCCCTCGACGATGCCGCCGGTCTCCAGGGATTGCACGACGATCATCTCCGGCTTCAGCGACTCGTACGGCACGCCGCTCGGCTTGATCGCCATCACGCCGCGCTCGCGGTCGACCTCGGACACGTTCCCCCACGTGTAGACGACGAGGTTGCGGCGGTAGAGCTCCATATTGGCCTCGAAGACCCGCTGCTTCAGTTCGCGATACATGAAAAAATCCTCCTTATCAATTGAGCGCGTCGAGCGGCAGCATGAAGCTCGGCGCGAATTCGCGCATGAAATCCTCCGCCTCGGGCATGTTCATCTGTGAGATCGACGCGCGGATCGTCTCCTGCGCGGTCAAAAACTCGCGGTTTCCGAACGCGTATTCCTCGAGGCATTTGACGTAGGCGCTGATGCGGTCGGCCGCCTTGACGATCTTCCACTCGTAGCTGTTCTCGTCCGGGAACAGAAGCTTCTCGAAGTCCTCGCGGAAGTCGTCCGGCAGGTACTCCATGAGCTTTGCCGACGCCATGCGCTCGATGCCCTTGAACGCCTCGCGTATGCCGGGGTTGAAGTACTTGATCGGGGACGCGAGATCGCCGGTGATGACCTCCGCCGCCTCGTGGTAGACCGCGTAGAGCAGCACCTTTTCGACGTCGACGTCGCCGCCGTAGCGCCGGTTTTTGTAGGTCGCGAGCGCGTGCGCGATCATCGACACCTGCAGCGAATGCTCCTGGTCGTTCTCCTCGCGCGTGTTGTGCCTCAGGCCCCACCGCTTGATCAGCTTCATCCGGGCCATGTACGCGTAAAAATGGTGCTGCATATCGGCCTCCCAATCGCCTTTGTATGCGTCGATTATAGCACCTCCCGCCAAAAAGCGCAAGGCGCGCGCTTTCCCGCCGGGGATACACGCCCCCCCGCCGGGGATACATGCGCCCCCCGCCGGGGATACATGCGCCCCCCCGCCGGGGGCGGCCGCCCGTCGCGCGCCTTCGAAAAAAACTGGACTTTTTGCAAAAAGGCTTTGGCTTTGCCGCAATTTTGTATTATAATAGGGGATGGGGAAGGTTGTCGCGAGAGGAGGATCGGCGTTGGCGCAGTTTCAATCGTTTCTGAAGGAAGTCGGCGCGGTGTTCTCGAACCTCTTTTTGCAGCCGGACTGGCGCAACCTCTTCGACATCGCGATCATGACGGTGTTGATCTACCACGTGATCAAGCTCCTGATCCGCACGCGCGCGAGCGCCGTGTTCAAGGGCGTCGCGATCGTGCTCGCGGTCGCGTGGCTCTCGGACGCGCTGCAATTGAACGCGCTCAACTGGCTTCTGCAGCAGCTGATCAGCATGGGCGTGCTCGTGCTCGTGATCATGTTCCAGCCGGAGCTCCGGCGCGGGCTCGAGCAGATCGGGCGGTCGAACTGGTCGAGGCACATGTTCACCCCTCAGCGCAGGCAGCGCACGCGCGAGATGGAGAACCTCGTGCAGGAGATCGTCAAGGCGCTCAACAACATGTCGCGCAAGCGCATCGGCGCGCTGATCGTGATCGAGCGCCACACGGGGCTCGCCGGCGTCATCGATTCCGGCACGGTCATCGACGCCGAGATTTCGTCGCCCCTGATCGAGAATATCTTTGAACCGAATACGCCGCTGCACGACGGCGCGGTCATCATCCGCGGGGAGAGGATCGTCGCCGCCGCGTGCATATTGCAGCTGACCGACGACCACTCCTTGAGCCGCGAGCTCGGCACGCGCCATCGCGCGGCGATCGGCATCACCGAGTCGACCGACGCGGTCTCCCTGATCGTGTCCGAGGAGACCGGCATCATCTCGATGGCGCGCGACGGGAAGCTGACGCGCTACCTCGACACGAAGTCGCTGACGATTTTGCTTACCGAGCTGTTCATGCCCGACGACCTGCCGCCCGCGTGGATGAGCGTGCGCTCGTCGCTGTTCGGCGCGCGCAGCTCGAAGCGAAAGGGGGATGGCGATGCACCGTAAGCTGTTCGCCCTCCTGAAGCGGTTTTTAAAGTCCTTCTGGGGGAGTCTCTCGCACAACCTGGGGCTGAAATTGCTGTCGCTCCTGTTCGCGGTGCTTCTTTGGAGCTACGTCGTCTCGTCGAACCCGTCGATCACGCGGCACAAGCTGATCGGCGACATCGACGCCTACGTGACGAACCAGTCGGTGCTCAACGACGTCTACAACCTCGCGCTGGCGGAGGACCCGTCCGGGAAGCTCAAGGACGTGTCCGTGCGGCTCGAGGTGCCGCAGGCGAGCTACGCTCTCGCGAACGCCGAAAACGTGCAGGTGACGCTCGACCTCGCGAGCGTCCGCGCGGCCGGAACGCAGGAGGTGCCGCTGAAGGCGACGACGGTGTACGGCAGGGTCGTGCGCACGATGCCGGAGTCGATCACGCTGAACTTCGAGGCGCTCGACTCGCGTTCAATCCCGGTCAACGTGGTTCTCACCGGCGAGCAGGACGAGAGCATGTGGTACAACGTCTCGCGCAAGAACCCGGGCGAGCTCGTCATCAGCGGCGCGTCGGGTGTCGTGCAGTCGATCGAATCCGCCTATGTCTATACGGACGTGACCGACCGCGAGCAGTCGTTTGTGACGGCCGGACGCTTCGTGCTGCTCGACCACGACGGCAGCGAGGTTCCGCAGGCGCTCTTGAAGCGTACGTCGACTTCCGTGACCGTCAGCGTCGACGTCTATCCAAAGAAGGAACTCCCGGTGTCGAATAAAATCGCGGACGCGGTCAAGGGAAGCGTCGCGGACGGGTTCGAGGTCACCGGCATCACGATACAGCCCGAGACCGCCACCGTCGCGGCGGCGCCGGACGTGCTGGAGGGGCTGACGGAGCTCCTCGTCGAGCCGGTCGCGCTCAACGGCGCGCGCCAGAGCTTCTCGCAGCGCACGAAGATCTCGCGGCTGACCGATTTCAAGAATGTCTCCCCCGAGCAGGTGTACGTCAACATCCAGATCGAGGAGGAGGTCGTGAGCGCGCTCTTGACGGACGTGCGCTTCACCTTCGTCAACAAGCCGGAGGACATGACCGTCAGCTGGCGGCGCGAGGAGTTCTCCGTGCGCGTGACCGGGCCGAAGAGCCGCGTCGACCAGCTGCGGCAAGCCGGCGTCAGCGCGGTCGTCGACCTCGCGGGCCTCGCGGCGGGCGAGCACAAGTTGCCGCTGACCGTCGAGGAGGGCATGTACCCCGGAATCACCTTCGAGTTTGAACCGGCAAACGTCAGCCTGACCTTGGACGGCGCGCCCAAGACGGACTGACGGGAATACGGAGGACAGAGATGTCGCATACAGGATACGCGGACGCAATCGTGAGCGGTATGCTCGGCTGGCTGAAGGGATTCGCGAGCTGGGTCTTGAAGCTGTTCAACCTCGCCGGCAGCGGCGGCATATCGCCGCTCAAATGGCTGTCGGACAACTGGCTCAACATGCTGATCGTGCTCGTGGTGCTCGGCGTCGTGACCGACTGGGCCGTCTGGCTGATCCGCTGGCGGCCGCACTGGGTGTGGTTCCGCAAGAAGCGCGTGGTCGTCGACGACGAGGACTTCTTCGTCGGCGAGGACGTGTTCGACGCCGGCATGTATGACGAAAAGATCTTCGGCCGCGAGGCGCTCAGGCAGCGCGAAATGCCGGAGGACGAGCCGCGCGCGAAGAAGCCGAACACGATCGTCCGCCGCGACGCGGCGCGCCCGCGCCCGTCCGCGCAGAAGCGCCGGAGCGAGGAGCCCGGCGCCCGCACGAAGCCGGCCCCGTTGGTCAAGCCGAAGCCGAAGGCGCGGCCCGCGGCGGCGGCGGCGGCGAAGTCGTCGAAGCGCCGGCCCGCGCACAAGCCGGCCGCAAGCCGGGACATCTTCGAGGACGACGTGTTCAAGCTCGAGCCGAGCGACGCCGAGGCGCGCAGATTCCGGGAGGACGACGTGTTCAACGTGAGCAATCTGCCCGCGGCGGGAAAGAAAAAGCGGCTGGGCGCGCTGATCGTGCGCGAGGAGGATGCGGATGACGACCCCTTCCGCGTCGGCTGACTGGCTGTTTGAGGCCCGGAGGATCAAGGTCGTCGTCGGCCACTACGGCAGCGGCAAGACCGAGATCGCCGTCAACATGGCGCTCCGCCTCGCGTCTCGCGCGGGCGCGATGCTGATCGACCTCGACATCGTCAACCCGTTTTTCCGCAGCGCCGAGGTCAAGCCCGCGCTGGAGGCCGGCGGCGTCGAGGTCATCCATCCGGCCTTCGCGCTGACCGGCGTCGATATCCCGGTCTTGCCGGCGGAGGTCGAGCGCGCGTTCGCGACCGACCGCTTCTGTGTATTCGACGTCGGCGGCGACGACGACGGCGCGGCGGCGCTCGGGCGCTACCACGCGCGGTTTGAGGCGTGCCCGGCGGACGTATTCTTCGTCATCAATCCGTTCCGCCCGCGCTCGAGCGAGGTCGATCAGGCGCTCGAACTCATGGAGCTGGTCGCCCGGCGCGCGCGGATTCCGGTCACGGGGCTCGCGGTCAACGCGAACCTCGGCTCCGAGACGCAGCCGGAGGACCTGCTCGCGGGCCGCGCGTTCGTCGAGCGCGTGTCGAGGAAGAGCGGCGTGCCCGTCGCGTTCGAGGCCGGGCTCCCGGAGGCGCTCGAAGGCGTTCCCTTCAAATACCCCAGGCTCCCGATTCGGCGCTTTTTGAAGCCCGAGTGGATGGACTGACCGCGCCCAGGCGAATGCCCAGGCGCTGTTGATATGCTCAAGGAGGAACAGATGATGGTCAACTTCACGCGCTACCTTCCCACGCACTTCGTGTTCGGACGCGGCGTCGAAAACCAGACCGGCGCCGAAATCAGGAAACTCGGCGGCACGAAGGTGCTTCTCCACTTCGGCGGCGGCTCGGCGGTGCGCTCGGGCCTGATCGCGCGCGTCGAGAAGTCGCTCGCGGACGCGGGCCTCGCCTCTGTGACGCTCGGCGGCGCGCTGCCGAACCCGCGCGACACGAAGATCTACGAGGGCATCGAGCTGATCCGGCGCGAGGGAATCGACTTCGTGCTCGCGGTCGGCGGCGGCTCCGCGATCGACTCGGCGAAGGCGATGGCCCACGGCGCCGTCTACGGCGGGGATTTCTGGGACTTCTTCTCGGGCAAGGCGGCGCCGGAGAGGACGCTGCCGGTCGGCGTCGTGCTCACGATGTCCGCGGCGGGCAGCGAGTCCTCGAACAGCTGCGTCATCACGCAGGAGTCGACCAAGACGAAGCGCGGCCTGCGCTCGGAGCTGAACCGCCCGGTGCTCGCGATCATGAACCCGGAGCTTGCGATGAGCGTCCCGCCCTACCAGATCGCCTGCGGCGCGACGGACATACTCGCGCACGTGATGGAGCGGTATTTCACGAACGAACCCGACTGCGACCTGACCGACCGGCTCTGCGAGGCGACGATGATCTCGGTCGTCCGCGCGGCGCGCATCGCGATGAAGGACCCGAACGACTACGCAGCCGCCGCGCAGTTGATGTGGGCGAGCACGATCGCCCACAACGAGACCGTCGGCGTCGGGCGCGTCCCTGACTTCGCCAGCCACCAGATCGAGCACGAGCTCTCGGCGATGTACGACGTCGCGCACGGCGCGGGGCTCGCGGCCGTGTTCCCGGCGTGGCTGCGGTTCATGCTCGAAAAGCCGGACAAGGTCATGCGCATCGCGCAGTTCGGCGTGCGCGTCTGGGGCTGCGAAATGGACTTCGAGCGCCCGGACCGGACGGCGCTCCTGGGCATCGAGGCGTACGAGCGGTGGCTCAGGGAGATCGGCATGCCGCTCTCGTTCCGCGAGCTCGGCGCGAAGCCGGAGGACATCCCCGCGATGGCCGGGAACGTCCGCCGCACGAACCCGGACGGCACCGTCGGGCAGTTCTACCGGCTCAACACCGAGGACATCGAGCGGATCTATCGGATCGCGGCCGACAGGGACGACTGAATTCCAGGGACCGGGGCGAACGCCCCGGTCCTTAAAAATACCGGTCGTACTCGCCTTCGGGGATGTCGTTTTCGAGGCCGACGACCCTCGGCCACTTCCCGCTGTCGGCGACGACGAAGCCCATGAGCATCCCCATGTGGGTGTGGAGGTGCCGGAACTGCGCGAGGATCAGCGTGAACCGCGCGTACTCGCAGCCCTCCGGCTTCTGCAAAAGGTCGCCATCCGTGAGCGCGCCTACATATCGGGCGATCCTGCCGCCGACCTGCCGGAGATACGCGTCGATCTCCCCCCTGCCCAGCCGCCGTTCGGACGCGACGTCGAGGTTGTTGAGCCCCTCCTCGTGGATGTCCGGCTCCCGGAAATCCCGGTCCCGCGGGTTGACGAACCACCGGTCGAGCGAGTGCAGCATGTGGTAGACGTGCTTCCAGACCGGCATATCGCACCGGCGCGCGTCCCACAGCGCGTCGGGGATGCATTCCACCGCGTTCTTCACCTCCCACAGCGCCCGGCGCGTCTGATCGCGAATGATGTCCGAAAAACAAGCCTGCTCCATGTCCCCCGCTCCTCTCGCAACGGAAGTGCCCATACCCTGCCGCAAAAAATCCGAAAGCCCGCCGCTCGCTCACATCCGCTCCTCGCGGTATGTGCTGGGGGAGACCCCGGTGCTCTTTTTGAAGACATTGCTGAAGTAGTAGGTGTCCGAAAAGCCGACCTTTTCGGCGATTTCGTAGATCTTGATGGCGGGATCGCGCAGCAGCCGCTTTGCGTTGTGCATGCGCACGGCGTTGAGGTATTCGATGACGTTGTAGCCCGTCTCCCGCTTGAACACGGTGCTCAGATAGTTCGGGCTCACCATGAGCTGCGCCGCGATCTCCGTCAGCCCGATCTTCTCCATGTAGGCGCGGTCGATGTAGTCCCTGCACGCGTCCGCGAGCCGCCGGAACCGCCCCTGCTTCTTCTCGCCGATGATCGCGACCACGGTCGCGAGGAGCGAGGCCGTGTCGTCGTAGATTCCCTCCGGGCTCTTGCCGGAGGCGATGGCAAACAGCGGGTTCCTGCCGGGGTAGCTGCGCAGGTCCTCGAGCAGGTCGAGCGCCGCGGAGCAGACGGAGCTGCAGTAGTAGATGGCGTCGTCCAACCCCACGTCGTTGCGCCTGCGAAGCTGCTCCAGAAACGCCTTCAACCGGTCGATCGCGTCCGGGCTCGAGGCGAAGGGGATCGACTGCAGGAGATTGCGCAGCGCGCTCCTAAGCGCGTGGCGGCCGTCCGCGCGCTCCCGGGCGTTTGCGATGTCGTCGATGCGGATCATGCCGACGCGCTCGCCGGTTTCGTCGTAGTTGAGCGCATAGATCGCGTTCGCGTAGGAATCGCGGATTTCGCCGGGCGTCCCGACGACGTTGCCGATGCCGACCGAAAAGCACAGGTTCAGGTTGTCGCCAAGCTCCGCGAGCGCGCCCTCGAGCGCCTTGGCCAGATGGTCGGGCACCGTCCGCTCGGCGCCTCCCGCGATGACCGCCATCTCGCTGTTCTGCGAGTGAAACAGGCAGGCGTCGACGCTCTTGCGAAGCGTCGCTTCGAGCATGTCCCCGAGCGCGTAGGTGCGAAGCGGATTGCCGTCGTCAAAGGGCTGCGCCTCCCGCGCGCGAATCCGAAGGACGGCGACGACCAGGCAGGGGTGGGTGATCCTGAGCCCAAGCAGCGCCTCCATGTCCGCGACCGCCGCTGCGTCGAGCGTGTTCTGCAATAGATCCCGGAAGAACTGCTCCTTCAGGATCGGCCGGATGCTGTCCAGCCTCTGATTGTAGCTCTCAAGCCGCTCGGAGTATTCCCTCCTGCGGCCTATGCGTTCGCGCAAATCCTGCAGGAATTTCACGATCTGCGCCTCCGTCACGGGCTTGAGCAGGTACTCCACCGCGCCGCAGCGCAGCGACTGCTGGGCGTAGTCAAACGTGTCGTGGGCGCTCAGAATCGCGACGATGGCCTCGTGCTTGAGCGTGCGCAGCCTCTTCAGAAAGCTGATTCCGTCCATTTCGGGCATGCACACATCCAGCACGATGCCGTCTACCTCTTCGCGCTCGACGATCCCGAGCGCCTCCAGGCCGCCGGCCGCGCAGCGAACGTCGAAACAGCCCATGCGCGACGCGATCCCCGCGATCCGCTCGCGGATCATCCTCTCGTCATCGCAGATCAGCAAACCGTATCGTTCCATCTTCCGCCTTCTCCGTCGCCTTCGTCGCGATGCGAACAAGTGTGTTATTTCCGCTCCTTGCCAGGGTTACGCCCACCCGGTCGTCGCCCGGGAACTCGTAGCGGATGCGGTCGTTGACGTTTTTGAGGCCTATGCCGAACTCCGGGGACGGGGGCATCCGCGGGCCGCGGAGCATGTCGTTCACCTCCCGCATGCGCTCGTCGCTCAGGCCGCCGCCGTTGTCGGCGACCTCGAATACCAGCAAATCCCCCTCGCGGCGGCCGCGGATGGAGATCATGCCCCTGCCGTCCTCGCAGTGCGCAAGCCCGTGCTCCAGCGCGTTTTCGACGACCGGCTGCAGCATGATCTTCACCGTGTGCAGCTTCATGATGTCCATATCGACGTCTATGATGCTCTGAAAGCCCTTCCCGAAGCGAACCTTCTGAATCTCCATGTAGCGGCGGATCAGATTCAATTCCTGCTCGACGGTGACGAACTCCGTCGTCCGGCTGATGCTGATGTGCAGAAGGTCCGCGAGCGCGACGAGCATCTCGGTCGCCTCCCCCGGGTGCCCGCTGTCGATCAGCGCGATCACCGACGAAAAGGTGTTGTAGAGGAAGTGCGGGTTGATCTGCGCCTTCAGCGCCTCGTAATACAGCCGCTTGTTCTCCTCCCATGCGGCCTTCGTCTCCGCCTGATAACGCTTGAGCATCTCCGTCATCTCGATAAGGCTCAGCCACATCCTGCCGACCTCGTCGTGGTAGCGCGGATTCTTGAGCTCGGCGTTCAGGTTCTTGTTGCCGATCTCGACCATCGCGCCGGAGAGGTATCTGAGCGGCCTGGAGATGTTCCTCGACACCAGCAGCGAGGCGAGCACGATGAACGCAATGCACAAAAGCGCGACCGCCGCGATCAGCCGGACGATTGCATAGCCGGCGGCGTAGACCTCGCTGCGCGCGATGACCGCTATGTAGCGCCAGTCGGTGACCTTTTCGTTCGCGTACTCGATGTACATGCTGGGCGTGCCGCCGTAGTCCGCGCTCAGCATCCCTTCGGGCGGGCTCCCGCCGCCGTTCAGCGCGGAGAGCGAGGTTCCGATCAGGCCGCCGTCCCAGGAGGAGAGTATCGTATCCCCGTTGACCAGCAGCACGTCCTCCGTCCGGATGCCGGCCGCGGCCATCTGCTTGGCGGACGCGCTCCGGATAAGGTCGACCGGATAGTTCTGCACGAGCAGGCCGATCGGCTCCGACTTGTCGGCGCCGTAGATGAAGCGGAGGTACGGGAGCAGCCACTCGCCCTCGAAGAGGATCGGATCGCCCCAGAGGTACATCCGCGTGGACCGCCTGAGCATCTCGCGGTACGCACCCACATGATCGCCGACGACCTCGATGAGCTTCGTCGAGCCGGTGTTGGACGCGCTGTGCCCCTCCCTCGTGAACACGCACGTCGAGTGGCTCTCAAGCGAGAGCGAGTTGCTGAACAGTATCTTTTCGACGCGGTACCGGCTCGATTCGTCCCAGTTGACCGAGTCGCCCAATTCGGCGATGATCCCGGCCTCGAGCGAGAGGCGGATGCCCTGCAGCCGGAGCGCGTCGATGTCCCGCGTCGTCTCGTGCTCGAGCCACTTCAGGCTGTTGACGACGTCCGTCCGGTACCGCGCGGTTTCGTCGGAGATGGAGCGCGACAGGTAGATGCCGCCGACGGAAAACAGCGGAACCAGGGCGACGATGAGCATCCAAAGGAGCACCTTCCCAAAGATCGAAAGGTTGTGGTAGGCTGTCGCAAATCGCTTCCTCGGCGCTCTCTCCCCTGCCGCCCCTCCGGGCTGCGGACTTCCTCGCCAACAGTATAGCACGTTTCCGCGGCGTATGGAAGAAACCGAAGCGGCCGAACCGCGTCGACGGCTCGGCCGCAGGCCTTCCGGGGGTTTATCCGCGCATGTCGATGATGAATCTCCAGTCGATCAGGTCGTTCAGCGTGTCGTGCTCGACGATGTAGTAGCTGTAGCCGCTCTCGGCGGGAACCTCCTTGCCGTCCAGGTAGTCCTTGGCGATTTTGATGATCTCCGCCTGGTCGGACGGGTCGCCCAGCAGCAGCGCCTTGATGTAGGGATCGCCCGCGTCGAGCTTTTCAAGCGCCTCCTTGCCCCACGCGACGCACACGACCGCGCAGTCCGCGCCCGCGGATTCGATGGCGGAGGCCGCGCCCGCGCCGGACTCGTAGTTGATGGCGAACACGAGGTCGACGTCGTTGACGTTCGCGGTCAAAATGGTCTCCATGACCTCCATGCCGCCGGTGCGCGTCGCGTGGCCGTCCTGCCGCGCGACGATTTCGACGCCCTCGAGCTCGCTCACGGCGTCGGAGAAACCGTCGGCGCGCAGCCCGCAGACGACCGGGGACAGCGGATAGTCGAGCAGGGCGACCTTCGCGCTGCCGCCGAGATTCTTTTCGATGTAGCCCTTCGCCCAGGTGCCGGCGGCGTATCCGTCGGCATAGAAATCGCTGTACATGCCGGAGGCGATCAGCGATTTGTCCTCGACGACGCCGTCATAGGTGAACACCGGGATTCCCGCCGCGTTTGCGGACTCGATCGCGGGCACGCAGGCCGCGGGGTCGCAGGGCGAGAAGACGATCGCGTCCACGCCCATCTGGATGAAGTCCTCAAACTGCCGGAGCTGGACGCTGGAGTCGGTGTTCGCGTCCTGTATGATGAGCTCCACGCCGATCTCCTCGGCATAGACCTTCATCATGTTCTCGATGTCGATGTAGAATTCGTCGGAGCGGTAGAACAGGGAGACGCCGAAGGTGTAGGGTTTCTCCGCCTCGCCAAGGCCCACGGCAAAGGTGAGCAGAAGCGTCAGGCAGACCAGCAGGGCGACCAGCTTTTTCATTGCCTTTCCTCCTTTTTCGGTGCCGATTATCGTCAGATGCGGCAATCGCCGCAGCTTACCGGGACGCCTTGATTTTCTCCAGCAGATCGACGCTCCACGGCGCGCCGGGGCCGTCGAGCCTGTCCCATTCGCCGTCGAGGGACAGCCCGCTCAGGTCCGCCACCCTGTCCTCCGCCTCCGCCGCGTACATGCGCCAGATCACGCGGTGGCCCTGCAGCGTCCGCGGGCCGTCCGTCAGCGGCCGCTCGCCTTTGAGCACGCAGTCCGCGAAGTGATCCAATTCATACCAGGGCAGGTGGCTCGTCGCCTCGCACGAGAAGATCAATTCCTCGACGTCCGATTTCTCAAAATAGTTCGTGAGGTTGGCGGTCCTGTGGAGGTACATCTTTCCCTCGTTCAGGCAGCACTCCACCATGCCCTTTTCAAAGAACGCGTGGATCGCGTAGCTGTGGCGGGTGCCGACGGTGCCCCATGTTCCAAAGTGATAGGCGAGCTTGCCGCCCTCGAATTCGAAGATCGCGTTGCTCATCCCCTCCCATTCGATCCAGGGCGTCAGCCGGCGCGTGCCGAGATGGGCGGCCTTGACCGGCGCGCCGAGGTACCAGAGCAGGAGGTCCACATAGTGGCAGCCGTGGCTGAAGAACTGCCCGCCGCCCAGCGCGTGCGCGCTGTAGTCGTATCCCTCCTGCCGCGTGAACTGCTCCGTCCAGATGGACATCTGGAAGAGCTCGCCGTACCGCCTGTCGTCGACGATCTCCCTGAGCCTCGTGCACATCGGATGGTAGCGCATGATGTAGGCGACCATGAACTTCACATCGTATTCGTCGGCGAGGCGGATCAAATCCAGGCATTCCCGCTCGTCGACGGCCATCGGTTTTTCCATCAGCACGTGCTTGCCGTGCCGGATACAGTCGCTGCCGATCGGAAAGTGCTCCTCGTGCGGAACCGCCAGCAGCACCGCGTCCACCCTGTCGAACAGCTCCCGATAGTCCGTGCAAACAAAGTCGCACTTCACCGCCCTGGCCATCGCTTCTGCGCGCTCGAGAATTAGGTCGCAGCAGCCGGCCACCTCCATCTTGCCGCGCAGCGCGGCGAACGCGCGCTCGTGAATGCCCGATATGAACCCGCAGCCGACGACGCCCAATTTCACTACGCCCATGCCCCCATCCCCCTTCCCGGCTATTGAATCGCCAGCTCCATCAGCCTGTCCTGCGTCGCCTCGGCGGCTAAGACCTCGCCGGTGATCCGCCCGTTGTGCATGACGACGATCCGGTCGCACATGCCCAGGAGCTCCGGCATCTCCGAGGAGATCATCAGTATCGCCTTGCCCTGCTTCGCGAGATTGCTCATGATGCC
>Ga0123332_1004245_pt1 | contig 12687 bp, 8 predicted proteins | sample BioC12SIPDNA_4_FD_89958 | JGI IMG/M metagenome (GOLD analysis project Ga0123332, IMG submission 89958) | Anaerobic biogas reactor microbial communites from Washington, USA - Biogas_R2_A C12 SIP DNA | ecosystem: Engineered > Bioreactor > Anaerobic > Unclassified | place: Washington, USA...
CCCGGAGGTTGTTGTGGAACACCTCGGTCGGCTCGCTCACGCCGGCGCTGTAGGCGATATACAGCGGCGGGAGCAGCGCCGGGTCGAGGGGCTCGTAGACGCCGCACGTCAGCCCCCGGCATTGCCGCATCCGGTCCTTGGCGAAGTCCATGTAGACGGCGCCCTCGTAGACCTGGATCACGCGGTCCTGGAGGCCCGCGGCAATTCCCAGTTCCTCCGTTTCGACCGAGAGAACGAGCGAGGGCTGCACTTCCAGCGGGATTTCGATGCCGTAGAACTCCATCAGGCAGCGGAGCGTGGCGACGATGATCGCGCTGGAGCCGGCCAGGCCGACCTGGCGGGGGATGTCGGACTCGTAGCGGACGGAGAAATTCCGGTCATGGAGCCGGTGGCCTCGGGCGATGCAGTATTCGGCGAACTTCTTGATCGTCGCCTTGACCAGCCGGATGCCGCCGTAGTAGCCGTGCAGGCGGACGTCCTGAGCCAACTCGCGGATCGAGCGGAAGCGGCTCTTGTCCTCCTGGCTCCAGACGATTTCCAGCTCGTCCCATTCGTACATCGTCACACGAGCCGAGAAATTGCGGACGATCACCGAAATCGTCTTTCCCTGGTAGCCGTCCGAAGGATTCCCGATCAGACCGGCACGGGCGAATGCGGCCTTGCGGATCAACAGCATCAGCGGGCCTCGGCATACTTGGCCAGAAGGGTCTTGGCGAACTCGCGGATCTGGCGGCCGTGGCCGGGATCGGCCAGCGCGAACTCGACGAACGCCTGGAAATAGCTCTCGAAGTTGCCGATGTCGAACCGCGGCTGGCCGGCGGGCAGGCGGACCCCCATCACGCGCCCGCCGTCGCGGATCAGCGCGCGGATCGCGTCGGTCAACTGGATTTCGCCCCCCTTGCCCGGCTCGGTCTTGCGCAGGTAGTCGAAGATCGCCGGGCTGAACACGTAGCGCGCCGCCACGGCAAGGTTGCTCGGGGCATCTTCGACCTCGGGCTTTTCCACGAGGTCCTCCAGGTCGAAGACCTCGTTGACCTCGCCGGCCGGGCGGGCGATCCCGTAGTGGACGACCTCCTCGCGCGGCACTTCCTCGAAGGCGATCACGGCCGCCGCGGCAGCCGATTCAAAATGGTCGGCCATCGTACGGACCACCTGCGACTGGGCGTGCAGGCCGATGATCGAATCGCCCAGGGCGACGACGAAATTCTGGCTGCCGACAACCGGTTCGGCGCAGAGCACCGCGTGGCCGAGCCCCAATTGGCGCCGCTGGCGGGTGTAGAAATACTGGAGGTCCTCGCGTTCGAAGGCCAGCTCGTCGAGCAGTTCCTCCTTGCCGCTTTCGCGCAAATGATCGATCAGCTCGGCGTCGACGTCGAAATGGTTCTCGATGGCCGCCTTGCCCGGCCCCGTGATGAACAGCACGCGGTGCATGCCGCACCGGGCCAATTCCTCGACAACATACTGGACGACCGGCTTGAAACCGACCGGCAACATCTCCTTCGGCTGGCTCTTGGTCAAAGGCAACAGGCGGGTCCCCCGGCCTGCGACCGGAACAACGGCAAGATCGATCGGCATGATTTGGATCCCCGGCTTGCAGGGGCGCTCTGGCCCGTGCGAAGCGCACGCGCTGAGGAATTCGCAAGGTTCAAGGTTCAAAGGTCAAGGTTCAATCGTAAGAATGGACAAGGCCCGAGCTTTGGTTTGAGGCACGGAATCCTGGGATTGGAACCTTGCTGAAACCCGCGGTCGAAAACAGACTTTACGAAATATATCGCCTACCGGGGGCGTGCGGCAAGGCGGGCTTGCCCCGCCGATGCTCTCAGCGGCGGCTGCCGGCAGGCTGTCTCACGCTGGCCGAATCGCTGGAGCGATCATCCGCAAGCCGCGCCCAGGCGAATCTCGCAGACATCCTTGTCGACCTGTTCCACCTCCACCGCCGTCAGATGCTGGCGCATCAGGCCCGGTCTGGTTCGCCGGGCGCGGATCTGCCGGATGTGCAGCGGCCGGCCGGTGATCATCGCCAAGGCCAGCGAAGTGCGGAGAATCTGGCCTCCGCCCTCGCCCCGGGAACCGTCGATCCGGAGCATGGCGCGGCTCACGTCTTCTGGCTGTGCTGGTAGATCGCTTCGAGCAACGCTTGAACGTCCTTGTATTTCTTTTTCGCTTCCAGGGCTTTGTCGAGCAACCGGCGGGCATCGCTCTCGGAATGCCCGAGCGTGAGCAGGACTTCAAACGTCTCGGAAATCACGTCGGGCTCGACGCCGGCCGCCCCCGCCTCGTTGCGGACCGCCATCAGGGCGAACTTGGGCACCTTCCGCCGGAGCTTGGCGATGATCCGGTCGGCGGTGGCCGGCCCCACGCCCGGCAGGGCCGCGAGCGATCTGGTGTCGCTCTCCTCGATCGCCGCGGCGACCTCGCGGACCGGGCGGATCATCGCCCGCAGGGCCTTCTTCGCCCCGACCCCGTCGACCGAGCAGAACAGTTCGAAGAACTCCCGCTCGACTTCGGTCAGAAAGCCCACCAGCCGCGGGACCATGCGGCCCTGCATCGGGTTCCCTTCCAGGTACTGGATCGTGTGCAGACTCACCGCGCGGTTCAGTTCCTGCTGGAGTTGGCGGCGGGTGAATTCCGGGATCAGCACCTCGTACTCGAAGGCGTCCAATTCCAGAATCGCCCGGTCGTCTTGCAGCCGGACCAGTCTTCCCGTGATCTTCGTAATCAAGATGGCACCCTGAAAGCGGGGCTTGGCATCAGAATCTCTTAAGATAATGGTGGCAGATGGCAATCGCCAGGGCATCGGCCACGTCGGGGGGCTCGGGCAGCGTCAACAGGCCCAATTCCCGCTGGATCGCGCGCTGCACCTGGCCTTTCGAAGCGCGGCCGGAACCGGTGAGGATGCTTTTGACCTGCGTGGCCGAGTAATGGTGGACCTCGAGTCCCGCCTGGGCGGCCGCCAGGCAAATCACGCCGCGGGCGTGGCCCATGAGGATCGCCGTCCGCGGCCGCTTGTAGTGTGAATAGAGCTCTTCAATCGCCATCACTTCCGGCTGAAACGCTGCGATCACCTCGGCAATCCCCTTGTGGATGTTGCCGAGCCGCTGCGTCAGGCTCCCGCGGGCCGCCCCGCGAACCACGCCCGCTTCGCAAAGCTGGAGGCGTTTGCCGCGGGCCTCCAGGACGCCGTAGCCGGTGGTGTTCAACCCCGGATCGACTCCGAGAATCCGTGTTTGCTGATCCGTCATCCGCCGCCCGCCGGATTCAAAGGGGGTTCTGCCTCCGCGATCGCACCCGGACGATCCGCTCTCCGGCCCAGCGCCGCGACCCGGCCGCGGACTTGGACGCCTCCCCGCCGGCGGGCCGGCCAGCGCGCGGTTGGGCGAACCGGCTCATCCGATCGTCCAGTCGGTTCCGCCGGGCCGATCCTCGAGCGTCACGCCGATCTCGGCCAGCGACTTGCGGATCCGGTCGGCCGTGGCGAAGTCCTTGGCCTTGCGGGCCTCTGCGCGAATCTCGATCAGCAGTTCCATCAGCCGGGCGGCCAACGCGTCGCCGGCCGGCGATTTCTCCTCCGCCGGATCCCGGAACATCCCCAGGGTGCCGGCCAGTTCGCCGAGCGTCGCGGCGCCCCGCCGCAACGAGGCCAACCGGGCTTCGTCGCGCCGGCCGGGTTCCTCCAGCTTTTCGTCGTCGACAAACTTGTTCAATCGCCGCACCAGGTCGAACAGCACGCCGGCCGCGCCGCCCGTGTTGAAATCGTCGTCCATCGCTTCGAGGAAGCGATCGCGAAACTCGGCCACGTCCTTGAGGAGCCGATCCGCGCCCGGCTGAAAATCCCCGTCGCTCCGCCGCCGCGGCCGGTCGAGCCGGTAGAAGCTCTCGCCGCTGACGCGCTCGAAGCGTTTGAAGAACCGGTAAAAGGTCTCCAGCCCGACGCCGACCTGGCGGATTCTCTCCTCGCTGAAATCGATGGGCCGGCGATAGTGGGTGGAAAGGAGAAAGAAGCGGATCGTCTCGGGCGCGAACTGCTGGAGCATCTCGCGGAACGGGTTGGCGCCTTTCGACTTGCTGATCTTGCCGGCCTCCTGCGCGGCGTTGTCGCCCTCGGCCGCGCGCGTATTCCGCCCGCCCAGTTTGCCGATCTCGCTCGAGTCCTGCATCAAGCCGTTGTGCAACCAGTACCTGGCCATCGGTTTGCCGTGGCGGCACTCGCTCTGGGCGATCTCGTTCTCGTGGTGCGGGAAGATCAGGTCGAGGCCTCCGCCGTGGATGTCGAACGTCTCGCCGAGCAGCTTGCCGCTCATCACCGAGCACTCGATGTGCCAGCCCGGTCGGCCCGGACCCCAGGGGCTCTCCCAGGAGGGTTCGCCGGGCTTGGCGGTCTTCCACAGAGCGAAATCCGCCTGGGAACGCTTGCGCTCGGCCGTGTCTCCGCCTTCCCCCTGCACCGATTCGAGCGTGCGGCGGCTGAGCTTCCCATAGTCGGGCGCCTTGGCCACGTCGAAGTAGACGTCGCCTTCCGACTCGTAGGCGAATCCCTTCTCGATCAGGTCCTGCGTGAACGCGATGATCCCCGCCATGTTCTCCGTCGCCTTGGGAAACGCGTCGATCGTGTCGACCCCCATCGCGCGGAGGTTGGCCATGTAATCGCGGGTCATGTCCTCCGCCAACCGGTCCATCGGAATGCCCCGCTTCTTCGACTCGTCGATCAGCTTGTCGTCGACATCGGTGATGTTGATGATCAGCCTGACTGTGTAGCCGCTGTAGCAGAGGTAGCGTTTGATCGTGTCGAAAATCACCGGTCCGACCATGTGCCCGATGTGGCTCGGCTTGTAGACCGTCGGGCCGCAGAGGTAGATGCCGACCTGCCCCTGGACGACCGGTTCGAACGGCTCCTTGGTTTTCGAAAGCGTGTTGTAAACGCGGATCATGGGAAACACCTCGATCGGTCTGGTTGTACAGTCGTTCGCCGGACTTCAGGAAGACGGCCTATCGCCGAGCCAGCAACACCACGGCCTGGGCCTCAATCGATTCCTGGTGGCCGACCTGGCCGATCCCCTCGCCGGTCTTGGCCTTGAGACCGACCTGGTCCGGGGCGAGGCCGAGAATCTCCGCGATACGCGTGCGGATCGCCACCTTGTAATCCGAAAGTCTCGGCCGCTCGGCAAACACGATGCAATCGACGTTGACCACCGACCAGCCAGAATCAACGACCTTTTGCAGGACGAAGGAGAGGATCTCGGCCGAATCGCGGTCGAGGTTGGCCGGGTCGGCCTCAGGGAAGTAGTCGCCGATATCCCCCAGGGCGGCGGCCCCGAGCAGCGCGTCGGTCACGGCGTGCAGAAGCCCGTCCGCATCGCTGTGGCCGATCAGGTGCCGGTCGAAATCGATCGTCACCCCGCCAAGCCGGAGGGGACCGCCGGACTCCAAGCGGTGCGTGTCATGGCCAATGCCGATTCGAAGCGGAGGCCACGTCGTCTGTCGAGCGTTTTCCAAGGGATTGCCTGATGGGTTGGGTAATATGGGATAACAAGACAATGGCCGGTAAGCCCCCTCTCGCGGCCGCCAGACGCGGCGTTGCCGCTCTGCCCGAGCGGGGAAGGACGACGTCCGCACCCACTCCAACCGGTCCGGAGGGACTTGCCATCGTCAAGCGGCGGATTATATCCCAAACCCCCCGCAGGGGCAACGCGAGCGCGGCAATCGCCGCACTTGCTCTGCCCGGGGCTGATTTCTGGCTACCCCCTTTCCGGGCGCAATCCAGAAGCCAGTGGATGGCGCCGCAAGACTGTTGACGCGGTGTTTCCCGTTCGCATTCGGTAGCGAGCGTGCGGTCATTCCATCCGCCGCGTCAGCAGGCCGACGCGGCGCGTGTCGATCGCCTGGAAACCCAGCGCGAACGCCGGCGAATCGGGGCGCAGCGCGTAATCGTCCTTGGCGGGGTCGAGAAACCGCGGATCGGCGATGACCGAGTTGCGGTCAAAGCCCCGCTCCTGCCACTGGGCGAACGACGCGATCCCGCGGACGCGGATCCGCGGCGTCGCCACGCCCGGCGCGTAGTACAGGTTATGGTCGGCGCGGAGGACCTCCGGCGTCAGGTTTCCGCCGGCAATCAGCAGCGCCTCGGGATCGCTGTAGTAGAAAATGTTGCGCTCCAGCGCCTGGCCGGTCGAATTGTCCTGGAAGTTGGGAAAGTACCCCTGGGCCATCGTGCTGTCGACGAAGATGTTGTTGAAGACCTTGTTCCCCTTGCCGCCCTGGAGCATGATCCCGCCGTGGGAATTGCGGTAGGTGATGTTGTTGGTCACCGTGTAGCCGCCGGCAAACGAATCGAGATAGATGCCCCACGACATGTAGACGTCCTTGTCGGGCCCCTGGGCGTACCAGCCGACCGAGTCGCCAACGATGTTGTCGCGGATCACGCTGCCGCTTTGCAGATTGCGGTCGTGCTGGGTGACCTCGATCCCGCCGGTGTCGTAGGTCTCCAGGTTGGTCCACTGGACGCGGTTCAACTCGATCGTGTTGCGGAGGCCGGCGCTCTTGAGCGTGATCCCGTAGCGCGAGATGTGGTGGATGTGGTTGTGGGCGACGCGGTTCTCGTCGGTCCCTTCCCCTTCCAGCACGACGCCCCCGATGTGCTTGTAGATGGCTCCGCAGTCGTGGATGTGATTGTCGACGACCTGGTTCCGCGGGCTGCGCAAGATCAGCACGCCCCCCTGGCCGCTGTTGGAGATGTCGCTGCCCCGGACCACGTTGTCGCCGCCCTCGCGGATGCAGACGGCATACCGGCCGGTGTCCGTGAACGTGCAGCCTTCGACAGCGCAATGGCGGGCGCCGCTGAAGGCCAGCGTCCCGTAATCGCCCATCCCGTAGCCGCCGCAGCCGTCTGCGGGCGTGTAATCACTATTTCTTACCAGCAGCCCGGCAAACCGCAGGTGGCTGGCGCCGGCAACCTCGATGATGCACCCCACGGCCGGCGCGACGACCTCGCCGGCCTCGCTGAAACCGTCGGGCGGGATCAACGAGAGGACGCCGGTCTTGCGGTTCAAGTGCCATTCGCCGGGGGCGTCGAGCTCCTCGAAGAGATTCTCGACGAAGTAGCGGTCGCCGGCGTTCAGGGCGGCCACGGCTTCGGGGCCGCCGACGGCGACCTTCCGGGCGTGCGGATCGATCGCTTCGATGGCGAGAATCTCCTTGAATGCGCGGCAGGAGCCCGACTGGAAGATGTGCAGTTCCGCGTCCGGCTCGGCGGCCCACGAGGGCTTCACCTCGCCGGGTCCGTAGTGGAACTCGGTCTTCGAGCCGCCTCCGCTGGAGACGCTCAACTGCGGGCCGTGCGAGGCAATGAAATGTTCGGCCTGGAAGACGAGCAGGTGCTTTCCGGCCGCTGGCTCGGCCGGGTCCGTGCCGGAGGGTTTCCACTGGGGATCGTCGCAGAGGGCGAACGCATCCAGGGTGAGCCCGCCGCCCCGCACGTTTCGCCAGCGGAGCACGCGCTCGCCCTGCTTGAGGCGAAGATTGGCCGCCCGGGCCCAGCGCGACGCCGGCCAGGCGCCGGTGTCCACGAGGTCGACGAGCGGAACCGGCTCGCCACCATCGACGCTCAAGGTGGTCCGCCCCGACATGTCCGTCGTGCCGAACGGCGCGTTGTGCGCGCCGTAGTAGATCCAGAACACGTACTCTCCGTCGGCGGGAATCTGCACGCGGTACTCCGTCCAGTCGTCGTGGTTGTGGATATTGTTGACCGTCACGCCGAATCCGCCCCGGCGGCTGGCCACGTAGAGGAATCCGCGGCGAATCGGGTCGTTGGCGTCGACATTGGGATATCGGGCGCGGACTTGCCGCCGGCCGTTGACGAACAGTTGCCGGAAGTACCACTTGCCGGCTTCGACCGCCGGCAGGTGTACCGAGAGAATCGGGCCCTTTGCCGGCCGGAGGCCCTCGATCCGCCGTCCGCCCACCAGTTCTGGCGTCTCGCCCGGATAAGCCTCGTAGGAGATGGCCGCGCCCGGTGCGCCGGAATCACCGGGGCCAAAGGCGAGAGTTTCGGTGATGGAATAGACGCCGCCGCGAATCTGGACGCTCACCGGCTCGACCAGTGGTCCGGCGGCCTTCAACGCGCGGACGGCGTCGCGCGCCTTGGCCAGCGTCGCCAGGGGGCCGTCGCTGCGCTCGGCGTTGGGCGCGGCCAGCTTGCCCGTCCACGCGTCGTTGCCATCGGTGGCCACGTAGAGCGTCGCCGCGGCGAACGCCGTTGTACTCGGGCCCAGAAGCCCGGCGAAAGCCATCAACAGGCCGCATAGCTGCTGTCGTCTGGAGTTCATTTGCGTTGCATCCTCCGCTAAACGCTGGCGGTTGTCTCGTCCCGGCGCCACTTGCCAGGCGCCTCCATCAATAGCTCCCCGCCGGTTGGCCGTCAAGCAGCGATGGTTGACGCTGGCAGCCGGGCTGAGTATTTTGGCGCTACTGCCTGGCCGCCGCCTCCTTGCTGACTGGAGAAACGGATTCCGATCGATCGTCCTGCCCGCACTCTCGCCCCTCGCGGCCGCCACCCTGCTCCTGTGCGCTCCGGGCAACTCTGCGGAACAGCCGGCGCCGCGATATGCCGAGCGGGCCAACCTGGAAAGTGGATCAAGCCATGAAGACAAGAATTGCATCCTCCGCGACGTTCCTGGTGGGAATGGTGCTTCTCGGTTCGGCCGCCGCCGCCGATCCCGGCCTGGTCGGCCATTGGCGATTCGATGAAGGCTCGGGCGCGTACTCGGCCAACGAGGTCGATCCGGCCGGCGAGGCCGAGCTTCACAACGCTTCGTGGGTCGGCGGAGCGTTCGGGACTGCACTGCGGTTCAGCGGCTCGGAGAGCTACGCGACCCTCCCCACGCTCCCGGCGCTCGACGGCGCGGACGAGATGAGCCTGTCCGTCTGGGTGTATTGGGAGGGCACCGGGCAGTATCCGAACATCGTCACCGGCGGCACGTGGAGCCCCGGAGGATTCTTGATCTTCGTGAACAACGGCAGCTGCTCGTTCCGGATGGGCCGGCCGGGGCACCGGCACGGCGCCGCCGCCGAGGCGTGGACGGAAGTCTCCAGCCCCCTGCTGTCCGATCTGCCGATGAAGCAATGGGTCCACCTGGCGGCGGTCTTCAAGCGGCCCCAGATCACCACCTACGTCAACGGCAAGCAGGTCGGTTCGGCCCGGTGGGACTACCCGGTCGGACACCGTGGCGATCTCGAGGTGGGACGCTGGACCGGATCAGTCAGCCACGCCGGATTGATCGACGAGGTGCGGATTTATCGCCGGGCGCTGGCGGCCGAGGAGATCCTGGCCCTGGCCGACCCGGCCGGCCGCCAGAGCCCCGAATACAAGCAGCTCGGGCCCGCCAAGCCCAACGCCAAGGAGCTTGCCCGCTTCGAAACACGCTGGGCGACCCTCGTCGTTGGCGACGACGGCACGATCCTCTCGCTGCGGGAGAAGCCGAGCGGGCGGGAATTGCTCGCCGCTCCGGAGTCCCTCCTGTCGGTGGAACTGGCATCCCAGCGGCGCCTGGTGGGGCGGCGGTTGCGGCTGGCGGACGGCCTGCTGGTGGCCGACTTCCCGCGGGGCGCCGGCAGCGCGGCCCTTCGCATCCAGGCCGAGGAGCAGTATTTCACCGTCACCGCCGCCGCGCTCGACGTGCCCGACGCGAAGCGGTTCACGTTCTTCCAGATCGCGCCGGCTCCCCAGGAGTATTTCGGCCGCATGGCTGGGCTGGCTTCCGACGATTCCTCGGGCGTATGCCTCCGCAGCCTGGCATTGGAAATCGACACGTCGTTCTCGGGGAAGCCGCCGCGATTCCGCGCTTCGACCACCGCCGAGCACGGCCTGGTCGGGCACCGCATCGGCCTGGCTGCCGGACCGCGGGACCAACTGATCCCGATGCTCCGCGCGATGGCGGAACAGGAGCCCGTGCCGAAATCCCGCGTGGGAGGCCCCTGGGCAATCGGCGCCGAAGAGACCCGCGGCTCCTACCTGTTTGCCGATCTGGCCGCGAAGGACGTCGACGCCTGGATCGAGTTGGCCCGCCGCGGCGGCTTCACGACCATCCACTTGCATGGCTGGTGGAGCTCGCTGGGCCATTACGAGCCGCGCAAGGCATATTTCCCCCAGGGTCTGGAGGAGATGCAGGCGACGGCCGAGCGGATTCGCGCCGCCGGCCTGAACGTTGGCGCACACACCCTGACCGCCTGCATCAGCACGGGGGACCCCTGGGTCACGCCGGTGCCCTCGCCGCACCTGATCGCAACGAACAGCTACACGCTGGCCAAGCCGCTCTCAGCCGCCGACAAGACGGTCTTCGTCAACGAGCCGCCGGCCGCCGGCCACGACATCATCTGGAGCTACTCCAGCAACGGCAACGCCCTTCGCGTGGGCAGCGAACTGATCCGCTACTCGGGCATCTCGCGCGAGCCGCCCTACGCCTTTCTGGAGTGCGAGCGGGGCGCTTTCAAGACACAAGCCGCCGCCCACGCCGAAGGCGACGCGGTGGACTACCTCCAGCAGCGCTACCTGGCCTTCTATCCCGATCCCAAGAGCCCCCTGGCCCTCGAACTGGCCGAGCGGATCGCCAAGGTCTACAACGCCTGCGGGTTGGAGATGATCTACTTCGACGGGTCCGAGGGGATGCGGAGCCGCTACGGAATCGACTTCATGCGCTGGGCGATTTTCAACCGCCTCCATGGCGGCGTGACCGAGGGCAGCGAGTGGGGCCACAACAGTTGGTGGATCCATTCGCGGCTCGGCGCTTGGGACCATCCCGTCTGGGCCATGAAGCAGTTCCACGACCAGCACATCCAACTCGCCTCGCGGTTCCGGCTCAGCGATCTGCTCGAGCCGCAACTCGGCTGGTGGGCGCCGCGGGGGCCGGCGGCGACGGCCCGCGGGCATTTCCCCGACGAGATGGAGTACTTCGCCGCCAAGAACCTGTCCATCGACGGGCCGATGTCGATCCAGGGCGTCCGCGCAATCGGCCGCCCCTGGAATGCCCGCATCGACGAGCTGCTGACGATTCTCGGCTGGTACGAGCGGGTCCGCCTGGCCCGATACTTCGACGAGCCCACCCTGGAGCAGATCGCCGGGCCGGGCCGCGAGTTTCGGCTGCGGCAGAACGCCGCGGGCCAGTGGCAGTTCACCCCGGCCCACCTGGCCAAGCACCGCATCAGCGCGATGGGCAACGGCTCCGAGCGATGGGTGGCCGAGAATCCCTTCGCCGCGCAGCCGCTTCGCCTGCGGCTGGAGGCCCTCTACAATGTTGCCCCCTACGACGACGCCAAGGCCGCCGTGCTCGCCGACTTTGCCGACCTCGGCGCGCTGAATAACCGCCGCACCGCGGCCGGCGTGAGCACCGAGCTCGGATTGGAGACCGCGGATGTCAAGGCCGGCGGCCGCAGCCTGCGGTTCCGCGCAACGAACTCCCGCGACAGCTCGCGCGGCGCGTGGGCCCAAATCGGCACCGCCTACGAGCATCCCTACTTCAGCATGGCGCCCGGCGACGCCATGGGCCTGTGGGTCAAGGGCGACGGCAGCGGCGCGCTGCTGAACGTCCAGATCCGCTCGCCGCGCGAGTATCACGGCTGCATTTCAGACCACTACATCGATCTGGATTTCACCGGCTGGCGCTACGTGGAGCTCCTGCTCCGCGAGCGGGATTCGGAGCGGTTGACGGATTATGTCTGGCCCTACGGCGGCGGCGGAAGCCACGCCATCTACCGCAACTCGGTCGACCAGGCACATATCTCCGAGGTCAATCTGCTGCTCAACGAGATTCCCGCCGGCGGCAAAGTGGACATCCTCGTCAGCCCGATCCGCTCGCTCCCCACCCGGCAGGGCGATCTGGCCAACCCGTCGCTGGAGGTCGCTGGAGCCAAGGTGACTTTCCCGGTGACCTTGAAGTCCGGGCAGTACATCGAGCTGGAAAGCATGGACGACTGTGTTCTGTACGATGAGCGCGGCGAGCTGCTCGCGCGATTCCGGCCGCAGGCGGCGGCGCTGCCGCTGTTGGCCGAGGACGCCAACGCGCTGCGATTCGACTGCACGCCGCCGGAGGGCCTCAGCGCCCGGGCCGAGGTCACCGTGGTGTCGCTCGGTGAGCCGTTCGGCAGCCGCCGGGCCGAGACGGAAATCGACTGGAGCCGGCTCGATCGCGAGTACGAGATTCCCCGGGTCATCACCCGGACGGATGGCGTTGACAACCTGTGGAGCATTGTCCGCAGGGCCGAGGGGCCGGGCGGCCGCCAGGAGACGCCCCCCATGCTGGAGCTGGAAATCTCCGTCCAGCAGCTCGCCAAGCCGGAGAAGGCAAACCAGGCCGCAGCCAGCGCGCCTTGCCTGGATACGCCCATCCTGACGGTCGGCCAGAAGTCGGTGCGATTCCCCGTGCGGCTGCTGGAGGGCCAGCGGCTCGTCTGCCGCGACCAGGCCACCTGGTGCGTCGTCGGCCCCGACGGAGCCGAGGCGGCCTCGGGCAAGCTGGCCGGCGAGTTCCCCCCCCTCGCGCCGGGAGCCAACCGGGCGATGCTCGATTTCGATGGAAAGGACGCCGCCGAGCTCCGCGTGCTCGTCAAGACTGTTAAACGCTACCGGTGACGGGAGGGGTGGGGGGCTCACGCGGAGAAGGAGGTAGGGAAGGCTCACGCGGAGACGCGGAGACGCGG
>Ga0123332_1004250_pt1 | contig 12679 bp, 9 predicted proteins | sample BioC12SIPDNA_4_FD_89958 | JGI IMG/M metagenome (GOLD analysis project Ga0123332, IMG submission 89958) | Anaerobic biogas reactor microbial communites from Washington, USA - Biogas_R2_A C12 SIP DNA | ecosystem: Engineered > Bioreactor > Anaerobic > Unclassified | place: Washington, USA...
CGGCCTGACCGGGCGGAAGATCATCGTCGATACCTACGGCGGTCTGGCCCGCCACGGCGGCGGCGCGTTCTCCGGCAAGGACCCGACCAAGGTTGACCGCTCGGGCGCGTACATGATGCGCTATATCGCCAAGAACCTCGTCGCTGCCGGCGTGGCGGACCGGTGTGAGCTGCAGGTCTCTTATGCTATCGGCGACCCCAAGCCGTTCTCGGTGGCCGTGTTCACCTTCGGGACCAACCGCATCCCGGAGGAGAAGATATCGCAGATTGTCGCCGAGACCTTCGACCTGAGTCCGCGCGGGATGATCGAGCACCTCGACCTGCGCCGGCCGATCTACAAGAAGACCGCCGCGTACGGGCACTTCGGACGCAACGAGCCGGAGTTCACCTGGGAGAAGCTCGATGCCGTGGATGCCATCAAGTCGGCGGCAGGGCTGTAGGGAACCGCTGACCCCGGCCTACCGAGGAGGACACAGACCACGAAGCCCCGGACTGGCACGCTGTTCCCGGAGCTGGACGAGCCGTCGAGCGGCCCCGAGCAGCGCTACGCACAGGTGATTGTCGACATCAGGGCCCGCCCATCAGCCGGCGATGACACGCCGGAGGAGGCGGGCCTTGCGCGCGCATTCACCTACTCAATCCCGGAGCGGCTTGCCGCCGACATCTGTGTCGGCAGCTACGTACTGGTGCCCTTCGGCTCGCAGCGATTGCCCGGCTTCGTCATCGGGTTCACAACGGAGAGACCCCCCGCACGGCTGCGCGACATCATCTCGCTGCTGCTTGATGGCCCTGTGTTCGGCGAGCAGGAGGCGGAACTGGCGCGCTGGCTGGCCGATTACTACCTCTGCAGCCTCCCCGACGCGTTACGACTGCTGCTGCCGCCCGGTGGAGCGCGCAAGGCCGTCCGGTACCTCAGCTGCACCCCGGAGGGAGCGGAGGCGTTGCGTCGCGGCGCTCTGAGCAGGTCGCCACGGCAGGCGCAAGTGCTGAGCTGTCTGGAGGCCGGGCCGGTCGAGTTCGACAGCCTCTGCAGGCGGCTGCAGAGCGGCGCGGAGCGGAGTTCTCGCTCGAACATCTCCTCGGCCGTCGATGGACTGGAACGGAACGGGTACGTCACCCAGAACCGGGAGCTGCAGCGCCCGGCAGCCTCGGAGCTTGTGCGGCAGTTCGCATATCTCGGCGACCCCGACGAAGACTGGGAGAGCATCCTCCCCGCACTGGCCGAGCGTGCACCCAGGCAGGCCGAGATAATCGAGGAGCTGATGGCCGCCGACGGTAGGCCGATCCCGGTTGCCGAACTCAACCGCAGTGGGGTCACCACGCTTGCGAAGAAAGGTCTCGTGCGCATCGAGGAGGAGGCGCTGCGGCGCAATCCATACGAGGAGGCGTGGAGCGACGCGGGGGAGGAGTTCCTCACCCTCACCGACGATCAGCAGGTCGTGCTCGGGCGCATCAGAAGGGGCCTGGAGGATGGGGCATTCCGCGAGATACTGCTGCGCGGGGTGACCGGCAGCGGGAAAACGGAGGTCTACCTGCACGCGATTCGGGATGTGCTCGAGCGGGGGAAGACGGCGATCGTGCTGGTGCCGGAGATCTCACTCACTCCGCAGATGGTCGGGCGCTTCCGCGCGCGCTTCGGAGATAGCCTGGCGCTGTTGCACAGTGCCCTGAGCGTCGGTGAGCGGTTCGATGAATGGCAGCGGGCCGCGCGGGGCGATGCGCGGATCGTCATCGGCGCGCGGTCGGCGGTGTTCGCGCCGGTCCGCGATATCGGCATCATCATCATCGACGAGGAGTACGACTCCGCATACAAGCAGGACAGCTCGCCGCGCTATAACGCCGTTGACGTCGCACGTCGGCGGGCCGCGGCAAGCAATGCCGTACTGGTACTCGGCTCCGCGACGCCCAGCATCGAGCGGTTCTACGCCGCCAAGCTCGGCCGCGATGTCGAGCTTGCCGAGCTTCTCTACCGGATAGATGACCGGCCGATGCCGGCCGTAAGGACCATCGACCTGCGCAGGCAGGCGCTCTCAGGCGCGACCGGTACGCTCAGCCGCCCGTTGCTGGATGCCATTGAGGCGCGGTTGTCAGCGGGCGAGCAGACGATGCTGTTCCTCAACCGCAGGGGCTTCTCGACGTTCGTACTGTGCAAGGAGTGTGGGCAGGCCCCGAGGTGCCCAAACTGTGCGGTCTCGCTCACACATCACCTGCGCGAGGATACGCTCAAGTGCCACCACTGCGACTACCGGATGCCCGTGCCGGAGAAGTGCCCCGAGTGCGGCGCGGATGATGTGTCCTTTCTAGGACTGGGTACCGAACGCGCGGCCGATCAGGTCGGGCGGCTGTTCCCCGACGCACGGGTGCTGCGCATGGACCGGGATACCACAACCACGAAGGGCGCGTATACGAAGATACTGGGCGCCTTCGCCCGCGGCGAGGCCGATATCCTCATCGGCACGCAGATGATCGCCACCGGGCATGACTTCGCGAATGTGACACTGGTGGGGGTGCTGAGCGCCGATACGGGTCTGCACCAGTCGGACTTCCGGGCCGCGGAGACGACGTTTCAGTTGCTGACTCAGGTCTCCGGCCGCCCCGGCAGAGCGCACAAACCGGGGGAGGTGCTCGTCCAGACCTACAACCCGGATCACTACGCGATCCTGGCCGCTGCGCGGCACGATTTCCCGGCCTTCTACGCCATGGAACTCGAAGAGCGCAGGCAGGCGCTCTACCCGCCGTTTGTGAGCATGGTGCGGCTTGTGATAACCTGCGATGACCAGGCAACGGGCTGGGCGGAGGCGGAGCAGCTTGGTGTTGCGCTGCAGCGGCAGGGCCTCTATCATACCGAGTTGGACGCGCCGCCGTCGCGCGAGCGGCTGCACTTTGTGGGGCCTGCCGAATGCGCATTGCGCAAGCTGCGCGGCAGGTGGCGGTTCAGTCTGCTGGTCAAGGGCCCCGATCGCGATGCCGTGACGTCGGCGGTGCGGACGGCACTGGCGCGCTACCAGGCGCCCGAGAATGTGACGCTGATCGTTGATGTCGAGCCGCTGAGCATGATGTAGCGCGGCTGGGGGATGGGCGAGGCAGAGCGTCGCGCCCCGGGCCTGCGCGGTCAAGAGATCGGAGACACAGGAAACCCAATGGCACTCAGACGCGTATTGATCTGCGGCGAACCCGAGCTGCGGAAGAAGTCGCGGAAGATCAAGAACATCGACGGCGCGCTGGTCGAGTTGCTCGACGACATGGTCGAGACGATGCTCGACGCTCCGGGCGTGGGGCTGGCGGCGCCGCAGGTGGGTGAGAACCTGCGCGCGATTGTCCTCGCCGAGTACGAGGAGGGCGAAGAGCCCCGCGTCCATGCGTGCATCAACCCGCGGATCGTCGAGACCGAGGGCGAGATCGAGGGTGGCGAGGGCTGCCTGAGCCTCCCCACGCTGCATGCAGTGGTGCTACGCCCCGAGCGCGTTGTTGTCGAGGGGCTCGACCGCGACGGCGAAGCGATTGAGATGGAGGCGCACGGGCTGATGGCCAGGGCGTTTTGCCATGAGATCGATCACCTGAACGGGAAGCTCTTCATCGATCGGGCCCTGGCCGACAGCATCGCATGGATGATCCCAGACGAAGATGATGACCGCGGCTACCACCTCCACTACATCAGCAAGGCGGATGCGGAGGAGACGCTCCGCAGAGTGGTCGAGAAGCGGCTCGCCGAGGCGGAGCGTGACGGCTGATGCGGATCGTGTTCCTGGGCACTCCGCCGTGGGCGGCGGCATACCTGCAACCGCTGATGGATGCGGGCCATTGCGTCGAGTTGGTGCTCACACAGCCGGACAAGCCCGGGAAGCGGGGCCGGACACCTCAGCCGCCGGCGACGAAGATCGAGGCGCAACGCCTGGGGCTGCCCGTGTTCCAGCCCGAGCGTGCGAACGCGCCTGAGGCGGTGCAGCTCGTGGCACAGGCGCGGGCCGATGTGCTCTTGACGGTGGCCTACGGGCAGATACTGCGGGCGGGGCTGCTGGGGTGCCCGGCAGTCGATGCGCTCAACGTCCACTACTCGCTGCTGCCGCTGTTGCGGGGACCCGCGCCCGTGCAGCACGCGCTGCTGCAGGGGATGACCGTGACGGGAGTCAGCCTGCAGCGGATGGCGCGCGAGGTTGATGCAGGGGACATCTACGCGGTGAACTCACTGCAGATAGGCGCAGACGAGGATGCCGACTCGCTGTGCCGACGCCTGACGCAGGCCGGCATCGAGTTGGTGGTCCGGTCGCTACCGGCCATCGCGTCGGGCGAGTTGACGCCGACGCGGCAGGATCACGCCCGGGCGAGCTACGCGCCTATGCTCGAGAAGTCGGATCAGGCCCTGGACTTCTCTCAGAGTGCGCGCGACGTGCACAACCGGGTGCGCGCTTTCGCGCCGCAGCCGGGGGCATACTGCCTCTTCCAGGGCAGGCGGCTTGGGGTGACCGGCTCCGCGGTTGTGGATGATTCATGCGCCGGGGCAGGAATAGCCGGGACGGTCGTGGAAATCCACTCTGGTCGTGGACCGGTCGTTGCGACGGGTCAGGGCTTGATCGAATTGGTGAGGGTGCATCCGGAGGGACGGAAGGAAATGGAGGCGGCGAGTTGGCTGCGGGGGGCAAGGGTGCAACCGGGCGATGTGCTGCAGAGCGCGGTTGACAAACGGTAACTCGTTTGGGTATCTTGCCTAAGCTGCATGGTCCGTCTCGTCCCGAACTCCGGCGGGGGTGGACTCGATCAAAGCGGAGGTAGTTCATGGCGGATGTTGACCGGAACGTCCTAGACCAGGCCCACACGTGCCGCGTCGACGGCAACTATGACGACGCCCGGACGCTCTACGAGCAGATGCTGGCATGCTGCCCGGATGAGGCGGAGTGCTGGTGGGGCATGGGCCTGACCATCATGAACCAGGGCGAATTCGACGAGGCAATTGAGTGCCTGAAGAAGGCCGCGGAGCTTGCCCCCGACAGCCAGCGCTATATCCTCGACCTCGGCAAGCATTACGCCATGCTTGGGATGGACGAAGAGGCCAAGGCAGCCTTCGAGCGGGTGGTGGAGATGGACCCGAACTCCCGCGAAGGCGCCGAGGCGGGCACGCAGTTGTCCTACTATTGAACCCGGTGACCCGGTGCGCGACCGGGAGCGGAGTCTACTTGTGAGCAGTTCGACAATCGAAGTGACATTTCACCCCGCCGGCGTCACGGCGCAAGCCACCGCCGGTGTTGCACTTTCCGAGGCCGCCGCATCGGTGGGCGTTGCCATCAATGCACCCTGTGGCGGCAAGGGCACCTGCGGCAAGTGCCGCGTGCGCGTGCGCAGCGGCGCCGTGAGCGAACCGACCGCGCAGGAGCTGCAGCTTCTGAGTTCCGAGGAGCTGGAGGCCGGTGTACGGCTGGCCTGCCAGGCGCGGGCACTGGGCGAGTGCGAGGTGGAGACAGCGGGCGTCGGCGACGTGGTCGTCCGCAAGGATCTGGATGAGGATGCGCTGAGACACTATCCGCTCGAGCCGCGCGTCAAGCGGCGGGCGCTGGCTCTGGACCCGCCCGAACTGGGCGACCAGCGGAGCGACCTGCTGAGGCTGTGGGACAAGCTGGGGACCGCGGGCTGCTCCTGCCGGGCGCGGCTTGCGGCCCTCGAACGGCTGCCTGGAGTCCTGCGCGGGGATGAGTTCAATGTCGTCGCAACGATGCTCGACGACCTGCTTGTGGCGGTTGAGCCTCGTGACACCGCGCGAGACCCCTACGGCGCGGCAGTCGATGTGGGCACCACTACCATCGTGGCCTACCTGGTCAACCTCAACACCGGCCGCATCGAGGCTACCTGCGCCACACTCAACCCCCAGACACGCCACGGGGCGGACGTGATCTCCCGCATCGAGCATGCGCGCGACGTGCCGGGAGGGCTCGAGGAATTGCAGGGCGAGGTCGTCGGCGCGATCAATGCGCTGGTGGGGCGCGCGCTGCAGGATGTTGGGGCGGAGACAAACCACCTCTTCGAGTTGACTGTAGTGGGCAACACGGCGATGCATCACCTGCTGTTGGGGCTTGACCCGCAATACATCGCGCAAGCTCCCTACATTCCCGTAGTATCGCAGCCGCTGACGCTGTACGCATCCGACCTGGGGATCGAGGCGGCATCCGGCGGGCAGGTATTCGTGCTGCCGATTGTCGCGGGGTTTGTGGGCGCCGACACGGTCGGAGTGATGACGGCCGCGGATATCACCAGTCGTGGGCCGACGCTTGCAGTTGATATCGGCACCAACGGCGAAATCGCGCTGTGGTCGGGCGAGCGGCTGTTGTGTGCGTCGGCGGCGGCCGGCCCGGCCTTCGAGGGCGCTAAGATCAGCCAGGGCATGTACGCGGCGCCCGGCGCAATCTCGGCCGTGACGCTGAATGGGGAGGACCTCGAAATCAGCACCATCGACGGCGAGCCCGCGCGCGGCATCTGCGGCTCGGCTCTCTTTGATGCAACGGCGGTGCTGCTGGAGACAGGCGCGCTGGAGCTGAACGGAAGACTGGCGGCGGAGGCCGACGGTCTGCCGCCCGGTATCTCCGCGCGCATGAGCGGCGAGGGCAATGGACGGCGCGTACTGCTCGCCTCCGAAGACATCGCGCACAACGGTCATCCCGTGTACCTCACGCAGCCGGACATCCGCGAGATTCAGCTGGCAAAGGGCGCGATCCGTGCAGGTGTCGAGGTGCTGCTTGCGGAAGCGGGCATCAGCGCCGATGACCTCGAGGCTGTGTTGCTTGCCGGCGCCTTCGGCAACCACATCCGGCCCGAGAGCGCGGTGCGGATGGGGGTGCTGCCGCCGGTTGACCGCGAGCGGGTGGTCGCGGTCGGGAACGCGGCGGGTGCGGGGGCCCTGATGGCCCTGTGCTCGGAGAGTGAGCGGGGGCTGGCATGCCGGCTGGCAGTCGAGGCCGAGCACGTGGAATTGGCGGCGAACCCGCGTTTCCAGATGGCGTTTATGGAGACGATGCTGTTCGAGTAGTAAGCCCGGGACGCAAGCTTGCATTGTGTTGTGGTTCGGGTATAATACAGCACCCAATTGTCTACAGGTGTTGGCCCAGTCAGTCATCCACCAGGATTCCCTGGCAGCGCGCACTAGGAGGAGCTACAAATGGCGGACTTGCAGGCAATTGCCGATGCGGTCATCAAAGGCGACCGGGACACGGTGGCCAACCTGGCTCAGGCTGCTGTTGATGAGGGCGTCGCCCCCGAGCAGATCATCAATGAAGGTCTCATTGCCGGGATGAACGTCGTCGGCGAGAAGTTCAAGAACAACGAGTTCTACGTTCCTGAAGTGCTGATCGCGGCCCGCGCGATGCACGGCGGCATGGACATCGTTAAGCCGCTGCTTGCCGACAGTGGCGCGATTTCGAAGGGCAAGGTCGTCATCGGGACGGTCAAGGGCGACCTGCACGACATCGGCAAGAACCTGGTGGCGATGATGCTCGAGGGCGGCGGCTTCGATGTGATCGACCTCGAGGTGGATGTGCCGGCGGAGAAGTTTGTCGAAGCCGCGCAGTCACAGAGCGCGCAGGTCATCGCGCTGTCGGCGCTGTTGACGACGACTATGCCGGGCATGAAGGACACGATCGACGCGCTTGCCGAGGCCGGTCTGCGCGACAGCGTCAAGGTTATCATCGGTGGCGCGCCCGTGACGCAGAACTACTCGGATGAAATAGGCGCGGACGGCTATGCACCGGATGCCGCCTCCGCCGTGGACCTCGTGCGAGGCCTGCTGAACTAGGCCGCTCGCACGACGCTCCGTGCCGTTGGCGGAGCAGACGCTCCGCGCCGTTGGTGGCGCGACAGGCAGACGCGAAACGGGTCGCCTGCCACATGGTATTGAGGCAGGCGACCCTCTCTGTGTGCCCGCACGATGGCTGAAAGGTGACGCCCAGTTGGCGGAGGAGAAGGGAAAGAAGACCATGCTGTTGGGCATCGGCATCCTGCTGATCGCGATTGCGCTGGGCGCGGCGGGGCAGATATTCCTCAAGGTGGGCGTCAACACCCTGGGAGACAAGCCGCCCCTCTTGCAGATCATCAAGTCGATCGTGACGGTGCCAGCCGTCTTTCTGGGCTTCTTCTGCTACGCGACGAGTTCGCTCTTCTACCTGGTTGCCCTCTCGAAGCTCGACTTGAGCTACGCCTACCCGATGATTGCGCTGAGCTACGTGGCCGTTGTGCTCCTCTCGTGGAAGTACCTGGGCGAGAGCGTATCGGCTCTGCGCATCGCGGGGCTTGCGGTGATCATCGTGGGCGTTGTGCTTGTGGGTTTGAGTGCGCCGCGAAGCGAGGCGCCATCGGCCGATGAACCCGCCCCGGTAGAGCGTCCAGCCGACCCGATGTCGGGATAGTCACATCCGGCGGAGGTCATGTGCCGGCAGGGGTCCGGTCACTGGCCTGCGACGGCCGGCGGTGGACCGCACCCATGCACACCATCTCACCCACAGTTCGCAGGCTTGACGCCGCATGCGTCGTTGCGCTCGCGGCACTTGCCGTCGCCTTCTGGGCGGACTGTGTCTTCGGCGACAGGGCGCCCGTGGCAGCGGTCTACCAGCAGCAGTTCGCCCCATACAACACGGGTGGCGCCCCTCCCCCGACGCGGCAATGGGACTCGCTGTTGTGGGATGGCGTCGCGCAGTTCTACCCCTGGCGCGAATTGGCCCATCGCAGCTTCTCTCAGCACGGCGAGTTCCCCCTGTGGAATCCCCATCAGTTTTGCGGTACGCCCTTTGTCGGCAACGGGCAGAGCGGGCTGTTCTACCCGCCACACTGGCTGCTGGCGGTCTGCCCGACTTCCCGCGCGATGGGGCTACTCAACGCGATACACTACTTCCTTGCGGGGCTGTTTGTGTACGTGCTGTTGCGGGTGCTCGGCGCGACAGCGGCAGGGGCGCTGCTCGGCGGACTGGTGTACAGCTTCGGCGGCTTCATCGTGACATGGACGGAGCTGCCGAGCCTGATCGAGACGGCGGTGTGGCTGCCCGCGGGGCTTCTCGGAGTCGAGTTGATCTTCCGTCGCTCGAGACTGTGGCGCGGCATTGTGCTGGCCGGGGCACTGGGTATGAGTCTACACGCCGGGCACCTGCAGATCGCCGCATACGTGTGGCTGGTGGCCGCCGGGGCGGGGCTGGCGCATGTGGCCTACAGGCTGTGGCTGCGGCCGGAGACGTTGCAGCCCATGCTCAGCCTGGTGGCGGCATTCCTGCTTGGCGCGGGTCTGGGGGCGGTGCAGGCGCTGCCGACGCTCGAACTGGGGGCGCGGTCACCGCGCGGTGGGGGTGAACTGAGCGCGGCGGGCTATCAGTTCCACCTGGAGCGGGCGATGGTACCGGTGGAGTTGACCACCATCGTCGACCCCGACTTCCTGGGGAGTCCGGTCACGATGGACTACCCGCGGGAGCGAATCAGCTACTCCGAGCACTGCGCGTTCATTGGCGCGGCCGGCTTCGTCGGGGTGCTGCTGGCGCTGCTGGTCGGGCGCCGGCGGAGGGCGGTGTGGCTCTACGCGATCATCGGGGGGCTGGCGCTGTGGGTATCACTCGGTGGCCCGCCGGCATACGTGTACTACTATTTGATCCCCAAGATCGGGTTGGCCGGAGGATTCTCGCGCCTGCTTTCCGTTTTCACCCTTTGTGCGGCGGTGCTGTGCGGTCTCGGGGTCACCGCGCTGTCGGATGCGGCCCGCACGCGGAGCGACATCCTGGGGCCGATCTGGAAAGCTGCCGGATGGGCGCTTGTGCTGGTGGCGCTGACCCAGGCCGTCCCGTGGGCGTACAGGTTCAACCCGCGGACGCCGGCCGAGCAGGTGTACCCGCGGACCGAGATCGTCGATGCGTTACTGCGCGTGGCGGGCAACGACCGGGTGCTGGCGATCTCACCGCCGGAGCGGTGGACGCTGTACGACATGCCGGAAGCATTTCTGCCGCCCAACTCGGCCACAGTCTATGGCTACTACAGCCTTAACGGGTACGATTCACTGTCAACCGAGACATACCGACGCTGGGCGGCGACGGTCGAGGGCGGGGTCGCCTCCCCGGCGGCAAACGGCAACATGCTGCTGCTGTCGCGGCTGCTCAACTACCGTGCCGCGGGCTGCAAGTACTATCTGACCAATGAACGGCTGCCGGTTGCGAATTCGGCGCCGAAGGTCGCCTACGGCGGGCCGGAGGGTGTTATCGTCGAAGATACCGACTCTCCCGGCTATGCGTACGGTCCGGCGCTCAAGGACAGGCTCGGGCCCGCCGATGTCATCCGCGACGGACCCAACCGCATCCGCATGCGGCTGAGCGGCATCGACGATTTCGGCGTGACCCTCGCCGAGGGCTACTACCCCGGCTGGGTGGCGATCGTCAACGGCGTTCGGCGGCAGATCGGGGTCGGCGAGACGACCTTCATGCAGATCAGTGCTCCCGCGGGGGCGGCCGATGTGCGGTTGTACTACATGCCTTCGAGTGTCGCGGTCGGAGGCTTCGTGACGCTATTGAGCCTGGCCGTGGCGGTCGCGCTGGTCGCAGGGAGACTGGCTCGGCGGCGGTCTGGTATGGAAGTAGGCGCTTCATAGTTGAAATTGCTGCTCATATTTCCCAGGTTCAAGCATCCCTCGGGCGATCCGCCGCTGGGTGTGGCCTATCTGGCGGCCACACTCGAGCGGGCGGGCCACGAGGTGGAGGTCTTCGACGGGACCTTCACGCCGCGACCGCTCCAGTTACTCGAGCGGACGCTCACGGAGCAGGCGTTCGATGCCATCGGCATCAGCATACCGACCTCGATGCTGACCGACGCGGCCGCCGTCGCGCAGATGTGTGCTGCGCATTCGCGCGCGCCGGTGTTTGCCGGGGGGCCGCACCCGACGATTGACCCCGCGGGCGCACTGCGGATCGATGGCATCGACGCAGTGATGATCGGTGAGGCGGAGCGCACGGTCATGCGGCTTGCCGAGGCCGGCGGCGACTACACCACCGTGCCCGGCATGGCGTACCTCCGCGACGGGGAGGTCATCCTCACGGGCGAGCCCGAACTCGTGGAGGATCTTGACGAGTTGCCGCTCCCGGCGCGCCACCTGCTCGACATGGATAGCTACATGCGGCTGTGGGATCGGCTTGGCCCCGGGCTGCGCGGCACGTCGATTCTCGCCTCGCGCGGGTGCCCGTTCGACCGCGCCGATTCCACGCCGGCACTTCGGTCTTTCCTCGGTACGCGCGTCCGTCGGCGCTCGCCGGAGAGTATCGTTGCGGAACTGGTGGAACTCAAGCGCGCCTGGGACCCCGACGGCGTGATGTGGCTTGATGACTCATTCATGCTCAACAGGCCGTGGGTCATCAAGCTGTGTGATATGATTATGGAGGCGGACCTCGGAATCGTGTGGGGTTGCAGCATCCGCGCGGGGCTTGCCGACCACGACATGCTCGAACAGATGAAGCGTGCCGGACTGCGGAGCGTCCATGTGCGCATCGAGACCGGCAGCCAGCGTGTCCTCGACGAGGTCTACCAGAAGGGCGTCACCATCGAGCAGGTGCGGCGGACGGTCTCCATCGCCCACGAGATGGGGTTGAGCGTCTGGGGCTACTTCACCCTCGGCGCCGCCGGCGAGACGGAGGCCGAACTGCGCGAGACGGTGAACCTGGCTACCGACTTGCCGCTGGATGATGTCACCTTCAGCGTGGCAACGCCGTTGCCGCAGCCGCATACGGCCGAGCCGGCCGGGGACCCGATCGCACGCGACCATTCGGATTCGGGCGCCCTCAGACACCCTGTCTCTGCACAGGGCGCCGCCGTCGACGCGGGCACGCTCAACCGGCTCCGGCGCACGGCCTATATGCGCTTCTACCTCGGACCGCGACGCCTGTGGCGGACGGTTCGATCCATGTCGGGAATCGCGGGTGTCAGGAAGATGCTACTCAAGCTGCGGCGGTTCTGAGCCGCACGGGGGGCAGGGAGCCCGGCGACAGTCAGCCGGTGAGGCGATGAACGAACTGCGGGAGGGCGAAATCCGGCCGGTTCTGGTGATGGCGGCGGTGGTCATGGCCCTGACCATCATCCCCTACGCGGCTGCGCTGTTTCTGGGGGCGCCGGATCAGGTATTCGGCGGATTCATCTGGGGCGTCGATGAAGGCAACGCCTACATGGCCTGGATCAGGCAGGCCTCCGAGGGCCGGGTGCTGCTCGCGAACCAGTACACCACCGAGCCGCAGAATCCCCACTTCTTCAACCTCTTCTTCTCATTCTGCGGCGCGGTATCGGCCGCCGCGGACATGCCGCCCATCATGGTCTTCCGCGCACTGCGCGTCATCGGCGGCATCTTCATGCTCGGTTCGTTCTACTGGCTGGTGTCGCTGTTGACCGCCGACCGTTGGGTGCGCTGGAGCGCGCTGGGCTTGTGCGCACTGGGCTCAGGCCTCGGCTGGTTGGTCGTCTATGCCCATGAGGCCGGAATCAACCTGGGTCTCCAGCCGATCGATGTCGGCGTCTGGTGGCAGGTCCAGCCGGAGGCGGTCACGTTCCTCTCGGCGCTCCTGAATCCGCTGTTCATCATCTCGATGGGGCTCATGTGTCTGGTGATGGGCTACGCGCTGATCGCCCTGGAGACACGCAGCCGGCCGGCCGCGGTGCTTTCGGGTGTTTTGCTCCTGATTCTCGGCAATGTCCAC
>Ga0123332_1004258_pt1 | contig 12659 bp, 8 predicted proteins | sample BioC12SIPDNA_4_FD_89958 | JGI IMG/M metagenome (GOLD analysis project Ga0123332, IMG submission 89958) | Anaerobic biogas reactor microbial communites from Washington, USA - Biogas_R2_A C12 SIP DNA | ecosystem: Engineered > Bioreactor > Anaerobic > Unclassified | place: Washington, USA...
CGTGAAGTCGCCCAACCCGTTCTGGCTGGCGTCGGCGCCGCCCACCAACAGCGCGTACCAGATCAACAAGGCGTTCGAGTACGGCTGGGGCGGCGCGGTGTGGAAGACCATCGGCGACCCCGTCCTCAACGTCTCGAACCGCTACGGAGCGTTCGAGTACGGCGGCAACCGCCTGGTGGCCATCAACAACGTCGAACTCATCTCCGACAGGCCCATCGAGGTCAACCTCCGCGAGATCGCCGAGGTCAAGAAGCTGTGGCCCGACCGCGCGGTCGTGGTCTCGGCCATGGTCTCGTCGAACCCCGAGGCGTGGAGGAAGGTCGTCCAGCAGATCGAGGACACAGGCGCCGACGCCATCGAGCTCAACTACGGCTGCCCGCACGGCATGTCTGAACGCGGCATGGGCGCGGCGGTCGGTCAGGTGCCCGAGTACTGCTCGATGATCACAGGGTGGGTCACCGAGGTGGCGACCATCCCCGTCATCGTCAAGCTCACGCCCAACGTCACCAACATCGTGCCGCCCGCGCACGCGGCACTGGCGGGCAGGGCCAACGGCATCTCGCTCATCAACACCATCAACTCGATCGTGGGCGTCGACCTCGACTCGTTCGAGCTGCGCCCCAACGTCGGCGGCAAGGGCGGGCACGGCGGCTACGCGGGACCGGCCGTCAAGCCGATCGCCCTGCACATGCTCTCGCAGGTGGCGTCCGACGCCAAGGTCAGCGCGGCGGGCATACCGATCTCGGGCATGGGCGGCATCCAGACCTGGCGTGACGCCGCCGAGTTCCTGTTGCTCGGCGCCACCAGCCTACAGGTCTGCACGGCCGTCATGCACTACGGCTTCAGGCTCATCGAGGAGCTCACCGACGGGCTCTCCAACTGGCTCGACGAGAAGGGCGCAGCGTCGATCAACGAGGTCATCGGCGCGTCGGTGCACCGTATCTCCGACTTCGGTGACTTCGACCTCTCCTTCAAGTCGGTCGCGCGCATCGACGAGGACAAGTGCATCAAGTGCAACCTGTGCTACGTCGCGTGCGACGAAGGCGCGCACCAGTGCATCGACCTCACCGTCGACGGCGCCATCATCGACCCGGCCCAGTACGCGATCGCATCGGCCGACCTGCCGCATCACGCCAGCAAGCCGCAACCGAAGGTGCGGGAGGAGGACTGCGTCGGCTGCGACCTGTGCAGCCTCGTGTGTCCGGTGGACGACTGCATCACCATGGTCACCGTCCCGCCGCTCAGGCCGAGCGTCACCTGGAACGAGCTCGTCAGGACCCGTCCCGAGGTCACCACCGACTGGGACGCGATGCTCGAGTACCGCCGTGAGAAGGGCATCGACATCCACTAGTTAGTCGTTGGGAGAGGGAGTATGAGCCTGCTGATCAAGAACGGCGAGATCGTCACGCCCGGCTGGCGTGCCGTCGCCGACGTCTACTGCGAGGACGAGACCATCACCGCCATCGGCCGGGGTCTCGACGCGCCCGCCGGCACCGAGGTCATCGACGCCACCGGCAAGTACGTGTTCCCCGGCTTCATCGACCCGCACGTGCACATCCACCTGCCGTTCATGGGCACGGTCACCAAGGACACGCACGCGACGGGTAGTCGCGCCGCGCTCATCGGCGGCACCACCACCTACATCGAGATGATGGCGCCCAGCCGCACCGAGGACCTGATGGCCTCGTACCGACAGTGGCAGGAGCTCGCCGCGGGCAACAGCGCCTGTGACTACACCTTCCACATCGGCGTCAGCCGCTTCGACGACCAGACCGAAGCGCAACTGCGCGAGATCGTCGCCGACGGCATGACCTCGTTCAAGGTGTTCCTCGCCTACAAGGGCTTCTTCGGTGTCAGCGACGAGGAGCTCTACCAGACGCTGATCCTCGCGAAGGAGCTCGGCGTCATCGTCACGGCCCACTGCGAGAACAGCGGCATCATCTCCCAGCTCCAGGCGACGTTCCTCGCCGAAGGCAAGACGGGTCCGGAGTGGCACGAGCCCAGCCGACCCGTCGCGGTCGAGGCCGAAGGCACCAACCACTTCGCTGCCTTCCTCGAGGCGACGGGTGCACGCGGCTACGTGGTGCACCTCAGCAACGAGCGCGCGCTCGAAGCGGCCGTGGCTGCTCGCATGCGCGGCGTGCCGCTGGCCATCGAGGTCGTCGCTCCGCACCTCATGCTCGACAAGAGCTACGCCGAGCGCCCCGACTTCGAGGGCGCCAAGTACGTGATGTCGCCGCCGCTGCGCGAGAAGAGCGACAGCGCGGCGCTGTGGAACGCGCTGGCCCAAGGCGTCGTCGACACGGTAGGCACCGACCACGCGCCGTTCGACTTCGAGGCGCAGAAGTCGATGGGCAAGGGCGACTTCACCAAGATCCCCAACGGCATGCCGGCCATCGAGGACCGCGTCAACCTCCTGTACACGTACGGTGTGAGCCGCGGGAAACTCAGCCTGGAGCGCTTCGTGTCGGCAGCGTCGACGCGCGCGGCGCAGCTCTTCGACCTCTACCCCCGCAAGGGCACGGTCGCGGTGGGCTCGGACGCCGACCTCGTCGTGTACGACCCCGCCTACCACGGCACCATCAGCGCCGCGACGCACAGCATGAACGTCGACTACAGCGCGTTCGAAGGGGTCGAGATCGACGGGCGGCCCAGCGTCGTGACGGTACGAGGCAAGGTGGCGGTGCGCGACGGCGTGTTCGTCGGCGAGCAGGGCCGCGGGCAGTTGTTGAGACGCGTATCCTGAACCCCTTGATGGAACCGACGACGACCGCACGCGAGAAGGTCATCGAGGTCGAAGGCGTCAGCAAGGTGTTCCAGGTCGGCAAGGGCGAAGCCATCGCCCTGCAGGACGCCGACCTGGTCATCCAGGCGGGCGACTTCGTGAGCCTCATCGGCCCGTCCGGGTGCGGCAAGACCACGCTGATGCGCCTGGTCGCCGACCTCATCGAACCGACCACCGGCGCCATCAGGGTGGCAGGCAAGAGCCCGAACCAGGCGAGGCGCGACCGCGAGTACGGGTACGTGTTCCAAGCCCCGGTGCTCTACGACTGGCGCAGCGTCATCGCCAACGTCACGTTGCCGCTCGAGATCATGGGCTACCCCGCGTCGGAGCGCAAGGCGAAAGCCGCCGAGCTCCTCGCCATGGTCGGGTTGGAGAAGTTCCACAAGCAGTACCCGTGGCAGTTGTCAGGCGGCATGCAGCAACGGGTGTCCATCGCTCGGGCACTGGCCTTCGACCCCAAGCTGCTGCTCATGGACGAGCCGTTCGGGGCCCTCGACGAGATCACGCGCGAGACCATGAACCTCGAGCTGCTGCGGCTGTGGGAGGAGACGCGCAAGACCGTAGTGTTCGTCACGCACTCGATCGCGGAGGCGGTGTTCCTCTCGTCGCGCATCGTGGTCATGACGGCACGGCCGGGGCGCATCCGCGAGGTCATCGACGTCGACCTGCCGTACCCACGCACGGCAGAGACGCGCGAGACGGAACGCTTCTTCGACCTGACGACACAGGTCAGGGAGGCGTTGCGGGGCGTCGAACACTAGATGAGGGGACTCGGCCGTCGGCTGCGTGACGCGGTACCCGTGCTGGTGGTGCTGGCCGTCGCGATCGCCCTCATGTACCCGCTGGCGCTCTTGTTCGGGTTGCCGCTCGCCCGGCAGCGCATGGACACGCTCGCCAACTGGCTCCGGACCACGGTCACCGCGCTGCCGCTCGCCGAGATGCCGTCGGGTGCCGAGGCAGGCGCAGGCGCGGGAGCGCGGCTGAGCTTCGGCGGGCGCACCCAGCAAGACCTGGTCGCCGACCTCGGCGCTCCCGATGCCGAGGAGGCAGACGCCGAGAGCGCGCGCTCATCCGGCGCCGCCGAACCGGCCGCGCTGCTGGTCTTCGCGGGGCACCCCCTCGACGTGGCGTTCGAGCTCGTCGACGGCGACGCCGTCCTCACCGACCCGCTCGAGCTGCCCCTCGTCGAGCTGGGTTCCGGCCTCGAGGGGCCACTCGACGCGGGTTCCACGAGCGGTGAGTCAGGCGGTCACCTGTTCAGGTTCCCCACGACCGGTGACGCTGCGGTCGACGCAGGCGCCGAGCTGACCCTCTACCTCGGCACCAGGCTCCTCTCCCGCCAGTCGTTCGCTGCTCTCGAGCGCGCCGACGGCGCCAGCAACCGCTTCACGTTCCCCGCGGTCACCGAGCCGAGCGACCCTGTCATCGTCAACGGGCGCCTGCTGCTCGAAGGTGTCGACTTCGAGGCGAGCGGTGACAGCGTCGAGCTCGCGAGCGTGCCTCCGTTCAACGCGACCATCCTGCGCCTGACGGGTGATTACGAGGTGCTCGACGCCGCGACGGGTGTCGTCGCCCTGCGCTCGCCCAGCGCCGAGGCGCCGCGCATCGCGACAGGCGTCGTGGCCCTCGCCGAGACCCTGGTAGGGACCGTCGACGGCTCCAACAGGGTGTTCCACCTCAGGCACTCGCCGCTCGTCGAGACCGACTCGGCTCGCAGGATCATGCTCGACGACACGCAGCTCGACGCCACGGCTCAACGCCCCGCCGAACGCGTCGACGGCGAGAGGAGCGCCTTCACGTTCTCCGGCGACCCCGGCATGGTCGTCGTCGACGGCGTCGAGGCCCTCGAGGGGCGCGACTACACGCGTCAGGACGGGCAGGTGGTCTTCACGCGTCCGCCTCCCCGCAACGCGGCGTTGCGGCAGTACCGCGATTACCTCGTCAGCGACGTCGCGACCGGCCAGGTCACCCTCAGCCGGGCTCCGCAGCCCGGCCAGCGCCTATGGGCCGGCCAGTACACCTTCTACGACCGACCGAACTGCGGCACGACAGCACTGGAGTGCTTCTTCTCGATGCCGCAGCACCCGGTGCCCTTCCCGAACTGGATCGCCGAGCGGCTGGTCCCCTTCTTCACGGCCTACCCGGTCACCGACAGCCGCAGCATCGTGAGGGCCGTGCTCTACACCGCCACCGGCACCCTGCTCGCCCTGCTGTTCGGCGCGCTGGTAGGGGTCGTGCTGGCCGTGGTGTTCGTGCGTATCCGCCCGTTCGAGCAGGCGCTCCTCCCGTGGGTCATCGCCACGCAGACGATCCCGATCATCGCGCTGGTGCCTGTGTTGCTGTTGCTGCTCGGCAACGCGGGCGTCACGGTCCAGACGAGCCTTGTGCCCGCCGCGCTCATCGGGGCGTACATCGCGTTCTTCCCCGTGACGGTGGGGACCGTCACCGGCCTGCGGTCCGTCGATCCCCTCGCCCTCGACCTCATGAAGGGCTACGCCGCGTCGCCGCTGCAGGTGTTCCTGAAGCTCAGGTTCCCCGCCGCGGTGCCGTTCTTCTTCACCAGCCTCAAGCTCGGGGCTGCAGCGGCCCTGGTCGGCGCGCTGGTCGCCGAGGTCGAGTCGAATAACCGGCTCGGGCTGGGGTACGCCATCATCGGCCAGGTGCAGGCCGGCGACGTGGCCGACGTGTGGATCCTGCTCGGCGTGTCTGCGCTGCTCGGCATCGGTCTCGTCGCTCTGGTCGGTTTGGCGCAGAGGCTCATCGCGCCATGGGACCGGTATGAGTAGCTCCGCGGTGCTGGCCGACAGGCGCGGCGCGATGTGGCGCCCGCACTGGCTGACCCTCGCGTTGACCATCGCGGCCGCGGTGGGCCTGACGGGGCCGCTCGCCGAGCCGCTGGCGACGGTCGGCTCTGTCGCCGACGTCGCCATCACGGTGACGGGGTTCGAAGGCGGCAGCGTCTTGCTGGTCGTGTTCCTCGCCATCGCCGTCATGTGCGCCGCGCTGGCCGGCCCCTGGGGCTTGACAGGCGCTACGGCCGCGTCGATCGCCTCGGCCTTCCTCGTCATCGCCGCCCAGCGCCAGCTCGCGGGCGAGGGCGCGTGGGGCTACTGGCTGACGCTCGGCTGCTCGCTCGCCGCTGCGGCCGTGGCCACCGGCAGGATCAGTCTGATGTCGGAAGACGTCGACGGGGACGGAGCGCTGCCGTTCCTGCAGCGAGTGATACCCGCCGCGACCGTGCCGTTCCTCCTGCTGCTCGGCTGGGAGGGGCTCGTCGTCGGCTTCCGGGTGCCAGCAGGCATCTTCCCGACGGTGTCGAGCATCGGTTCCGCGCTCGTCAAGTCGTGGCCCGTCCTCATGGCCGACGCGTACCTCACGTTCGTGCGTGAGGTGCTGTTCGGTTTCGTGATCGGCCTGGTGACCGGCTTCCTCGCCGGCTCAGCCATCGCCTTCAGCACGTTCCTCAAACGCGGCTTCCTGCCGCTCGCCACCGCGTTCGGCGCCGTGCCCATCGTCGGTCTCGCGCCGGTGCTTGGCCGCGCGCTCGGCGTCGACTGGGAGTCGAAAGCCGCCGTCGTCGTCATCGTCACGTTCTTCCCGGTGGTGCTCAACACGGTGCAGGGTCTCACGTCCGTCGACCCGTTGCGGCTCGAGCTGCTCAGGTCGTACGCCGCGCGCCCGCTCGACGTCTTCCTGAAGCTGCGGCTGCCGAACGCGCTGCCGTACCTGTTCAACGCTCTCAAGGTCGCCATCGTCCTCGCGGTGGTCAGCGTCATCGTCGCCGAGTTCCTCATCCCGGGCCCGCCCAACGGGCTGGGGCAACGGATCAGCCTGTCGGCGCACCGCGGCCAGTTCGACATCGTCTTCGCGGCCATCCTGGTGTCGAGCGTCATCTCGATGCTGCTCTACTGGACCGTGCAGTTCATCGAACGTTGGCTGACGGCGTGGCACCCGTCGTCACGAGGGTCGTGACCGACTACAATAGCTGCAAGTTCACGGGAGGTACACGTATGAAGCGTCCGGTGCGTATCGTCGTGCTGATGGTCCTCGCTCTCGCCACTGTGGCGGGCGCTCAGGGGCTCATCGATATCAACTTCCAGTCGAAGTGGTTCCCGCAGGCTCAGTTCGCGGGGTACTTCGTGGCGCAGGACAAGGGCTTCTACGCCGAGGAGGGACTGAACGTCACCATCCTCGACGGTGGCAACGTCAACCCGACCGTGCAGGTGGCGTCGGGCAACGCCGACTTCGGCACCGACTGGGTCGCCAACATGCTGGCGCAGCGCGAGCAGGGGCTCGACGTCGTGACCATCGCCCAGATCTACCAGGCCTCCGGGTACCGCATGGTCGCGCTCGCCGACTCAGGCATCGAGACCATCGCCGACCTGGCGGGCAAGAAGGTCGGCGTGTGGGCGTTCGGCAACGAGTTCGCGGCCGACGCCGTCTTCGCTGCTGCCGGCCTCACCTCGAACCTCGATCCCACCGAGACGTCACCCGACGTCGACGCCGTCGTGTACGCGTTCGACCCGTCACTGGTGTTCCCCAACGAGGTCGACGTCGCCAGCGCCATGACCTACAACGAGCTCGACCAGATCGTCGGTCTCGGCTACGGGCTCGACAGCCTCAACATCCTCGTGCCCGCCGATATCGGCGCCGACCTGCTCGAAGACAACATCTTCACCACCCCCGCCGTGCTCGCCGACCCGAACTTCAAGGGTTCCGGTCTCAGCGGCGCCGAGGTTGCCGAGCGCTTCCTGCGCGCCACCATCCGCGGCTGGGAGTACGCCATAGCCAACCAGGACGAAGCCGTCTTCATCGTCCTCGGTCACTGCGGCGACACCTGCGCAGGCTCAGGCAGCACGCAGAGCCCGCTCATCCACCAGACCTGGCAGATGGCCGAGGTCGCCAAGCTCGTCGCCCCCACGGCCGACACGGTCATCGGCGCCCTCGACCAGGCCGCCTTCGATCGCTCGGTCGAACTGCTGGTCGAAGTCGGTCTGCTCGCAGCCCCGGTGTCGTTCGAGGACGCCGTCGACACCAGCATCTTCGAGGCTGCAGCCCAGTAACGCCAGGCTGACGCTCGACACGCGACAGTCCGTGCCCGGCGCGCAGAGCGCCGGGCACGTTCATGTCGGGAGCTCGTGTCGGCCTATCGGCTCTACGCGCCCCGGCGGGTGAGTCTCGTGTATGCCCGCGCCGCGCTCAGCCGCACGTTCCCTGAGGCTCGTACGTGACCTCGGCGCCGGAGGTCATCAGGCGCGCGATGGTCGTGTCGGTGAGCGCCGATACGGGTACGCAGTTGCGCTCCACCGCCAACCTCGTCAGGCCCGTGAGTCCGAGCAGGGGCGTGATGTCGCTGACCTGGTTCCTGAGCACCGTCAGTACCTCCAAGCCGGTGAGTCCCGACAGGGGCGTCAGGTCGATCACCAGGTTGCGTCCCAGGTCCAGCGTCTCGAGGTTCGACAGTCCGCGCAGCGGGTCTATGTCGGCGACCGTGTTCGTCGACAGGTCGAGGCTGGTCAACTCCGTCATGCCGCGCACGAACTCGAGGCTGGAGATCTGGTTGGACTCGATGTTGAGGGTCTCCAGCCTGGTCATGCCGGCAAGCGGCGTGGGGTCGGTGATCTGGTTCAGACCGAGCTGCAGGAGCGTGACGCGCGTCATGCCTGCCAGGGGTCCTACGTCACCGATGAGGTTGCGATCGAGATGCAGCGTGGTGAGCTCCGTCATGCCGGCCAGCGGGCCCACGTCGCTCAGTTGGTTCCTGCTAAGGTCGAGGTAGTCGAGGTTCACGAGGCCGGCCAGCGGCGCGGCCGACGTGAGCGCGTTGCTTTCGAGGTCGAGGATGCTCAGCGCCGTGAGGCCGGCCAACGGAGCGACGTCCTCGACGAGGTTGCGAGCGAGACGGAGGCTGGTGAGCGCCGTCAGGTGGCGCAGCGGTTCGACGTCGACGATCTCGTTGTCACGCAGGTCGAGCGTGACGAGACCGGGCATGCCTGCAACGACGTCGATCGTCGGCGTGCCGGTGGAGCGCAGGCTGAGGAGCGTCAACCCGGTCAGCGGGGCGAGGGGCCCGATGCCGTCGAGCGGGTTCCCGTCGAGCCGCAGCTCGGTGAGCCCTACGAGGCCGGCGAGAGGGGTGATGTCGCTGATGAGGTTGCCGGTGGCGTACAGCTCGTCGAGCCCGGTGAGCGCGGCGAGCGGTCCGATGTCGGTGACCTGGTTCCCGTTGATGGTGAGGGACGTCAACAGCCGCATGGAGCCGAGCACGCTCAGGTCCTCGACGGCGTTGCCACCGAGGTCGAGCGTGGTGAGAGAGGTCATGCCGGCCAGTGGCGTCAGGTCGGTGACGCCGCTGTTGGCCACGCCGAGCGACGTCAGCGCCGTGAGTCCGCTCAGCGGACCGACGTCGGTCACCTGGTTGTTCGACACGTTGAGGGTGGTGAGAGCGGTGAGCTCCCTGAGCGGTCCGACGTTGCGGACGATGTTGGTGTCGAGCAGGAGCGTCTCGAGCTTGGTCATGCCGCGCAGGACGCTGATGTCGGTGATCTGGTTGCGGGTGAGGTTGAGGTAGGTCAGCGACCGCAGCGCCCCGAGGCGGTCGATCGAGGTGACCAGGTTGCGTTCGAGGTCGAGCACCTCGAGCGCGGAGAGGCCGGACAGCGGTGACACGTCGCTCACCTGGTTGCGTCCGAGGCGCACGGTGCGCAACGTCGTCATGCCGCGCAGGCCGCCGATGTCGCTCACCTGGTTGACGCGCAGGTCGAGGCTGTCGATGCTCAGCAGCGACAACAGCCACGACGTGTCACGCAGCGCGTTGTTACGCAGGTTGAGCGTCCTGAGCGATTCGAGCCTCCCGATGCCAGCCCCTGTCGAGAGCTGGTTGTAGGAGAGGTCGAGCTCGCGGAGGCTGTTGAGTCCTGCGAGCAGACGGGCGTCGGTGATCTGGTTGCTGCCGAGGTACAGGTAGCGAAGCGAGGTGAGGTTCCTGAGGTCGCTCAGGTCGCTGATCCTGTTGTTCCTCAGGTCGATGTAGTCGAGCCGCTGCAGGCCCGCGAGCGGCGACAGGTCGCTGATCTCGTTGCGGCGCACCTGCAGCCGCGTCAGGTTGACCGCGCCCTCGAGCCCTGCAAGGTCGACGATGCCTGCGCTCTCAGCCTGCAGCCTGCTGAGACGCGAGAGCTCCTGGCAGGTGATCGGCTGGCTCTCCTCGATCTCGAGGGTCGTGCGGACCGCTGCGGCCAGCGCGGGGTCCGGGAACGTCACCGTGGCGGTGGGCGAGGAGCAGACACCTTGCGCCGTCGCTGTCGAGACCGAGAGGACCGCGACGAGCGCGAGGACGGTCGTCAGTGCGACCGAGAGGCTGAAGCGAGTTGGTCGGTCCATGGCCACATGGTAGGTGACTGCCCGGCGGGGCGCGGTGTCGGTTCCGATTGACGCAGACGACCTCGGAAGGTGCGATGCTTCGTACGTGTTCATGAACGCCTCCTCCTGTTCGCGCCCGCGTGGCCCCGTGCTGCTCCTCGGTCTCGTGCTGTGCGCGGTGTCCACTCCTGTCCTGGCCCAGTCGGCATGCTCGAGCAGGGCGACTCCCATCTACGATGTGCAGGGCAGCGGTCAGACCGCGGCGATGACCGGTGTGCACACGGTGCGCGGTGTCGTGGTCGGTGACTACGAGGGTGGCAGTCCCGCACTGCGCGGGTTCTACCTGCAGGAGGCGCGCGGTGACGGAGACCCCGAGACGTCGGACGCGATCTTCGTCTTCAACGGCGGCGGCCGTGACCTGGTGGAACCGGGTGACGTCGTGACGGTGAGAGGGCGCGTCGGCGAGTTCGAGGGCCAGACGCAGTTGAGCGCCAGCGACGTGACCGTGTGTGGCCGCGGGACGATCGCTCCCGTCGACGTCTACCTGCCCGTCCCGAACGCCGAGTACCTAGAGCGCTACGAGGGGATGCTGGTGCGGTTCCCTCAGACGCTGTACGTGACCGAGTCGTTCCAACTGGGACGTTTCGGTCAAGTGGTCCTGTCGGTCGACGGGCGCCTGCCGCAGCCGACCGCGGTGGCGCTGCCGGGGCCGGCGTCGGCTGCCGTCGAGGTCGCGAACGCGCTGGCGACGATCATCCTCGACGACGCGAGCAACGGGCAGAACCCTGCCGTCATCCACTTCGGGGGTGGGGGTGAGCAGCTCAGCGCGTCGAACACGTTGCGCGGCGGTGACACTGTCACCGGTGCCGTCGGGGTCCTGACCTACACCTGGGCAGGTGACGCCGCGAGCGGGAACGCCTGGCGACTGCGGCCGCTCGGAGCGTTGGGTGGTGGCGTGCCCGCGTTCGCCAGTGTCAACCCTCGCCCCGCCGTTCCCGACGTGGGCGGTGACCTGCGGGTCGCGTCCCTCAACGTGCTGAACTACTTCACGACGCTACGCTCACGCGGCGCGGACTCGTCGCTCGAACTGCAGCGGCAGCGCGCGAAGCTGGTCGCGACGCTGGTGGGGCTCGACGCCGACATCGTCGGCCTCATCGAGCTGGAGAACGACCCTGCCGCGATCGAGGACCTGACAGACGCGCTCAACGAGGCGCTGGGCGGCGACGCGTACGCCGCGGTTCAGACGGGTGTGCTGGGGATCGACGAGATCACCGTCGGCCTCATCTACCGCCGAACCAGCGTGGCGCCTGTGGGGGAGTACGCGGTGCTCGACAACGCCTTCGATCGCGCGTTCAGGGAGCACCACAACCGGCCCGTGTTGGCGCAGACCTTCGTCGATGCATCCGGCAGGACAGTGACGGTGGGGGTAGCGCACCTCAAATCGAAGGGCAGCGACTGCCTCGACGTGGGTGACAGAGATCCCGGCGACGGGCAGGGGAACTGCAACGGGACCCGCACGCAAGCCGCGTCCCTGCTCGCACGTTGGTTGGCGACCGATCCGACGGGTTCGGGCGATCCCGACGTCCTGGTGCTCGGGGACTTCAACGCGTATCGCTACGAGGACCCTGTGCTTGCGCTCGAGGCCGCGGGCTACACCTCGCTCCTCCACGAGCTGCACGGCGACGAGGCGTACACCTTCGTGTTCGACGGACGCTGGGGAGCGCTCGATCACGCGTTCGCGTCTCCATCACTGCGTGGGCAGGTGACGGGCGCCGCCGCGTGGCACGTCAACGCCGACGAGCCGAGCGTGCTCGACTACAACGTCGAGTTCAAGTCGCGTGACCAGGTCGACCGGCTGTACGCACCCGACCCGTACAGGGGGTCCGACCACGACCCTGTCCTGGTGGGTATCCGCCTGCGCTGAGCGCGCGTTCATGGTCTTTGCAGGTGGGACCGGGCCGGGAGTGTTCACATCGAACTCTCACAATGCAGTAGAGTGATGGCGCCAGGGTCAATGAACGCTCACGCGTGCTCGTGCACGCACGGCCCGGGGCGACCGACAGGCACGCAGTGCGGCGCCTGACGCGCTGTCTGCGGCCCGGTCTAGTCGTCGGCTCGAATGCCACGACGGGAAGAGGTTGGGCATGGAGACTTGGCTACCGTTGATCATCCAGCTGGTGTCGGGCGCTATCGGCGGCAACATCGCCGGGTCGGCAATGAAGGGCAAGTCGCTGGGAGGCGCAGGCAACTCCATCGCGGGCGCCGTCGGCGGCGGGCTGTTGGGCCAGCTGCTGAACCTCGTCGGGCTCGGCGGCATCGCTCCGGGCGGCAGCATCGACCTAATGTCGATCATCACCGCGGTCGCGGGCGGTGGCGTCGGTGGCGGCGCGCTCATGGCGATCATCTCGGCGTTGCGCGGCGGTTCGGCGAAGAGCTGAATCAGCTCGGTTCACTGGCAAGCAACTCCTCGACGCGCGGTCTGGCCGAATCGGCCGCCGCGCTGTCGAGGAAC
>Ga0123332_1004264_pt1 | contig 12650 bp, 14 predicted proteins | sample BioC12SIPDNA_4_FD_89958 | JGI IMG/M metagenome (GOLD analysis project Ga0123332, IMG submission 89958) | Anaerobic biogas reactor microbial communites from Washington, USA - Biogas_R2_A C12 SIP DNA | ecosystem: Engineered > Bioreactor > Anaerobic > Unclassified | place: Washington, USA...
CACGCGCTGACGAACGTCTCCTGGGTGCAGTCGGCCGCGCTGTCGTGGTCACCCAGGGCCCGACGGCAGTAGGTGAACACGAGCGAGCCGAACCGCTCCCACGCCACGTGCAGCGCATCGTCGCCACCTTCGATCCATGCCTGTTCCGCTTCGGCGTCCGCCGTGCTCCAGGCGCCGGTCGAGGAGGTGGCCACCGGGACAACGTACCGGGGCCGGCGCCTCTCATCGTGACGACGGGACGGCGCGGGCGGTCGAGCAGCGCGCCACCGAGATCGGCGGCGGTCGGCGACGGGACGAAGAGGATGAGCGGGCTCATGGCGATCTCGGGGTCACCTCCTGCTTCGTCCGCGCCGTTCGGTTCGGATGCAGAGCGGACCCGTTCGGAAGAAATCTTCCTCCCGGTGCATCCGCGGCGCCCGGTGGTCACGAAGGAGTGGCCGTAACCGTCCCTCCCACCCAGGAGAACCACCATGAGGACCACCCCCGCCCGACTGTCCGCATCGGTCGTCGCCCTCGCTCTGCTGTTCGCCGCCTGCGGCTCCGACGGCGACGACGACGCGACCGACGAGGAGACGCCCACCACCGCGATGGCCGACGAGACCACCGGGGGCGACGCCGACGAGCCGGCCACCGACGACACGTCGGCGGACGAGCCCTCCGACAGCGGTGACACGGCCGAGGCCGAGGCGGACATCGTCGATACCGCCATCGAGGCGGGCGACTTCGAGACGCTCGTCGCGGCGGTCCAGGCCGCCGAGCTCGAGGAGACCCTCCGCGGCGATGGGCCCTTCACGGTGTTCGCCCCGTCCGACGACGCCTTCGCGGCGCTGCCCGAGGGCACGGTCGACACCCTCCTCCAGGACCCGACCGGTGACCTGACCGGGATCCTCAGCTACCATGTGGTCGAGGGCGCGGTGATGGCCTCCGACGTGGCCGGCCTGGACGGTCAGGAGGTCACGACCGTGAACGGCGCTGCCTTCACCGTCAACGTCGGCGACGACGGCGCGGTGTCGATCACCGATGCCGCGGGCAACGAGGTGAACGTGGTCTCCACCGACATCGAGACGGCCAACGGCGTCATCCACGTCCTCGACGGCGTGCTGATGCCCGGGTGATCGCCGAACCCCTCGTGACCGGCCGACCGGCCTCGATGATGCCCGCCGGGTCCCCCGCCCGGCGGGCATCGCCCGTTGCCCCGAGAGGTGGACCGATGCCGATGTGCCCGCGCCCCGACTCCGCTCCCGCCGTCACGAGCCGGCGGTCCGGATCGATCGCGGGGCGCCGTCCGCGTCGTGTCGCTCGGATCTCTTCGGGGAAGGGCGGCCCGGTGCACCCGGCGTCCCCCCCTGGCGGTGACCTGTGATGCCGTGGTGGGTCGTGGCCGGCTGGATGCTGGGATGGGTCCTGCTGTGGCGCCTCCCCCGGCTCGCACCACCGTCGTCCTCCACGGGGGACCCGGCCACGGTGTCGGTCGTGATCCCGGCCCGCGACGAGGCGGACCGCCTGCCGATCCTGTTGGGATCCCTCGACCGCCAGGACCGCAGACCGGACCAGATCATCGTGGTCGACGACGGCTCCCGCGACGGCACCGCTGAGGTGGCGGCCTCGTTCCCCGGTGTCGACGTGATCGACGCCCCTCCGGTGCCGGCGGGCTGGATGGGCAAGCCGTGGGCGTGCGCCACCGGCGCGGCGACAGCCCGCGGCCACCTCCTCGTGTTCCTCGACGCCGACGTCGAGCTGGCGCCGTCCGCCCTCGCCTCGCTGGAGAGCTCCTGGCACGCCCGCGGCGGGCTGGTGTCGGTCCTCCCCTGTCACCACATCCGCCGGCCGGTGGAAGCGCTCTCGCTGCCGTTCAACGTCGTGTCGGCGATGGGTCTCGGCGTGGGGTCGCTCGTGCCCCCGTCCCGGGAGTGGGGGGCGGCCGGACCGTGCATGATCACCTCGCGCGACGACTACTCGCGCGTCGGCGGGCACGGGACCGTGGCCGGTGAGGTGGCCGAGGACCTGTCACTGGCCGAGTGCTACCGGGTGGCGGGACTGCCGATCAGCTGCCTCGGGGGCCGCGACCTCGTGCGCTACCGCATGTACCGCGGCCTGAGGGGGATCTTGGAGGGATGGACGAAGAACCTCGCCATCGGCGCGGGGCGGACCCCCCTCGTCCGGTCGCTGGCGGTGGTCGCGTGGGTCACGGCCCTGCTGGTGACCGCGTGGGGCCTCCGGGACCGGCCGGCCACCGCCACCGAGCTGCTCGGGTGGGTCCTGACCTACCTGGCGGTCGCCGTCCAGCTCGGGCTGCTGGGTCGCAAGGTCGGGCGGTTCGGGCCGGCGGCGTCGGCCTGGCCGGCACTGATGGCGGTGTTCGTCCTGGTGTTCGTGCGCTCGGCGGTGCACACGGTGGTGTTGCGCCGGGTCCGGTGGAGCGGGCGCAGCAACGCCGTCGCCCTCGGGCGCCGGCGGATCGCTCCCGCCCACGATCCCGGGGGGAACGGCGCTCAGCCGCCGCGGCGGGCGATCAAGCGGTCGAGCCGGCCTCGGTTGTAGCGCTGGATGATGATGAAGGGCGCGGTGAAGAGCACCCCGAAGACCGCCATGGCGGCGGCGAGCGCCGGCCGGCACCACAACAGGTGGACCGGGGTCGAGGCGAGGATGAGCCAGTGGACGCGCTCGGCCCGGATCGTCTCGCGACGGAAGTGGCGCAGGTCCTCGGTGGCGCGGGACCGGATCCGGCGCTTCGGGTAGCCGCCGGCGAAGACCCCGCCCGCCTCGGGGACGCTGTCCTTCCACCGCGTCACCCGCAGCCGCCGCTGCCAGACCGCCCCGTCCTCCTCCCAGGAGCGCAGCCGTGTGAATGGACCGGTTCGGCTCAGGCGCTCGGGCGGCAGACGGGCGGCCCACCTGCCGGCCACCAGCGACACCAGGAACCACGTGAGCGACGACGCTCCCACCGCCCACCCGTCGCCGACGTCGAGCGGCGGGGCGACCATCTCGTCACCCCCGCCGGGCGCGGAAGGCGGCCGCCGCGTCGTCGAGGTCGACGAGACGGTCCGGGTACCCCGCGGCCTCGGACCACGGACCGTGCCGGAGCCACGGCCGATGGATCGACCGCCCGTCGAGGTCGGCCAGCTCGGGCACCCACCGCCTGACGTACTCACCCTCGGGGTCGTAGCGATCCGCCTGGCGCAGCGGGTTGAGGACGCGGTTCGGCCGGGTGTCGGTGCCGGTGCCCGCGACCCACTGCCAGTTGGCGGAGTTGTTGGCGATGTCGCCGTCGACGAGCCACCGGAGGAACCAGTCCGCTCCTCGGCGCCAGTCGACGTAGAGGTGCTTGGTCAGGAACGACGCGGTGATCAGGCGGGCCCGGTTGTGCATCCACCCCTCGTGGCGCAGCTGGCGCATGCCGGCATCGACGATGGGGTACCCCGTGAGGCCCTCCCGCCAGGCGTCGAGCTCCTCGCTCTCCCCCCGCCACCTGTCACCCCGGGGCCGGAGCTCGACGCTCGACATGCGCGGGTGATCCGCGGTGACCTGGTGGTGGAAGTCGCGCCAGCACACCTGCCGCACGACCGGTTCGCCTCCTCGCTGGTCGCCGATCCGGGTCGCCACCTCAAGCGGCGACAGACAGCCGAAGTGCAGGTAGGGGCTCAGCCGGGAGGTCGCATCGGCGGCCAGGTCGTCGCGCCGCCCGTCGTCGTCGTGCGACGAGGCCGACCAACGCCGGAGCCGCAGGCGGCCCGCCGTCTCGCCACCGGGCGCGACGGCGGGCGATCGGTCGCCCCCGACGAGGCGATGCCAGGCGGGGATTCGCCCGGCCGCCAGCCCGGTGGGCACCGGGACGCGCCGTGGGGTCGCGGCGAGGGGCCGCCACGGGTGCGCTCGCCACGCCCGCCAGTAGGGCGTGAAGACGCGGTAGGCGTCACCCCCCTGGCTCGGGCGCACCTCGCCGGGGGGCACGACCGTCACCCCCGGGAACGTCCGGAGCCCGAGCCGGGCCTCCGCGCAGGCCTCGGCGAAGCGGCGCTCCCGCCGCTGGGCGTGGGACCCGACGTCCGCGCTGGCGTGGATCGCCCGGGCGCCGACCTCGTGGGCGACGCGCAGCGACTCCTCGACCGGGTCCCCCGACCGGACGAACAGGGTGCCGCTCCGCTCGCGCAACGAGCGGCGCAGGTCGCGAAGGCTGTCGACGAGGAACCCCACCCTGTTGGGGGCGGCGAACGGCCCGTCGAGCACCGTCGGGTCGAGGACGAACAGGGGGACGACCCGGACGGATGCGCTGAGTGCGGCCGCGAGGGCGGGGTGGTCGTGGACCCGCAGGTCCCGGTTGAGGACGACCACGATCGGATCGTCGGACGGGGTCACCCGGGACACCGCCGCGACGTCACCGCACCGCGCCTGTCACGACGCGATCCGCCCGTCCTCGATGTGGACGGTGCGGTCGGCGTAGTGGGTGATGCGGTCGTCGTGGGTGACGATGATCGATGACGTGCCGCGCGCCTTCATCTCGTCACGGATGAGCCTCACGACCTGGTCGCCGAGCTTCGAGTCGAGCGCCGAGGTGGGCTCGTCGAAGAGCACCAGCGCGGGGTCGTTCATCAGGGCACGCCCGATCGCGACCCGCTGGCGCTGACCACCCGACAGCGCTGCGGGCAGGTTGCCCGCCCGGTCGGTGAGGCCGAGCTCCTCCAGGAGCTGGTCGGCGCGCTCCTTGGCCTTGCGCCCGTCCCGGTTCCGCCGGCCGCCCAGCTCGTCGACGACCAGGAGGTTCTCCCGGGCGGTGAGGAACGGGACGAGGTTGACGGTCTGGAACACGAAGCCGACGGCGGTGCGGCGGAAGTCGGTGAGCTCGGAGGGCGACAGGTCGGTGATGTCACGACCGTCGACCTCGACGACGCCCTCGGTCGCCTGGAGGAGGCCACCCGCGATCGAGCACAGGGTGGTCTTGCCCGAGCCCGACGGCCCGACCAGGGCGACGATCTCGCCCGGGTCGACGATCAGCCGATCGCAGTCGAGAGCGACCACCTCGTCGTCACCGGAGCGGTACACCTTCCGGACGTCGACCATCCTCAGCGCGGACGGACCGGACCCCGTCGTGCCGGCGGAGGACGGCTCCGAGGCGTCGGAGGGATCGGAGGTCTGGTCGGTGCTGGTCACTGGGGCTCCGTGGAGGTCACGACGCGGCGCCGATGGCGGCCGCGGGATCGATGCGCAGGACGCGCCGCAGCGAGAAGGCACAGCCGGCGACTGCGGCCACCACCATCAGCGCCACGTTGGTGGTGAGTCGGGACGGGGTGATGTCGAACGGCAGGCTCCCCGGAGGGATGAGCGCGTCGAGGCCGAGCGCGGCGAGCGAGCCGAGTGCCGAGGCGAGGAGCGCCAGCAGCACCGCCTGGAGGAGGACCCCTCCGAAGAGGGTCGCGCTCGACGCTCCGATGGCCTTGAGGATCCCGTACAGCGACGTGCGCTCGACGGTGATCAGGGCGAAGAAGAGCCCGACGACCACCAGCGCGATGGCGGCGGTGACACCGATGATCTGGTTGAAGGTGGAGCGCTGCTGGGAGACGCCGGGCAGTGCTTCGATCGCCTCGTCGATGGTGAGGGTGTTGGTGGCCCCGTCGGTGGCCCCGTCGATGCGGTCGGCGACCTCGGATGCGTCGCCGTCGACCCGGACGACCAGCGCGGCCACGGCGTCGTCGGCGAAGGTGCGGTCGGGGCGGTTGTCGGCGGTGACCGACCGCCAGGTGTCGAGCGAGCCCCACAGGGAGATCTGACCCGAGTAGCCGGTGTCGTCGACGAAGCCGGTCACCGTCACCTCGCGGCGCGCCGGGCCGAGCAGCAGGGTGTCGCCCTCCTCGATCCCCTCCGCCTCGAGGGTGGAGTCGGCGATCACCTCGCCCTCGGCGGGCGGCTCGTCGGGGAGCCCCCGCGGGGCGAGCTCGTAGCCGAGGAGGGCGATCGAGATGAGGTCGCGGCTCTCCGGATCGTCACCGGGACGAGCGCCGAGCTGGACGGTGCCGAGGCCGCCGGTCGCCTCGACCCCGTCGGTCGCGTCGACGGCGTCCCGCAGCGCGGCATCGACGCGGCTGCGGATCAGCGACTCGCGTGCGGTGCTCGAGTAGACGATCAGCTCGGCGCGCTGGGCCCGGTAGGCGCCCGTCGAGCCCGCGAGCAGACCGTCGAGCAGGCCACCCAGGAACATGAGAAGGACGGCGAGGACGGTGAGCACCGCGGTGGCGGCGATGAACCGGCCCGGACGGCGGCGGAGCTCCTTCAGCGCGAGCTTCACGTCCCCGGCCCCGTGGTGGCGTCGATGGGGTCGATCCGCAGGACCCGACGCAGGGACGCGAGCGAGCCGACGACCGCCAGCAGGAGGAACCCGGCGGCCCACACGGCGACGAGCGTCGGGTCGAACCGAAGGGTGAGACCGCCGATCTGGGCGCCCCCGGTGACGAGCGCGTAGAGGCCGACGCCCGCGACGATCCCGGCCACGGTGACCGCCACCACCTGGGTGACGAGGGCGCCGGCCAACGTGCCGGTGCGTGCCCCCATGGCGCGCAGGAGGGTGAGCGAACGGGCCTTCTGCAGGGTGATGATCAAGAAGAAGAGCCCGGTGACCAGCGGGACGACCATGGCGTAGAGGGCGAAGATGATCTGGAACGACTGGCGGACCTGGGCCACGCCGGGGGCGGTGTCGGCCGCCACCTCGCGGGTGACGGCGTCCGCGTCGGGGGCGGCCTCGTTGATCCGGTCGGCGAGCTCCGACGGGTCGACGCCGTCGGCGGGCCGCACGAAGATGGCGTTGACGGGCACCGTCGGGGCCCGGGGGTTGACGGCCCGGACGGCGGCCTCGTAGGTGGCGAGGTCGGTGAAGAGGGTGGGCTCGACGCTGAGCTGCACGTCCCGGGCGACGCCCACCACCTCGATGGTGATCGGATCGGCGTCGCCGCCCGCGACCACGGTGACCTCGTCCCCCACCGCGAAGTCGGTGTCGCTGCCGATGGCCTCTCCCTCGGCCTCGGGTGCACGCCCTCCCGACAGCTCTGCCGGTCGTCCGAGCGACGGATCCTCGGTGCCGAGGATCGACGCGTCCGACGTCTCGTCGTCGACCCTGACGGTGAACGTCGCCTGATCGACCCGGGCGGCGGCGTCGATCCCGTCGACCGAGCGGATCGACGCCTCGACCTCCTCGGAGATGGTGCTGCCCTGGAGCGTCCGCTGCCCGTCGAGGCTGTAGACGATGACCGGGGCCGACTGGTTGCGGAGCGCCCCGACGAACGAGGTGATCAGACCGTTCTGGATGGCCTGCTGGAAGAGGACGAGGAACAGCAGGAGGCCGATGGCCAGCGCGAGCAACGAGAAGCGCACCGGTCCCCGGCGGATCTCGTTGAAGGCGAGGAACACGGGCTCCCATCATGGCGGAGCGCGGCGCGGACGACGCACATCGCAGGGGGGCCGGCTCCGGTCAGGGGGCGAGGGCGGCCCGTCCGGTCGTCACAGCGAGAGCACGATCCGGAGCAGCTCGTCGAGCTGGGCCATCGACATCGCGCCGAGGGTGCCGACGCGATCCCGCAACCGACCGACCGACACCGAGCGCACCTGCTCCGGCTGGAACGCGGTCAAGGCGTCGAGTCCGTTGCCGGCATCGGGTTCGACCACCAGGTGCAGGCTGACCCCACGGATCGTGGACGTCCCCGGCACGAGGACGACCATCCTCAGGCGTGGATCGTGGAGGCGATCATCGCTGACGACGACCGCAGGCCGGACGAAGGCCTGTTCCGGGTCGGTCGGGTCGATGCCGAGGTCGACGAGCCAGACGTCGCCCCGCTCGATGTCACTCGTCAAGGAGCCCGTCTCCGACGGTCCCGTCGAGGAGCGTCGACTCCTCCGAGAGCGAGGAGAGCTGGGCCGCGGTGAGCCCATCCAGCTCGCGACGGAGGTTGTCCCACCACTCGTCGCGCCCGGCGGGGAGCGGCTCGAGGAGCAGACCCCCCTCGACCTCTCGGATCCGGATCGTGCCGGGGACGGCACCGAGCGCGTCGCGCATCGACCGCGGCACGACGAGCCGACCCTGCCGGTCGATCGTCAGCTCCGCATCTCGTGCCATTCGTGCCACGATATCACCACAGACGTTCGTGGAGGTTCCGAACGGCGATCCGCACCGCGACCTCCTGCTCGCGACAACAGGGGTCAGACCCCGGTTGTCGCCGACCCGGTCGTCGTCGGTCACGTGGTGGCGGGCGGACCCTGGCCGCGGCGGGAGCGGCCGAGGTCGTCGGCGTGGTCGTGGATCCAGCCGTGGAGCGACACGTCGCCGATGGCCGGGGCGTCGCTGTCGGCCAGCCCGTCCATGGTGGACTCCAGCTCCTCCCGGGTGGGGAGCCTGTCGCGCACGACCAACCCGAGGGCACGGGCGCCCGCGAGCACCAACGGCGCCGGCATCCGGACCAGCCGCGCTCTCGACCCGACGGCGGCCCGTACGTCGCGGACCAGCTCCTCGTAGGTCGGACGCTCGGGCCCGACGGCGTCGACCGTGGCCTCCGACGACGTCGTGCCGGCCTCGACGCACAGGTGGGCCAGGTCTGAGATGTGCACCGGTCGCACGCGGTAGGTGCCGTCGCCGGGGATGGGGAGCACGGGTGCCCGGCGGAGGATCCACGCCAGGTCGTGGAGCAGCACCGCGTCGCCCCCGAAGATCAGGGCGGGACGGACGACAGCGACCGGGAGCCCGGTGGACCGGGCCGCCTCCTCCACCGCGGCCTTGCCGCGGAAGTAGGCATACGGGGAGTCGGCCGACGGCTTCACCACCGACAGCTGGACGATGTTGCGCACCCCGGCCCGGCGGGCGGCCTCGAGCAGGAGCCGGGAGCGCCGTACCGCGGTGTCGTGGCCCGTCCGGTCACCGGTCCGCATCCAGAACGTGTTGTAGAAGGTCTCGACGCCGTCGAGCGCGGCGTGCAGCGCGGTCGGGTCGTCGAAGCTCAGGGGACGGACGTCGATGTCGATGTCGTTGTCGCCGGGTTCGGGCGGGTGGTTCGTCAGCGTGCGGACCGATCGCCCCTCGGCGTGCAGCAGGCGCGCGATCGTTGCACCGGTGTTGCCGAAGGCCCCGGTCACCAGGTCGATGCTCATGCGCCCAGTCCAGCACGACGGGCCGGTCGCCGAGCCGTCCGACATGGCCGGTCCCGGCGGCGCTCACCCGACCGGCGGGGACCGCCACACTTAGACGACGGCGACCAGGCCGGGGACGCAGATCGCCACGCCGGCCAGGCCGACCGCGGTGGGCAGGATCGTCGAGCCGTACTCGCCGACGGTCAGGTGGGCCAGGGCGACGAGTGCGCCGAGGGCGAGCAGGACGGTCGACGCCGGCCGGGCCCAGCGCTTCCGGCGAGCGACCGCCCACGCGGCCGCCGCCCACCCGAGGATGCCGAGGCCGCCGACGGTGAACAGGTAGCCCGCGACCAACCCCTCACCGGGCGGGGTCACGCCGTGGGGCGCGTAGGTGTCGTGGAGGTGGTCGGCCAGGACGTCCGTGGTGGTGACGTCGTAGGCGACCGCGGCCATCGCCAGCACGGTCGCCGCCAGCCCGACGCCCATGGCGGCCAGCACCACATGCGTCGACGGGGCGGTCCGGGCGCGGGCCTCGGTGGCCGGCGAGGGGCTCCGGGTGGTGGTCGAGACGGTCATGTCGTGCTCTCCTCGTCTCCGGGGTCGGGTTCGTCGACCCACCTTGAGGGGCGCACCGGTGGACGGTCTTGGACGTATGTCGCGTGGGGCCGGGGGACGGCCTCCCTACCGTTGACCCCATGGGAGAGGCCGAGCCGAACCCAGACCCACTGCATCGGTGGAACATCGCCACGCCGGCACGGCCCCGTCTGCCGGGCGTGAGCATGAGCGGCTTCGCCGACCGGACCGTCAGCCCCCTCGACCTCGGGGTCGTGCCCTACCCCGCGGTGACGCTCGCCGTCGACCTGTCCGACGACCTCGAGGTCGTCGACGAGGCGACCGGTCGCGGCGACGGCGGGGCCGTGTCCTTCGGCCCCGGGTCCAACGCCGTGCGGGTCAGGGGCCGCTCCGTCGAGGGCCTCCAGGTGCGCATGTCGCCCGTCGTGGCTCACGCGGTGCTCGGGCCCGGGGCCGCCATCGACGGGGGTCTGGTGAGCCTCGAGGACCTGTGGGGGCGGGACGCGCACCGGTTCCGGGAGCAGCTGCGGGACGCACCGACCTGGGACGACCGCTTCGCCATCGCCGAGACGGCGATCGCCCGGCGCGTCGAGATCGGCCGTGCGGTCGACCCCGAGCTGGTCCACACGTGGGACCGGATGGTGGGGTCGGGAGGCCGGGTGCGGGTGGGACGGGTCGCCGAGGAGCTGGGTTGGGGTCGGAAGCGCCTGTGGTCGAGGTTCCGGTCGCAGCTCGGGCTCACCCCCAAGCAGGCGGCCCGGCTCATCCGCTTCGACCGGGCCGTCCACCGGCTCGCCGCGGGCCACGGAGCGGCCACGGTGGCCGCCGAGGGCGGCTACGCCGACCAGCCGCACCTCAACCGCGAGGTGAAGGCGTTCACCGGGCTGACCCCGTCGGCGGTGGCCCTCGCCCCGTGGTTGGCGGTCGACGACGTCGCCTGGGCCCCACCGCACCCGGCCACATCCTGATCCCCCCGCCGCGACCCGCGGGAACATTCGTCCAAGACCGCACCGCGCCTCCTCCGTCACGCTGCGGGCATGTTCCCCAGCAGCACATCCCCGACCCCGCCCACGGGTCACGACGCGGTGGTGGCCGACGGACTGGTGAAGCGCTACGGCGACGAGGTCGCGCTCGCCGGCGTCGACCTCGCCGTCCCCGCCGGGTCGGTCACCGCCCTCCTCGGCCCCAACGGTGCGGGGAAGAGCACCGCCGTCCGCATCCTGACGACCCTCACCCAGCCCGATGCCGGCCGGGCCGACGTGGCCGGCTTCGACGTCGGCCGGCAGGGCCACGAGGTGCGTCGTCGCATCGGCCTGGCCGCCCAGGACGCCACCGTGGACCACCTGCTCACCGGCCGGGAGAACCTGGTGATGATCGGTGAGCTCCACCAGCTGTCCCGACGGACGGCGAAGACCCGGGCAGCCGAGCTGCTCGACCGGTTCTCGCTGGCCGAAGCCGGTGACCGGGTGGCGGGCCAGTACTCGGGCGGGATGCGGCGGCGCCTCGACCTGGCCGCGGCCCTGGTCACCGATCCGCCGGTCCTGTTCCTCGACGAGCCCACGACCGGTCTCGACCCCCGGGCCCGGCGGGACCTCTGGGACGTGGTCGACGACCTGGTCGACGGCGGCACGACGCTCGTGCTGACCACCCAGTACCTGGAGGAGGCCGAGCGGCTGGCCGACGACATCGTGATGATCGACCGCGGCCGCGTCATCGCGCGCGGCGACACCACGCGCCTCAAGCGCCAGGTCGCGGCAGACCACGTCCACGTCGTCCTGGCCGACCCGCACGAGGACGCGGACCCGGACGCCCTCAGCCGGGCCGCGGCCGCCGTCGAGCGGACCGTCGGCACCGACGTCGTCGTCGACCGGGAGTCGCACTCGCTCGTCGCGCCCGCGCCGTCCGGCGTGACGACGGTCATCGAGGTCGCTCGGGCGCTCGACGACGCCGGCATCGCCCTGGCCGAGATCAGCCTGCGCCAACCCACCCTCGACGACGTGTTCCTGACCCTCACCGGCCGCCCTCCGGGCGCGGCCGATCCGACGAACGAAGAGAGCCCCGACCGATGAGCACCACGACCCTCCCCACCTCCGTCCCCGTCCCCGTCCCCGACGAGCCGCTCGACCCGGCCGCCACCGCGCCGGCGAGCCGCCGCGGCGTCGTCCACGACGCCTGGGTGATCGCCCGCCGCGGCCTGACCCACATGCGTCGCCAGCCGGAGCTGCTGGCCGACGCCATCGGCCACCCGATCATGTTCGTGCTGATGTTCGGCTACGTGTTCGGCGGCGCCATCGACGTCCCCGGCGGCGGCAGCTACCGCGAGTTCCTGATGGGCGGCGTCTTCGCCCAGATCACGGTCTTCAGCGCCTTCTTCGGGGCCCTCGCCCTGGCGACCGACCGTCGCAACCGGGCCGTCGACCGCTTCCGGTCGCTGCCGGTGGCCAACGGCGCGGTGCTCGGCGGCCACGCCCTCACCAACCTCCTGAAGTCGGCCCTCGCCCTGGCCCTCACCACGCTGTGCGGCTTTGCCGTCGGCTGGCGCATCGACAGCGGCGTCCTCGACGCGGTCGGCGGCTACCTGATCCTGCTCGGGTTCTCCTTCGCCATGATCTGGGTCGGGATCCTCCTCGGCAGCGTGGTCTCCACGCCCGAGGGGGTCAGCGGGCTGGCGTTCGTCGTGCTGTTCCCCCTCACCTTCATCGCCAGCACGTTCGTCCCGGCCGACACCATGCCTTCGCTGCTGCAGACCGCCGCCGACTGGAACCCGACCACCACGCTGGCCGACGCCCTGCGGATCCAGTTCGGCAACCCGAACCCGCCGGCGCTCCCCGGCGATCCGTGGTCGACCAGCAACCCGGCCCTCTACACGATCATCTGGATCGTCGGCGTCGTCGTGGTCTGCGCCCCGCTCGCCGTCCGGGCCCACCGCCGCTCCCTCGACTCCTGACGTCGTTCGGGCACCCGTCGTGGATCGG
>Ga0123332_1004265_pt1 | contig 12649 bp, 10 predicted proteins | sample BioC12SIPDNA_4_FD_89958 | JGI IMG/M metagenome (GOLD analysis project Ga0123332, IMG submission 89958) | Anaerobic biogas reactor microbial communites from Washington, USA - Biogas_R2_A C12 SIP DNA | ecosystem: Engineered > Bioreactor > Anaerobic > Unclassified | place: Washington, USA...
CCTCGCCCTCGCGATCCCCGACCTGCCCCGCTTCGCCCCCACCCCCGACCGCCGCTGAGACCCGCTCCACCGAACCGGCGCGCGATTCCCGCCCCCTGCGGCGGGATCCGCGCGCCACTTCGGGCAATCGGGCGCGGCAACCCTCAGCCGGGGCTGATGAGGAGCAGGGGGGTGGAAAGGCCGAGCTCGCGACCGCGGACCGTCGCGACCTGGCGGCCGGGCTGGACCGCGTCGCGGACGTCGCTCAGGGCGCCGGCCATCGCACGCCGGGCGACGTCGAAGTCGAGGACGACCACCGCCAGGCCGAACGTGCGCACCCCGGGCCGGGGCTCGTCGACGGCGTCGGCGGGGGCCACGACCTCGACGATCACCTCGCCGGCGCGGAAGAACGCCTGCTGCACCGGACGGCCGTCGGCGCCGCGGTGGTCCCGCTCGCGCCGGAGGTGCAGCCCGAGGCGTTCGACCGCCTCGACCGTGCGCGTCAGGTCCTCGGTGAGGAGGACCACGTGGTCGACGCCGACCGCGCCACACGGGTGGTCGTCGGGCGGGCGCGGCCGCTCATCGACCCGTTCGACCGGCAGCCCGTCGAGGTCGTCGGGCGCGTCGGCGGCCAGCCCGCGCAGGCCCCACCCCACGACCCCGCGCCCGGCGTCGGGACCGGCGAGCACCACCCGCACGCCACCGACGCGGGCCTCGCCGTCGTCGACCCGGAACCCCGCGGCCGCCCACGCGGCGGGCGGGTCGGCCACCGTGATCGAGGCCAGCTCCGGTTCGGTCACCGCGTCGATCGTACGGAGCCACCCGCCACTTCGCCGGGGCCGCGCCCGCGGGCGCGGCCTACTGTGAGCACCGGTCCCGAGCGGGCCGCAACTGGCCGTGGCGCAGCTTGGTAGCGCACCTGCTTTGGGAGCAGGGGGTCGGGAGTTCGAATCTCCCCGGCCAGACCGACCGACCGACCGACCACCACCGACCGATCACCACCTCCACCAACCAACCAACACCGCGGAGGGTCGTGGCGCCTGGCCGCCCGGAGGCGGTTGGTATGGTCGCCGCCGTGGCGGAGGCGGCGCGGTCGGGCTCCTCCGAGGGGGCGGCTGACGCGGTGGCCCGGTGGCGCGAGCGGGCGGCGCGGGTGGCCGAGTCGAGGGCGGCGGCGCGGTGGACGTTCGTCGCGGCCGCGGTGGTCACCGTGCCGCTGATCGTCCACCTCGCCGGCGACCAGTGGTTCTACCAGGACGAATGGGCCTTCCTCGCCGGTCGCGACGGGGGTGACCTCGGGGACCTGATGCGCCCCCACAACGAGCACTGGTCGACCGTGCCGATCGTCGCGTACCGCCTGCTGTGGAACTTGGTAGGCCTTCGGACGTACCTCCCGTACCAGCTGCTCGCGATCGGGTCGCACGTCGCCGCCGTCGCCACCGTGCGGATGGTCATGCGGCGCTCGGGGGTCGGTCCGTGGGTCGCGACCGCGGCGGCGGTGCCGTTGCTGTGGTTCGGCTCCGGGGTCGAGGATCTCGTCTGGGGGTTCCAGCTCGGCTTCAACCTGGCGATCGCCTCCGGCCTCGCCGCGCTCGTGCTGATCGACGCCGAGGGGCCGGGGACGGCGCGGCGCGCCGCGGCGGTCGGCTGCGGGGTGGTGTCGGTCGCCTCGTCGGGGGTCGGACTCGTCGTGGTGCCCGGCGCCGTGATCGCCCTGCTGCTCCGCGGGCGGCCGCGATCGGCGGTCGTGCTCGGTGCGCCGGTGGGCGTCGTCTACGCGGCGTGGTTCCTCGCGACCGCCAGCGGCCGACCGCATCGCGCGCGGCCCGGCGTTGGAGCCCTGGCCGAGTTCGTCGGCATCGGCATCCGCGAGAGCGTGCAGGGCCTGGCGCCGCACCGGACGGTCGCGGTGGTGATGGTGGCCGCGGTCGTCGTCGGTTGGGGGTTCGCCGCCGCCCGGGCGCGGGGTGAGGGGTACGTGGGCCGGGCGCGGGCGGTCGCGCGCCGAGCCGCCCCGGCGATCGGCACGGCGGCCGCCGCGGGGGCGTTCTTCGTGCTGTCGGGGATCTCCCGCGCGGCGGTTCTCGGCGTCGACTTCGCGCGGACGCCGCGGTACCTCCACATCGGCGCGCTGCTGCTGACGCCCCTGATCGCGGTGGGCCTCGACGGCCTGGTGCGGTGGCGCCGGATGATGCTGGTCCCCGTCGTCGCGGTGCTGCTCGTCGGTGTCCCGGTGAACGTCGGCCGCATCGACAAGCTCGGCGGCACCGCCACGCCGCGCCCGCTGGTGCTCGCCATGGCGCACGCCGACGCGACCGCCGAGGCCGACCCGGGGACCCGACCGCTCCGCGACCGGCTGGGGGCCCGGGACGTCACCGTGGGCTGGCTCAGGGACGGCGCCGCATCGGGTCGGATCCCGGCGCCGGACGAGCCGGTGTCGGACGCCACCGCCGCCGAGGTGCTGGCCCTGGTGGCGCTGCGGGTCGGCGACGCGGACGACGGGGCCTTGACGTGCGCGCCGCTGACCGGTCCGGTGCGGGTCGAGTTGGGCCCCGGCGCCGAGCCGGTCGGCGTGTGGGGCACCATCGACCTGACCGTCGAGGGACCGGGCGGGACCCTGTCGAAGCCACGACGCGTCGGCACCCTCGACGTCCGTCCGCTCGAGACGGCCGGCGCGCCGCTCGTCGTGGTGGTGACCCCGGTCGAGGGCCTCCGGGGCGCGCTCTGCCGCTGACGGTCGGCCCCCGCCGGGTTCAGGCCGGCTTCGGGTTCCAGCGGAAGAAGTCGACCACGAGCCGTCCGTGGGTCCACTCGGTCGGCTGGTCGCAGCCGTAGAAGTTGGCGGGGTCGGGGGAGCCGAGGATGCAGTGGCCGTTGACACCCTCGCTCGAGTGCGAGTGGATGACCGTCTGGTAGATCGGGACGCCGGGCGTGCTGCTGCCGTAGGCGGTGACGGTGATGCCGCCCTCGTCGAGGAGCGTGAGCTGCCGGTCGAGACCGTGGCGGTCGACGAACGAGGCGATCGTGGCGTCGATCGCGCTCTGCGGGATGAAGATGTCGTCGAGGCCCTGGATGTAGAGGGTCGGCATGTTCGTGCCGTCGGCGCACGCGGCGCCGGCCATGGCGGTGGGCGCCGCGCTGGCGAACAGGTCCGCCCGGTTGCAGCGCATCCAGTTGGTCATCGCCCCGCCCTGCGAGAACCCGGTGACGTGCACCCGGCGCTCCTCGACGTGCCAGACGTCGATCGCCAGCTCCACGAAGGCGGCGACGAGGGGATAGTGGGTACCGCTCCAGCTCGGCACCGACCCGGGGGCGTTCGGCTGCACCACGATGTAGCCGGCCGCGCCGCCGATCGCGGCGATCTGCGTGTTCGCGTCCTGCTGGTCGCCGGTCATCGTCCACCCGTGGACGTCGAGGATCAGGCCGCACGCGTGGGTGAGGCAGCGCGCCGGGACCGAGACGTTGTAGGTGACGTCGCCGCCGCACCCGCCGAACACGAGCCGCGGTGCCGGTCCGACGTCGGTGATGCACCCGGCCGGGGTCGGGGTCGATTCGAGCGGCCGCGTTCCGGCGGGCGGGAGGCAGGCCCCGAGGGCGAGGGTCAAGGCGACGAGGGCCAGCGCGCCGGCGAGGCGGCGCGAGCGCGGGTGGGTCCGTTCCATGTCGGCTCCGGTCAGCGATCGGACGGGTGGGTGGCGGGGGCGGGCGGCTGGTGCGTCGCCGGGTGGCCGCGACCCCTCGGAGTGTGGCACGGGACCGAGGCCGTCGCCGGGGTGCGACCCTGGTCGGCTGGTCGCGGGACCTTCGTCCCTGTCGCGGACGCGGCCGCCGGACGCACGATGCGTCCCATGGAGGTCGACCGCAACGGGCTGGAGGTGCTCGATCGGGGTGAGTGCCTCCGCCTCCTGGAGCAGGCGACGATCGGCCGGGTCGGGCTGTCCGCCAGCGCGCTGCCGGTGGTGCTGCCGGTGAACTTCGTGCTGACCGACGTCGGGGTCGTGTTCCGCACCAGCCGCGGCACCAAGCTCGACGCCGCGGTCGACGGGGCCGTCGTCGCGTTCGAGGCCGACTCGTTCGACCCGATGTACCACGAGGGTTGGAGCGTGGTCGTCACCGGTGTCGCCGAGGTCCGCGACCTCGACTCCCTACCCGCCCGGGCCGCCCAGACGCCGCGCTGGGCCGCGCCGGGCCACGGGGGCCACGACGACGGGGAGCAGTTCGTCGTGGTGCCGACCGACATGGTCTCGGGCCGGCGCATCGTCCACGCCGGCGTGCCGAGCCGCTGACGTCACACCCAACCCCCCGGGGCCCGGGCCCCGCGACCACCCGCCGCGCCGCGTCAGCCCGCGGGCACCGACCACTCGGCGACCGTGCCGCCGTCGGGTCCGGCGGCGAGCGCGAAGCGCCCACCGCGCCGCTGGGCCCGTGACGCGAGGTTGTGCAACCCCTTGCCTCGTGGGGCGTCGGGCGCCGGGGGCCCGATCCCGTCGTCGATCACGCGGAGGAGCACCCGGGCGTCGTCGGCGACGACCTCGACGTCGACCCGCGTCGCGGTCGCGTGGCGGGCGACGTTGGTGAGCGCCTCGCGAAGGGCGGCGAGGAGGTCGGTGGCGGTCGCATCGGTCACCGCCGCGTCGACCGGTCCGTCGATCAGCACGCGCGGCTCGAAGCCGAGCGGGCCGGCCGCCTCGGCGACCAGGCCCAGCACCGCCCGACGGAGGCCGCCCGACTCGGCGCGCGACGCCTCCAGCCCGAAGATGGCGGACCGGATGTGGCGGACGGTCACGTCGAGGTCGTCGACCGCGGCGTCGATGCGCTCGGCGACCTCGGGCCGCTCGGCGAGGCGGGCCGCCCCCTGGAGCGCCAGGCCGGTGGCGAAGATCCGCTGGATGACCGTGTCGTGGAGGTCGCGGGCGATCCGCTCGCGGTCCTCCAGGAGCGCCAGCTCGGCAACCCGGGCGTGCAGCCGCGCGTTCTCGATGGCGACGCCCGCCGCCGAGGCGAGGGCGATGACCATCGCCTCGTCCCGGTCGCTGAACTCGGGGGCCGACCGCTTGTCGGTCAGGTAGAGGTTGCCGAACACGCCGTCGCGGACCTTGACCGGCACCCCCAGGAACGACTGCATCGGCGGGTGGTGCGGCGGGAAGCCGTAGCTGTCGGGGTGGCGGGACAGGTCGGGGAGCCGGAGCGGCCGGGGGTCGTCGATCAGGACGCCGAGGATGCCGTGGCCCTCGGGCAGGGCGCCGATCTCGCGTCGCAGGGCGTCGTCGACCCCGACGGTGTGGAACTCCGACAGCCGGGTGCCGGAGGGGTCGAGCACGCCGAGCGCACCGAACTGGGCGTCGACCAGCTCGGTGGCGTTGATGACGATGCGCTCCAGGACCTCGGACAGCTCGAGGTGGGACCCGACGCTGACGACGGCGTCGAGGATGCGCCCCACGCTCGGGCCGAGGTCGGTTCCGGGGTCGGGGCCAGGCATCGCGGCGAGGATACGGACCGCCGGCGTCCGGTGGAGACTCGGTCGACCCCGGTCGTCCGTCACCCTGCCACACTGTCCCGATGACGGTTCGGGTGTTCCTGCTCGACGACCACGAGATCGTGCGCCGCGGCCTGCGCGAGCTGCTGGAGAGCGACGACGACCTGGAGGTGGTCGGCGAGGCGGGCACCGCCGACGAGGCGCTGCGCCGCGTGCCGGCGACCCAGCCCGACGTGGCGGTGCTCGACGTGCGGCTGCCCGACGGGTCGGGGGTGGAGGTGTGCCGCGAGATCCGCTCGCGGTTCCCGGAGGTCGCCTGCCTCATGCTCACGTCGTTCGCCGACGACGAGGCGCTGTTCAGTGCGATCATGGCCGGCGCCGCGGGCTACGTCCTCAAGCAGATCAAGGGCAACGACCTGGTCGACGGCATCCGCCGGGTCGCCGCGGGCGAGTCGCTGCTCGACCCGAGCCTCACCGCCCGGGTGCTCGACCGGATGCGCAACCACGACGTCGACGCCGACGACGAGCTGTCGGTGCTCACCGACCAGGAGCGCCGCATCCTCGACCTGATCGGCGAGGGCCTGACCAACCGCCAGATCGGCGAGCGCCTGCACCTCGCCGAGAAGACCGTCAAGAACTATGTCTCGAACGTGTACGCCAAGCTCGGCATGAGCCGCCGCAGCCAGGCCGCCGCGTTCGTCGCCCGGCGCCAGGCCGGCCACGACCGGGACCTTGGTCCCGCCTGATTCGGACCCCCGGCCCCTCTGCGGGGGTCCCCCCTATCGCCAGGATGGCGCCCAAACCACCGATGGAGGTCCCGTGTCCGAGGAAGCCCGCGCCACCGAGGCGCACGACACGAAGTCTGATCCGCCCAACGTCGCCCTCGTCCTCGGCGTGCTCGCCGTCGCGGCCGCCTTCGCCCTGTCGATCAGCGCGATCATCATGGCGACGAGCAAGGACGGCGGGTCCGGCGGTGGCGGCGGCGCGGCCAGCCACGTCACGGTGACCCTCTCCGAGTTCGCCATCGAGCCCGGTGCGATCACCGTCGCCGAGGGCGGGATGCTGATGATCGAGAACGCCGGCTCGGTGCCCCACAACCTCGAGGTCGTCGGTGAGGACTACGCCACCGCCGACATCGACGGCGGTGCCAGCGCCGAGCTCGACCTGTCGGGCCTGCCGGTCGGCACCTACGACGTGATCTGCACGATCGCCGGACACGAGTCCTCGGGGATGACCGGCACGCTCACCGTGGTGGCCGGCGGCGAGGAGGTCGCGACCGGTGACTCCGGCAGCTCGAGCTCGTCGGGCGACCACGGGGCCCACATGAGCGAGGAGATGGCCGCCCAGCTCGACCAGGCGATGATGGACTCGATGAACGCCTTCCCGGCCGAGACCGCGGGCGTCGGGAACGAGATCCTCGAGCCGGAGATCCTCGAGGACGGCACCAAGTACTTCGAGCTGACCGCCGAGATCGTCGACTGGGAGGTCGAGCCGGGCAAGACGGTCGAGGCCTGGACCTACAACGGCACCGTGCCCGGACCGGAGATCCACCTCGAGGTGGGCGACCGGGTCCGGATCGACCTGACCAACGAGACGCCGCTCGGCACCGACCTGCACATGCACGGCGTCAAGCTGCCCAACGACATGGACGGCGTCGCCCCCTACACGCAGGACCTGATCCTGCCGGGCGAGACCTTCACCTACGAGTTCACCGCCACCAAGATCGCGGTGGCGATGTACCACGCCCACGTCCACGGCCAGGAGAGCGTGCCGAACGGGATGCTCGGCATGATCTACATCGGCGACATGCCGATCCCCGACATCGAGACGATCCGCGACGCTGTCGCCGACGAGAGCGTGCCCGACGACGTCACCATCGACCAGGAGCTGTCGATGGTCCTGAACGACGCCGGCACCATCGGCTACGCCCTGAACGGCAAGAGCTTCCCCGCCACCGCGCCGGTCGCCGGCACGGTCGGTGACTGGGTGATGGTCCACTACGCCAACGAGGGCGTGCAGATCCACCCGATGCACCTGCACCAGATGGACCAGATCGTGATCGCCAAGGACGGCATCCCGCTGACCAGCCCGTACGCGGTCGACACGCTGAACGTCGGACCCGGCGAGCGCTACACCGTGATCTTCCGCATGGAGGCCCCCGGCGTCTGGGTCTGGCACTGCCACATCCTCCCCCACGTCGAGCGCGACACCGGGATGTTCGGGATGGTGACCGCGGTCATCGTCGAGGAGGAGGGCGAGGAGTAGTCCCGGGGGGCCCTCGGGTTCCAGGGGCCCGGGAGCGGGGGGAGGTTGACCCTGGGCGGGGTGCGGTCGCGGCCGTCACCCTCGCCTAGGGTCGGCCCGCCCATGGGTGCCACCGAGACCGACCCTCCGGAGCCCCCGTCGAGCCCCGCCGGATCGAGGCCCGGGCTCGGGGTGGCCGGGGCCGGGCGATGGCGGCGCGATCCGGTCGCCCGGCTGGTCGCGGCGGCGACGTTCGTCGGGCTGGTCGCCCGGTTGGCCTGGCTCCTCTGGGTCGGTGAGCGGGTGCCGCAGACCGCCCTGATCGACCCGGCCCGCTACCTGGGCTTCGCCCGGAACCTGGCCGACGGGCGGGGCTACCGCGAGATGCTCACCGGGCAGCCGACCGCCTACTACCCGCCGGGCTACCCGTTCTTCCTCGGCGGGCTCCAGGTCCTCCACGACCGGCTGCCGCTCGGCGGGTCGTTCGTGTTCTTCGTCGGCGCGGTGCAGGCCGCGGTGGGCGCCCTGCTGGTGCCGCTCGGTGCGTTCGTGGCCCGCCGGGTCGGCTCGCGCCCGGCCGCCGTGGTGGCCGCGTTCGTGCTCGCCCTGTACCCGAACCTGGTGTTCCACACCGCCGTCGTGCTCGGCGAGACGCTCTACAACACGCTCTTCATGGCGTTCCTCGCGGTGGCGGTCAGCCGTCGGTGGAGCGGACGGCGGCTGACCCCGGCCTTCGCGGCGGCGACCGCCGCGCCGCTCGCCCTGGCGATCATGGTGCGGCCGATCTCGGCGGTCGTCGTGCCCGCCCTCGTCCTGTGCTGGTGGCTGGGGGCCCGCGACCTCCGGGTCGTCCTGCGGGCGGCCGGCGCGCTGGCGTTCGTGCTGGCCGCGGTGATGGTCCCGTGGGCGGTGCGGAACCAGATCGTGATGGGCGCGTTCGTTCCGATGTCGACCAACACCGGCGACAACCTGTGCATCGGCCACCACGACGGGGCGACCGGTGGCTTCGCCCCCTGCCTCGGCGAGGAGGGGGCCGAGCCGGGCCCCGAGACCGAGGTCCGCAACGACGACGACAAGACCGCCGAGGCGCTGCGCTGGATGCGGGGCCACTGGCGTGAGGAGCCCCGGCTGACCTGGCGGCGGTTCCGCGTGATGTTCCTCGACGACGGTGACCACGACGCCATCGAGGCGATCCAGTCGTACCCGAACCCCCTGCTCGGCACCGAGCGGTGGATGGCGCCGGCGACCGAGCGGCGCCTGGTCGGGGCGGCCGATGCGTCCTACCTCGTGGTGGGCGTGATCGGAATGGTGGGGCTCGTACTCCTGATCCGTCGGCGCGAGCCGTTCGGCGTGCTCGTCGTCCTCAGCGCCCTCGGCACCGCGGCGGTGCCGCTCGCGTTCTTCGGCGACTCGCGATTCAAGGTGCCGGTCGTGCCGCTGCTCGTCATCGCGGGAGCGGTCGCCATCGGAGTGGCGGTCGAGGCGATCGGGCGCAGCCGCGTCCGCGTGGCCGGATCGGAGACGGGCCCGGCAGACTGATCGGCATGTCGCCCGCCGCCGAGGAGCCCGATCCGAACCCGGACCCGGTCTCCTCCGCCGCGGCTGCGGCCCGGGCGGTCTGGCGGCGGCTGGAGGTCGTCCACGCGGTCACCTACTTCGCCCCCTCGGCTGCGGCGGCGTTCGCGGACGCGGGCTACCGGGGCTTCTGGATGGGCTACTTCGCCGCCCGGGCGGCGCCGCTCGGGCCGGTCGGCCCGCAGGTGGTGGGCGCGCTCTTCTACAACTTCGCCCCCGAGCGGGTGGCGCGCGCGCTGCCCGACGCCTGGGGGTTCGCCGGTCCCGACGCCGCCCTCGCCGCCCGTCGGGACGGCGCGGTCGCGGCCCTCCGAGGGGCGTGGGACTCGGTCGGCAGCGAGGCCGACACCGTGGCCGAGGCGGCGGATCTGGCCCGCCGGGCCGCCGAGGCCGCCCCGGTCGACGGACGTGCCCTCTTCGCCGCCAACTCGGCGCTGCCCTGGCCCGCGGACCCGGTCGCCCGGCTGTGGCACGCCGCCACGCTGCTCCGCGAGCACCGCGGCGACGGCCACGTCGCGCTCCTGGTGGCGCTCGGGCTCTCGGGACGCGAGAGCAACGTGTTCCAGGTGGCGGCGGGCAACGTCGACCGCCGGATGATCGAGCGGGCGCGCGACTACTCCGAGGCCGAGTGGACCGCGGTCACCGACGCCCTGGTCGGACGGGGCCTGCTGACCTCGGACGGTGGGCTCACCGACCGCGGTGCCGCCCTACGGGCCGACCTCGAACGGCGCACCGACGAGTTGGCGGCGTCGGCCTACGCGGCGCTGAGCGCGGAGGAGCTGTCCCGTCTGATCGACCTCCTGGGCCCCCTGGCGCGCGCCGTCGTCGCCGCCGGCGACCTGCCGGCGCGCACGCCGATGGGCCCGACGCTCGGTGAGTGATCCGCCGTGCCGATCCACCTCACCGCCGACGACGCGCGCGAACCGCCGCCCGACTGGAAGCGCATGCTGTGGCGCGGCTTCACCCGCCGCTGTCCCCGCTGCGGTGAGCGTCGCGTGTTCCGCACGTGGTGGTCGATCAAGGAACGCTGCCCCCGGTGCGGCATGGCCTTCATCCGCGAGGAGGGCTACTTCACCGGGGTCTACCTGCTGAACCTCGCGCTGGTGCTCGCCGTGCTGTTCGTGATGGCGATCGCCTTCGCGATCTGGCTCAGCGAGAACCCGGGGGCGTCGCTGGTTCCGGCGCTGCTGGTCGGCGCGCTGGTGGCGGTGGTGCTCCCGGTCGTCGGCTACCCGTTCGCCCGCACGACGTGGGCGGCGCTCGACCTGCTGATGACCCCGATGGAGCTCGACGAGATCGCCGAGGCCGCGGCGATAGAGGTCGACGGCTTCCCCGCGGACGACGGTCCGCCCGCTGACGACGGTGGTCTCGCCGGCGACGACGACGTGGAGCCTGACGCCGACGACTGACCGCGGACGACGGTGGTCTCGCCGGCGGCGGTCGGCCCGGTGACGACGGTCGTCCCGCCGGGACCGCGACGTGGAGCCTGACGCCGACGGCTTACCGCTCCGATCCGGGTCAGGCGCGCCCGCGGGTGTGCCCTGTGGTGTCGCGGTGTTAGGCATCGGGCGCGCCTGCGGGCGCGGGCCCGTGGTCTCGCGGCCTCGGGGCTCCGGGCTCGGTAGTCGGGCTCACCGGTGCCGGTTGTCCGCACGCGGGGTCGCGGCGGCGGTGGGGTCTACCCGCCCCGGCCGCGGCCGGCCCGGCCCGACCGGGTCGTAGCCTCGACCGGGTGCCGCCGGTCGCCACCTCCGATCCGGCCGATGCGGTCGCCCCCGTCGAGCTGGACGCGACGCTCCGGGGCGCGCCGCTGCCCCCCGGGACGACGCTCGGCGGGCGGTACCGGCTCGGCGCCCCTCTGGGTCGGGGCGGCTTCGGCATCACCTACGCCGCGCACGACGCCCGCCTCGACCGCCCGGTGGCGGTCAAGGAGCTCTTCCCGGAGGGCGCGGGCCGCCGTGGGCTCGACGTCGTCGTGGGCCCCGATGCGTCGGCCGCGCTCGCCGACGCGCGGGCCCGCTTCCGCCGGGAGGCGACCACCCTCGCGCGGTTCGCCCACCCGAACATCGTGCGGGTGTTCGCCGTGCTCGAGGCCCACGACACGCTGTACATCGTCCTCGAGCGCATCGACGGCCGGACCCTCGCCGACGAGCTACGACGGCGAGGGGGCCCGCTCACCGAGCCCGAGGCGCTGGAGGTCGCCGGGCAGGTCGGCGCCGCCCTGACCGCGATCCACGCCGCCGGGGTGCTCCACCGGGACGTGAGCCCCGCCAACCTGGTGCGCACCGCCGAGGGACGGGTCGTGCTGATCGACTTCGGCCTCGCCCGGCCGTTCGCGCCGGACCGGACGACCGCGATGACCCGCGTCGTCACGCCCGGCTACGCCCCGCCCGAGCAGCACCGCGGCGAGGCCCGCTTCTCGGCCCGCTCCGACGTGTACGCGCTCGGCGCGTCGCTGCACCGCCTCCTCACCGGACGGGTGCCCCCGACGCCGGGACAGCGGGCCGCGGGAATCGAGCCCCCTGTGGTGTGGCGGTCCAACCCGACGGTCTCACGGGCGACGAGCGACGCCATCTCCTCCGCCCTGGCGCTCGACCCCGCCGACCGACCGGCCGACGTGCCCGCTCTGCTCCGGCGCCTCGGCCTGACGGTCGACGAGGTCGCCGGCGCGTCGGCCCTCTCGGGCCCGGACGCTTCCTCCGATCCCGCAGATCAGCGGCTCGATCTCGCACATCACCGGCTGGGTCCCGCTGACCGGGCGACTGTTCCGGCGGGCCCGGCGACCGATGCGGCGGGCCTCGGCATCGACGCGCTCGGGGCGCTCGACCGGGCGCCCGATGCGGACCCGGGGCCGCATCGGCGGTCGTGGATGGTGCCGGCGCCGGTGGCTCCGATCGCGCCGGTGGCTCCGATTCCGGTGGCTCGGCCGATTCCCGCCGCCGCGTCGTGGCCGGCCGGCCCGGTCGTCGGATGGGGTGACCCGGCGGTGGGATGGGGGCCGCCGGGTGTAGCCGCCCACCCGCCCTGGCCGTCCCGTCCGGCCCGGCGGGGACTCGTCTCCCTGCCGCTGGGCGCGCTGGCGGTCGCCCTGGCGGTCGCCCAGCCGGTGACGATGACGTTCTTCCTGGGCCTGGTGGTCGCGCCGGTGCTCGCCACGGTGGGCGACCGGATGGTGCAGCCGAACCGCCACCTCGCCCTCGTGCCGACCTGGTGGGGCCGCAACCTGGTCGTGGCGCTGGCCCGCACGATCGGGCCGGCCCTCGTCCTGGCCGTCGGCGTCGGGGCCTGGGCCGTGACCGACGCGATCGACCTGCTCGCCCCCGGGGCGCCGTGGGTCCTGCGCGCCACCGGCGTCGCCGTCGGCTGGATGCTGGC
>Ga0123332_1004270_pt1 | contig 12644 bp, 10 predicted proteins | sample BioC12SIPDNA_4_FD_89958 | JGI IMG/M metagenome (GOLD analysis project Ga0123332, IMG submission 89958) | Anaerobic biogas reactor microbial communites from Washington, USA - Biogas_R2_A C12 SIP DNA | ecosystem: Engineered > Bioreactor > Anaerobic > Unclassified | place: Washington, USA...
AGAAAAGGTGAGAGGGGCGAGGGGAGAGGGGAGAGGGAAGCGAGGAAACCGAGGCATGTCTGCTGTTCTCTGCCGTCTGGTCTCTATCATCTTTCCCCGCGCTTCGTTTCCCGTCCCCCGTCCCCCGCTCCCCGTCACCCGTCACCTCTTCCGCGGCCACGACGGCGGCAGCGTCGGCCCGGGGTATGCCGGCCAGCAACATGCTCACCAGCCGGACGAACAGTTCCTGGTCGCCGGCGGCGCCGGAGATAACGTCGGGCAGGCGGGTGAGCACCTCGATGCGATGGTCGGGGTTGCGGAACTGCACGCCCTTCAGGTACTGGGCGCTGAAGGATTGCTGTTGGACGGGGGCGGGCTGATCGACCGACACGTCCACCCGCTGATCGGCCAGCGTGAAGACGGTTTGTCCGACAACGAAGTGTTCGCCCGGCGCAATCTCGAAGCGGTCTTTCTCGCGGCCGCCGAGAAAGAGGGGATTTTTCGCGTCGGGCAGGCGGCGGACCTTCAGCCGCCGGCCGTCCCAGACGAGGGCCACGTGCCGCCGTGAGACCTGGTGGTCCCAGGGGACGGCCCAAACGCCGCCCAGCCGACCAAGGACGATTTCCTGTCCTTCGGGCAGAGGACGCCGCCAACGATGTTGAGCTTCGGTTCCTTGTGCGATCAGGTCGGGCATTCAGCAGTTCCAATGTGGTGAAATCCAGGATATAATAGTATGATCGTCATGAAGCTATTATTCAAGATCGGAGGTTCCTGTGTCCCAAGCCGTGGCTTTTCAATTAGAAGTGCCCGATGATCTGGCAAGGTTCCATTTGCCTGAGGGTGTTCAACGCCGGCTGGATTCGCTGCTGGATCAGCAGGACCGGGGCGAGCCGCTTTCGGCCGACGAGCGGCGTGAAGCGGAAGGGCTTGTCAACATGGCCGACTTGCTCTCGGTGTTGCGTCTGCGGGCCGAGCGGTTGACAAAGTAGCGGGAACGGCGAGCGAACATGAGCGACATTCCCGCACATTTATGGCGATTAGTCTTCCGACGCGCTGGCGGCCGTTGCGAGGATTGCGGGCTGTCGCAAGAAGGCCAAGAAGCCCGGTTTCACGTCGATCACGTTGCACCTGTGTCGCGAGGGGGAGCGACCATCGAAGAAAACCTCGCTTTGGCTTGCGTTTCCTGTTCGCTCCGCAAGGCAGCGAGGCAACACGCCTTAGACCCGCAGTCCGGCGTGAAGGCTGCGTTGTTCAACCCGCGACGCGATTCGTGGAAAGAACATTTTTGTTGGGATGGCGTGCAGATTCAGGGTCTCTCGCCCACCGGCCGCGCTACCGTGGAGGCCCTGAAAATGAATCGGGTATTGATTCTGGCGATCCGCGGAGAAGAAATGCTGCGCGGGCGACATCCACCGCCACTTATCGGTTGAGACAGGTCGGCAGTTCGTCAATGACCTACCGGTTTACGCTCAGCCGTTTCGCCATTCCCCACAGACCGGCCATAACCAGGGCGACGAGGCCCAGGGCGATCACGCCGGAGCGGAGCAGGCCGCGTTTCAGCTTGACGAGCGTCGAGTTGATGGCCGCGTCGTAGTCTTCCTGTACGATGACGATCCAGCCGGTGTCTTTGCCGCGGACGCGGACGGGGGCCATTCGGGCAAGCCAGCGGCGGTTAAACTCGCCGCCCTCCGAATCGAGCGCCAGCGGATCTCTATAATGTTTTTGACGCGCGGCCGTGTCGGGCAGATCGCCGGGCGAAACGCGATGATGCTGAAACCCGTCGGGCAGCTTGGCGTCCTTGGCCAGCAGCTTGTCGAACAGCGGATGCTGCAACACCACGCCCTTGTGCTTGCCCGGCCGATTGTCGACCATCACGGCGAACTGGTTTTCCACGTTGGGAAAGTCGATGAACCGGCCGACCTCGGCGGTCATGGCCACCACGCCGATGAACTTTCGCTCCGGCGAGAGGTCGTAAACCGGCGCGCTGACGGCCACGATCCAGCACAACGTCGCCCGCGAGCGGAACACGTCGGAGAGCGTGGTTTGCTTGATGTATCCGTCGGGCGCGGGCCGCCAGGCGTCGGGCAAATCGCTGGGACCGCCGTGGAAAAAACTGCGCCAGGCGAAGTTCCCGCCGAGCGTGCGTCCCTCGGGCACGCGAACCGTCGAGATGCCGCCGGCGTCGCAGAAGAACCAACTGGCGACTTCCTCCTCGTCGCCGGGGCGAGTCGCGGAAGGAAGCAGCGTCCGGAATTCGCCCTGCAATTTTTCCCGCGCGGGGTGCGCTAAAAACTGCTTCCGCAGCGTGGTTTCCTCCGCCGGTTCGATGTTCGGGTCGGCCAAGCGCGCAAGAAGATCGCTCAATTCGGGATTGGCCAACGACTCGGCCGCCAGACGGCGGAACTCTTTCGACTCGGCCATCCGCTCGACCTGCCGGAAGCGGCTTTCCAGTTCGTTCGAGGCGGTGCGGGCGGCAAATTGGACGGCGAAGCGATTGCTCTCCAACGCCTGCTGCGTCAGGGCTTCGTCCGATTCGCCCAAGGCCGAGCTGAAACCCTGGTGGGCGAACCAGGTCACCACGGCCAGCAGCAGCGCCGGACCGACCGCGCCGAGGATCATCATCGGCCGGCGAGCCAGCCGTCCCGCCCGCTCGTCCAAAGCGTCGATGACCGCCTGCACGTTGGGGTAACGCTGTTCCGGGTCGGCCGCCAGGCAGCGATCGACGATGGCCGCCAGCATTTTATCGACGCCCCGGCGGCGGCGATGCTCGGCGAGCGGGGGCGACTGCTCGATGGTCATGCGATAGTGCGCCAGCCGTTCGGCCAGCCCGGGCGTACGCTCGAAGACATCGGCCGTCTTGTCCGACCGATGCGGGGGCCCGCCGGTCAACATGCAATACAACAGCGCGCCGAGGGCGTAGACGTCCCAACGTGCGTCGGGCACGGCCTCCAGGTCGGCCTGTTCCGGGGCCATGTAGAACATCGTGCCCAAGGCCGGCGCCTGCTCGGTCGAAAGGCGCGACTGGCCGAAATCGGCCAACCGCGGCTTGCCGTCCTGGTCGAGCAGCACGTTGGCCGGCTTCAGGTCGCAGTGTAATACGCCTTTGCCGTGGGCGTGGACCAGGCCGGTCGCCACGTCGCGGAACAGCGACACCGCCTCGTCGACCGGCAGCGGCCCCCGCGCGATCCGATCGGCCAGCGAGCCGTTTTCCAGATACTCCATGATGTAGTAGGGCGGGTCGGAGTCCCAGCCGACGCCCAACAGTTGCACCACGTAGCGGTCGGCGAAGAGGAAGGCGAGTTTTTCGACCTCCCGGCTCAAGAGCGACCAGTCCAGCCCGCCGCGATGGGCGTAAAACTTCACGGCCACGCGCCGGCCGGTGTTTTTTTCGCGGGCGACCCACACCTCGCCGTAAGCGCCGACGCCGAGAAACCGCTCCGGCTCGTAGCCGGGTACTTCGGCAGGCAAACGGCCGCGCTGCATACTCATCTCCGCCGCCCTGCGCCGCTCGACGCCGCCCTGGATTTCCGTGGGTTCGGTGCTCATGACCGTAGTATATCGCGCCCCGCGGCCTGGAGCGAGTAGCCGGATAAATATAGGTAGCGACACAGCGCTCAGGATTGTGAGTTTGAGACGGCTGGCGCGAAGCTATTTCAGCAGCTTCCGTTTGATGGCGGCCAAGGTTCGCAGGGCGGGTTTTGCCTGACGGCGGTCGTCGAAGAGTCCGCCGTGAGGGAAATCGTGGGGGCGGGCGTCGAGCAATTGGTTCCACAGCACGCCCCGAACCATCGGCCGCGCCAGTGCGAAGGGGATCAATCGCGCGGCAAAGACTTGTTGTGCGGCGGGCGTCCAATTGCCCGGCGGAAGCGTTATCTTACGCACGGCCAGCGGATCGTCGTGATGCCCGCTCGGCGCGCAGAGCGAAAGCCACAGCGGCACGCCCAGCACCGAACACGAGTCGAGTTGCCGGCCGTATTCGAGTATGTGCCGGGCCATCGTTCCGCCCGGCGTGAAGCCGACGTTCATTTCCAGCATCAAACCGGTCAGTCCGATGTCCGCGCGGAGGAGGGCGTCGGCGAAATAAAAGGGAGGAAAGTCGTCGTGCCGCTCGCGCATGTATTCGGCCCACGGCTGGTCGAACGACACCAACGCCGGGGTGTCGGGGTCCAAATCGCGGACCAGTTCGACGGTGCGTGCCGCCAGCCGCAATCGCTCCTGCTCGGACAGCGAGAGCACGTCCGAATTGACTCTTCCGGCGCAAATCCAATAGTCTACCCGGCCGCGATACCGCTCGACGGCCGCGCGGACAAACGTAGAGACGAACTCGACGATGTTCTCGAAATCTTCCTCGAACAGATAGAGCCAATCGGGCAGGTCGCGGTGGTCGAGCAACAGCAGCGGCCCGGCCGCCACTTTCAAGCCGTGTTTGCGGCACCAATCGATCTGCCGGTCGTTGATTTTCCAGGAGAAATGCCCTTCGGTCGATTCGGTTTCTCGCCATCCGATGGGCACCTGCGCGGCGTTGAACGACATGATGAACTGCCGCGCGGTGTAATCGTCCAACAGGTCGTTGCCAATCTCGGCGCCGAGCAATCCGAGCGGCCTGGCGGCGTCGCGCCGCCGCGCGGCGATCGACTGTTCGGTGTATGCGGTTGCCAGCAGGTTGCCCGCGTCGAGGGCGCAGCGAATCGCTTCCTCGGCTTTCCTGGCCGATTCAGCCGGATTGTCGCCCTCGACCGCCGCATGCGAAAACAGCTCGACGGCCGCCGCCAACTTTTCTCCAATCGCCGGGGGTGGGATCAACCCGATCAATTCCCATTCGAAAAGCTGATTGCGAACGTGAATGATCGTGCCCCGGGCAAACTCGAGCGGCAACGGATATGGCTCCGCCCGTTCGAGCAGGCTGCCGGTCGAAAGGCTCACTTCGCCGTGTCCCTCGATCGTCCAGGGGGCATGAAGCCGGGCGGATTCTGATACCGCGCGCCCGAGTGCCAACACATCCCCCTCGATAGACACTTGCACCGGCCAACTGGTGTGGTCGATGCCCGTTAAATACGCTCGATTGGCCAATTGTTCCGTGTTGCGCTCGGCCGGAATAACACGGAATCGCATTTTGCCCATCTGATCGGCATCCTAGATAAGAATCCAGAAATATCTATCGTGATAATTTACACAAGTTTATCCATTTCTACAAGTTCGGCGTTGCTACTGGTCGTTCGTTCGAGATTTGCATATATTGGCTGTGATAAATATGGCGATGATTGCGAAGCCGCAAGCGGATGGGGCGATCTTTCCGCTACCATTACCCACTAGCCACTAACCACCGCACCACTAACCACCGCACCACTAGCCACTGGCCACTAACCACTGGCCACTAACCACTAGCCACTGCACCCACATGTCCACAATCGTTCGAGAGACGGCGCTGTCCGGTTTGCCGGTGAAGAAGGGAAAAGTTCGCGATATCTACGACTTGGGCGATCGGTTATTGCTGGTCAGCACCGATCGGATAAGCGCGTTCGATTATGTGTTGCCGACGGGCATACCCGACAAGGGGCGCTTGCTTACGCAAATCGCCGCTTTCTGGTTCGAGTTGCTCGACGAGCCGCATCATTTGATTTCGACCGACGTCGAACGGATGGGCCTGCCCGAGGGAACGGACCTCGACATGTTTGCCGGTCGTTCGACGCTTTGTCGCAAGACCGAAGTCGTGCCGGTCGAGTGCGTGGTGCGCGGATACTTGGCCGGGTCGGGCTGGAAGGAATATCAGTGCGGCGGCACGGTCTGCGGCATCAAACTTCCATCCGGCTTGCGGGAATGTTCGGAACTGCCCGAGCCGATTTTCACTCCGGCGACGAAGGCCGCCGAAGGTCACGACGAAAACATCTCGTTCGAGCGGATGGTGGAGATCGTCGGCCGCGATTTGTCCGAAGAGCTTCGCCGCCGCAGTTTGCGGATTTACCAGCGCGGCCTGGAACACGCCCGGCGGCGGGGAATTATCGTGGCCGATACGAAGTTCGAGTTCGGTCGGGTCGGCGACGAGTTGCTGCTGATCGACGAGGTGCTGACGCCCGACAGCTCGCGCTTCTGGCCGGCGGACGAATATGCCCCGGGCCGAGGTCAGCCGTCGTTCGACAAGCAATTCGTGCGCGACTGGCTATCGACGACCGACTGGGACAAGAACAGCCCTCCGCCTCCTTTGCCCGCAGAAGTGGTGACAAAAACGCGGGAAAAGTACGTCGAGGCATTCGAACGCTTGACCGGCAGGAAATTTTGAAGCAATCGCGTTTCGGGGGTGTTTATGTCGTTGAACTTATTCGGTTAGGTCGTCATGGGTCTGCTTCTACCATTCGAGCCGGCCGAGGCCGATTATCCCAATCATCTGGCTCTGCCCGAGCCGGAACGTTTACGGCTGCCGCCGGCCGCATGGCTGATGACGGCGATGGTGGTGCTGTGTCTGGTTCCGCGGGCGATGATGGCCCATCGCCTTCCGGGCATCTGCCCCGACGGCGTGCTATACATCCACGCCGCCAAGGCCGTCGAAGCGGGCAACGCGCGGCTGGCGTTCAACGACCTCGATTTCAACATTTATCCGATCGTTATTGCCGGAATGCATCGGCTTGGATTCGATTGGGAGCTTGGCGCCATGGTCTGGGGCGTGGCGATTTCGAGCCTCGTCGTGCTGCCGCTCTGGGGATGGCTGCGGCGGCAATTCGACGACCGCGTCGCACTGATGGCCTGCATGCTCTACGCCGTCCACCCGAAATTCATCGAGTGGAGTCCCGAGATCATGCGCGATCCGACGTTCTGGATGCTCTTCATGCTGTCGATCTACTGGCTGTGGCGGGGCGCGACCGAAGTCCGCCTCCGCTATTATCTTGCCGCCCTCGCGGCGATCATCCTGGCCACCCTAACGCGCATCGAGGGCGTATTTCTGCTCATCCCCCTGGTATTGTGGACTTTTTGGCGATGGCGGGCGCTCGAACCGAACACGGCTGGTTCTCTCTCCCGGCTTTCGCCGCGTCGGAAGTTGCTCTTCGGCCTGGCATTGTGCGCGATCGTCCCGCCGGGCTTGGCGGCTATCGTGCATTTCGGTTGGCTGCAAGAAAACGCGGGCTGGAGCCTGTTCCGGCTCGATCCGCTCGAACGAGTGCAAAGCTGGCTCGCGCATCTGTATTCCGGCTCGCCCGGCAATGACCCGGCCGCTTCAACGATGACCGTGTTTGATATGGCGTGGATATATTTTCCCACGCTAACCCGGGGGCTGTCGCCGATCTACGCCCTGGCGATGCTCGGCGGCCTTTGGGGATGGCGCCGCCTCTGGGCGCGGCGCGACAACCAACCGCTGTTCTACGTCGCCGCGTCAATTCTGTGCGCGATCTGGATTCACCTTTGGTACGGACGGAACATCTGCCCCCGCTATGTGCTGCCGATCGTGCTGATGGCCTCGCCGTTCGCCGCGCTGGGATTGTTGGGATTCGTCGAGCGGCTTGCCCGCCTCGCCGGCAGGTTCCGTCTCTCGGTCGGTTCGACGACCATCGCCACGATCGTTTTCGGCGCCGTATTCGCCGCCGGCCTGACCGACGCGATGACCTGTAATCGTTCTTATTTTGCCGGCCGACGGACGGATCGCGACGTTGGACAATGGGTTTTGCACGAGTTTCCGGCGCCTACCGTGCTTGTCGGGCCATTCGGCTTGGTTCAGATCGCCTCGTACTATGCGGCCGATTCGGCATATCAAGCGTTTCTTTGCGATGCTTCCAACGAATACATACTTGATTTGATCGAGAGCAGCCGGGCCGACGCGGTTCTGCTGCGACCCGCGAAAGAATTGACGCCGGAACGATGCGCGGAACTGGTCGAACTCTTGCGTGAGAAGGGCTACGCGCCCGTCCGGCCAGACGCCATGCCGACCGACGAACCGGGTTATATTATTCTCGTCCGAGCCGATAGAAAAGACCTCGTTCATGTCCGATAAACTCACCGTCCTAATTCCCTGCCGCAACGAATCGCACAATATCCGCCAGTGCGTCGAATCGGTCCGTCAAGTGGCCGACGAGATTCTCGTGGCCGATTCGCTCTCTACCGACGACACGACGGACCTCGTTCGCGGCCTGGGCGGTTGCCGGCTGATCGAGCGGGAGTTTGTCGATCATGCCGATTTCAAGAATTGGGCCATCCCGCAGGCGTCGCATCCCTGGATACTTCAAATCGACGCCGACGAACGGCTCACCGGCCGCCTGGCCGCCGAAATCCGCGAGGTGCTCGACCGCGGCGACCCCGAGCGCGACGGATACGCCGTGCGCTTCGACAACTATTTTCTCGGCCGTCGGATACGCCATTGCGGCTGGAACCGCTCGACGGTAATCCGTCTGTTTCGCCGAGAGGCAGGCCGCTATGGCCCCTCGCGGGTACACGAGCGGTTGGAGATCGATCCGAGCCGGGTGGGAAATCTCGCCGGGCGCATCGAACACCACACCTGCCGCTCGCTAGACCAATGGACCGAAAAACAAAACCGCTATACGACTTTTTGGGCCGAAGACCGCCATGCCGTCGGCCGCCGCGCCGGTTTGGCCGGGATTTTATTTCGGCCTCCCTTGCGGTTCCTGCAACTCTATCTCTTTCGCGGAGGTTTCCTCGACGGCACGGCCGGCTTGATTGTCTGCCTTAGCAGCATGTATTATACCTTTCTCAAATACGCTAAACTCTGGCAATTGAGCCGCGAATCGAACGTAAATCCCCGGACGAATGGGCAACATCGCCACCAATAGCCGGAGGCTAACAGCCTCCGGTGGGAAAACTCGTTGTTTTGACCACATTCCGGAGGCTGTTAGCCTCCGGCTATCGAGACAATTGTTGAATTCAACGTCATTCAGTCTCTAAATTCAGCTTTTCCGCCCATGCCTGCACCTGATTTAACCGTTGCGATGGTCTCGACTCAGCGCTGCTGGCACGGGGGCGAGGAGCAAGAGCGGCTGTTGGCCGAGGGGCTTCGCCGCCGCGGCTGCCGCTGCGTCGTTCTCGCTCGGCGCGGCGGCATGTTCGCCGAGCGAATGCTGGCCGAGGGCTTCGAAGTCGAGACTTTTTCCGGAAGCGGGCGCGGCCCCGCGGCGATGTGGCGCACTCGAAGGCTGCTGCGGCAAATCCGTCCCGACGTGCTGCATTTCAACGACTCGCACGCCATCGACGGGGCGGGCATGGCCGCGCTGGGATTGCGGATACCCGTTCGCGCGGCCGCGCGGCGGGTCGATTTCGCCATCCGTTCCTCGCGACGTTACCGCTGGTTCTGCAACTGCGTGATCTGCGTCTCAAAGGCTGTTGCCGACGTGTGTCGAGAGGGCGGAATACCCGACCGGATGTTGCGCGTCGTCCACGACGGCGTCGATCCTGCCCGCGTCCGATCCGGCGATCGGAAGCGCGGCCGCCGGGCGCTGCAATTGAGCGACGACCGCACGCTGCTGCTGACCGTGGCCACGCTGACCGACCACAAAGGGCACCGCTTTTTGCTGGACGCAATGCCCGAGGTCTTGCAAAAAAAACAAAACGTCCTGCTGGCCCTGGCCGGCGACGGCGAATTGCTCGATTCGCTCCGGCAACATGCCGAGCGGCTGGGCATCGCCTCGCAAGTCCGGTTTCTCGGTTTCCGCAATGACGTATACGACCTGATCAACGCCGCCGACTTGTTCGTCCTGCCTTCGCACAAGGAAGGATTGTGTTCGACGTTGATCGACGTGATGCTTGCCGGCCGTCCGATCGTCGCCACCGCGGCCGGCGGCATCCCCGATTTGCTCGGCCGCGGAACAGGTTGCCATGCTGGCGCATTTTCCGGTCCCGTTGTGGAAACCGATGATCGGCGGCCTTCGCCCACCGCTTCTACTTCAGAAGCTGATCCGAGCGATGAGCCGGTCGCCTGGCTCGTACCGCCGCGCGATCCGCCGGCGCTGGCCCGCACGATAATCGGCGCGCTCGATTCGCCCGAGCAATCGGCGATCCTTCGGCGCCGCGCGCTGGAGCGTGCCGAGCAACGCTTCACCGCCGACTGCATGGTGGACGCGACGCTGGCGGTCTTCCGGAAATATCTCGGATAATGTCCCACCAGTCGGACGCACGGGATGCGTGCTTCAACGTGCGAAGCCGCAAACGGTCGTTGCGGTAGTCATCGAGCGTCCAGCAGTCGGCATACGGCGTCGAAGACCGTATCGACGCTCAGATCGCGCATGCAGCGATGATGTCCCAGCGGACATACTCGTTTATGGCAGCCGATGCAATCCAGATCGAGCACGAGGTTTGCCGCGCGTTGGGCGGGGTTCTCGCTCCAGACGGGCAACATCGGCCCGAACATGGTGACGACCGGCAGGCCGAGCGCGGCGGCGACGTGCCGCGGTCCGCTGTCGGTCGATGCCATCACCCGGCAACGGCGGATGCAAGCCTTGGCCGTGCCGAGGTCCATGGGCTGGTCGGCCATCGAAACCACGTGCGGAGGCTTGGAAGAGGCGCCGGTCTGCTTCTGCGGGGATGGTGCGTCTGGTGGTTGATTGACTGTCCTGTGGTTAATGTCGGTAAAAACGCCCGCCGGCTGCGACCGGCGGGGTGGAAAACGCCGCAATTCCCCCTCGAGCGCAGTTGCGGGGCGTTTCGATTCATCGACGTTTTCAAGCTGACTCACAATCCCAAAGATGGGGCTGCCCCCTTTTCTGCTCCCAGCAGTTATGCTCTCTGCCTGGCGGACGATCTCGCGGGCGATTTCCCGCTCCTTCGGTCCGCAGCAGACAAGCACGTCGTAGTGCAGTTCATCGATGATTCGTCGGGCGAGCTGGGCGAAATATTCGACCGGCCAGAGTTTGGCTCCGCCGTATGCCCCGCTCGAGTTCAGTGCGGCGATCGGGCGTTGGCCCAGCCCCAGCCGCTGGAACACGCCGTCGGCCGAACGTTCGTCTGCCTCGGTGGCGGTCAGTTCCAGCCGGGGCGATTCCGCCTCGCAACCGACCGCATAAGCCAGCCGGAGATAGGAATCGACCATCGGCTCGGGGGCGATTTTCCGCCCTTGGCGTTTTGGCGAGAGCTTATCGGTCAACAGCGGTCCGCGTCCGTAGCGGACGTATCCGACGCGGCGTTTTGCCCCGCCCCGCCAGGCCACCCAGGCCGTGCGAAGCGAGTTGGTCGTCAGCACGGCGAGATCGAACCGTTCGCCGCGCATCCGCCGCGCGACGGCCCGGCACCGCAATTGCCGATCTTCCGCCCGGGGATTGAAAAACCACTGCTCGTCGAGCCAGTCGGTTCCGGCCAACACGTCGGCGAGATAGGGTCGCATAATGCCGACGATTTTCGCATCGGGGCCGAATCGCTTCCGCAACGCCCGCAACGCCGGCGTGGCCATTGCCACGTCGCCCAGCCAGTTCGGCAAAAAAACGGCAATCTTCATAATATTTTTTTCAGACGCGATTCCAACGCCTCGCGGCCGGCGAGAAACTCCACGTCGATCCGCACGGCCGAAAGCGGTTTTCTGCCCAGCCGGTCTCGGTTGATTTTGACCAAATCCTTGCAGGTGCACAAGACGGCCGAAACGTCCAGCCCGCCGGCCCAATGGTCGAGCGAAGCGAGGTCGTCGCCGTTATAACGATGGTGGTCGGGAAACTCGCGAAAGGCGGCGATTCTATAGCCGCATTGCTCGATTGTATGTCGAAAGCCCGCCGGATTGCCAATCCCGCAAAACGCCGCCACCATAGGGAAACTACCGGTGCTTTTGTCGCGGGGGGCGTGGATCGCCTCGGCGCGAATCGCCCGAGGGGCATGGCGGCGGACGGCTTGCCATATCGACTTGCGGTCGGCCGGCTCGATCAGATCGGCGCGTGTAAGCACGACCGCATCCGCCCGGCGAAGCCCCGAAGCCGGCTCTCGCAACAGCCCCCGCGGAAAGACGTGACCGAAACCGAACGGTGCCGAGGCGTCGATCAGCACGATGTCGAAATCCCTGGCGATTCGCCGATGCTGAAAGCCGTCGTCCAGCAAAATAAGATTGCAGTCGAGTTTTTCGACGGCCTCGCGGGCGGAGGCCACTCGGTCGGGGTTTTGCAGATGGGGCACGCCCGGCAACAGCAGCCGCAGCTCCAACGCCTCGTCGTTCGCCTCGCCCGGGGTCGACCCATAACCGCGGCTGACCACGGCCGGGCGGATGCCTTGATCCCGGAACCATTCGGCCAGCCAACGGACCATCGGCGTCTTGCCGGTGCCGCCGAGCGTGAGATTGCCGACGCTTACGACCGGCGCGCCGGCTCGATGCGCCTTTTTCACGCCGAGGTCGTACAATGCGTTGCGGAGCCGGACGGCGGCGGCGTAGCCCGACTCGCCGATTCGCAGCGTCCCGCGCAGCAGACTCGGCCCGGCCCCGCGCCGCCGTCCGCCGACGATCTCCTTGAATGTGGACGCATTGAGCAAATCCGTAATCCTCGCCAACAGGGCGCCAACAAGATCAGTGGAGCGGCGGGGCCGTCGTCAACCGGTCGATTCCGCCGCCGGCCGAACGACGGAGAGGAAATAGTCTATCTCGGCCGTCTTCTCGAAACCGACGATCATCGCATCGACGCAATCCAGGCCGGAGACGAATCGCATGGCGGCCTCCCGCTGTCGCTCGTCGAGCGTTCCCTCGCCGTTGAGTTTCATGGCGA
>Ga0123332_1004271_pt1 | contig 12641 bp, 10 predicted proteins | sample BioC12SIPDNA_4_FD_89958 | JGI IMG/M metagenome (GOLD analysis project Ga0123332, IMG submission 89958) | Anaerobic biogas reactor microbial communites from Washington, USA - Biogas_R2_A C12 SIP DNA | ecosystem: Engineered > Bioreactor > Anaerobic > Unclassified | place: Washington, USA...
CAGCCTGCTCTACGGGATGGACCGGTGCGCCGCCACCGTCGGCCACTACGACGCCTTCCGCATCGGCGCGGCCGCCGACCAGCCGCGTATCGGTTTCGGGCTGCCCGAGCTGGAGCGTTTCGCCGTCGAGCACCGGATCACCCGGGCGGACGCGAACGAGCTCGTCCGGGAGAACCACTGGGATCTGGTGTACATCGACCCGCCGTACAACTCGCGGCAGTACGGCGACCTGTACCACGTGCTGGACAACGTGACCGACTGGCAGCAGGGTCCCGTGCAGTACAAGGCCCGGAAGATGGACCGTCGGCACCTCAAGAGCGACTACTGCACCACCCGCGCGGTGTCGGCGTTCAGCGACCTCATCGACGCCCTGGACACGTCCACGATCATCATGTCGTACAACGACACCGGTGTCCGCGGCAATGCCCGCTCGGCCGCCCGGCTCACCGACACCGACATCGTCGAGATCATGGCGCGCCGCGGCGACCTGGAGGTCGAGCTCGAGGTCGTCGCGGCGCCCCGCTTCGACCGCGCCGCTGCCGTAGCGGCCATCGACGGGCTGCTCCACGGACCGCGCCGCCCGACGGCGGTGATCGGCCTGTTCGACGAGCTGGCGCTGCTGGTCCTGGAGCGGGCGGCGCACGCCGGGCTCAGGGTCCCCCACGACCTCTCGGTGGTCGGCTTCGACAACGTGCCGGCCGCCGCCTACGCCCCGCCGGGGCTCACGACCTTCGACGCCTGCACCCGCCGCTCGGCGAAGGAGATCGGCGAGATGCTGGTCTCCCTCGTGGAGGACCGCGGAGGCGAGCCGCTGCGGCGGCTCGTCAGACCCGAGCCGGTGCTACGGGGCAGCCACGGCCCCGCCCCGCGCAGTGAACGCGCCGTGAGGAGAGGGAGGTCCAAGCCATGAAGACGACTCTCAGGTTCCTGGCAGCCATGGCGTTCGCGCTGGTGATGGCGGCGCAAGCCGTCAGCGCTCAGGTGCTGTTCTGGTCGACCCAGGCCTCGCCCATCGAGGAGACCCAGCGGATGCGCGAGCTGGTGCTCGCCGGCTTCCCCGGCGGCGTGAACTTCCAAGCCCAGGACACGGGCCCGTTCTACACGCGCCTCGAGGCCGAGCTGGCCTCCGGCCGCGGCGAGATCGGCGTGGTCGGGGCGCTGCACGGCGACCTCGCGATCTACGTCGACAGCTGGGTCGACCTCTCCGGCGTCGACCTCGGCGGCATCGCGGTGAGCGAGGCGTTCATGGAGCTCGGCCGCCTGGGCACCGACGAGCAGAAGTACCTGCCGTGGATGCAGGCGAACTACGTGATGGCGGCGAACCGCCAGGCGCTCGAGTACCTCCCGGAGGGCGCGGACCTCGACGCCCTGACCTACGAGGAGCTCGTCGCGTGGGCGGCCAACATCCACGAGGCGACCGGCGTGCCCAGGTTCGGCTTCCCCGCCGGCCCTCAGGGCCTCAGACACCGCTTCTTCCAGGGCTTCCTGCTGCCGTCGTTCACCGGCTCGACCGTCACGCGGTTCCGCTCGGCCGAGGCCGAGGCCGCCTGGGAGCTGTTCAAGGAGCTGTGGCAGCACACGAACCCGGCCTCGACGAACTACGGCTTCATGCAGGAGCCGCTGCTCACGGGCGACGTGTGGGTCGCGTTCGACCACATCGCACGGCTGGCCGACGCCTTCAACCAGCGGCCCGACGACTTCGTCGCCTTCCCCGCCCCCGCCGGCCCGGTCGGCCGCGCGTTCATGCCGGTGTTGGCCGGCGTCGCCGTCCCCGTCACGGCCCCCGACATGGAGGCGTCGCTGGCGCTGGTCGAGTACCTGATGCAGCCCGAGACGCAGGTCGCGACGCTCCTGGCCACGAACTTCTACCCCACCGTCGACGCCCCGCTGCCCGAGGACCTGCCGCCCGCGGCGCGCGCGCTCGGGCCCGCCATCAACACGATGACCTCGTCGCCGGACGCGCTGCCGGCGCTCCTGCCGGTCGGACTGGGCGAGCTCGGCGGCCAGTTCAACCAGGTCTACATCGACACCTTCGAGCGCATCGTCCTCGCCAACCAGCCGATCCGCACCGTGCTCGACGAGCAGGCCGCGGTGCTGCGCGACCTGATGGTCCAGGCGAACGCGCCCTGCTGGCTGCCGGACGAGCCATCGGTGGGCGCCTGCCCCGTCGACTGAACGCCGCGGTCCCGGTCGCCGGCGCCCGTCTCGAGGCGCCGGCGACCCGGCGGCGCCTTCGAGGAGACATCGGACCGCCAAGGAGCTGAGCCGAAGAGATGCGCGCCAAGGCACTGCCCTACCTCCTGGTACTGCCGGCGACCCTGTTCCTGCTCGTGTTCTTCGTGTACCCGGCCCTGCAGATCGGGGTGCTGGCCGTGTCGGGGCCCGAGGGGCTCACGCTGCGGCACCTCCAGACGATGGCCGGCCACTGGAAGTTCGGGCCCGCGCTGCGCTGGACGCTCCTGCTGGCGGCCGTCGTCGTGCCGGTACAGCTGGCGCTGGCGCTGGGGATGGCGTCCATCGTCGACCGGCTCAAGGCCGGCCGCGACACCGTGCTCTACGTGTTCGCGATCCCCCTCGGCCTCTCCGACCTGGCGGCCGGCATCATCTGGCTCGCGATCTTCGAGCAGTCGGGCTTCCTCAACTCGGTACTGCTCCACCTCGGCGTCATCGAGCGGCCGGTCCTGTTCCTCGGCTACCAGAACGTCTGGGTGATCTTCCTGGCCGTGGTGCTGGCCGAGGTCTGGCGCGCCACGGCGATCGTCATGGTGATCCTCGTCTCGGGCATGGGGCTCATCCCCAAGGAGTACGACGAGGCCGGCCAGGTGTTCGGGGCCAGCGCCTGGCAGCGGTTCACCCGGATCACCCTGCCCCTCCTCAGGCCCAGCCTGCAGTCGGCGCTGATCCTGCGCACGCTCAACGCGTTCGAGGTCTTCGCCGTCGTCATCGCCCTGGGCGGCACGACGCTGCCGGTGCTGATGGGCGAGACGTACCAGTGGCAGTTCATGCTGCGCGACCGCAACGTCGCGGCCGCGTACGCGCTCGTGATCCTGGGGATCTCGGTCGCCTCGACCCTCTTCTACCTGCGCGCCCTGCGCGTGCCGCGGGGAGCGACGCTGTGAGGCGCTCCGGCGCGCGACGCGCAGCGGGCGCGCGGAACGACGCCCCGCGCGCGGTCGTGGGCAGCGGACCGGCAGGTCGCTTCCTGTTCGGCGCCAGCGTGGTCCTCCTCTGCGTGTGGGTGCTGGTGCCCATCTACCTGCTGCTCGTGAACGCGCTCTCCTCCCCGCAGGAGGTGACGGGCTTCCCCAAGCGCTTCGTCCCCTCGTTCGACTTCGGCTCGATACGCTTCTTCGCCTCGTTCGCGGGCGTGGCGCAGGCACTGTGGAACTCGATCGCCGTCGCGGCGCTCACGATGGTGATGTCGCTGGGCCTCGGCGCCCCTGCCGGTTACGCGCTCTCGCGCTTCGAGTTCCCCGGCAAGGAGTGGTTCCGCATGATCGTGGTGATGACGCGGGCCTTCCCGCTGCCGCTGCTGGCGCTGCCGCTGGCTATCTTCTTCATCCGCACGGGGCTCGACGACACGGCGCTCGGGCTCGCCGTCGTCCACACCGTCCTGGCGATCCCGTTCGCCACGCTGATCACGTTCTCGCTGTTCTCCGGCGTCCCGCTCGAGCTCGAGGAGGCGGCCTGGACGCTCGGCTGCACGCGCTGGCAGGCCTTCCGCAAGGTCGTGCTGCCGCTGGTCCTGCCCGGCATCGCCGCCTCGGCGGTCTTCGCGTTCATCGTCTCGTGGAACGAGGTGTTCGCCGCGGCCGTGCTGACGGTCCAGAACCGGACCCTGCCGGCTTTCCTCGTGCAGAGCCTCAACGTCTCGCCGCTCCACCTCAAGTTCGCCGGGGGCGCGGCCCTCGTCGTCCCGGCGCTGGTCTTCATCTTCGCCGTGCGCCGGTACCTGTTCGCGATGTGGGGCATCGCGAGCCGCTAGGGAGGCCGATGGCCGAGATCGTGATCAAGGGCGTCGCGAAGAGCTTCGGCGCCTTCCAGGCCTTGCACTCGATCGACCTCGCGGTCGCCGACCGGGAGTTCATGGTGCTGCTCGGGCCGTCGGGCTGCGGCAAGACGACCCTGTTGCGCATCGTGGCCGGGCTCGAGACGCCGAGCGCCGGCGAGGTGTGGATCGGCGGGCGCCGCGTCGACAGGCTGCCGCCCCGCGAGCGCGGCATCGCCATGGTCTTCCAGAACTACGCGGTCTTCCCCCATCTCACCGTGTTCGAGAACATCGCCTTCGGGCTCCGGATGCAGAGGCTCCCGCGCGAGACGATCCGGGAGCGCGTCCGCCGCACCGCCGCGCTCATGCACATCGAGCAGCTCCTCGACCGGTACTCCGGCCAGCTCTCCGGCGGCCAGCGGCAGCGCGTCGCGGTCGCGCGGGCGCTGGCGATGGAGCCGGACGTGATCCTGATGGACGAGCCGCTCTCGAACCTCGACGCCCTCCTGCGCCTCGAGATGCGCGCCGAGCTCAAGGGCGTGCTCGAGGCCAGCGAGACCACGACGGTCTACGTCACCCACGACCAGGTCGAGGCGATGTCGCTGGCCGACCGCATCGCCGTCATGAACGAGGGCCGGATCGTGCAGGTCTCGACCCCCGTCGACATCTACCGCAACCCCGCCGCCCGGTTCGTAGGCAGCTTCATCGGCAACCCGCCGATGAACTTCATCACCGCCTCCAGGGCCGGCCCGGGCGAGTGGGACGTGGCGGGGCTGCGCCTGACGGGACCGGAGGCGGGCGAGCGTCTCGAGTTCGCGGTGCGCCCCGAGGACCTCGAGGTCGGTCCCGGCGGGTTCCAAGCGGCCGTACGCGTCGTCGAGCCGCTCGGCCCCCACACGCTGGTGACGGCGGAGGTGGGCGGCAGGCTCTTCCGCGCCGTGCTCGACTCCGACCTGGCGGTGGGGCCGGGCGACGAGCTCAGCCTGCTGCCGAAGGCGGACCGCGTGCGCTGGTTCGACGCCGAGACCGGCGAGGCCGTGTGATGGCGGGCGAGGAGGCGCTGGTCGCGCGGGCGCGGGAGGTGATCCGCGCGAACGACCGCGGCGCCTACACGGTCCCGACCGGCGGCCTCTACCCGTTCCAGTGGAACTGGGACTCGTGCCTTACCGCCCTGGGCCTCGCCCATCTCGACGAGGAGCGCGCTTGGACCGAGGTGGTCACGCTGTTCGCTCACCAGTGGGAGGACGGCATGGTCCCCCACATCGTCTTCCACGAGCCCTCCGACGGGTACTTCCCCGGCCCGGAGGTGTGGGGCACCGGCCGGCCCACGCCGACCTCCGGCATCACGCAGCCGCCGGTGGCCGCGTTCGTGGTCAGGAAGCTCTTCGACCGCGCCGAAGACCGGGAGCTGGCGACGGCCAGGGCGCGGGAGCTGCTGCCCAAGGTCGACGCGTGGCACGAGTGGTTCTACCGGCACCGCGACCCCGCCGGCGAAGGCCTGGTCGCGGTCCTCCACCCCTGGGAGTCGGGGCGGGACAACTCCGTCGACTGGGACGAGGCGTTCGAGCGGGTGCCGACGGCGGGCGTGGCCCCCTACACCCGCCGCGACACCCAGCACGCCGACCCGGCTCACCGGCCGACCCAGGCGCAGTACGACCGCTACCTGTGGCTGCTCCAGCGCTTCCGCGACCTCGGCTGGGACAACGCCAGGCTGCACGACGCGTCGCCGTTCCGGGTCGTGGACCCCGGGTTCAACGCGATCCTGATCAGGTCGTGCGCCGACCTCGCCTCCGTGGCCGACGCCCTGGGAGCGAGCGACGTCGCCGCCAGGAACCGGGCGCGCGCCGCGCGAGCGCTCGCCGCGCTCGAGGGCCTGTGGAGCGAGGCGCACGGCCAGTACCTGTGCCGCGACCGCACGACGGGCGCGCTCGTCGACAGCGCGTCGGTCGGCGGGCTCCTCCCCGCCTTCGCGGCCGTGCCGCGGGAGCGCGCCGCGCGCATCGCTCGCACGATCGAGCGCTGGGCGCGCCACGCGGCCTACCTCGTGCCGTCGCACGACCCGACGGACCCGCGCTTCGAACCCCAGCGCTACTGGCGCGGGCCGGTCTGGCTGGTGGTCAACTACCTGATCGCCGACGGCCTGCGCGGCGCGGGCGAGGAGGACGCCGCCGCTAGGATCGTCGACTCGAGCCTCGACCTGCTCGCCCGCTCGGGGTTCGCCGAGTACTACGACCCCCTCACCGCCGAGGCGTGCGGCGGGCGCAGCTTCACCTGGACCGCCGCGATGGCGATCGAGCTCCTGGCGGCGCGGCGAGGCGTCGGCCGGCCCCCGCTCTGAGGAGCGCTCCACAGCGCTGCCCGCCGGACGGTACGCGGCTACGCCGGCGTCAGCACGGCGTAGCTCCGGTACGGCAGCGTGAAGGACCCCTCGCCGGGGGCGGCGCGCGGGTCGAGCCTGTCGACGAACGCCGTCGCCGGGAGGGCGCGGCCCCGCAGGTCGACCGCGTGGTCGGTGGCGTTCACGGCCGCGCACACGACGCCGGCAGCCGACTCGCGCCTGATCACGACCGCGCCCGCGACGGCGAACACCTCGGCCGTCCCGCGCCGCAGCGGCTCGAGCTCGCGGCGCAGGCCGCCGAGCGCGCTGACGAACGCCAGCAGGTCCTCGTCCCACGCGGCGCGGTCCGCCCACGGCACGGTCCCGCGGTTGCCGGGGTCGTGCCCGCCGCGGAGGCCGATCTCGTCGCCGTAGTAGACGCAGGGCGCGCCCGGCGACGCGAACAGCAGGAGCAGCGCCTGGCGGACCGCGACGTCGTCGCCGCGCAGCACGGTCGCGAGCCGCGGGGTGTCGTGGGAGCCGAGCAGGTTGAGCTGCCCGAACGCCGTCTCGCCCGGGTAGACCTTGAGCAGGTCGTCGAGGCGCGCCGCGAACGCCGCCGGCTCGAGCGGCTCGATCGTGCCGAGGCCGCTCTTGGCCGCCTCGGCCTGGTCAACGTCGCGGCCCACGAGGCCGTAGACGGCGCGAGCGAAGGGGTAGTTCATGACGCCGTGGAACATGTCGCCCTGCAGCCAGCGCTCGGCGAGCTCCCAGATCTCGCCGACGATGTACGCGTCGGGCTTGGCGGCCACGCACCGGCGCCGGAACTCGCGCCAGAACTCGTCGTCGTCGATCTCGGAGGGCACGTCGAGCCGCCAGCCGTCGGCGCCGAAGCGCAGCCACCTCTCGCCCACGTCGAGCAGGAACTCGCGCACCTGCGGGTTCGCGACGTTCAGCTTCGGCAGCGCCGGGAGGCCCCACCACGCCTCGTAGCCGAGCGGCCCGCCGCCGTAGGCGTTGAGCGGCAGCCTCTTGACGTGGAACCAGTCGAGGTAGGGGCTCTTCTCGCCGTTCTCGAGCACGTCGTTGAACTGCAGGAAGCCGCGGCTGGCGTGGTTGAAGACGCCGTCGAGGATCACGCGCATGCCCCGGGCGTGGGCGGCGTCCAGGAGCTCCTCGAGCGCGGCGTCGCCGCCGAGCAGGGGGTCGACCCGGTGGTAGTCGTGCGTGTGGTAGCGGTGGTTCGCCGTCGACGCGAAGACCGGGTTGAGGTAGAGCGCGTTCGCGCCCAGGGCCTGCACGTGGTCGAGGCGCTCGGCCACGCCGAGCAGGTCGCCGCCCTTGTAGCCGTGCACGGTGGGCGGCGAGCCCCACGGCTCGAGGTTCCCGGGCTTCGCGAGCCGCGCCGAGGTCGCGAACCGGTCGGGGAAGACCTGGTAGAAGACGGCGTCCTTGACCCAGTCGGGTACCGTCGGGGTCACGTCTGCGGGCGCAGCAGCGGGAACAGGATCACGTCCCTGATGCTGGGGGCGTCGGCGAGGAGCATCGCGAGCCTGTCGATGCCGAGCCCCAACCCGCCCGTCGGCGGCATGCCGTACTCGAGCGCGGTCAGGAAGTCCTCGTCGAGCCTCTGCGCCTCCTCGTCGCCGGCGGCGCGCAGCGCCTCCTGCAGCTCGAAGCGGCGGCGCTGGTCGAGGGGGTCGTTGAGCTCGCTGAAGGCGTTGCCGAGCTCCATCCCCACGGCCACCGGCTCGAAGCGCTCGACGAGGCCCGGGCGCGTACGGTGCCGCTTGGCCAGCGGGCTTATCACCTCGGGGTAGTCCATGACGAACGCCGGGCCGACGATGTGCGGCTCGACGTAGACGTCGTAGAGCTTCGCCAGCACCTGCCCGAACGGCCTCTCGGCCAGCGGCGGCTCGCCGCCGGCGCCCGGCTCGGGGAAGCGCTCGGCTACCCAGGCGCGCAGGCGCTCCTCGTCGAGGACGTCGAAGCCGATCCCGGCGCGGGCGGCGAGCTCGCCCGTGTAGTCGATCCGCGGCCACGGCGGCGTGAAGTCGAGCTCCTTGCCCTGGTAGGTCAGCTTCGTGCCGCCCGTGAGGTCGCGCACGAGGCTCGCGTAGAGGTCCTCCACCAGCGCCAGGATGTCGAGGTAGTCCTTGCCCGCCCAGTAGAGCTCGAGCATCGTGTACTCGGGGTTGTGCTTGAAGCTGATCCCCTCGTTGCGGAAGTTCCTGCCGATCTCGTAGACGGCCTCGAAGCCCCCGACGATCAGGCGCTTGAGGTAGAGCTCGAGCGAGATGCGCAGGTAGAAGTCGTGGTCGAGCGCGTTGTGGTGCGTGACGAACGGCCGGGCCTCGGCGCCGCCCGGCTGGGCCTGCAGCACCGGGGTCTCGACCTCGATGAAGCCCCGCTCGTCCAGGTAGCGGCGGATGTAGGCGATGGCGTGGGCGCGCAGCTCGAACGTCCGCCGCGACTCCGGGTTCATGATCGTGTCGAGGTAGCGCTGCCGGTAGCGGAGCTCCTTGTCCTGCAGGCCGTGGTGCTTGCTCGGCAGCGGCCTGAGGGCCTTCGCGAGCAGCCGGAACGACCTCGCGTCGACCGTGAGCTCGCCCGTCCTGGTGGCGTACACCTGCCCCGTGACCTCGAGCCAGTCGCCGAGGTCGAGCTTCTTCAGGGCGTTGTAGTCGGCGAGCTTCGCCTTCTCGAACGAGACCTGCACCCGCCCGGCGTGGTCCTGCAGGGTCGCGAACGTGAGCTTGCCGAGCATGCGCAGGAGCATCACGCGTCCCGCCACGGTGACCTCGTCGCCGTCGACGCGGTCGCCGGGCGCGAGCGACGGGTGCTCGGCACGGAGCTCGGCGGACGTGTGGGTGCGCTCGAACGAGTAGGGGTAGGGCTCTATGCCACGCTCGACCAGCGCCTGCAGGTTGCGCAGGCGCTGGTCGCGTTGGTCCGTAGGCTGGTCCATGCGGCGCCCAGCTTAGCTGGCGGGCGCCTGGAGCGCGCTCACGCGATCTCCTTCACCACGTAGCGCGTCGCGCGTTCGCCGGTGACGACCTCGAACTCGTCGCCCACGCCGCGGCCCTTGAGGGCCTTGCCCAGCGGCGACTCGTCCGAGACCTTCGGGATGTCGCCGTCGAGCACGCCGGCCTCCACGGGCGAGACGAGCTGCACCGAGAACTCCTCGGTCTTCTTCCCGGCCTCGGCCAGCTTCACTACCGAGCCGAGGTCCACGACGTCGGAGGCCTGGTCCTCGATGATCACGGCGCGACCGAGCTGGTCCTCGAGGTCGTCGATGCGCTGCTCGATGCGCGCCTTCTCGGTCTTGGCGTCCTCCAGGCCGGAGTCGTCGTAGTCGTCCGAGGAGCCGGTCAGCTCCTGGAGGATGCGCGTGGCCTCCTCCAGGCGCTCGCGCTCCTGCTCCAGCAGTGCCTGCAGCCGCTCGTACCCCTCTTGAGTGACCCGCACTCTCATAGCCATGTCCGAACCTCCGGAGATCTCTCTTCGGCCCCGTTAGGAAGCGGCTTGCCCCTCTCGAGGGGCAAGCCGATCGGTACCCGAACTGTGCCCCGATGATACTCCACGCCCCGGGCCCAGCGGTGTAGGGAGGCGACCCGACGCGACACGCCGGTCTCCCTGAACGTCGCGGCGGGATGGGCGGTTCTGCTCACCAGTGGGCCGGCGGACCGGTTTATCCTCGCCGTGATGACGTTCCGCGGCGCGGCCCTCCTCACCCTCGTCACCTGCCTCCTGGCCGTCACCGCGGCCGTGCTCGGCCGGCGTGCCGAGGCCCCCTCCGACCCCCGGATCGTGGCGACGGCGCTCGACCCGCTAGACGACCCGCGCCTGGCGCCCTACCGGGCGCTGCGCGAGGCCAGGACGGCCGTCGACCTGACGCGCCTCGAGGAGCTGGCGTTCGGGTCGGAGGCGTACAGCGCCTACCTGGCGGCGCTGGAGCTGGCCCGCGTCGACACCGCGCCGGCCGGCGTGAGGGCGCGCGCGTTGGAGCGGGCGCTCGAGCTGCGCGTCCACGACCCCCTGCGGCGGGCAGAGGAGCGCGCGCTGCGCCTCGAGCTCGGCGAGCTCTGGGAGGAGGCGGGCGACGCGCCCGCCGCGTTCGCCGCTTACACCGCCGCCCTGCCGATGGGTCGGGCGATCGCCGGCGCCGAGCGCACGGCCCCCGACCGCTACCGCCTCGCCGCCGCGTTCCAGCGGGCCGGCATGCACACGCGGGCGCTGGAGACGCTGGGGGAGCTGGCCGCTCCCTCGATCGAGGCGCCGTCGCTGCGCGCCCTGGGCCGCTACGAGGAGGCCCTGGCGGCCTACCGCCGCTGGCTCGCCGAGGTACCGGGGGACCCCGACGCCCTGTCGGGCGAGGCCTGGTGCCTCTACTACCTCGGCCGCGACGCCGAGGCGGCTGCGACGTTCGAGGCGCTCGGCGGCGCCACCGGCAGCTACGGCCTGGGGCTCCTGGCGAACCGTGCCGGCGACGCGACGCGGGCCGTCGAGCTGATGGTCGCGAGCGGCCGCGCCGACGTCCTGTGGCTCGCCACCGGCATCCTCGAGGCCCGCGACCGCTACGCCGAGGCGATCCCCGTGTACCTGACCCTCGCGGCCGGGGGCAGCGCCTACGCCGACGACGCCGCCTTCCGCGCCTACGTGCTCGCCGGGCGGCTCGGCGACGAGGCGGCGCGCGCCCGGGCGCGCGAGCTGATGCCCCACGGCTCGTTCTTCGCGCTCGTGCTCGGGGACCCGCCCGCGGTCCCCGACCCCTCCGTCGAGGCGGCGCAGGCGGGCGGGGCGGGGCCCGTGGGCGCGCTCCCGGGCGACGAGATGGCCGTGGCCGAGGAGCCGAGCGCGGCCGCCGAGGCGCTCGAGCTGGCGTTCGCCCTGATGGCGGTCAACGACCGGGACGCCGCCGTCGGCGAGCTCCTCTTCGCCCTGCGGGACGCCGAGTCGGCCGGGGACGTCGCCGCGGTCCTCGACGTCGCCGAGGCGCTGCAGAGCATGGACGAGTACCGCCAGAGCGGCAGGGCGGGGCGCGAGCTGCTCGCGGCCGGCGTGCAGGACCTGCGCGCCTGGCGTCTGGCGTACCCGCCGGCCTGGCCCGAGACCGTCCTCGCCGCCGCCGCTGAGGCCGGCGTCGAGCCGGCGCTGATCTGGGCCGTGATGCGCCAGGAGTCGGCGTTCAGCGAGGTCGCGGTGTCGGTGGCGAACGCCCAGGGCCTGATGCAGGTGATCCCCTCGACCTGGGACTGGATCGCCGAGATGCGCAAGGAGGCGCCGCGCGACCCGTTCGACGTCGAGGCGAACATCCGGTACGGCGCCACGTACCTGGGCTGGCTGATGGACTACTGGGACGGCGACGTCGAGCTCGTCATCGCCTCTTACAACGGCGGCCAGGGCTACGTGCGCCGGGTCTTCAACGCCGACTACGTCGCGGGCGACAAGTGGGAGTTCTACCGCGAGATCGACCGCAGCGAGACGCGCGAGTACCTGCAGCTCGTCTACGAGAACCTCGCCGTCTACCGCACCCTCTACCCGGCGCTGGCGTCGGGCGCGCTGGCCGACCAGGGGCACTAGAGGGCCCTCCGCGGCCCCGCCGTCGCCGCGGACAGGCGAGGCCGCAGGGCGCCGGCCCGGCGCCCGGCTCAGCCGCCGAAGCCCGTCTCGTCCAGCAGGTCGAGGGCGCGCTCGACCACGCCGCGCAGCCACACGTCCTCGGGGGCGCGGCCCTCGTCGAGGACCGACGTCTCGCCGCGCCCGACCCAGCGCCACTCGTCGTGCTTGCCCGCCTCGAGGACGGGCGCGTCGAGGGCGCCCCTGACGGTCACGACGACGTCGACCTCGCGCCTGAGCACGCCGCCCGCCTCCCAGTCGATCAGCTCGACGACGGGGCCCAGCGTCGCGAGCTCCCAGCCCGTCTCCTCCCTGAGCTCGCGCCGCAGCGCGCTCAGGGCGTCCTCGCCCGGCTCGGCGTGGCCCCCGACCATGTCCCAGGCCCCGGGGAACAGGTCGCGGCTCCGGCTGCGACGCTGCACGAAGACGCGCCCGCGCCCGTCGGTGACGATCGCCCCGACGACGAGGCGCCGCCCGTCCCGCGCGGCGGCCTCCGAGAACGCGCGCAGAGCCGTCTCGCGCGGCACGCTGCCGACCTCCAGGCCGCTGCCGTCGGGGGCGCCGGAGAGCGTGACCTCCTGACCGTGCTCGCTCATGGCGGCGAGGTTACGACGTCCCGTCGCCCATCGCCGGCGCCCTGCCGGCGGGCGGCGCGCGCGCCGCCCGCCGGCAGGGCGCCGGCGATGGGCGACGGGACGTCGTAACCTCGCCGCCATG
>Ga0123332_1004280_pt1 | contig 12613 bp, 5 predicted proteins | sample BioC12SIPDNA_4_FD_89958 | JGI IMG/M metagenome (GOLD analysis project Ga0123332, IMG submission 89958) | Anaerobic biogas reactor microbial communites from Washington, USA - Biogas_R2_A C12 SIP DNA | ecosystem: Engineered > Bioreactor > Anaerobic > Unclassified | place: Washington, USA...
CCACTGCTTGAAGGCGGCCACCGACTCGGGGCTGTGGCAGACCTCGCCTTGCCCGCGGAAGAGGTAGTTCTCATCGCCGAGCGTGTACGCGGGCGGGCTGTAGGGGGCGGCCTGCCGGGCATTGACGGTCATCGAGCGGTTCATACCTTCCATGGTCGCGAGCTTGTGCAGGCACGGAACGCGCTCGTTGCTTGTGTTGGCTTCACCGGCCAGACGGGTGACGTAAGGAACCAGGCGCAGGCCCGACTTGGAGGTCACCAGGTACTGGTCGGCGGCCCGCTGATCGTCGAAGCCGCCGACGTGCGAGAGATCACACATGTCTGTCCCGTACTCATAGATGGCCCTGTCCGTGCGTGCGAGCGTCGGGTTGCAGCGCGAATAGCTCCAGAGCAGGCAGGTGAAATCATCATACGGGTACGGGCAGGTGATGGTGAAGTAGCTGCGCTCGTAGGCGATGCAGGCATCGCCCGCGTAGAGTGCCACATCGAGTGTATGCAGGGGCGTCACGGGCCGGCTCAGGTTGATGACGGCGGCTGCGCGGCCGTTTGCCGGGGCGTTGGTCTCCTGCTGCGCGACTAACCGTCCGTGGATGTCGGTGACCGTCCAGCGCATGGTGGCTCCTGCCGGGGCGGCTCCAAGGGCGGCGCTGCAGGTAACCTGCCCACCCTCGGGCAGCTGAATCTCGGGCGTCGCAAGCTCGTGCGACAGCGTCGATGGCTCGATGGCGATATCGGTGATCGCCGGCTCCGTACGCATCGGGATTGCGCGGGAGGTCATCGCGAGCATCTCACCATTGGGGTTGAGGAGCACCGAGTCGATGAAGCACTGACGGCCGGCGGGGAGAGTGGGGATTTCCAGGGTCCCGGCGAGCCGATCAGGCGCCACCTCTACTGAATGCAGCACGCGGTCAAGGTCATCCTGCACGCGGACTATGAGCTTGCCCGCCGCCGGGGTCTCGGGCAGCACCTTGATGTCGAGCGACGGCGCTGCACCATCACCGATGGCCAGCTTGAGGTTGTTGGAGGGGGCGCGCCCGATAGCGGCCAAAGCAGCTCGTGCGGTCAGGCCCAGCATGCGGTCGAAGGCTCCATCGAGCCCGTCACGGAGCATCACATCGGGCATGAAGCCGCCGTAGCTGTTGAGCTTCACGTTCACGACCGCAACCGTGCCCTGCCCGTAGCGGTAGAGCCTGATGGGCCGCTCACTGCCGATGCGCCCGGCGTCGCCTGGTCGCAGGCCGGGAAGCTGCTCCCAGTCGAAGTCGGCGAGAAGATCGTCCGCGACGGCGGTGTCCTCGTCGGCGAACAACTCCTTCGGCCAGCCGTTGGCCTCGGCCTTCCCGGCAATGAGCAACGCCTTGCCGCGGGCGACCTGCTCGACTACTCCCTGCATGGCAACGGGCGGGATCGCGGAGGCATTCACTCCGCCCGAGATGAAGAGGTCGATCTCGGGATCGGCGCTCATCCCGGCCGCCTTGTGGGCTGCCAGCCCCAGCGGCAGCGGGCCGTAGCCGGTGGTGCCGAAGTAGGGCCAATTGCGGCTGTTGGCGAGGTCGGTCTTGGTGTCGAAGTAGAGGTGCTGCACTTCCATCTCGAGTCTGCGCGCCAGCTCCATGTTCTCCCAGGCGCAGTAGCGTGGGCAGTAGACGGCTGCCCTGATCGGCTCGCCGGGGATGGAGCGGGCCCAGGGCACGGCGGGCGCTTCGGGATTGGGCGCCCAGCGCTCGAACTGCCTCGCGAACACTTCCGCGCCGCGCTCGAGCAAGTCGGCGAAGCGCTCCGTGCTCGCGGGCATCGCCGCAAGCGGTGCGTCGAGATCGCCGGCGGCCAACTGCTGCAGCGCGGCGGCCTCGGCGTCGGCGAACTTGCCGAAGTACTCGCGTGTCTGGGTGTAATCGGGGAGCGCAGGGTAGTCGTACAGCGCGATGGCAAAGCGCCTGGCTTCCGGCTTGAGCCTGAACCGTGGGGAGATCAGGTAGCCGGAGGCGTTAGTGCTCACCTGCTCGAAGGCGTCCGGCGTGCCGATGATCAGCCCCGCGGAGCCGGAGCCGGGGCGGTTGGGGGTGGTGTCCTCGAGCAGCATCCAGCGTTCCTTCGCCAGGTCGAGCGTGACCGTCCCCTCGTTGCGCGTCCCCAGCGCGGTGGTTACCGAGCGATTGCGAGGCTCGGCAAAGCTGGCCGGGTAGCAGCCGAGGGAGAACTCACAGGATTTGATCCCCTGTTTCGGCTCGTAGTCTGCGAAGACCAGCAGCTTGTCGCTGCCGGCGGTCATGGCGAAGCGCAGGGTCGCCCTCACGGTGGGGGTATCCCAGGTGTAGCTGACCATGCCGTCCTGGCCGCCGCCACGGACGAGTGTCATCTGTGCCGGGTACTCGTGCAGGCTCAGATCGTCGAAGGTCCACTTGATGAAGCCCTGCCAGTACCAGTTAGTCTGTGAGGGCTCGGTCATGCCGAGGGTAATCCAGCCGCCCTGCCAGGCCCAGTAGTGGCCGGTGATCTTCTCACCCTCGTCAGGCTTGTTGATGTCATAGGTGAGCGTGTACTGACCCACCTCCGTGGACATTGTCACCGCCTGCTCGATGCGTCGGGCGCCCTCGACCGTGGTTACCCTCGGGTTCTGAACCGCGACGTGAACCGCGGCGTGGGCGACGCCGGCGGCAAGTGTGGCACAGAGCATCATGAGGCCGACTGAGATGCGGTGTCTCATGGTATGGACCTCCGGTGAAAGAGCATGCATTTTGATCCCGAACCTGCCCATGCGGTATCCTCCGGTAGCGGGATGACCGTACGGGCATTGTCTGATTTCTGCAGGCGCCTCATGCGGGCCTGCCGAAGTTCTCCGTGAATATGCGCGAATGGGGCCGCACGGGCGCCGGGAACGGGTCGCCGCATTCCTGGCGTTGAAAGAACGGGGAGGGGACCTCATACTGCCGGACCGACCGGACCCCGCGGTCTGGGTCGAACGGGGATGAGTGTATGGACAAACGGAGGCTGTATGCGGTCGACACCGGCATCATTGTGCTCGGCCTGCTGGTGCTTGTGGGCTTCGGCGTCAGCCGCTGGGCGCCGTGGAAGCCGCGCCTGGTTGTGTGGTCGTGCGGCGGCAACTATGAGAGCCTGAGCGAGTACTGCCGCCGTTTCGAGCGGGCGCACGACTGTCGTGTGGCCTATACTGCCGCGCCGGTGCAGTACCTGCTGGAGCTTTCCACGCAGGTGAAGCGACCGCCCGATGTGCTTGTCGGGCGCGCGGGGCCCGGCTGGCAGACGCTCGAGCGGGAGAAGCTGCTCGCCCGCGGGCCGGAGTTCTTCGCCATAGACCCCTTCGTCATCATCACCCCCAGGGGCAATCCCGCGGGCGTCCAAGGGTTGGAGGACCTCGGTCGGGAGGGTGTGCGCACCACCTATGCTCCGTATGCCATGCGCCCGCGCGGGAAATGCCCCTCCCACCTGATGGCCCAGGCCGACGCGGAGTTCCATCCCGGCCTTGCGGAGCGCTGGCTGAATAACTGCGTCGAGCCGCTGACGTGCGGGTTGGACCTGAGTGAGCCGATTCTCGCCGGGCGGGCGGATGCGGCCATCGTTCCACGCTCGACCACTCTTCTCCCTGCCGTCCGCGAGCGCATCGACGTCATAGACATCGGCCCGAAGTACCATGCGGCGATGAAGTCCTGCCGCGCGGTACCGCCCCAGTGCTTCGGTGTACTGACGAATGCAGGCAACCCCGACCTCGCCGGCGTCTTCGTCGATGGGATGCTCGAACCCGAAGGCCAGCAGCTTTTCGCGGACTTCGGCTACCTCCCGATCACCTCTCCAGAGGCCCAGGAATATGCCGCGCTGCTGGAGGTCTTCACACCGCAAGATGGGCCGGGGTGGCAGCTTCATCTCGCCAGGCGTCTCTATCAGGACGGCGCCTACGCGAGCGCCATGCGGCGGTGTTTCACGGTCTACAACGTTTTCGGCCCGTGCAAGCATGACCCTGCGGCGCTTCTGCTGGCGGCACAGTGCGCAATTGAGCTGGGCACCCCCTGGGCCGCGGAGCCGATTCTGGAGAAGATCATCGCCGACTACCCACTGCCGGGCAAGCCGGAGTGGCAGAGCAGTGTGTTGTTCTCGGAGAAGTCCGTGCCGCTGGTGGATGAACACGAGGACGAGTACTGGGTTCGCGAAGCAGAGAAGATGCTTGCCACGCTCCCCGCGGAGCCGGCCGCGGACGAGAACCATCGCTACTGGCTCCAGGCCTTCCCGGTCGTGGATGTGCCGATCCTCGAATCAGACCCGGACAAGAACGGGAAGCGCTGGTTCGGGACGGGCGAGATGTCGCTGCAGGCCGGGGGATATGCCGCGGCGACGCGGGAATACCTGAAGGTCCTCACGCTCAGCTACCCGAGCTCGTACATGCCGGCGGCGCGCTTCCGCATTGCCCAGTGCGATTACCTCCGCGGCTACTCCCAGAGCGCCCGGCAGCAGTGGGAGCAGCTCGCCTCCGAGTTGCCGGACGATGAATGGGGCAGAGCCGCCGGGCGCGCGCTGTCGATGGCAGGGGCGCAGACGCCTGCCGCCGCGGATGATGGGCTCCCCGTCGAGTTCCCTCCCATGGCGCAGGCCTACGACACCCATCTGCAGCGGGGGATGGCCTACGGGGGCCTGTTGTGGGAGCACCGCATGCCGCTGTACTGCCTCAAGGAGATGCTGAAGGTGTCGCATGGTATCTACGGGCCGCCGGGCCCCGCGGCCGCCGAGGCGCGCTACCGGGCAGGTGTCTGCTGCCTGGCTCTTCAGCGGCCGGAGGCAGCCGTGCTGCAGCTGCGCGTGTGTCGCCAGAAGTGGCCTGATTCGCCGTGGGCGCGCAAGGCGGAGGTCGCACTGACGACGCTCTCGGCACAGCCCGACCCGCTGGGCGCGGCGGTGGCCGCGGCGATGACCCAGCCGCTGCCGGAATTGCCGGCACCGGCCAAGGGCTCGCCGGGGCAGCGCTTCAATGTGGCGGAGGAGCTGTTCGCCATGGACGTCCTCGATGATGACCAGTGCCTGCTGGAGTACCTGAAGGTTGTGAGCGTCACTGATCCATCGGGTAAGAAGAATGCCAGGCTCAAGCCACGCGCCGAACTGAAGGCCGGTCTCTGCCTGCAGAAGCGCGGCCTTGGGGACGCTGCCCGTGGTCACTTCGAGCGTGTTATCGAACTCGCACCCGAGTCCAGGCATGCCGGGCGGGCCCGGCAGATGATGCGCAGGAGGGGGAACTGAGATGCAGCCGATCACGATCTGGCGGCGGATCAGCCAGGTTGCCTTCTTCGTCCTCACCGGGGAGTGGCTCGCGGTGGGCTGGCTGCGCTGCCCATACGGCGCGCCTTTCGTCTCCTGCGCGTCCTGCCCGCTGGGCGACTGCCCGGGGCGCTGGCTGCAGCCGTGGTTCATCGGGATTGCGGCGCTGTCGGGCCTGCTTGCGGGGCGCGCCTTCTGCGGCTGGGTCTGCCCGATGGGGCTGATCCAGGACGCCCTCGGGCGCATCAGGAAGGCGAAGGCCACGCTCTCGGCGCGCTTCGCGACCTTCGACGAATATGCGAAGTTCTTCAAGTATGCCTACCTCGCGATTGTCGTCGTGCTGATCTTCAGCCTCAACCTGCAGCTCGGCAGACCGCATGAGTACGTGGTGCGCTCGCCGTCGGCGTTCAGCATCGGCTCCTACCAGGTGGCCTGGGGGCTGGGAGAGCCATGGTACCAGGCGCGCTTCTGGGTGCTGGTAGTGGCGGTCGTCGGCGGGCTGGTAGTATCGCGCTTCTGGTGCCGCTACCTGTGCCCGCTTGGTGCGCTGCTGAGCATCTTCAGCAAGGTGAGTGTCTTCAAGATCGGCTGCGATACCGACGCCTGCTCGACCTGCGGCAAGTACCCACGCGAGTGCATCCAGCACACGGTGCCCGACACCGTCGATTGCGTGATGTGTGGGGAGTGCGTCCAGGGCTGCCCGAAGGGGGCGCTGAAGCTGCAGGGGCGGTATGGCGGGCCGCCGGAGCCTGAGGTGGAGGACAAGCCTACGGAGGCGGCGGGGTAGGGGAGAACGGCCGGGGACGGGCTTCGGCAAGGCGGAAGGGAGTCCCCGCAGACTGAAGTCTGCGCTACATGGTTGCCAACGGAGGGGGAACTCGCGAGGGCCGTAGTGTGATCTGTGAAGGGCCGCGGGGCAGACGATGATGCGCCGGAGACTGCCCGCAGGGCGCGCGCGCACGCCGAAGACCTGAACGCTGCTCCCGAGCAGAGGGACTCGAGGGAATCTCCTCCTATGCGTTGACAATCGCCCATCATGGGTGTCCCCGGTGCTCTTCATGCATTCGGACTCGGGGACAGGGACCCATTGCGTTGCCGCGTGGCCGGGTTCTGGTTGAGGCAGTTGGCGCAATGGGTGCCAGTCCCCGTGGTCCCTACCTCTTCACCACCTCAAACTCCGCCGTGCCGACGGTGCCTGTCGCGATGTCGGTCGCGGTGATGGTCCACGTCCCGACCGCATCGTTGAACGCCAGAGGTATCTCACCCTCGGCAGCGCCCTCGGTGAGCACGACTTGCCTGCCATAGTGGGCCTTGATGCCATCCGGGCCGGCGACGTCGATGCGCACCACGTGCATGCCCGGCGTCGCGTCCCCATCGGTCTTCAGGAGCAGCTGGTACGGCATCGGCCCGCCCTGCCTGCGGTTCTGTCCGCGCGTCGTCACCTCAACGGCAGTGACCTTGTACGGGAGCAGCGAGTACACGGCGCACTCGCCCGGCTGCAGCAGCTTCTCCGCGCTGTCGGTGTGGCCCACGTAGCGTCCCGCACGCAGGTCGTAGATGTGCGCCTTCTGCCCGAAGCGGGAGCCGACCATGGCATTGACCGCCGTCGTGCCGGTGCCGGCACTGCCCGGTCCGCCGCCGGTCTGCACCGTCGGCGGCTCGCGCAGCACACCGACATACTGCGCCGAGCCCTGCCGGAAGCGTGCAATATAGAAATGGTCCGGCTGATTGGATGTGGTGCGGGTGAAAGGCTCGATGCCCGCTGCGGCCAGTACCTGCGCGATGAGGTCGCTCTGCGGCTTCTCGACGCCCAGTCCTCGCCGTCGGGTGTAGTGGTCCTGGAACAGGTTGAGTAGGAGCGACTTGCCCGTGCCCGTGTTGCGGACGATGAGCACCGGCGTGTCGCCTATCGCCCCGAGCGCAGCGCCCTCCGTGGTTGCGAGCGTGGTGTCGCCTGAGAGGGTGTCGAATGTGATCGCGGTGGGGTCACATCCACCCCACGCCTGGCGGAAGCGCACGGTGCCGTCGAGTCGCTTCCCACGTGGATCGACCGCAGCCCTGGCTACTCCGAACAGCCCGTCCAGCGCACCGATCTCACGGAGGCGGCAGTGTTCGTCCATCAGCCCGCAGCGCGCGTCGGCGATGAGTGTGCCGCCGGCGGCCACGTATGCTGTGAAGGCGCGCGCCTCATCGTCAGAGATTGCCACCGAGTAGGGCAGCAGCACCGCCTTCGGCATATCGGCGAGCAGGTCGCCATTCTCGATCTGCGCGGAGGAGACGAACCTGATCTGCAGGCCGAGGTCCTCGATTGCCTTCAGCCAGCCCACGCGGTTGCTGTCAAAGAGCGCCTCGCCGCCGGTGATGAAGGCGCCGTGGATGCTCGGCTGGGAGTAGTGGACGTAGAGGTCGGCCACGCGCTCGTCGCAGTTGGCGAGCAGTTGTGCGAGGCCGCTCTTGAACTCGTTGACATGCACGCGCCCCTCGGCGGCCGTCTCGGTGAAGGTGAGGTCAGGCCGCAGTAGGGAAGCGTAGGAGAAGTACATCCCGCCGCGGCTGCCGTTGAGCAGGCGCCGCCAGAGTTGGTGGCGCAGGCTCGGGTCGCGAGCCCCGTAGCCCCACCACGGCGCGGTGACGAGGTCGTGGAACGATCGGTGCATCTCGCCGGTGTTCTCGTGATCGTAGGACTGCAGGAAGTCGAGTGCGTCAGTGAGACGCCACCAGTCGTAGCCGCCATACGCCTTGGCCGCCTGGCTGCCGGAGATGCCCAGCCTCGCGCCGGGATCGTGGCTTTCGAGCGTCTGGTCCGTCCAGCGGAAGAAGTCTGCGTAGCTGATCTCCATATAGGTGCGATGATCGGCCCAGGGGGCGTAGGTGCCCCTCTCGGCGACCTCCTCCGCCGTCATCGGCATGACCTCATCCCAGGTCGTGAAGTTGGTCTCCCATTCGGCATTCAGTGCCGCCAGGCCGCCGTACTCGGTCTTCAGCCACTCCCTGAATGCCGCCAGCGCGGGTGGGCTGAAGTCATAGTCGAAGGGCCTCGTGTAGTAGGTGACTGACAGCTCATCCCCGCACACGTAGCCCAGCGGCCGATAGCGGGCCGCGTTGCCGGTCGCCATCGCGATGCGGTCGGTGACGACCTTCTTCGTCTCATCGGCGTCCAGGCACCAGGGCCGCTGGAGGCATTGCTTGTCCTTGGTCCGGACGTACTGCTCCTTCTGCTCGTCATAGCTCATCCCGATGGTGCCCTTGGTGCTGCCCATGCGCAGCACGTCGGCCGTCACGCCGATGCAGAGGGCGGGGAAGCCCGCTTCGAAGGCCGGCCGGTGCTCGTTGGCCTCCGGCCAGCGGTCGGAGGTGAGCACGACGTCGATGCCGGCCGCGCGGGTGCGCTCCGACGCGGGCGCCTGCAGGTACTCGCACGAGTACGCCCCGGCCGGGTTGCCCCACAGCCCGCTCACGTATGATCCCCACTCGCGGGAATCCCAGCCGCTCGGGATCATCAGCACCTGCTGCTCGGCGGCGCAGAGCAGCCCATCCTGATCGTGGAGCTCGATGCGCGCCGTCGCCGTGGTCGTCAGCGGCTCCGGCAGGCGGAAGCTCACGTGCCCGTCATCGGCCGGTACCGTCTCGTCCTCAAGCAGTATCAGTCGCCCGAGCGCGTCGGTGAGGCTCGCCACACGCTGCAGTTGTGCCGGCGCCTGCTCGCCCGCAGTGAGCACGTAGGAGACGGTGACGCTCTGGTCGGCCCGGTACACCTCATCCACGACCTGCGTTTCGGCTATCATGACAGGGGAGGCCACATCGAGCGCCACGCTGCCCCAGTCGAGTCGCTTGCCCGTCGCATCCTCGAGCATGATGTCGACTATGTGCATGCCGCCTGGAAGCTGAGGGAGCAGGATGTCCAGAGTGGCTTGCCCCGGCGTCGCGGCGATCGCCCGGTCGAACTGACGCTCCGTATGGCCGTACGCGTCGGTGATTGTGACATGCGCCACGACCTCGCCTGTCACTCCCGCGTTGTCGAGGCTCATCAGCAGCTTCGGTTGCTCGCCGCGGACTGAGTACGCCTCCTGCTCCGGGATGATGGACGCGATCTGCAGAACGGGCTCCCTCTTCGCCGCCCAGGTCATGCACTTTGCCAGCAGGCTGAAGTAGTACTCCCAGTAGGCGAACTTCGTCGGGGCCGACTGGATCCACGGCGTCAGCCCGTTCATGTACGAGCCGGGGCCCTGCCAGGAGGTGCAGTAGGCCAGGCAGACGATGCGCCCCTCGCCCAGCTCACTCACTGCCAACAACGGCCACCGGTCGGCCTTCGCCAGCAACTGGGCGCCCTCGGCGAGCTTATAGGGGGAGGTCCCCGCGGGCGGCATTCGGTCCAGCGGCACGCCGCGGGTCAGGTAGTGGTTTTCCGTCGCGGTCCAGCGGTACTCGGGCCTCGAGCCGCCGGCGGAGGCGGAGAAAGGCAGGGCAGCCCACATCGCGTCTGCGTAGTTGTTGGGGTTGATGCAGACAAGCCCCGTGCCGCCGCGTACCTTCTCGAGGATCAACTCCACCACGTCATCGGGGAAGATGCTGCCGTTGAGCCCGCCGATGACAATCACGTCCAGGTCTCCCTGCAACGCCTTGCGCACGTTCTCGACAGCCTGCTCGTGTGTCAGGCCTTGCCCGAGCTTACTGCCACCCAGGCCGTCGCCCTTGCCGATGGTCGGTGCAATGTAGTCCATGTCGACACGCTGAGCCAACTCGACGGTCTCGCGCTCGATGAGGATGTCGTTGAGGATGAGTGTCTTCAGCGGCCCGCGGGAGTAGGGCTTGGCCCACTTGACGTGCGGGGTGACGATCTCCTCGGAGGGGTTGCGGTCCTCCGGGGCAGCGGTGGCTGCCGCGATCTTGTCCTCGAAGCGCTCGTCGACGCGGCCGATAGGCTTCTCCCTGGGCCGGATGACCATCAGCGGCTGGACCTCGCCGATGGTGATACCGGCAGAGAACTCGGCCACCGCCTCACCATTCTGCAGGGCCGTGACGTAGAAGCCGTAGTTGCCATCACCGCCCAACTTGAGCGTCTCAGTGTGTTCCGCCACCTCAGTCGGCTTGATGTCGATGTCCCATGGCGCCAGAGCGGTTCGCTCGCCCTCCGGCAGCGCCTGCCAGCCCATGCGCACCTGCGCCCGGCATGCCGCAGGCGCCGTGAGCCGCACCGTGATCGGGATGCCTGCCTGCGCTTGCTCCGCGGTAGGCTTCTCCGGCACGACGATCTCCCCGACCAGGTTCTGCCCGGCGCCGGCCACGCTGCGCAGGCCCGCGAACGGGACCAGCCATGTTGTCAGCGTCGTCTCCCCGCCGTTCGGTATCTCAACGGAGCGGTAGGCCCACTCCATCATCCCGATCTCGCCGTGTAGGTACTGGTAGAAGCACATCAGGCGGGGGTACTCGAGCACAGCGGCGATCCCGGTGCCGCTCTCGCCGACCGCGGCGCACCATCCGTCCGCGATGTCATACCACCAGTACTCACCGGAGGCGCCCGCCCCGTGACTGAGCGCCTGGACGCCCTGCGTGGTCGGGGTGTAGTAGGTGTTGACCTCCTGCGGGACGCCGAGCTGGTTGTGGCACCAGATGCCCGCCCGGTGCGGCTTCATCGCCTCGTGCCCGAGCTGCAGCGCGTGATCGGCCCTGATTGCCGCGGAGCCCTCGGTGATGGTGAAGGTCTTCACAAATGTGAAGCGCTGCCCGATGCCGACCGATCCCGGCCCGGTCAGCGTCACCGAGGCCGTCCCATCCTCCGCCTTGGTCGTGAAGCTGTAGGGGGCACCCGTCCACTGCTGGTAGACATCCCGATTGGCGTAGTTCCAGATGCGGTCGACCATCACGCTTGCATCAACGGGCGATGTGAGCAACTTGCCGGTGGGTTTGTAGATGAGTTCATCAATGCGTCCACCCAACATCGGCCGCACCCGCAGCCGCACGAGGTCATTCTCGAGCACCACCGCCGGCTCGCCGGCGAATTCGACCTGTGTGACGGTGCATGCGGCAGCGGAGGGGACGATACAGGCGAGTGTTGTCACCATCGACAGCACGGCAACCATGATTGCTCTGTGGGTACGCATCACTGCGCGCCTCCTTGATTCGTGGGCGTTGGGAGCTTGATTGTGAAGCGAAGCGTGCTGCTCGTCCCGGGGTAGACCCACCCGCGGTAGGTGGTGCCGGGCACGTTGGGTGTCAGAACGTAGTACTGCCCCCAGCGGCTGCTGCCGACATTGGAGGCCTCGTCGAACCAGATATCGAGCAGGCCGCCCGGTAGCGTGCACTGGATAGTCCGTACCGCGCCCTGGAGGGCACCGAGCCTGGTGTAAGCCTCCCCGGCGCTGAATGTGCCGGACCGCTGTGCATCCGTGTAGTCGGCGACGAACGGCGCATCGGCGAAGGCATCGGCTGCCAGCGCGATGGCGACGTAAGGATGGTCGATGAGCAGAAGCCGCAGCCAGTCAAAGATGTAGGTGACACTGAGTGCGCCGTTCGGGGCAACGTCGACCCACTCGCGGAGGCGATAGAGGTCCTGCCCGTCGGCGATCTCCGGGCGCGCGGTGGTTACATCGGTGTGGATCAGCAGTCGCTCCCCGCGTTGGTCCACCACCATCGGCAGCGGCGTGCCACCGAGGCCACGCGCCTCGCCGGTCTCGCCCTGGACCGCCCGTAACGCCTCAGCCGTCTCTGAACTGCGGGGACTCGAGTAGAGGGAGATGAAGGGGATGTACTCGGTCGCGCCGGCCTTCAGGGCGGTGATGCGCCCGGTATCGGCCACAGTGAGGCCGATCCGCTCACTGCCCACCGTGACGAGCGTGTCGGTGCGCTTGAGCACCTCCAGCGGCGGGTAGCCGTCTGCCGTGGCAATGGAGACCAGCAGCAACGTCGCCATACAGGCACATCCGCGTGGCATGAGCACCCTCCATTGCGCGACGCCGGGGTCGGGCATAGTGGTCCTCCGCACGGCTTACTGCTACAATGGCTGCTACGTCTGCGACAGCCTCCATTTCCGGCGCCTGTGGCCTGACACCTGCGCCGACGGCGCAAGGAGATACGCCAATGCGCAAACGGAGTCGGCCGAATCCGCACGCGAGTTGCACCCGGCATGAATACGGGGTGCAGTTAGTTCTCGAGTTCGCATCGCCCACGTCCGGGAGCGATGCGACGCAGATCGCGCGCAGGCTCATCGAGAGCCTCAGCATCGCGGCCTCCGGGGCCGAGATGCCCGAGGGCCTCATCGACTGTCGCCTCCGGTGCCATGAACTCAAGCAGAGCATCCAGCTACTGCCCGCGGCAGGAAAGGACGCGTGACAGGCATTGCCCACCGAGCTTCA
>Ga0123332_1004284_pt1 | contig 12611 bp, 11 predicted proteins | sample BioC12SIPDNA_4_FD_89958 | JGI IMG/M metagenome (GOLD analysis project Ga0123332, IMG submission 89958) | Anaerobic biogas reactor microbial communites from Washington, USA - Biogas_R2_A C12 SIP DNA | ecosystem: Engineered > Bioreactor > Anaerobic > Unclassified | place: Washington, USA...
AAAGCCGCGTCGAAATCGCTGTCGTCGTAGTCGTAGGCAGCCCGGAACGGCTCGAAGACCGCGCCGGTCGCCTCAACCTTGCTCCTGAACTTCGCCCCTGTGTACCAGCGGACTTCATGACCGCGCTCGACCAGCGTTTGGGCGACCGGCAGGGCAGGCAGGACATGCCCCGTGATCGGCTGCGTCACAAGAAGGAATCGTGTCATTGGTCATCGCCTCCTGAGTTCTTAACGATCCGACTGCCGGCTGGAACCCTGGAGAGGCGCCGGCAACCGCGTGTGTTTGATCGTGATTAATTCTATTTTTGTCTTTTAATTGTGTAATAATTAATACATAATATTGCCGGACTGCGGTCCGTAATGTCGTGCCGCTTACAGAGAGCAGCTAGATAGGGTCCTGGAATGCGTTGACAGGGACGATCTGCAGCGATATAATGTGACTACCTAATGTGACCACATCGGACGCCATCTGCAGTCCGACAGGAGGTGGAGCATGCCTGAGATCGGCATTCGAGAATTGAAGAGCCAGGCGTCAGAAATCGTGCGCGCGGTGCGGGAAGGCCGCGTGGAGTATGTGATCACCCACCGCGGCAAGCCGGTTGCGATGATCGTGCCGCTCGAGGAGTCGCCGGAGCCGCGCAAATTGTCGCAGGAGGAGTTCTGGGCGGAGATGGATGCGTTGGCTGAGGAAATGGACGAGGCGACCGGCGGCAGAAGCGCGTTGCAGCAGCTATTTGAAGATCGAGCCGCATCATGAAACCTGATACCATCATCGCCGATGCCAGCGTTCTGATCGCGGCCGCTCGGCCGCGAGAGCCAGGCAACGGACCCGCCCGTAAATTGCTAAATGGATGTTTCGCTGATGGCGTGCAATTGATGGAGCCCGCTGTCGTTGTTCCGGAGGTGTTGGGCGCTCTCTCGCGCACCGGCTCGCCGCCGCGCGTTGTCAGGCAGATCATGGCCGGCTACCAGCATCGCTCTGGTTTCGGAACGTTGCCGCTTGATGTCCGCCAGGCCGGGTCTGCCGGAGAGATTGCACTGCTTCAGCGTCTCAAGGGTTGCGACGCCATCTACCTCGCTCTCGCACGCGAGCTGGGCCTTCCTCTCGTCACGCTGGACCGCGAGCAGCGCGAGCGTGCGCCCGAAGATGTGGAGGTTCTCACGCCCGAAGAAGCGCTCGCGGAGTGGTTTCCGGCATGAAGTGAGCCTCGCGGCTCATCCACCGCCCACCGCGGTGAAAAATTCGACCGTATCCCCGTTCGCAGCGACCGCGGTCTCGAGATCGACCGCACGGCGGTTCACGGTGGCGACGGCGATCTCTGCAGGCGGAACGCCCAACCGGTGCACCAGCTCGAGCAGGGCGATCGGGCCCCCCTGGTTCAGCTCCAGCCAGGCCCGCTTCTGAGGATCGTACCAGCTCAGATGGCCGCCGAGATGGACCCGCATCGTCACTGCCCCGGCTGCACGCCCACCAGGTCCGCAGCCCACTCGAGCCCCAGCTCGGCGAGGCGCTCGCGGGTGGGAACCGTCGTGAGGGGATCCCATCCCTTCAGTTGATACAGGGCGGTCATGGTCTGCTCGAATTCCTCCCGCGGGATGGCCACGCCCGCCAGCGCACCGTTCTCCAGGGGTTGGAAGAGACGTTCGGGCAGCGTGTCGTCGCGGCGGGTGAAGCCCTCGCGCACGTTGAAGAGCCGCGCCAGGTTCGTCGCGCGCTCGCCGATGCGCAGCAGATCCTCCGCGCTGATCTCCCAGCCGCTGGCCGCGGTCACCGCGGTCAGGACATCGTCCACCGGTATGAACGAGCGCGGGGTGGGGCCGAAGAAGCAGAGCCCGATGGCCCTTTCGAAGCTGTTCCAGTTCTCCATCAGCGCGTAGTTGGCTGCTTTCCTGGCGCTGAGTTCCCGCGGGGGCAGCGCCTCGGTGATGCCCAGCGGCTGCGCGCCCTTGAAGCTCAACGAGTCGGGGTTAGCCAGCATCGGGTCGTGCACCGCGGTCAGGTGGTCGGCGCCGGCCTCGTTGATTGCGTAGCCCAGCCCTACCCCCACCTTGCCGCGCGGGTCGTGCATGGCCAGCTCCTGCCCCTTCACGTGCATGGCGAACAGCGGAGCATCGCCCCCGATGGCCTCGGCCGCACGGCGGGTGCCTTCGGCCAGCAGGTCGCCGATATGTTCCCGCCGCGCGATCATCTCCACGCACGCCACCATAGCCCCGGCATTCCCGAACCGCAGATCCAGCCCACCCGTCTCCTTGGGACCGATCAGCCCGTGCTCGAAGCACTCCATGGCGAACGAAATCGCGGAGCTGGCCGAGATGGAATCCATGGTGTAGCGGTTGCACAACTCGTTGGCCTTGGCGACCGCCTGCAGATCGTCGATGCCGCAGTTCGAGCCGAAGCCGGCCACGGTCTCGTACTCCGGTCCGCCGTATGAGTCACTGACCTGGTAGCGGTCGTCGACCTTGACCTCGCGCTTGCAGCGCACCGCACAGGCGAAGCAGCTGCGCCTCCCGCTGAGCAGTTCTTTCTCGTATGTCTCCCAACGCAGGCCATCGACGCCTTCGAACGAACCCTGCCGGAAATTGCGCGTGGGCAGAATGCCGGCCGCGTCCAGGCCCGCGGTCAGGCCGGGCGTGCCGCGCACCTGCAGGTCCCAGCTGCTGGGATGCTCTTTGACCGCTTTTGCGAGGCGCCTGCCCATCTCGCTGAGAGGCGGCGCTTCGGCCGCCGCGTCGAGATACTTCCCGGAGCCGCGCACTGCGACCGCCTTTACGTGCTTGGAACCCATCACCGCGCCCATGCCCGACCGGCCGTTGAAGTGCCGCAGCTCGTTGGTCAGGCTGCCGTAGCGCACCAGGTTTTCCGCGCCCAGGCCGATCTGCAGGACCCGCGCCAGCTTCTCACCCGTCTCCTGCCGGATCACGGCCTGGGCCTCCTCCGGGTCGTGGCGCCAAAGGTGCCGCGCATCCCGAATCTCGACCTGGTCGTCCTTGATCCAAAGGTAGACCGGCTCGGCCGAGCGGCCCGTCATCACTATCGCCTCCCAGCCCGCCAGCTTCAGCTCGGGACCCCAGAAGCCGCCCGCCTCCGATTCGCCGAACCCACCGGTGAGCGGCGAGCGCGCAACTGCGGAGAAGCGCGTTGCGGTCGAGAAGGGGGCCCCGGTCAGCAGCCCGTTGGCCAGGATCAGGATGTTGTCCGGACCAAGAGGATCGACGCCGGGGGCCAGCTCTTGCAGCAGGATGGCTGCAGCGAGCGCCTTGCCGCCCGGATAGAGGCGGTAGAACTCCTCGCTCAGCGTTTCCGTCCACACCTTGTGAGTTGCCAGATCAACCCGCAGGATCTTGCCTGAGTATCCGTATCTCATTGGCAGCCTCATTTCGTCGGGGCAGTGCTGGTGGGTGTCAGCGCGGCTCGTAACAGCAGCGGAAACCCGTGTCATCTCCGCGGTGCATGGGCGCGGCCCAGCTGCGATACGCGCAGCGGGCCTCATTGCGATCCCCGCGCCAGGAGCCTCCACGCAGCGTCTGCTTCCCCAGGTTGGCCTCAAATCGCTCCGGGTTGGATATCGCGCCCACATCGTGCTGGCGCGGGAGGACGCTGTCCGGATTGAGATCGTTGACCAGCACCTCGCGGCCGTCAGTCGGATCGTAGGGATACGGCCCAAAAAGGGAGGAACACCACTCCTGTGCATTGCCCGCCGCATCGGCCACGCCGTACGGGCTGTCGCCCTGCGGGGAGTAGCTGTCGACCGGCGCAGTGCCCTTGCTCTTGGCCTCCCGGTTGTTGCAGCGGGCGGGGTCCCACTGGTTGCCCCAGGGATAGAGGCGTGCATCCGTCCCGCGCATTGCCTTTTCCCATTCCGGCTCGCTCGGCAGGCGCACCGGCAGGCCGGTCAACTCCCGGGCCCAGCGGCAGAACGCCAGCGCATCCTGGTACGACACACCCGTGACCGGATGATTCGCTTTATCCTCCGGGTAGACGCCGTCACGCCAGGTCAGCGGTGCGCGGTGGCCGGTCGCCTCCCAGAAAAGACGGTACTGTGCATTGGTGACCGGATAGCGCATGATGTAGTAATCACTGACGGAAAGCGTGTGGTGCGGCACTTCATCCGCACCTGCAGCACGGTAGGCCGCCAGGTTGCTTCCCATGACGAAATCTCCGGCAGGGATGAGCACGAAGTCGAGGTCGAGTGGTGTTGGCATGGGTCTCCTCAGTTTTCCAGTAGATGATGTTGCATGACATAACGCACGAGGTCCGCGCTGTTGCGCACCTTCAGTTTGCTCATGATATTGGTGCGATGCACCGAGGCGGTCTTGGGGCTGATCACCAGTGTGCGCGCAATCTCCTTATTGCTCAAGCCCTCGACCACCAGGCGCAGCACCTGCATCTCTCTTTCGGTCAGGCTGGCGGATGCCTGTGACGCGAGGGCGACATCGGAGGGGATGGCCTGCACCAACTGCTGGGCCACGTCCGGTTCGACGTAGGCGCCTTGTTCGAAGACCTGGCGGATGGCATTCACTACCTCGCGCCCGCCGGACCGTTTGAGGACGTAGCCGGCAGCGCCTGCATGCAGGGCCGGCGCAATGTATTCACGATCGTCGTGCTGTGTCAGGATCAGGACCTTGACGTCGGGGTGGCTCCGGCGCAGCCGGCGGGTCGCTTCCAGGCCGTCCATGCCGGGCATAGCCAGGTCCATCAGCACGATGTCCGGGGCCAGCGAGCCTATCTGCGCCAGGGCCTCTTCGCCGCTGCTCGCTTCGCCCACCACTACGATGTCCTGTTGCCGGTCGAGCAATGAGCGGAGGCCGTCACGCAGGATCGCGTGATCGTCCACCACCAGAACCCGGATCGGACCCGAGCTGTTGCGCATGTCAGGCACCTGCATGTCTCTCCTGTCGTGCAGCCCTCCGCACTCCCGCGCGGCGCTGGTCGGCAGGGAGCGGCACCTCAATCTGGATGCGCGTGCCCTGTCCCGGCGCGGTGTCGATATCGAAGGCGCCGCCCACAAGCTCGACCCGCTCCTGCATTCCGATGAGGCCGAGTCCCCGGCCGCTGTCAGGGGTCAGTGTCAGCTCGAGCGCATCGAAACCCGCACCATCGTCTTCGATCCGGATCACCGCGCGGTCGGAACGCAGGTTTAAGGTCAGGCGCACGGTGCGGGCCATCGCATGGCGCACGATATTTGTGATGGCTTCCTGCACCACGCGGAACAACGCGGTCTCGGTCTCGGATGGAAGACGGCACGTATCGATAACGTCCCGACCCCGGGGGCACGTTTCCTTAATAATAACGCGCACACCGGCGGGTTCCAGCCTGGATTTTGCAAGCCAGCGCAGCGCCGGCATCAGGCCGAGATGATCGAGCAAGGCCGGCCGCAGGTCGAAGATCAGCTTATGGACGCCATCCAGGGTGCGCTGCGCCACCCCGCGCATGTTGTCGAGCAGGCGGGCGATTTCCTCGGCCTGGGTCACGTCGGTGGCCTCTTCGGCCGCAAAGATGAGTGCGGTCAGGTTCTGGCTGATCTCGTCGTGCAGCTCGCGCGCGATGCGCTTGCGTTCCTCTTCTTGGGCCGTGATCACCTTGCGCAGCAACTCCCCGCGCATGCGCTCCTTATGATGCAATTCGGCGTACAGCCGCGCGTTTTCGACCGCGACCGCGATCTGGTTTCCGATGGCGGTGAGCAGATCCTGCTCGTGCGTATCGAACTCGCGGGCCTGGCGGGTGCCGATACACATGCTGCCCAGGGAACAACCGTGCGCGACCAGCGGCACGTGCACCAGGGTGCTCAATTGCTCCACCTGGATCGCCCTGGCCCTCTGGTTGCGATAACGTTGGACGTCGGGCACGACGACAAGCTGCTGGCTGTCGATGACTCCGCCGCACGAGCCGTCCATGATGCCGAACTGGGCAACCAGCCGCGCAGTGGCCTCGGTGAGCCCGCTGTGCGCCAGCAGCTCCAGGTTGCCGAGGGCCTCATCTCGCAGGAAGATCGCGCCGATATCCACTGCCGTCAGGCGCAGGACTTCCTCCAGGGTGTGGTTGAGGAGCGCGGTCAGATCCAGGGTCTGGTTGACCGAGCGCGCGACCGCATCCAGCACGGAAAGATGTTCGTTGCGCCGCACCAGCGTCTCAGCCAGCTCGCGTTCTGCGGTCACATCGCGCATTGCCTCGATCACCGCGGTGATTGTACCGCCTGCATCCCGCAGCGGTGAGGCGCTGACGTCTACATAACGGATCTTCTTATCCCCCGGGGTGGCCTGGCGCCGCGTGATCCGGATCGTCTCGCCGGTGGCCAGCACAGCCGGCAGGGGGCAATCGCGCTCGGGGGTGTCGCACGGTTCGGCGCACGGGAAGATTTCGTAGCAGTAACGCCCGGTGAGTGGATTGGCGTCTTCATCTCCCTCCGCGCCGGCGCCGGGTTCCGGGTGCCCCAGGGCCAGCGCCCTGGCGCGTGCGGCCTTGTTCGCCTGCTGCACACGGTAATCCAGGCCCACGACGATCACTGCATCGCTCAGACCGTCGATGATGGCCAGGGGATCAAGGATAGGACCCGGACCCCTGTTCTGGCTGGCCACGGCCATGTCCGTGAAGGATTCCCGGAGGGCGGGTGGCAATTGTACTGTCATGTTTTTCTCGCTTTGGCCTGCAGCGCGATCTGGGTTGTGCCCGGCCACTCGCAGTAGCGGGAGCGACCGCACAGCTTGCAGACCCCGCCTTCTGCCTCAAGCTCCTCGTGCACCCCTTCGAATTCGCCCATCAGCTCGTACCACAGATAAGTCCGGCCGATGGTGATCCGCAGCGGTGTGTTTGGCAGCTTGAAAGCCTGGCGCGCTTTCGATCCATCGAAGTAAAAGGTCTGCGCTTCCAGGCGCAGCCTTGCGCCGGTCAGTGGCACCGGGCCGGTGGTTTGCGGCTGGAGCATATCCGTGAGCCCGGCAGTCAATCCCACTAGCCAGCGCGGCATGGACTTCAACTTCCTTCCACAGCCGACCACCTCGGCGATGGTCTGGTAAAGCTGGAGTAGGGTGATGTTCTCGCCGCCGATGATGTAGCGTTCGCCGATGTGGCCCTTCGTTGCAGCTTCGATGTGGCTCTGGGCTGCATCGCAGATGGGAACGACATTCAGGCCGCCGGGCGGGATGAACGGCGGTGCGCAGTGCTTGACAATCTCGACCACCATGCCGCTGGAGACCTTGCGGATATCCCGCGGGCCGATGACCGTGGTGGGGTTGATGATGATGGCCGGCAGCCCCTTCTTGATGTATTCGAAGACGACTTGCTCGGCCTGGTGCTTGCTGTGGCCGTAGATGAACTGCTCCGGCTTCACGTTGAAGGTGAAGCTCTCGTCGACCATCTTGTTCGGATGGATGCCCATCGCCGCGGTGGAGCTGGTGTGGATCACGCGCTCGACACGCGCCTTCAGCGCGGCCGCCATGACGTTGCGGGTGCCCTCGACGTTGACTTCAACCATGCGCTCGATGCCCTGCCGCCAGTAGTCTACCACGCCGACCGCGTTGAACACCACGTCGATGCCTTCCATGGCCGGAGGCAGCGTCTCCGGCGCCAACACGTCGCCGGTCACGAATTCGAACGGGCCCTCTTCGAGCAGGACGCGCGAGGCGCCCGGCCGTTCGAGGATGCGCACGTCCCACCCCCGCTCGATGAGCCGGAGCGCTATGTTGGATCCGATAAAACCGGTGCCGCCGGTGACAAGTGCGCGTGGCATACTACCATCCGTTCATTAAGATTCAGCCGCCGAACCGGCAGAGGACAGCCGCCATTCGACCAGCGCCGCGACCAGGCCTTCGGTGGTGTACTCCCCGGGACCCGGCACGATAGGGGTGCACAGCCCCATCTCCTGCGCCGCGGCCGCGGTAGTCGGTCCGATGCAGGCGATCGCGGCGCCGCCCAAAGCGCGGTCCAATGGCTCGCCGCCCAGCATCGTCGCCAGCGCCCGCAGGGCCGAGGGACTACAGAAGATCGCGACATCTATGGCGCCGGCTCTCACTGCTTCCAGCGCCAGGGGCTCGGGATCCGCCGCCGGCTGATAAGCCGCCGGCTGGTAAGCCGCCGTCACAGAGTAGGCCACGACCTCCGTAACCTGCGCGCCCCTGGCTGCCAGGCCGGCCGGCAGATCGGGCAGCGCCCGATTGGAGCGCGGCAGCAGTACCCGCTTGCCCGCTACGTCCGGCATGGCCGCGGCCAGGTGCTTGCCCGTGCCCTGGTCGGGGACGAGGTCAGGCACCAATCCATAGCCCGCCAGCGCCCGGGCCGTGGCCGGGCCGATCGCCGCAAGCCGGACCCCGGCCAGGCAGCGCACGTCGTAGCGCGGGGCGGACGAAGCCTGCGACGCAGGGGTCTGCGACGCAGTAACCTGCGTAGGGAGCGAGAGCAGCCGTTCGAAGAACGCGGCCACCGAGTTGGCGCTCGTGAAGGCGATCCAATCGTAGGCCGGCGCGACGGCGCTGCCGGCCGCCAGGCGGTGGAGCGCATCGTCCAGCGGGCCTTCGTCAGCGGGCGGGCCGATACGTGTGGCCGGCAGCGCGATCACCTCGGCTCCCAGCTCGGCCAGCCGTCTCGTGAGGCCCGCCCCCTCGGACGCGGGCCGGGTGTTGAGGATGCGCAGCCCCAGCAGCGGGCGGCGATCGGGCAGGTCGAACCACCGCAGTTGCTCGCGCAGACGCACCACGTCGCCCGCGATCACCGCGGCCGGTGCAGCGATATTGGCCGCGGCCACCTTCTCGACGATGTCGTGCAGGCTGCCGGTGACGGTGCGCTGCTGCGGCCAGGTCCCGTGCGACACCACCGCCACCGGCGTGGCGGCATCGCGGCCGGCCGCCAGCAGGTCGTCCACGATCGCGGGCAGGTTGCCCATGCCCATCAGGAACACCAGCGTGTCAGCGCTCGTCCCTGCCAGCGGGCTGGCCGCCAGCGGGCCGGCTGCCTGCTCCCCGGCATCGCTCCGGCGGTGTCCGGTGAACACCGCAAAGCTGCTCGCCGCGTCGCGGTGGGTGATCGGGATCCCCGCGTAGGCCGCGGCCGCGATCGCGCTCGTCACGCCCGGAACGATTTCGAACGGCAGCCCGGCCCGGGCCAGTGCCTCGGCCTCCTCGCCGCCCCGGCCGAAGACGAATGGGTCTCCGCCCTTGAGCCGCACCACGGTCTTGCCGAGCCGTGCCTGCGCTACCAGGATTTCGTTGATCTGCTCTTGCGGCACCGGATGGCGATCGGGTTGTTTTCCCACGTCGATCCAGTGTGCGTGCGGCGCCTCGGACAGAAGCGCACGCGGGATGAGCCGGTCGTACACGACCACGCCGGCTCCGCGTAGGCATGCCAGCCCGCGGACCGTGATCAGCCCGGGGTCGCCCGGCCCCGCGCCGACCAGGTAGACCGTGCCGGGTGCCAGCCTTGCCCCAGGAGTCTCAAGTGTAGCCGAGACTGAGCGTCCTTCGACTGCGCTCCCTTCGCTCGCTCCGCTCAGGATGCCTGGCGTTGCTGCTTCTTCGGCGGGATCCGGCCGGACGCAAGGTGACATAATCATCTGCTGTGCATGAGCCCGGGCTGCTGCCACTCCCTGCGACCGCAGCACGGCCAGCAGGTCAGAGTCCACCAGCTGTAGTGCCGCATGGAGGCGGGGCTGACCGGTGGGGAAGCGGGCCAGTAATTGGGGACGCAGCTCGGCCAGCAGCGCGGCCAGGTCTCCGTATTCGGGACCGATCAGCTCTTCGAGGCGCTCGCGCAGGCGGCGGGCCAGTGCCGGGCTGGCGCCGCCGGTGCAGATCGCCAGCGCAAGCTCGCCGCGGCGCACGACGGCCGGGACGATGAAATTGCTGTGTTCGGGATCGTCCACCACGTTGACCAGCTGCCCGCGGCGCATCGCGCCGGCTGCTGCAGCATGGTTAACCTCCCGATCGTCCGTGGCCGCGATCACCAGCCATGCGGCGTCCAGGCCCTCTTCCCGGAATTCCCGGGCGATGACGGCGATCTTGCCAGCGGCGTGCAACTCCGCAAGCCCCTCAACCAGCGCAGGGCTGATCACCGTGACGTCTGCGTTGCCTGCAAGCAGGCCCTCCACCTTGCGCAGCGCCACTGCACCGCCGCCGATCACGATGCATTTTCGATTCGAAAGGTCAATCAGGTTGACCGGATAGCTCCGCATGGCGGAATTCTAGCATGCTGCAGTCAGGACCGTCAATGATCTTAACCCTTCTTCGGTCGTCTGACCTGTGGTAGAATGGCCGCGATCTCCGATCCTGGGAGCAGCCTTTTGGAGCAACTGATCGTCGGGACGCGCAGCAGCGCGCTGGCCCGGCGCCAAACTGAGATGGTCGTTGCGGCGCTGCAAGCCGCATGGCCCGGTTTGAGCATTGTCATCCGCGAGTTCACGACTGCGGGTGACCGCGATGCTGTCCGCCCGCTGCCGGAGATCGGCGGCAAGGGTCTGTTCACGGCCGACCTGGCGGACGCGTTGTCCACGGGTGCGATCGACCTGGCGGTGCACAGCCTCAAGGACCTGCCTGTCTCCCCGGGCCGCGGCCCGGTTGAGCCGCCCGATCCCTGCGGAACGGTTGGGGGAGGGGGCGCGCTTCCGCTGTGCATCGGTGCGGTGCCTCCTCGTGAAGATGCCCGGGATGCCCTGATCTCGCGACATGGGGTTGGTCTGGCGGAGCTGCCGCGCCGGCCGCGCATCGGCACCGGAAGTCCGCGGCGGGCCGCGCAGCTTCTGGCCAGCCGGCCGGACGCGCAGATCGTCCCACTGCGCGGCAACGTGGATACCCGGCTGCGCAAGGCGCTGACCGCGGAGTACGACGCGATCGTGCTGGCCGCGGCCGGGCTGGCGCGGCTGGGGTTGGCGGACAGGGTCACCCAGTACCTGCCCTTCGACGTCATGCTGCCCGCGCCCGGCCAGGGTGCACTGGCGGTGCAGTGCCGGGCTGACGACCGGCTGGTGCGCGAGCTGCTTGCGCCCATCCACGACCCCGCGGCCGAGGCGGCCACTGTGGCGGAGCGGGCCTTCCTGGCCGCAACCGGTGGCGGGTGCTGCGCGCCCGTGGGCGCATATGCTGAGGCTGACGCCGCTGCGGCGCTGGGGGCGACCGCGGGTCTGCGGCTGACCGCACTGGTTGCGCGGCCAGACGGCTCGCAGATCATTCGCGTTTCCGGGGAGGGTGCATTTGCCGAGCCCGAAGTGTTGGGCGCACGGCTGGCCCACATGGCGCTGGCATCGGGCGCTGCGCAGTTGCTGGCTGACTGCAGCTAGCCGCCGGATGTAATGAGTGTTCATAAATTGGCCGAGCCATGAGCCGGTCGGCCCGTCCAGCCAGACCGCCCGGCGATTGACGCTGCCTCAGCCCTAATCAGGGTGGGTTGCCTCGTAGCCCGGCGTATTTAGCGCCGGGTGGGGGTTTTACTGAGGAGTCCTTTTTATGCCCTATCCAACCACACGTCCACGCCGGCTGCGCGTGACCTCCACGCTGCGGCGTATGGTGTCGGAGACAGCCCTGGCGCCGGACGATTTCATTTACCCGCTTTTCGTCGTGCACGGCGCGGGCGTCCGCCGGCCCATCAGCTCCATGCCGGGGATCTGCCAGCTATCGGTGGATGAGGCGGTCGCGGAGGCGGGACAGGCGCTCGGGCTGGGCATCCCGGCCGTGCTGCTGTTCGGCGTGCCCGCGGTCAAGGACGCAGTGGGCAGCGAGAACTTCGCGGACGACGGCATCGTCCAGCAGGCCACCCGGGCGCTGAAGGCTGCCAATCCCGGCCTCCTTGTGATCGTCGATCTGTGCATGTGCGAGTACACCGATCACGGTCACTGCGGCATCATCCGCGATGGCCGGGTGGACAACGATGCAACGCTCGAGATCCTGGGCCGGGCCGCAGTCACCTACGCGCGGGCAGGCGCAGACCTGATCGCGCCCTCGGGCATGATGGACGGGATGGTGGCTGCCATCCGGGCTGCGCTGGACGCGGCCGGCTTCGGGGAGACGGGCATCTTCAGCTACGCGGTCAAGTATGCCAGCGCGTTTTATGGCCCGTTCCGCGAGGCCGCGGAGGGCGCGCCCAGGTTCGGCGACCGGAAGACGCACCAGATGGACCCGGCGAACGTGCGCGAGGCGCTGCGTGAGCTGGCGCTGGACGTGGCCGAGGGGGCCGACCTGGTCATGGTGAAGCCGGCCCTGCCATACCTGGATGTCGTTCGCCGCGTGCGGGAGGCGTGCGATCTGCCCCTGGCGGCGTACAATGTCAGCGGCGAATATGCGATGATCAAGGCCGCGGCAGCCAATGGCTGGATCGACGAGCGGGCTGCGGTGCTGGAACTGCTGACCGGGATCAAGCGCGCGGGCGCTGACCTGATCGTGACCTACCACGCGCTCGATGCGGCGCGCTGGCTCCGTCCATAAAACGAACAGACAGAGGCATCATGGAGACTCCTCAATCAGATTTACTTTTCCGGCGTGCCAGCGAGCTGATCCCTGGCGGCGTCAACTCACCGGTGCGCGCGTTTCGCGCGGTCGGCGGGCAGCCCCTGTTCATCGAGCGCGGGGCCGGGCCGTATCTCTACGACGCGGATGGCAACCGCTATATCGACTACGTGTTGAGTTGGGGCCCCC
>Ga0123332_1004287_pt1 | contig 12608 bp, 7 predicted proteins | sample BioC12SIPDNA_4_FD_89958 | JGI IMG/M metagenome (GOLD analysis project Ga0123332, IMG submission 89958) | Anaerobic biogas reactor microbial communites from Washington, USA - Biogas_R2_A C12 SIP DNA | ecosystem: Engineered > Bioreactor > Anaerobic > Unclassified | place: Washington, USA...
GTGCCGCGGCGGTCGAGGTGCCCGCGGACGATCGCCAGCAGGCTGGTGAACTGGGAGAAGACGAGGGCCTTGTGCCCTTCGGCGAGGATTTCCGCAAGCTGTTCGAGCAGGGTTTCCAGCTTGGCGCTGGTGCCGGCAGCGTGCTTCGGATCGAGCAGCCCGCGGTGGCAGGCGGCCTGGCGGAGCCGCAGGAGGGCCTCGAGGACCTGGATTTTCGATTGGTTCAGGCGTCCCGCGTCGATCTTCTTCTGGAGCGCGTCTCGGTAGTACTTGCGGAGTTGGTTGTAGGCCTTCCGCTCCTGGCGGTCCAGTTCGCAGTACAGCGTTTGCTCGGTTTTTCGTGGCAGTTCGGCGAGGACCTTCTCCTTGGTGCGCCGCAGCAGGAAAGGCGCCAGCGCGGCGCGCAGCAGTTCGACCTTCTCCGGCTCGGCGCGCCCATTCTTCCAGCACTTTTGAAACACGGTGGAGCGGCCGAGCATTCCCGGGTTGAGGAATTCAAACAGCGACCAGAGTTCTCCCAGGTGGTTCTCGACGGGCGTGCCGGTCAGTGCCAGGCGGTGGCGGGCATTGAGCAGGCGGGCGGCCTTGGAGGCGAGGGAGCTGGAGTTCTTGATTGCCTGCGACTCGTCGAGAATTGCGTAGTCGAAGGCAATTTCTTTGAGTTTGAGGATGTCGCGGCGGAGCGTCCCGTAGGTCGTCACGACCACGTCGCCCGGCTGAAGCGCATCGAGCAGCGGTTTGCGGAGCAGGCCCGTGTAGTTGCGGACGGTGATCTTCGGGGTGAAGCGGGCGGCTTCGTCGATCCAGTTGAAGACCAGGCTCCGCGGCACGACGATCAGCGAGGGGCCGGCCGCCGCGCCGCCCACCCGGCGATCTTCGAGGAGTGCGAGAACCTGCACGGTCTTGCCCAATCCCATGTCGTCGGCCAGGCAACCGCCGAGGCGGAACGACTGGAGGAAGTGCATCCATCCGAGCCCCTCGCGCTGGTACTGGCGGAGGCTGCCCGAAAAACCTCGCGGCTCCGCTTGCGGCTGGATGCCGGTGAACGATCGGAGCTTATCCCGCAGATCGGCAAAGGCCTGGTCGACCGATACGTTGTCCTGGGCGGCGAGCAGGGCGTCGAGCAGCGCCGCCTGCGCGTTGCGGAAGCGGACGCCCGCCCCCTCCGGCGTGCCCAACTCGGCCAGCGCCGCGAACCTTGCGAGCCACTGTTCGGGCAACATGCCTCGCGAACCGTCGCTGAGGCGGACGAAATTCTGCCCTTCGCGAACGGCCCGCAAGAGGTCCGGCAGCGTGCTGAAGACCCCGTCGCCGTAGTCGAACTGGCCGTCGAGGTCGAACCAGTCGACGCCGGAAGTCACGCTGCCGCGGAAACCGCCCGGCTGGCGGACGCGGAAACCCTCCGCCTCGACGAGCCAGCCCTCGCGGGTGAGCGTCAAAACGATCTCGTCGAGCGCGTGGGCCGGGATCGCCAGATTCCCGCCTGGCCCCTTGCAGGTTTGGCTCCAAGGGCGGACACTCCACGTCGCCAGGCGCGCAAGAGATTCGGATTCGCGCTGCCTGTCGCGGACGGCGAGCCGCTGGTTCTCCTCCTGCAAGACCCGCGACCGGCAATCAGCGGCCGGGACAAGAATCCCCTCGTAGTTGAAGAGCAGGTCCGCGCGGAGCTCGTACGACGAACGGGAAGCCTTGGGTTTGTGGATTCTCAGCACCGGCTGGGGCCGGCACCTGATCTCAACCAGGCGGCAGGGCGTCGGCAGATCGATCTCGGGGATCGGCCCAACCGCGTAGAGTTGTCTGAGGAATTCCCCCTGATCGCCGTAGGGAATGGCAATCCGGCGATGACGTTCGAGCAGGGTGATCCATGGAGACGCGCCGGCGGCGTCGAACCTTGCGATCCGGTCGTCGAACAAGGTCACGCCCGAATTCAGCAAGAGGACGGTCTTTTCCAGCGGCACCCGCTGATCGCCCCGGTAGAGCGATCCCCGCAAGAGCCAGCGCTGCCTGGCGTCGTCGCCCGGCATTTCCAGGCGGAAACGGTACGGGGGCCCGTCGTCCCAGGCGATTTGCGGGGCGTTTTCCACCGGCTGGTTCTCGGATCGCCGCCAGCGAAAGCGGCCGGTCTGACAAAGCCTCGGCAGCACCGCGGGGTGTCTCTCCGCGGCAATCGGAATCTGGCTGGAATAGCTGTGGTAATAGGGCCACCAGCCGTGGGCCGGACTATGGGCGATGACATCCATCAGCCGCAGCACGCACAGGTCTTCCTCGTCGGTGGCCGAACGGAGCAGATCGGAGCGGTTCCGGACGGCACGCGGCTTTCCGAATTGGCCGTTCTTCTTCGTTTGGCGGCGAAACAGTTCGACGACCAATTGGCCGGTCGCGCGGCTCGCGGCGACGTTCAGGACATAGACGATCTCGCGGCGTCTGCCCGCGACGCGATCCCATAGCTGTGCGAAATCCCGGGGGTCCTCGCCGGCGGAGGGCGCGGCCAGCTCCTGCAATTGTTCGCGCCACGAGATCCGGCAATTCCTGTCCCGGCCATTCCCGCCTCGCCGCCCGGTCGAGGCATGCCGGCTATCCAGCCACTCCTCGTCGACTCCGTCCTCTCCGTCCTCGTCCTCGTCGTCCAGATCGTCAAAGGCCTGGGGAAGGCCTGCGATCGCATCCCAGGAATCGCTCAAGAGTCCCTCCTGCCGGTCGTCGGCGCTCGCGGCCGGCGATGGGCGCTGGGCGGCCAGCTGCGGCGGATGCTCGTCGAATGCCCGGATCACGGCCCAGAGATGTTTGCAGAGGCTGCCTGCCTGGTAGAAGGGGCAGGTGCAAGAGCCCGCCGCGGACGACCTGTTGGGGCCTTCCAGCTCGATCGATACGTGGTAGGAAATGCGGCCGGAGCCGGCAACCTTGGCCTCGATGCCCGATTCGTCGACGCGGAGCAGCGCGACGCGTCCCGCAAGGAAACAGGCTTCGCCCCGGCTACGGACGTCGCTTGAAAAGCTTCCCTTACAGCGACTGGCCAGCTTCATGCCGAGAGACTCCTTGTGACGGGCGACTGGTGATGCCTGTTGTGGAGGGATCGACCAACTTGTTCGGTTTGTTCTGGCCGTCAAATCTCAGCGATTCTACCGAAGTCGCCGGAAGTCGTGAAGCGGGAGTCGATGGCCGATGGGAAAATCAGGGATGTTCCTGTTCGGCGCGGTATTGGCCAGGCGTTTGCCCGGTGGTCCGCTTGAAGCAGGTGCACATCGACTCGACGTAGTCGAACCCGGAGATCTGGGCGATCTTCGCCAGCGGATAATCGGTCATTGCCAGGAGTTGCTTGACTCGGTCCAACTGGACGCGGAGAATCTCGGCCTTGGGGGAGCGGCCGAGGAGCCTGGCGAAGCGGCGTTCGAGCGTGCTGCGGGAGACTTGCACGTGCTGGACGACGTCGCCCACGCGGATTCCGTCGCAGGCGTGCCCGCGGATGAAGTGCATGGCGGCGGCGACGTCGGCGTCGCCGACCGCGACCATGTCGGTCGACTGCCTGGGGACGACGCCGAGCGGCTCGACGAGGATCGGCGCCGGCGGCGGCTGTTCGCCGTCGAGCAGCTTGTCGAGCAGCCCGGCGGCCTGGTAGCCGACCCCTTGCGGGTTTTGCTCGACGCTGGAGAGGGGCGGGTGGCACAACTCGCAGATCAGCTCGTCGTTGTCGACGCCGATTACGGCCAGCTCCTCGGGCACGGCGATATTCCGGTCGGCGCAGGCCATCAGCACCTGCTGGGCGCGGAGATCGTTGCAGGCCATCAGGCCAACCGGCTTGGGCAGCGAGGCGACCCAGCGGGCGACGGTCTCTTCGCAGCGCAATTCGTAGTCTTCCGTGCTGGAAATGAACGGTGTTTCCGCCTGGCGCGGGTTGTCGTAGACGCTCACGTCGTACCCGGAGGAACGCAGGTACTGGACAAAACAGTGCGACCGCTCCTCGGAGGAGTAGATGCCGGGCAGCCCGCAATAGGCGAAGTGCTCCAGCCCCTGGGTGATCAGGTGATCGGCGGCGAGGTGGGCGATGGCCCGGTTGTCGGTGAGCACCCCGGGAACGCCGCCGCGATTGCGGTGCTCGAACAGGTCGACGACCGGCAGGTCCATCTGGGCAATCTGGCGGCGGAGCTGGACGTTTTCGATCCTGGCGATAATCCCGTCGCCGTTCCAGGTCTTGAGCCAGTCCGGCGGCCCGTCACAGAGACGGCGTTCCGTCTGGTAGATTTTCCAGGTTCCGTGGGCTCGGACATAGTCGGCGATCCCGCCCAACACGCCTCGGCCGTATGCGCGGGACCACTCGATCAGCAGGGCGACTTTGCGGGGTCTGATCATTCTCTGCGTTTGGATCGGGCCGTGCTGTTGCCGGCCGGTTGAGCGGCCGCTGCTGATGAATTATCATAACCGGGTCTTCTCCGCGACTGAAGCTTGGGCTGAGCGCGTGCGGAGATTCTCCTGGGAATTTCCGCTTCTAGCCTTGCGGAGGGGGCGTGGGGGCAGGGAGGAGAATGCCGCAAATGCACAAAGCGATTGACGCAAAACATCATTGATGTTGCCCTGGCAGTCCTCGATGATTGAGCCTGCTGAAAAAGGCTTCGCGGACTTCACGGGCTCCGCGGGCCCGGGCGGCTTGGACAGGCGCCGGGCAGGCAGGGGGCTGGCGCGGCGTTTGGCCGAAGACACGTTCGGCCGCGGTGACTGGACGGAGAGTTCTTGCCCGTTGACGAACGCAACAGGCATCCAGACGAAGAAAGGGTCGAACTGATGCAAGTCAAGAACGTTCTGTTGACCGGGGCGGGTGGAAAGATCGGCCGGGCTGTCCTGCCCGAACTCGCCAAGGCCGGCTACCAGGTGCGGGCCTTGGAATACACCGACGGGCTGAAGGTTGACCGCTTGGACAACGTGGAGGTGGTCTGCGGCGATCTCCGCGATCCGTCGCTCGCCCGGCGGCTGATCGAGGGCATGGACGTCGTGATTCACCTGGCCAACGTCAAGGAGAACAAGGAACTGTTTCTGGACGCGAATGTCAAGGGGACGTTCTATCTGCTCGACGCCTGCAAGGAGGCCGGGCATATCAAGCAGTACATCCAGGCGGGGTCCGACGCGAGGGCCGGCATCTACTACTACCCCCAGCCGATTCCCATCGACGAGAATCATCGCCATTCGGGTTATCCGGGCTACTACCCGCTCTCCAAGGTCCTGGAAGAGGTGATGTGCGAGCAGTACCAGATCATGTACGGGATGCCGATCACGATCCTGCGGTTCTCCTGGGTTCATGACGAGGACGACATCCTCGCCCACGTGACGCTCAGCGAGCCGAACCTCGGCGTGCCGGTCTGGAAGGACTGGGCGGTGACCGCGGAGCAAAAAGCCTACTTCGAGAAGGGAACGAACGCCGTCGCCTGCCTGGTCCACCCCGACGGGAGCGCCGGCAAGAGGCAGATTGTCGGCATTAAGGACGTCGTCCGGTCGATTCTCCTTGCGATCGGCAATCCGACGGCCATCGGTGAGGCGTTCAATATCTCTGGCCCGTCGCCGTTCGCGTATGATGTCCTGGCGGAATACGTGGCGAAGAAGCTCGACCTGGCGGTTGTCCGATTCGAGGTCAGCGAGTTCCGCGATTTCTGCATCGACATGAGCAAGTCGAGGGCGGTGCTTGGCTTCGATCCGGAGTACGACATCTTCCGGATCGTCGACGACGCCCTCGAATTCCGCAAGGCCGGGCGGACCCGATCCGTCTGCCCGTATCCGGGCTAGGTTTCTTACACAGAGGCAATTGGAGGATTTGGGAAACGCATCGGTCGCACGGCTCGTAGTTGCCAGCTTTCCGCAAGCGGCCGTCCGCACGGCGGTCCAGGTATTCCGGAAAGAGCCGGGCCGGCACTTGATTGCCGAGGGCTGACAGCTTCTACTTCAAGTTGAGACACGACTCTAAATCACAGGGAGACCATCATGAATCGTCCGTCGAATTCCAGTTCGGGCAGTCCGTCGCGGCGGCAGTTCTTGCAGCAGACCAGCCGGTTGGCCGCGGGGGCCGCCTTGGCGGGGCTGGCAGCGCCGCGCGTCCACGCGGGGGAGGACAACACGATCCGGCTGGCCCTGATCGGCTGCGGAGGCCGCGGCAGCGGCGCGGTCGGCAACGCGATGAATTCCCCCTTCGGCCCGGTCAAGCTGGTCGCCATGGCCGACGTCTTCGAGGACCGGCTGACCAGGTCGCACACCAGCCTTTCGAAGGCGTTTGGCGACCGCGTGGACGTCCCCAAGGATCGGCAGTTCGTCGGTTTCGACGCCTACAAGAAGGCGATCGACTGCCTGGGACCCGGCGATGTGGCGATGCTCACGAGTTTTGCCTACGTCCGGTCGCTGCAAGCCGAGTACGCGGTGAGCAAGGGCGTGAACGTGTTCATGGAGAAGTCCTTCGGGCCCGATGCGCCCGCTCTGCGGCGGTTGATTCGCGCCGGCGAGGAGGCGGACAAGAAGAACGTCAAGATCGCCGCCGGCCTGCAATGCCGTCACAGCGTCAATCGCCAGGAACTGATCAAGCGGATGCGCGACGGCCAGCTTGGCGATTTCATGCTCGCCCGGGCCTACCGGATTCACCCGGTGGGGGGGATGGGCAAGAAGCCGGAGAAGTATGGCGAGCTGGAGTGGCAGATTCGCAATTTCACCCGGTTCCCGTGGGTCTCCGGCGGGCTGTTCGCCGAGATGAACATCCACCAGATTGACGAGCTTTGCTGGCTCAAGGGGGATTGGCCGGTGATCGCCCGCGGGATCGGCGGGCGGATCGCCAACAGCCAGGACCACGGCCAGGAGTTCGATTCCTACTCGATCGAGTGGACGTTCGCCGATGGGACGAAGGCGACCGACGGCGTCCGTTGGCTGGGCGGGCACTGCTTCAGCGAATTCGCCACGTACGTGCATGGCACCAAGTGCGCTGCGCAGTTTTCCGGAAACGTCCACATCGGCGAGACGCGGATCTACAAGAGCCAGCGGATCGCCAAGGACAACATTGCCTGGGAAGCTCCCCCGGAGAAGTACAATCCCTGGGATGCGGAGTGGAACGTGCTCCTTCAGAATATCCGCGAGGACAAGCCGCAGAACGAGGCGAAGCGGGCTGCCCTGTCGAATTTCGCCGACCTGATGGGCCGCGCGGCCGTCAATTCGGGGCGCGAGATCACCTGGGAAGAGATGACGAACTCGGATTTCCAGCTCTACCCGGGCAAGATTGACGATTTGGACTACGACAGCGAGCCGCCGGTCAAGGCGGACGAGAACGGCTTCTATCCGGTTCCGGTGCCCGGCGTCTGGAACGAGACTTGAGCCCCTCTTGGCGGAAAGGACGCGGCGATGAAGATCGGCGCCAGTTACTGGATGTTCGAAGGAGGCTTGGAGGCCTCGCTGCCGGTGGCGGATGCGATTGCCCAGGCCAAAGACCTGGGCTTCGACGCCATCGAGCTGTGTATTGCCAGCTCGGGAGTCCTGACGCACGAGGCGACGCAGGCCGACTGCGAGCGGATCGTCGCCACGGCCGGGGAGTTGGGGATCGAGATCGCCGGCGTCGCCAGCGGTGAGAGTTGGGGGTGCTCGCCGACCGACGACGACCCGGCGGTGCGGGCCAAGATCGTCGCGTTCACGAAGCGGGCGCTGCAGGTGGCGAAATGGCTGGGCACGGATGCCTACCTGTTCGTGCCGGGCGCGGTCGACGTGTTCTTTCTGGAGGACAGCCCGGTGGTCCCCTACGACGTCTGCTACGAGCGCGCCCGGCACGCGGTGGAGCAACTTGTTCCGACGGCTGAAGAACTCGGCGTGAAGCTGGGGATCGAGAACGTCTGGAACAAGTTTCTCCTCAGCCCGCTGGAAATGCGGGACTTCATCGACAGCTTCGGGTCGGCGGCCGTGGGCAGCTATTTCGACGCGGGAAACGTGCTCTTGACCGGCTATCCGGAGCACTGGATCTCGATCCTTGCCCAGCGGATCGTGCGGGTTCATGTGAAGGACTTCAAGAAGTCCGTCGGAACGGCCGCCGGCTTTGTCGACATGCTCGAAGGCGACGTCGACTTCCAGGCGGTGAGAACGGCCTTGGAACGGATCGGCTACGACGGCTATGTGACGGCCGAAATGTTGCCCTACGAGCCGGGCAGGCCGGAAAAGACGGCCGCGGCGATGAAGAAGCTGTTCAAATAGAACCTGTAAACGATAGGGAGTCGCACGATGATTCGAGTCGGCATAGTCGGCTTGGCTTCATGGGCAAGATGCATTTTCGCTGCTACAAGGCCCTCGAGGATGTCCAAGTCGTGGCGATTTGCGATACGGACAAGGCCAAGTTTTCCGACGCCGCGGGGACGGCCGGCAACATCGCCGGCGCCGAGGCCCCGCTGGATCTCACCGGGATCGGCCTGTATGACGATTTTGACCGGATGTTGGCGGAAGCCCGGCTCGACGCCCTGTCGGTCACCTTGCCGACGTACATGCACACGGACTTCACCGTCAAGGCGCTCGACGCCGGCGTCAACGTGCTCTGCGAGAAGCCGATGGCGCTGAGCGTGGAGGACGGGCAGCCGATGATCGCCGCCGCGAAGCGGAACGGCAAGCTGTTGCAGATTGGGCATTGCATCCGCTTCTGGCCCGAATACGCGGCGGTCAAGCAGATCATCGCCTCGGGCGAGTACGGCAAGCTGCTGGCGGCGACGTTTCAGCGGCTCAGCGCCACGCCCACCTGGTCCTGGCAAGGCTGGCTGATGGATCCCGGCAAGAGCGGCGCTGCGGCCCTCGATCTCCACATCCACGACTCCGACTTCGTGCACTACGCGTTCGGCATGCCCAAGGCGGTGTTCAGCCGCGCCGCCAGCGGGCCCAGCGGCGATGACGACCATATCGTCACCCAGTACCTGTACGACGACCGGTGCGCGGTCACGGCCGAAGGCGGTTGGACAATGACGCCCGGTTTCGGGTTCGAAATGAGCTTCAACATCGTGCTGGAGAAGGCGACGATCGTTTTCGACTGCAACCGCAGCCCGGCGCTGAAGGTCTGCCCTGCCGAGGGCGATGCGATCACGCCGGCGGTCGCCCCGGGCGACGGCTACTCCAACGAGATCGCGCATTTTGCCAAGGCCGTCAGCGGCCAGAGCGTGCCCGAGATCATCACCCCGGAGCAGTCGCTCGAGTCGGTGAGGCTCGTGATGGCGGAGAAGCAGTCGGCGCGATCGGGAGAAAAGGTCGCGCTGTAGCGCGGACCAGGTAGTGGGAGCGGGCGAGGGCCGCGGGCTCCGGCAATCCGGAGCGCCGCGGCCGGCGCCCGCTTACCGGTAATCGGCAACCTCCAACGGCTGGCAGTCTGGAGCATCCATGGCACGAAACACATACGGTGGAACCGATCGCGTTCGTTGGGGCGTGATTGGTCTGGGTTGGTTCGGCGAGATTCATGCCGACACGCTGGCCGGCATGCCGGGGATCGAGCTTGCGGCGCTGTGCACGCGGCGGGCGGAGCGGCTCAACGAGTTGGCCGACCGCTACGGCGCGCGGGGCCGCTACACCGACTACAAGGACCTGCTGGCAGACCCGTCGGTCGACGTGGTGAGCATCACGACGCATGTCCACGATCACCGCCAGATCGCCGTCGACGCCTTGCAGGCGGGCAAGCACGTGCTGCTGGAAAAACCGATGGCGGCGGCGGTCGAGGACTGCGAGCGGATCGTGGAAGCCGCCCGGCAGAGCGAGGCGCGGTTCATGGTGGGGCACATCTGCCGGTTCGATCCGCGGGTGGCGTTGGCCAAGCAGGCGATTGACGAGGGGCGCCTGGGGCGAATCGTCTCGATGCACGCCCGGCGGAATCTCTCCAAGGCGATCGGCGAGGCCAACCTCGACAAGATCTCGGCGTTGCTGGGCGACGGCATCCACGACGCCGATCTGATGCTCTGGTTCAGCGGCGCGGCGCCGCTGAGCGTTTACGCGCAGGAGGTCCATCCCGGCCGCTGCAAGTATGCCGACGGCGCCTGGGCGATGATCCGCTTCGACAGCGGCGCGGTGGGCGTGGTCGAGACGATCTGGCATCTGCCCAACAGCACGCCGTTCGCGATCGACGCCCGGATGGAGATCATCGGCACCGAAGGGGCCCTGTATATCGACTGCGGGCAGACGGGTCTGGAAATCCACGGGTCGGAGGGGCCGCGGACGCCCGACACGATGTATTGGCCGATCGTGTTCGGGGAACGGTTCGGCGCGCTCCGCGCGGAACTGCGGTACTTCGCCGACTGCATCGTCGAGGGCAAGCGGCCGGATCGAATCACGCCCGAGGAGTCGCGCGACGTGGTCGGCCTGATCGCGGCGGCGGCGAGGTCCTCCGAAACCGGCGAAGTTGTCCGCCTGTGAGCCGCGGAGGCGACCGCATCCCTTCCGTTCGAGAAGCCCATTTTGAGACGCGTCCAGCGGCAATTTCGTCCGTTCGCGGTCGCCGGCAACGCCAACCGCCAGCGGCTTGCATGGCAGCCGCGGACACGAGCCGGCCGCCACGGCGGGCCAGAGCGATCCGCCGTCAGCCGTCGGCGATCAGGAGTCGGCGATGGCCTGTCGGGCGCGGGGTTATCCTTCCCGCCCGGGCGATCCAACCTCTAAACCAGTTGCTTGAATCTTCCGCCTGCGATCGCCGCCGGTTGGCGACGGACCTGCCGGCGGCTTCCATGAGGATTAGTCCATGAAAATCGTCGATATGCGGGTCCGCACCGTGGCCATTCCCACCCAGGGCATGCTGCGGCACAACACCGGGGTGCACCCGGGGTACCTGATGCGGACCGTCTTGGAATTGTTTACGGACGAGGGAATCGTCGGGCTCGGCGAGGTCGGCGGCGGCGACCAGCGGGGGGCCTTGATGAAGCTCAAGCCGCGGATCGTCGGGTTGGATCCGTTCCAGCTGGAACTGATCAAGATGAAGACCCTCCGCTCGATCTACTACCTGTCGAATTCCCGCCTCTACGGCGCGATCGAGACGGCCTGCCTCGACATCCAGGGCAAGGCCTGCAACCGGCCGCTGTACGCGCTGCTGGGCGGCAAGGTCCGCGATGCCGTGCCGATGATCGCTTACCTGTTCTGGCGATACGATCGGCCGGGCGGGGGCGACGACACCCGCGCGGAGGACATGGCCGATCTCTGCGAGGAGCTCCACGACACGCTCGGGGTGGGGGCGATGAAGCTCAAGGCGGGCGTGATGGATCCGCTGGAGGAAGTCCGCGTTCTCAAGCTCTGCCGGCAGCGATTGGGCGACCGTTTCGGCCTGCGGATCGACCCGAACGGCACCTGGTCCGTGGCCACGGCCGTCCGCGTGGGCCGGGCCCTGGAGGACCTCGGGCTGGAGTATTACGAGGACCCGGCCTGGGGCCTGGAGGGGATGCGGGCGGTCCGCCGGCAGGTGCGGATTCCACTGGCCACGAACATGTATCCGAACAAGTTCGACGACCTCGGACCGGCGATCCACATGGACGCGATCGACATCGTCCTCACCGACCTGCATTACTGGGAAGGCCCCCGCGGGGTGAAAGACCTGACGGCGGTCTGCCGGACGTTCAACCTCGGCGTTGCCATGCACTCGGGCGCCGAATTCGGCGTCGAGCTGGCGGCGATGATCCACACCGCCTCGACAATCCCCCAGATGCACATGGCGGGCGACGCCCATTACCACTTTCTCGAAGACGACATCATCGCCGGCGGCAAGCTGCCCTATGTCGACGGGACGATTCGGGTTCCAGACGGCCCGGGGCTGGGCGTCGAGCTCGATGAAGAGAAGATGGTCCGCTACGAGAAGTACTTCGAGGAGCACGGCGACTACTACGCCCGATATCACGAAGACCCCCGCCGCCCCGAGTGGTATCCGAACGTGGGCGGGGCGTGATGGGGCGGTAGCGGTCAGCTGTCAGCTGTCAGCCGTCAGCCGTCAGCCGTCAGTAGCTGTAAGTGTGACCATTTGAGCGCGGGGCTGACCGTCGAGGGTGGGGTGGCATCTCGCCAAAGATCAGAGACGCCCATCTAAATCGACCTGCGTGATTCGTGGAAAAAGCGGCTGTTATTCAGATAGCCGCGTGGGCTTGCCCCGCGTTTCGTTACGTACGGGTTGTGCCGCAGCGCAGGCGCGCCGCGGGGCAAGCCGAAAGCGGCTATCACGCTCTCATCAATTCCTCCCGGAATCACGCAAGTTCATTTACCGGGCGTCGCGGGAACAGGTCCGGAGGGGGCCAACGAGCCTTCCCGGGGGCTGGGAAGGCTCTGATTTCTTCGTCGACGGTCCTGGCTCGGGGGCGCCGAACCGAACGGAGCTTCCTCGGGCATTTTTCCCGGCCCGGGCCGCAGAAGGTGTTGCGTTCTGCTCGCGGTAGCTGCGATCATGGGGTTGGCCGGATGCCGCGCCTGCGCGAAGCCGGCGCGGCTTGGCGGTTAGGGATCGATTTCGCATCGACGCAGACCCTCCATGGAGAATTCGAAATGCCGCAGTTTCCGCGATACGCGTTTGCCATCCCAACGGTTCTCCTGCTTGCCACCTTGTGCGTCATGGCCTTTGGCGGTGGCGGCGAGCAGAAGCCGAGGGAATTCAAGGTCTATCCGATTGGCTA
>Ga0123332_1004296_pt1 | contig 12590 bp, 10 predicted proteins | sample BioC12SIPDNA_4_FD_89958 | JGI IMG/M metagenome (GOLD analysis project Ga0123332, IMG submission 89958) | Anaerobic biogas reactor microbial communites from Washington, USA - Biogas_R2_A C12 SIP DNA | ecosystem: Engineered > Bioreactor > Anaerobic > Unclassified | place: Washington, USA...
GCGCGCCAGCGCCACGCGCTGCTGCTGCCCGCCCGACAGCTGGCTCGGCTGCCGGTGCCCCAGGTGCCCCAGGCCCACCAGCTCGAGCACGTCGTTCACCTGCTTCGCCACCTGCTCCTTCGATAGGCGCTTCATGCGCAGGCCGAACGCCACGTTCTCGAAGACGTTCAGGTGGGGGAAGATGGCGTACGACTGGAACACCATGGCGGTGTCGCGCAGGTTCGGGGCGAGGCGGTCGACGCGCTTGTCGCCGAACCAGATCTGGCCCTTGGTCGGCTCCTCGAAGCCGGCGATCATGCGCAGGAGCGTGGTCTTGCCGCAGCCCGAGGGGCCGAGCAGGGTGATGAGGGTGCCCTTCTCCACCTCGAGCGTCACGTCGTCGACCGCCACCACCGTGGCGCCGCCGTCGTGCGATTCGAACTCCTTGCGTAGGTCCAGGATGCGTAGGTCAGCGGGCATCGTCACTCCACCTCAGAAGCGAAGGGTCGAGGCGTCCTGCGCGGCGCGCCCCACGAGACGGTTGATGACCCCGAACGCCACCATCACGATCACCAGCAGCACCATGCTGTAGGCGGCGGCGACCCCGAGGCGGCCCGAGCCCACCTCGTTGAGGATCTGCACGGTCATCAGGTTCCAGTTGGCCGACACCAGGAAGATGGCGGCGCTGATGGCGGTCATGGCGCGCACGAAGGCGAACACCAGCCCCGAGAAGAACGCCGGCGCGATCAGCGGCAGCGTGACCTTGCGGAACGTCGTGATGGCGCTGGCGCCCAGGTTCTGCGCCGCCTCCTCGATCGACGGGTCGATCTGGTTCAGCACGGCGATGCCCGCCTGGATGCCGTTGGGCACGTAGCGGAACACGAAGTTGAGCACCAGGATCGTGAGCGTGCCGGTGAGGATCAGGGGCGGGCCGTTGAACGCCAGGATGTAGCCGATGCCGGCCACGGTGCCGGGCACGGCGAAGTTGAGGATGGAGGTGAACTCCATCGCGGCGCGCCCCGGGAAGCGCCGGCGCACCACCAGGAACGCGATCAGCATGCCCAGCACGCCGCTGATGGGCGTGGAGATGAGCGCCACGAGCAGCGTGTCCTTGATGGTGTCCCACCCCACGCTGAAGACGTACTGGAAGTGCCGCAGCGTCAGGGTGTAGTCGAAGCCCCACACGCGCGTCACGGCGCCCAGCAGGATCACGGCGTAGAACGCCACCACCAGCAGCCCGAACGCCACCACGATGCCGTACATCGTCCACTTCGCGGCCGGCGACACCGCCTTGCTGGTCGAGGCGGTGGGCTTGCCGGTGACCGTGACGTACTGGCGCTTGCTGATGTAGTAGCGCTGGATGGCGAACGCCGTCAGCGACGGCAGCAGCAGCACCCCGGCCAGCATCGCCCCGCGCGGGAGGTTGAACGAGCCGGTGATCTCCAGGTACGCCTGCGGCGCCAGCATCGGGAAGGCGGCGCCGGCCAGCACCAGCGGGTTGCCGAAGTCGGCCATCGACTCGATCAGCACCACCAGGAACGCGCTGGCGATGCCCGGGATGGAGAGCGGGAACACCACGCGCCAGAACACCTGCCAGCGGCTGGCGCCCATGTTGAGAGCGGCGTCCTCCAGGGTCGGGTTGATGCCCGCCAGGACGCCGCGGAGGTTCAGATACGCGATCGGAGCGAACGTGAAGACCTGCGACAGCACCACGCCGCCGAAGCCGTAGATGCTGAAGTCCTGCAGGCCGAGCAACTGCCGGGTGACCAGGCCGTTGAAGCCGAACAGGAAGAGGATCGAGATAGCGCCCGAGAACGGGGGCGAGATGATCGGCATGAGCATCAGCGAGCTCAGCACGCGCTTGAGCGGCACGTCGGTGCGGGTCAGGACGAAGGCGGCGACGTAGCCGAGCGCCACGCCCAGCACGCCCACCACGGCGCCGACCAGCAGGCTGTTCCGCAGGGCGTTGCGGTAGAGGCGCCGTTGCGCCAGGAGCTCGTAGTTGTCCAGGCCGAAGCCGTCCGGGGTCTGGAAGCTCACCAGCAGGACCCGGACGACGGGGACGAGCACGAACACGACCAGCGCCGCCATGATGGCGACGATGAGCAGGAGCAGCAGAGGGTCGCGCGCGATGACGCGCAGTTCCTGTAACGGGCGACGCAGCATCGGAGAGGTCGGGAGAGCGCGCTTCACGCGCTCGGCCCCACCGGCCTAGCGGCGGGGCCGAGCGCGCGGCGGGCGCTTACTGCCCGAGCACCTCCTCGACCCAACGGTCGACGAGACGCTGGCGGTTGTCGGACGCGAACTGCGGGTCGAACTCGACCAGGTTGATGTCGTCGAGCGACGGCACGCCCTCGCCGGCGCTCACGTCGGCGCGGATCGGCATGAAGTACGTCTTGCGCACCGAGAGCGCCTGCTGGCCGGCCTCGGAGGTCATCCAGTCGACCAGCTGCTGGGCGGCCTCGAGGTTGTTGGCGCCCTGCAGGATCGACATGGCAGCGACCTCGTAGCCCACGCCCTCGCTGGGGAAGACGACCTGGACGGGGAAGCCCTCGTCGATCAGGCGCAGGAAGCCGGGGCTGAACTGGATGGCCACGGCCGTCTCGCCCACGCCGAGCGCGCCCGAGGGGGCGGTGCCCGACTGGGTGTAGGTCTGGACGTTGGCGTTGAGCTGGCGCATGTAGTCGTACGCCTCGTCCTCGCCCATGACCTCGCGCAGCGTGAGGATGACGTTGTAGGCGGTGCCGGACGCCTGCGGCGACGGCATCTGGATCAGGCCGCGGTAGCTGGGGTCGAGCAGGTCCTGCCAGCTGGTGGGAACGCTGGCGCCCCGGCTCTCGAGGATGTCGGTGCGCACGCCCACCGCCAGCGGGTTGGTGTAGATGGCGTGCCAGTACCCCTCGGCGTCCTTGAAGCTGTCGGACAGGGCGTCGGCGTTCTGCGACACGTAGGGCTGCGTGAGGCCGCGCTCCTTGGCGAGGATGTGGTTCTCGCTCGGGGCGCCGAACCAGACGTCGGCCTGCGGGCGGTTGCGCTCGGCCTCGATGCGCGACAGCGCCGGGCCGGAGGAGAGGAACACCATCTGCACCTGGACGCCGGTGTCGGCGGTGAAGGCGTCGAGGATGGCGCGAGCGTTCTCCTCGTCCACGCTGGTGTAGACGACGAGGTTCTGGGCTAGGCCGACGCCGAGAAGCGCGGCCGCGACGAGAGCGGCTAGGACCTTCTTGACTCGCATCAGTCACTCCTTAAGGGGTCGTTCCAGCCCCGCGAGGGCGGGGCTGCCAGGCGCTCGTGCAGCCGCGCGGCGCACGCTGACGGGCCGTCGGGCTGAGCATCGGCGCGAACCGATTGTAGTCCAGGAGCCGGACGGTGTGCGAACCCGGACACGCTCCATGAAACCAGCCGCCGCGCCACGACGCGCCGTAGCCGACACGTCGCCCCCTTCATCGACCGCCGGCGCTCGGTGGCGCCGCGGGCGACCGAAGCGGCGGTCCGGCTCAGCCCGCGCCCACGTCCCGCCGCGAGAACGCCCACACCGCCACCACGAGCGCCAGCAGCGCCACCGCCCCCAGGAGCAGCAGGCCGCTCGCATCGAGGCCGTGGCGCAGCGGCTCGCTGCCGTACGCCCAGTCGAAGGGCGACAGCCGCCCGAGCCACCCCAGCCCCACGCGCTGAGAGCCGACCGCGTCGGCGAGGTACCCCGCCACCGCCAGGCCACCGGCCGCGCCCAGCGCCACGCTGCGGCGCCCCGTGAGCGCGCCGGCCGCCAGCGCCACCCAGCCGTGCAGCAGCCCAAGGCCCCAGAACGCGGCGCCGGTCGCGAGCACGTTGGTCGTGACCAGGCCGAGCTGCGAGGGGCGCGAGAGCACCAGCAGCGACAGCGTCACGGCCAAGGCGAGCGCGCCCGTCAGGAGCGCGACGCCGACGGCGCGCTGCCACACCAGCTCGGTGCGGGTCACGGGGTGGGCGAGGGTGAGCTCCATGGCGCCCGACTCCTCGTCGCCCGCCACCGCGCGCGTGCCCCACGACACGGCGGCCATGATCATCAGCAGGGTGCCGACCAGCCCGAAGACCGAGGCGTGCGTGTAGCCGGCGCCGTCCAGCGGCCCGGTCATGCCCATGGCCACCAGCAGCGCCTCGGGCAGCTGCTCCATCAGCCGGCTCAGCTCGGGGCCGGCCATCGACGGGTAGATCGGCAGGTAGACGAAGCACACCGCGGCCAGCCCCAGGCTCCAGCCGACGAGGCCCCGGCGGTGCTCGCGCAGGAAGCGCCGCAGCAGGTTCACGACGCCGCCCCCGCGCGTCTGGGCGGGCCGTAGTGGCGGATGACGGCCTCCTCCAGGTCGGGCTCGGCGAGAACCACGTCCGTGGCGAGCAGGCCGGCCAGCAGCGCCAGCAGCGGCCCCGGCGGGCCCACGTAGCGCCCCTCGATCACGTGGGTGCCCTGCTCCTCGGTGGCCAGCACGGCGACGTCGTCGAGGCCGTCGAGCGCGCGCAGCGCCGGCAACGCGCGCTCCACCTCCACGGTCGGCAGCGTCAGGCGCACGCGCCGCGGCGCCGCTGCCCTGAGCGCCGCCACGCTCTCCACGTGCGTCAGCCGCCCACCCGCCAGGAGCCCGACGCGCCCGGCCACCTGCTGCACCTCCGACAGCACGTGCGACGAGAGGAACACGGTGCGCCCCGCCTCGCGCGCCTCGCGCACGAGCCGCAGGAACTCCTGCTGCAGCAGGGGGTCGAGCCCGCTGCTCGGCTCGTCGAGCACCAGCAGGTCGGGCGCGCCCATGAACGTCTGCACCAGCCCGAGCTTCTGGCGGTTCCCCTTCGAGAGCGCGCCCACGCGCCGGTCCAGGTCGGCGCCGAGGCGGTCGGCGAGCTCCTGCACCTGCCCAGGCGGCACGTGGCCGCGAAGGCGCGCGTAGAACCCGAGCAGCTCGCGGCCCGTCGCGCGGGGCGCCAGGCGCAGCTCGCCCGGCAGGTAGCCGATTCGCCGCCTTAGCCCCGGCCCGCCGGCGCGCGGCTCGACGCCCAGCACGCGCAGGCTGCCGCCGGTGGGGCGCAGCAGGTCGAGCAGCAGCCGCATGGTCGTGGTCTTGCCGGCGCCGTTGGGGCCGATCAGCCCGAACACCTCGCCGCGCTCGACGCGCAGGTCGACGCCCGACAGGGCGACGTGGCGCCCGTAGCTCTTGCTGAGCCCTACCGCCTCGATGGCCGCGTTCATCGTGTGGCTCCTGGACGGGTGAGCGCGCTGCGCATGCAGCCGATCCTACGCCCTGCGCGCCCGGTAGGCCGCGCGCGCTGCCGCCAGCTCGGCTCGGAAGGCCTCCGAGCCTAAGACCTCGAGCGGCCAGCCGAGCTCGACCGGCACCTCGCCCTCGCGCTCGACGCGCTCAAGGAGCGGCAGGGACCGCAGGAAGCGGTCGGCCCAGCCGGCGTCGCCTCGCTCCGAGTGGTACGCGCGCAGCTCCTCCAAGGCGCGCCGTCCCGCCGGCCACCCCTTCGCCCCGGGCGTCTTGTGGGGGACGTAGGGTCGGAGCTGGCCGCGGTGGAGCAGCGCGATCATCCGCTCGACCAGCGTCGCGATCGCCTCGGGCTCGAAGTCCTCGAGCCTGCGGGACACACGGAGCGCGTAGGGGGCGGGCGCCGGGTGCGACGCCGGGGGCTCGTGCAGGAACCACACCCAGTCGGGCAGCTCCGCACCCGACCAGTACGCCGCCAGCTCGGCGCCCGAGAAGCCCACCAGGGCGTCGTTCCTGAAGAGCAGGTGGACGTGCGTCCCGGCCTCACCGGGCAGGGTGCTCCACAGCCCGCCGCCGGAGCGGCTGACCACGAACGAGAAGCTCCCGAACAGCAGTTCCCTCGGCACCGTTCCCCTCCCTCGCCTCCTACGACGTGACGCCTGCGGTCGAACGGCGGGGCGCCTACGACCGAGCGGCCGCGTGCGCCGACCGCGCCTCCGAGTACCAGCCCCGCACGATGGCGAACAGGCGCTTGGCGAGCTCGCCGCTCAGGCGTCCCTCCGCGCCCTCGAAGAACTCGTCCAGGTGCCGGTGGCCGCCCCGCGACGGCACAAGCACGGTGGGGTCGTAGCGCCGCTCGCGCTCGTACCTGACGCCCTGCAGGCACATGTCCAAGATGTTCATGTCGCGCACGAACAGCGCCTCGGGGCTCGAGCGCGCCTCGTACGCCTCCCACAGCCGCCGCAGGCCGGTGGCGGCGTCCGGCAGGAGCTCCTCGATGGCCTGCCGCTCCCGCGCGGCCTTCTCGGCCTCGCTCACCTGGCGGTCGGTCGGGTCGAGGCGGGCGGCGAAGTCGCCGGTGCGTGCCTCCGCCAGGTCGTGCACCACGGCGATGGCGACGGCGTGGTCGCGGTCGACCCCCGCCGCGTCGGCGAACAGCAGGCACAGGTAGGCGGTGCCCCAGGCGTGGCCGGCCACCGACTCGGGCTCGCGCACGCCGTGCTGCACCCAACCCACGCGCGCCTCGTCCTTGAGCGCCAGCGCGCGGTAGGCGAGGTCCAAGCGGTCGCGTTCCAGGTCGCTCGTCATGCGGTCAGCTTACGGCCTGCCCCGCCGCCGGTTCAGGCCTCCTCGGCCGTCCCGGCGGTGGCGACCCCGCCGCCCGCGACCTCGGGCGCGGCCGCCGGCGCCTCCTCCGGCCGCGCCGCCGGCAGCAGGCGCGCCACCGCCACGTAGGCGAGGCTCGCGACGATCGTGAGGCCTGCCGCGATGGCGAGCGCCAGGCGCGGGCCGCTCTGGGTGGCCAGCCACCCCAGCGGTCCGGAGGCGAGCGCGATGCCGCCGAAGAACACGAGCGAGTGGACGCTCATCATCGAGGAGCGCCGCGCCGACGGGATGGCGTCGTGCATCAGGCTGTAGTGCGGCACGTTGCTGGTGGCGAGCCCGAAGTAGACGAGCGCGAACGTGACCGCCAGGCCGACGGAGCCGCTCGTCAGCGCGAACAGCAGCATGGCGCCGCCGCGCACCAGGGTGCTGACGCCGGCGAGCGCGGCCGGGCCGCCCGGGAAGCGCTTGCCCCAGCGCATCACCGCCAGGCTGCCGCCCAAGAGCGCGAGGCCCGACAGCGTACCGAGCACGCCGAACGGCAGGCTGGCCTCGGCGTCGTCGCCGAAGGTGAAGGCCGCGATCGGCTGCCAGAAGGTCTCGACGCTCACCATCGCCAGCCCCGAGGCGCCGGCGGCGACCAGCAGCCAGCGCACCTGCGGGATCGAGCGCGTGAGGCCGAAGGCGTCCCGGAGGATCGCCGGCACCGCCCCGACCCCGGCGGGCTCGCCGCCCTGCGGCTTGACGGGCTCGCGCATGAGCACGAAGGTCAGGAGCCACACCAGCGCCCTCAAGGCCACGCCGGCGCCGAGCGCGACGCCGAACGCGTCGAGCGGGTACGGCATGTCGAAACGCGCCGTGAGGCTCGGCAGCAGGCCCCCGAGCGCGGTGCCCAGCAGCATCCCCGACGCCTGGAAGACGTTCACCGCCGCCAGGTGCGGCTGCAGCTCGACGCCCTCCTCGAGGCGCTTCAGCTCGTCGACGTACCAGGCGTCGAGCGCGCCCGAGTGCAGCGCCGCCCCGATCCCCTGCAGGAGCGCGTAGAGCAGCGCCACCGCCGGGCCGGTCACGAACAGGAGCGCCAGGAACGACGCCGCCGTGAACAGCTGAGAGGCGAGCGCCACCGGCCGCCGGCCGATGGCGTCGGCCAGCCCGCCCGTGGGCAGCTCGAGGAGCACCACCAGCACCGCACGGATCGTGAACACGAGGCCGATGAGCGCCAGGTCGAGGCCCCGGCCGGTCATGTGGAGCACGAGCACCGGCATCGGCACCGCGATGGCGAGCTCCAGCAGGCCGACCAGGAAGGCGTAGCGGTAGGTGAGCGCGCGCGTGGGTCCGGGCGTCATCGTCGGCCCCGCCCTCGGTCGGGGCCGGTGCCCGTGACCGCTAGAGGAGCACCGAGCACCGCTCGCTCGTTCGGTTCAGGCTCGGTGGATACCGCGCGGCCCCCCAGCCCGAACGGTCCAACCGTTCGCACCATATCCGTCTCCTTAGGGTCCGGGCATCATAGCAAGCGGCGCGAGCGCCGCCACGAGCCGCGAGGCTCGCGGACGCGAACGGTGGGCGATCGCCTAGACGCGCGGTCGCGGGCCTCAGCCCGCCGGGCCGGCGTTCGCGGGGGCGGCCACGCCGAGCGGCCGCGCCGCTCAGGCCTGCTTCGTCAGGCTGAGCAGGAACACCACCGACGACCACGGCACCTCGACGTCCGCCAGCTGCTGCACGAACAGCCGGTAGAGCGCCTCCAGCTCGGAGGCGTCGAACGCCGCGCCCAGCAGCTCCGCGTACGACGGCTGCGCCCCGCCCGTCCGGAACCAGGCGTCGACGGTCCGGCGCGCGAGGCGCTGTGGGGTCGTGATCACCTTGGTGCTGACGCGCGCGTCGGCGAAGCCGGCGGCGAGCGCCGCGGCCTGCAACGCCTCGGGCGCCGGGCCGAAGCGCCCCGACCCCTCCGCGTAGATCGCCTCCTCGGCCGCTCGCAGGCGTTCGGCCAGCTCGGGCTGCTCGGTGAGGTCGAGGAGCTCGTAGAGGCGCTGCGCCTCGCGCGCGTGCGGCTCGGCCAGCACCGCCTTGCCGCCGGCCGCCAGCACCTCGTGCAAGGCGGGGAAGAGCGCCTCGCCGCCGGCCGCGGCGAGGACGTTGCGTCCCACCACCACGTCGAAGCGCACCTCGCCGAACGGCTCCGCCGTCAGCCCGGCGGCGCTGCGCGCCAGCACCACCGGCCGCTGCAACGCGTCGAGGTTGCCGGCCTGCTGCTCGAGCGCGCGCGCCGCGGTGGCGTCCGCCTCCAGCGCCCACACCTGGCCCTCGGGCGTGCGCCTGACCGCCTCCCAGGTGAGCAGGCCGCTGCCGGCGTTCAGGTCGAGCACCAGGTGATGCGGGCGCGGCCGCGCCAGCTCGAACACCGCGTCGCGCACCTGCGCCAGGCGCTCGCCGCTGCGCGACACCGTGCGCTCCAGCCAACGGTCGCGCGCCGGGTCGCGCGGCGACACGGTCAGCACCTCGCCGGGCGCCTCTACGCCCTGCTCCAGCATCGCCGCCAGCTGCGCCTCGCGCTTGCGGGCCACGTCGTCGCGGATGCGCGCCTCGTAGCCCACGTTCGACGGGTCGTAGAAGAGCTTGCCCTGCAGCGCCTCCGGCAGGTACTGCTGCGCCACCCAGTGGTCGCGGTAGGCGTGCGGGTAGGCGTAGCCGGCGCCGTGCCCGAAGCTCTCGGCGTCGCGCGAGGAGTCGCGCAGGTGCGTGGGCACCTCGGCCTCGCGCTCCTTCTGCACCGTGGCCAGCGCGTCGAAGAAGCCCATGGTGGTGTTGCTCTTGGGCGCCGTGGCCAGGTAGAGCGTGGCCTGCGCCAGGTGGTAGCGCCCCTCGGGCAGCCCCACGTAGTCGAAGGCCTGCGCCGCGGCCGCCGTGTGCGGCAGCGCTTGCGGGTCGGCCATGCCCACGTCCTCGCTGGCGAGGATCAAGAGGCGCCGGAAGATGAAGCGCGGGTCCTCGCCGGCGTACACCATCTTCGCCAGCCAGTAGAGCGCCGCGTCGGGGTCGGAGCCGCGCACGCTCTTGATGAAGGCGCTGATGGTGTCGAAGTGGGCGTCGCCCTCCTTGTCGTAGAGCACCGCGCGGCGCTGGATCGACTCCTCGGCCACCTCGCGCGTGACCACCACCGCGCCCGAGGGGTCGGCGGGCGTGGTCTCGACCGCCAGCTCGAGCGCGTTGAGCAGCGCCCGCGCGTCGCCGTTCGCCACGTTCACCAGGTGGTCGAGCGCCTCGGGCGTGAGGTCCACGCGGCGGTTCCCGTAGCCGCGCTCGCGGTCGGCGAGCGCCTGCGCGGCCACCTTTCGCAGGTCGACCTCGGTGAGGGGCTGCAGCTGGAAGACGCGGCTGCGGCTCACGAGCGCCTTGTTGACCTCGAAGAACGGGTTCTCGGTGGTGGCGCCGATGAGGATCACGGTGCCGTTCTCCACCCAGGGCAAGAGCGCGTCCTGCTGCGCCTTGTTGAAGCGGTGCACCTCGTCGACGAACAGGATGGTGCGCACGCCGCCGCGCCGGGCGGCCTGGGCGGCCGCCACCGCCTCGCGGATGTCCTTCACGCCGCCGAGCACGGCGTTGATCGAGGCGAAGCGCGCCCGCGTGGAGTTGGCGATCACCCGCGCCAGCGTGGTCTTGCCGGTGCCGGGCGGGCCGTAGAAGATCAGCGAGGAGAGCTGGTCGGCCTCGATGGCGCGCCGGAGCAGGCGGCCGGGCCCCACGATGTGGTCCTGGCCGATGTACTCGTCCAGGGTGCGCGGCCGCATGCGCGCCGCGAGCGGCTCGGTGCTGGGGGCTTCGAAGAGGGTCCGGGCTTCGGGATCGGTAGGCATCGGCTAGCCAATGGTAGCCGGTACCGACCCCGAAGCCGGTGGTCCGCTCAGTCGGCGTAGACGAAGCGCCGGATCTCCAGGTCGTACTCGCCGATGGGCTGGCTGTACCAGCTGGTCACGTAGACGTAGTAGACGCCCGGCTCGAACTCCGCGAACGCCAGCGAGCTGGTGTCGTAGCCCGACGCCTCGCTGTAGTTGCGGTCGTCGTTCTCGACCACCAGGGACCCCTCCGCGTCCGTGACGAGCACGTACGTGTCGAAGGCGTCGGAGGCGGCGTAGATGGCCAGCGCGGCCGGTTCGGTCAGCTCGAAGACGTGCGCGCCGCCCGGCACCTCCATGTAGGGCACCATCGGGCCGTCGCCGTCGAGCACGCCCGCGAAGACGCCCGGCACGTCGATCTCGGTGGCCGACGGCGTCACGGCGGGGTCGTGGGTGGTCATCGACACGGTGTAGCGGCCCAGGTCGTGGCTCGAGTAGCCGCTGACCACCACGAGGTAGCGGCCGGTCTCGGGCAGCTCGAGCGTCAGCTCCGCGTCGATCGAGTAGGGGTTGTCGTCGACCCAGTCGAGCAGGGAGCCGTCGGGGCCGTAGACGGTGAGGAAGGTGTCGAACTCGAGGCTCACGGCCGCGATGCGGACCGTCTGGCCCGCCTCGCCCCGGAGCGCGTAGAGGTCGAGGTAGGAGCCGTCCTTGAAGTTCTGGCCGTCCTCGGTGGTCAGCTCGCCGCGCAGGGCCTCGCCGTCCACGAGCTCGGGCAGCTGCGACAGGTAGTAGTTGGGCGCGTTCAGGCGCCCCTGGGCGCCGGCGGTCGAGAGGAGCAGTACCAGGAGAAGCAGGTAGAGGAGTCGGAACATGTCATCCCTTCGGGTCCCCGCCGGAGCGGTCCGGACGTCGTGGTCTGTGGTGCGGTCCGTGACGTCAGAGTACCGGAAACCCGCGCGCGGTCGTCCCGGTCGGCGGCGCGTGGGGCGAAGCGGGCACCGGGTGCGTCGTTCGCGGTACGCTAGCGCGTCTATGCCACGATCCGAACCCCGAGGGAGCACCGTGACGCGGAACGACGCGCGCGACACCGAGCCGGCCGCGCCGCTCACCTGGAAGCAGAAGCTATGGCGCGAGGTGCGCGGCTACGCCGAGGCGCTCGTCATCGCCTACCTGGTCGTCACGTTCGTGTTCACCACCGTCGGCGTGGTGGGCACCTCGATGGAACCGAACCTCAACGGCGGCGACGGGCGCGGCAACGTGCTGCAGGCGCTCCTGACCGGCGACCGCGTGTTCATCCCCAAGTTCGACACCTGGCTGCGGCGCGCCGGCGTGCTCGGCGAGTACGAGCGCGGCGCGGTGGTGGTGCTGCGCGAGCCCGCCAACGCCCCGAACGCGCTCCTCTTCGGCAAGCGCAACTTCTTCATCAAGCGCGTCATCGGCCTCCCCGGCGACCGCGTGCGCATCGAGGCCGGCCAGGTGTACGTCAACGGCGTGGCCATCGACCAGGGCTTCATCACCGACGAGGCCGACTTCCGCGTGGCGCCCGTCGACTTCCCCAAGGTCATCGTGCGCGACGGGGAGGTGAACGCCATGGTGATGGGCTTCAACGTCGCCCCCAACGGGGTGGCGGTGCCCGACCTGCCGCTCGCCGACTCGCCGCGCCTGGCGCACCCCGTCACCGACCCGCGCGTGCAGCTGTTCTACGGCAACGTGGTCTCCAACATCGAGGTGCCGCCCGGCACCCCCGAGGGCACGCCGGTGGTGCTCGACTTCGTGGTGCCCGAAGGCAGCTACTTCGTGATGGGCGACAACCGCTCGCGCGGCGGCAGCGAGGACTCGCGCTACTTCGGCCCGGTGGACTCCATCGCCATCGCCGGCCGCGCCACCGCCGTCATCTGGCCGCCGCGCCGCGACGGCGAGTGGAACTTCCGCACCCTGCCGGCCCCGCCCGCCTTCGAAGACGTCCCGACGCGCGACTGACGCGCGGGCGTGTAGCCAGGGCGGCGGGCCCGCGGCGGGCGACCCGCCGCTGGTGCGGTAGCCTGCCGCAGGATGGCTAGGCCCCGCCTCTCCACCGCGCGCCGTACGCCTCGGAGCGAGCGGGCGCGTGACGGCAGCGACGCGCCGGCACCGACCTAGCGCGCGAAGCTGTGGCGCGCCGGCGTGCTCGGCGAGTACGAGCGCGGCGCGGTGGTGGTGCTGCGCGAGCCCGCCA
>Ga0123332_1004297_pt1 | contig 12586 bp, 6 predicted proteins | sample BioC12SIPDNA_4_FD_89958 | JGI IMG/M metagenome (GOLD analysis project Ga0123332, IMG submission 89958) | Anaerobic biogas reactor microbial communites from Washington, USA - Biogas_R2_A C12 SIP DNA | ecosystem: Engineered > Bioreactor > Anaerobic > Unclassified | place: Washington, USA...
GTCTGGGGCTACGAATACCGCGACGAGACCCATTACCTCCGGCTGTATATCAACTATCTGCGCAAGAAGATCGAAGAGGATCCTTCCAATCCGCGCTACATTCTGACCGAGCGCGGCGTGGGCTACCGCTTTATGGATTTCAAGAACCGGGCCGAGATCAACGCGCCTGCCGGACAGGCCGAGTAGCGTGCGGCGACCAGTATAAGAAGCGTGCTAAACCTGGGTTTAAGTTTGTTGATACGACCACATCGCTCTTGTAGAATCGATAAACGGCACACAATGTAGCGGCTGGTAACCGCATGGTAAGAGCGTACAGTGGTGCACTATATCGCCGAAGACGGCGTCGAGCTTTTTGAACTTATCCATACCTACCTACCCCCGGAGGACCGCCAGCTTGTCGTGCGGGCCTACGATTTTGCTCGCCAGCATCACGGAGACGAACGACGGATGTCTGGCGAGCTTTTTATTACCCACCCCCTGACTATCGCCTACTACCTGGCCGAGTACCAGCTCGACGCGCCGGCGCTGGCGGCTGCCCTGTTGCACGACGTCGCCGAGGATACCGTGGTCTCGGTGGAGGAGATTCGCGACCTTTTTGGCGCCGAAGTCGCCCTTCTCGTGGACGGGCTGACGAAATTCAAGGTGGTGACGACTGGGGCTGCACAGCAGCCGCTGGGGCCGGAAGCCGTGCGCGACGCGACCCTACGCAAGCTCTTCTGGACAATGACCGGCGACGTGCGCGTGGGCGTGATCAAGCTCTTTGACCGCCTGCATAACATGCGCACGATTGATGCCACCTCACTCGAGTCCCAGCGGCGGAAGGCGGAGGAAACGCTGGCGGTCTATGCTCCGCTGGCCAACCGGCTGGGTATGTGGCAGCTCAAGAATGAGCTGGAAGCGCGATCGCTGCGCATTCTGGACCTGCGGGCCTATGAGGCCATCGTCGCGCGGCAGGAGCAGCTCAAGCACCAGCACCAGCGCCTGTATGCGAGAATCAGCCCGGAAATAGCCGCGCGCCTGACTGCAGCCGGTATCCAGCCCGTAGACATCTTCCTCTCCCCCGAGAATGTCCATTCGATCTACCGCCAGTCCCTTCAGGAAGGCCGCCAGGGTAGCCATTTCTCGTTGGACGACACACCGCGACTGGTCGTCGTTTTGCGCGATGTGTCCGATTGTTACCTGGCGCTGGGCCAGATCCACCAGCTCTGGCGTCCTGTGCCGGGCAAGTTCGACGACTACATCGCCAATCCACGCGACAATCTCTACCAGTCCCTCCACACCACAGTCGTGCACAGCAGCGGCAGGCGGGTCAAGATCCGCTTCCGCACAGTTACAATGAATATCCTCTCAGAGGTCGGCGTGCTGGCGCGCTGGCTCCGGATTGGCAGGCCGTTGTGGTCGGAGGAGCTGGCCCAGCGCGTGGATGCCCTGTTTGCCAACATCGAGCAAAGCATGGAGGTGGAACCGGCCGACCAGCATTCCGGCGTACAGGCAATGATGCAAGATGTCTTCCGCGACCAGATCATGGTCTATACGCCGGCTGGAGACGTCAAAGAGCTGCCGAAGGGGGCGACGCCGCTGGACTTTGCCTATGCCATCCACAGCGAGGTCGGGGCCCAGTGCCGGATCGCCCTGGTCAACGACGTGCCGACGCCTCTGAACGAGCCGCTCCGCGATGGGGACCATGTGCGCATTATCAAGAAAGGCCTTGCGCCCCAGCGCATCTGGCTGGACGAGGACCTGGGCTTTCTGACGACCAACACGGCGCGCGCCAAAGTGCGGCGCTGGTTCCGCCGCATGCCGGCAGCGGACGCCGTCGCCGAGGGCCAGCACCTCCTGGCCGACGAGCTGCGCATGCTCGGGCTCTGCGACCTGTCGCCCGGCCAGATGGCCGGCTGGCTGGACTTCAACTCGCCCACTGAGCTGTATCACGCTCTTGGACGGGCCGAGGTGCTGCCCACTACCCTGGCAACACGGGTATTGACCGAAACTTGGGAGCAGGGTCCGCACCGCAACGTGGGCACGGTGGTGGAGAGCGAGGATGGGGAGCGCTTCATCATTATCGACGCAAGCCAGCGCACCCTGCGCCTCTGCCGTAAATGTCGCCCCCGGCCGAACGACGAATTGATTGGCTTCAGCCGCAACAAACGCCAGGTGACCGTACACCGCCAGGGATGCACTGTCCTGCCGATGGACCCGCTGGCCGAACGCTCGCTAAAGCTGCGCTGGGGTACCGACGAGCAGTGCGAGGTGCGTGTGGTGACGGTACAGGTAGACGGCTTTGACCGTAGCGGCCTGCTCTACGAGATCGCCGAGCTGATGCGCAACGAACGGATCAACATGCCGGCCGTTCATGCCGACACATACGAAGGTACGGCGACGGTCAGGCTGGAAATGGAAGTCGCTTCGCCACGCCAGCTTGTGCGCGTGCTGCACCGCATCCGCGCCCTGGTCAACGTTTCTGACGTAACCTGTATGTCACCCCAGCAACCATCCCCACCTCCCGGACGCAATGGAGCGTTGTAACCTCTTCACAGGCAAAGCCCCTTTATCTTGGGCAGTTCGTCAGAAATTCTGCATTTTCCTTGACCCTCTGGTGAGCTTTCGATAATCTGCGTCCCCTGACTTAGCCTGATCCCAGGCCCATCGGGAAACCTCCCCCGCGTGGAGGTTCCTTACGGAGGACCATACGATGTTGAGTAAGCGCTTCTTTAAGAAGGGTAGCGAGTGCGAGGTGACCTTCCGGTATCGGCCGGAGGGCGCGACGGAAGTCGTCGTTCTGACCGAGGCGAATGGCTGGTCGCCGGTTCCCATGCAGCAGCTGAAGTCGGGTGAGTTCAAGGCGCGCGTCAAGCTGCCCGTGGACCAGCGAATTCAGTTCCGCTACCTGATCGACGGCAGTCGCTGGGAGAATGACGACGCTGCCGACGCCTACGTACCTAATGAGTACGGCGGCGAGAACAGCATCGTCGATACATCGGCCTGAGCCTTTTTGGCTTGTTCGGGCCCGGTCTGCTCCGCTGCCGGGCCTTTCTTCTTTCCCTCAATCTGGCTCTCTCCCCGGCGCTGTCCCCGCTGCGAGGCGTTCATTGCCCGAGCGTTTTTCTGCTATACTTGCCGGTAAAGGCTGGTAAGTATGGCTCCAGAACTACCCTTGCGCGACAAGAGAGAGGGGCAGCAGCTCGTCTTCCTGCCGGAAGCCGATCCCGATCTGCTGGCCGAGGCAATGGTCTCACTGGCCAATGCCAGCGGCGGCCTCATCGTGCTTGGGGTGGATAGGGAAGGGCGCCTTGCCGACGAAATCTGGGAGGAAGAAGCCGAGAGCGCTCTGCGCGCGGCAGCGCGACGGACCCGCCCACCTGTGCTCAGCGAGTGGCAGCCGGTGACCACACGCCAGGGCACGCTGATTGGCATTCAGGTGCCCCGCAGCGGAGAGCTGCACAGCCTCGAGGACGGCCGGGTTCTCGTGCGCAGCGGCCGGGAAAACCGGCCCCTGGCGGGCCAGGAAATCCAGCAGCTGGCGACGAGCAAGAGCACAGGCGACTTTGAGACGACGATAGTGCCCGGCGCTACCCTCGACGATTTTGACCGCAGTATCATCGACGAATATCTGGCGAAGCGCGAGGCGCGCGGCTCGCCACGACTCGGCGCGCTGTCTGAGCTGCTCTTCGAAATTGGCGCGACGACACGCGCCGGGGAACCGACCGTCTCTGGTATCCTTCTTTTCGGAAGGAACCCGCAGGCCTTCCTGCCACAGAGCGGAATCGTCTTCGTCAAGTTTGCCAGCACCGAGCCGCGTTCGGAAGATGGGGGCGCGGGCTACGGGCGGCGCGACGAGCTGAGCGGGCCGCTTGCCCGTATGGTCGAACGGGCCTGGAACATTGTCTGGGAAGAGATGCGCGTTGGCGCCCGCGTCAACTCTCTGGAGCGGGAAGAGCTGACCGAGTATCCGCGCTTCCCCGTCCGTGAGGCGCTGATCAACGCTGTCGCCCACCGCGACTACCGGATTCAGGGGCGGCGCATCGAGATTCGTATGTACACCGACCGCATGGAAGTGATCAGTCCTGGCGGGCTGCCCGGTTATATCACCCTCGATAACCTGGTCGAAGAGCATTACTCGCGCAACCCGCGCATCGTCAACGGTCTTTACCAGTGGGGTTATATTGAAGAGCTGGGGCTGGGCATCGACCGGATGATTGAGGATATGGTTCAGGCTGGGCACCCGATGCCCACCTTCCGGGCAATGCCGCACTCCTTTACCGTGGTCTTGCACAAGAGCAGCGAGCCGAAACGGGCGCCGGTACCAGAGTGGACACGCAATATGAATGAGCGCCAGGCGCGCGCGCTGACCTACGTCCAGCAGCAGGGAAGCATCACCAACCGGGAATACCAGCGGCTCTGCCCAGACGTTTCCTCGGAGACGCTGCGCCTGGACCTCGTCGATCTGGTCGAAAAGAATCTGCTCTTGAAGATTGGCTCTAAGAAGGGCACCTACTACATCCTGAAGTAACATGGCTGGCGCCGATAACCCAAATATATCCCAAGAACGATTTGGGATAAATTTGGGAAATCGCCGCTACCTCTGGCCGATAGCCCAGGGAATCCCTGATCTGCAAGGAACGACTTTTCCTGTGATTCGCCGTCGATTGGACTCGTTTCCCAAATTGAGCGCTTCATGCTGATCCAGCAGTTCCTGATCACGCTCGCCTTGCCGGTCGTCTTCTTGTTGTTGGCGCGCTACGCGCGGCTGGGCAGCAGCCGCCGGAGCAAGCAGGCCTGGGCCGCCGCGCTCCTGGCTGTTGCTCTCTGGTCCAGCAGCATCCTCAGTTTCTACACGGGTTCCGGCTTTCCCAGGGAAGCAGAAGTCGCCTGGCGCGCGGCCGGCCGCTACATACTGTCGATGTCGGCGCTCCTGGTGCTGGTGACGACCCATCGCTTCCTGCAGACACCGCTCTCCGCAGTCCGGCCCGGTCTGGTTATCGCCGTCCTGCTGGGCTTGGTCAGCTTTGTGCTGGATCCCGTATTGACCCCGCTGGGCGACATTCTTTTATCGGCGGTAGGAACGCAGCTACCGCCGTCTGTGCTGTGGTCGGCGCTGTGGGTAGCCACGTGGCTCGTACCACTCGCCGGCGCCTTGTTGCTGACCCGGCAGGCGGCCCAGCAAACGCCGCGCTCGCTCTATCGCAACCGGCTCAACTACTGGCAGCTCACCCTTCTCGTCTATCTGCTCGGCGGCGGTGTGGCCCTCGTCCAGCAGCCGTATCAGCCCGCCTGGCAGGAAGTTGGGGCCCTGATCCTGATCGGCGCGGCGATGCTCGGCAACGCCACGCTGCGGCGCTATGACCTGCCCGAATTAAGGCCGACCCTGCGCCATCTCGTCGCCCGGCTCGCCTCGACGCTGTTGCTTTTTGGGTTAGCCTGGACCGCTCTCTGGCTGATGGTGCGGGTGCTACCACAGCGTACGGGCATTGCGACCAGCCTGGACCTGATCCTGTTCGCCGCGCTTTTTGCCGCCCTTTTCGTCCTGACCAATCGCCTGGTCGAGCGAGGCGTGCGCTGGTATCTCCTGCCCCGGCGCCCGCAACCCTACCTGGCGCTCTCGCACGGGACCGACCTGATGCAGAGCCTGCCAGACCCGGAGAAGCTGGCCGGCCTGATCTTGCGTCTCGTCCAGGAAACGCTGGGTACGGAGCACGGGCACCTGTTTGGCGTAGAGAACGGGCCGGGGGGCAGCCTGCTGCTCACTCCTCTGGCGTCGGTGCCCGAGACGGCCCGCCCTCCTGCCGCGCTGCTTGCCGGCGCCAGCCCGTTCGCCCGCTATCTGCAGCAGGAAATACATGGGCCCCTGGCGCCGTTCGATCTGGCTCAGGGCGAGCTGTTCGGCGCCGTGCCGGCGGTAGAAAAGGAAGCCGTCGCCGGCTGGCAGAGCGAGTGGTTGCTGCCGCTGCAGGTAGGGCAGCGGCTGGTTGGCGTTGTCGCCCTGGGAGATAAATTCACCGGAGCGCCTTACTACGAGCACGAGCTGGCCTGGCTGCAGAAACTGGCCCTCCAGGCCGGGCCGCTGTTATGGCAGGCGGGCCAGATTGCCACCCTCAGTCAGCTCAACGGCTACGTCTTCGAGCGTGTCGACAGCCTGACCCTCGAGCAGCAATTCCTGCAGGAGCTGAGCGCCCTTTACCGGCAATTTGCGGCTCTCGTATCGCCCGCGCTGTACGCTCCATTCGGGGAGATCAACGACGCGCTGCGGGCGGTGGGGCCGCAAGAGGAGCTGTCGGGAACCCTCTCGCAGCCGCTCACCGAGCTGCGGACCATGATCGGCCATCTGGTCAACGTCGCCGGGCGCGTGCAGCAGCAGCAGGAATTTCACTTCGCGCCGATGCACCTCAACGACGCGGTGCAGCAGGCGGTGCGCAACCTTGCGCCCATGGCCACTGCCCGCCGGGTTCGCGTCGAGGTTGACGACGATCCTCGCCTGCCGGTAATCAAAGGCGACGAAGAACGGCTGACCGAAGCCATCCAGCATCTGCTCCATAACGCAATTAAATTCAACAAGATCGGTGGCGACGTGCGGGTGGACAGTGGCATGGCCGGCAACGAGCTGTACCTGCACATCCGCGACACCGGCGTGGGCATCCCTCCAGAGCGCTCCGATCAGGTCTGGGAGGCGGTGGGCCATCGCCAGAATGGCCGCTACCGGAGCAGCGAAGGCGTGGGCCTGCTCCTGGCCCGTTTCATTGTCCGCGCGCACGGTGGGCGACTGGAAATGAACAGCGAGTACGGCGCAGGAACGACCTTCTCCATCTTCCTGCCGCTGGCGCTGGAAAGCTGAGCGACGATGCGCTTCTCCACGCCCATTGCGCTACTCCTGCTCCTGACGCTGCCCTATTTTGTCTGGCTGGCAGGCGCGCGTCTCGCCGGGCGGCACTGGCGCGACCGGGCCAGCATCGGCATTCGCCTGCTGATTCTGTTCCTGTTGACCCTGAGCCTCGCCGGGGCACAGATTGTGCGCGCTGCCGAGGAGCTGGCGGTCGTCTTTCTCGTGGACGCCTCGGATTCGATTGGCGCCGAGCAGATGGAGGCAGCCGAGAGCTACGTGCGCGAGGCGGTGTCCGGGATGGGCCGTGAGGACAGGACGGCTGTCGTTCTCTTTGGGGCCAACGCGCTGGTCGAGCGGCCCATGAGCGGTCTGACCGAGCTGGCGCCCTTCAGCTCCGCCCCGCTGCGGCTGCAGACCGACCTGGCGGACGCGATCCGCCTGGGGATGGCGCTCTTCCCGGCCGGCAGCGCGCGACGCCTCGTGGTGCTCAGCGATGGGGCGGCGACCAGCGGGGACACGATGCAGGCAGCGCAGCTGGCGGCAGCCGCCGGCATTGAAATCGACTATGTGCCGCTCACACGGCCGGCCGGCAGCGCCGAGGTCATGCTCACGCAGGTGGATGCGCCGACCCGCGTGCGGCAGGGCGAGCAATTTACGCTTGTGGCAGGCGCCTTCAGCACCGTCAATACGGAGGCCACGCTGCGCGTGCTGGGCGGTGACGGGCGCGTGGTCTACGAGGAGCAGGTGACGCTGAACCGGGGAAGCAACAACTTCCCCATCACCCTGCGCGGGGGAGAGCAGGAATTCCTGCGCTACACCGTCGAGCTGGAGCCGGCTGTCGATACCTACTACCAGAACAACCGGCTGGCGGCGTTTTCCGAGGTTACCGGCCCGCCGCGTGTCCTGCTGGTCAGCAGCGAGGGCGAGCTGGACGACAACGGCGAGCCGTACCCGCCCGAAGCCCGCCAGCTGCGCGAGGCGCTGCAGGCGACAGGTCTGATTGTCGAGCAGATGACGCCGGCGCAGCTCCCCTCAGCGCTGCCGGCGCTCGGCAATTATGCCAGCGTCGTCCTCGTCAACGTCAACGCCAAGAATCTGAGCCCGCGCAAGATGGCGGCGCTGCAGAGCTACGTCCGTGACCTGGGCGGCGGTCTGGTCGTCGTCGGCGGCCCGCAAAGCTACGGCATGGGCGGCTACTTCCGCACGCCTCTGGAAGAGACGCTGCCGGTAGAGATGCAGATCAAGGATCAGGAGCGCTTTCCCGCCGTGACTATCGTCATCGTCATCGACCGCTCGGGAAGCATGGCCATGCAGGAAGGCGGGCTGACCAAGATTCAGCTGGCGGACGAGGCCGCGGTGCGTGTGGTCGAGCTGCTGAATCCCTTTGACGAGATAGCCGTCATACCGGTCGATACCGTGCCGGACCAGGTGATTGGCCCGGCGCTGGCCAGCGACCGCGAGGAGATCATCGGCCAGATCCGCCAGATTGGCGCGGGAGGCGGCGGGATCAACGTGCGCACCGGGGTCGCCGCCGCCGTCGATGTGCTGGCAGCCAGCGAAAACGAGGTCAAACATCTGATCGTCCTGGCCGACGGCAGCGATTCTAACGAGCAGGAAGGGGTGCCGGAGCTAATCGCGGAGCTGGTGGCAGGTGGGGCTACCGTGTCGATGGTCGCCATTGGCGACGGCAAAGACGTGCCCTGGCTGCAGCAGATGGCCGAGCTGGGCAACGGCCGGTTCCACCTGACGCAGGAGGCCGCCAACCTGCCGCAGATCTTTACCCAGGAGACGACGTCGATCCAGCGCACCTATCTGGTAGAAGAGCGCTTTTTCCCGACATTGAGAAGCAATAGCCCGATTGTAGCCAACATCACTCAGGTGCCTCCCCTCTACGGCTATGTCGGCACAACCGCCAAAGCCACGGCGCAGACAGTACTGGAAACGCCCATGGGAGACCCGCTGCTGGCGACGTGGCAGTACGGTCTGGGCCGGGCCGTCGCCTGGACATCAGACGCGACCGGCCGTTGGGCAACCGACTGGGTGCGCTGGGCCGGCTTCCCCACCTTCTGGGAACAGGCCGTTTCCTGGTCCATCACCCAGAACCGCGAGAGCAGCGTGGAGACCGTCGTCGATTATGGCGAGGAAGTAGCCCGGCTGACTGTCGATGCCCGGAGCGCCGATGGCGCCTACCTCAACGACCTGGAAGTAGCAGCCAACGTGGTCAACCCGGCCGGAGAAGTGACCGCCGTGGCGCTGAATCAGGTCGCGCCGGGACGCTACGAAGGGACGTTCACGCCCGGTCACGAAGGCGCCTATCTTCTGCGCATTACGGGCACGCCGGAGGAAGCGGACGACCCGGCGGTCGCCCAGACCAGCGGCTGGGTGCTCGGCTACTCGCCGGAGTACCGGCAGCTGGAGCCAGATTTGCAGCTCCTGGAGATGGTCGCCTCGGCGACCGGGGGAAGCAACATCGCCGGGGAGCCGGATCAGGCTTTTGCCCATACGCTTGCCGCCGAACGGGCAACGCGACCTATCTGGCCCTGGTTGACCCTGCTGGCGGTGTTTCTGCTCCCGGTGGACATAGCCCTGCGCCGGCTGGTCGTCACGCGCCGTGATTGGGAGCGGCTGTGGGCAGTGCTGACTCGGTGGCGTGGCGAACCGGTAGCCGAGGCGCAGCGCAGCGAACAGGTTGGCCGGCTCTTTGCCGCCAAGACGCGGGCAACGGCCGGTCGGAGTGAGAACGTGGCCCCAGGCCCGCCAGCGCCAGAACCAGTTCCACCGGATGAAGGAGCAGCCCGGTCCGAACCGCTGCCGGAGAGGCCGCCGGCCCGAACGCCCGCAATGGAGAGCCACAAGCCGGCTCTGCCTGAAGCGCCTGCGCCGGGAACGCTGGCGGGTCGCCTGCTGGAGCGGCGGCGCCGTGCCGAGCGCGACGACAAATAGTCCTGAGCCGGCGCTACCTGCGCGTCAGGCCCGGCCCGGGCAAAGCAGATTCGTAAGCGAGAGGCTATGGTATTACAATCTGCGCCCGGTTGTGTTCTGTGTAATGCAGTCCCTGGCTGTCTGTGTACGGAGCCCGGCGTAGAGCAACCATAGCGTTTGTCCATGGACCGACTGCGGCAGCCCTACTTTCTCTATATCGCCCTTATCTCGACGATAGGCGCCGTGCTGATTCTGATGGGACTGGTCGATTTAGCCAGCCGATCAGACCTCGTAATTTTTGCACTTTTGTTGCTTCTGGCCTCCTTCTCTGCCCTGGCGAATGCCTCAACGGCCATCTCGGAAAAAGCGAGCATTACCTACGACATCCACAATGCCCTCAGTATGGCAGCCGCTTACCTGTTCAGCCCGGCCGCGGCCACGCTGATTACCGCCACAGCCATGAGTACCCTGTGGCTCTTTAAGCCGGCGACCGGGCGAACGTGGAAGAAGACCCTTGCCCAGCTCAGCTTCAACGTCGGCATGTTCAGCATTGCCATTTACCTGGCCGGCTGGGTGCTGTTGGCGCTCCAGCGGTTACTGCCGCTCCCTGCTCTGCCCGGCGACTACGATCAGCTCCTCGACGTGATCGGACGGAACCCTTCCTTCCTGATCGCGATTATCGTGCCATGGGTGATTGCCGCGACCGTGCATAGCCTGCTCAATGCGTTCCTGCTGATCGCCGTTCTTTATCTGCAGCACGGGCAGCGGCTGCGGCTGGTGGACCTGTGGCGCGAGAATGAGTGGTATCTCCTGCTCGACGTGATCATCATGAGCGTCGGTGGCGGGACGATCGCCTTTGCCGCCGCGCAGTACGACATTCTCGGCGTCCTGGTCTTCTTCCTGCCGGTTCTGCTTTCTGTGCTGGCTTTCCGGCTTTACGTGCGCGCTATGGAAGAGCACATGAACAACCTGGAATCGCTCATCGCCGCGCGCACGCAGGAGCTGACCCGGGCGAATGAGGAAAAGGACGCCTTTCTCGCCGTACTCTCCCACGACATGAAGACGCCGCTCATGAGTATTGGCCTCTATGCGGAGATCATCAAGAAAAGGCCACAGGTGCTGGAAGAGCAGCCCGATCTGGCCGACACGATTGTCCACAACCAGCGCGTCATGCTCGACATCGTCAACAACATTGTCGATCTGGGGCGACTGAAGATCACCGGCGACATGCCGATGGAGCCGGAGACGTTCGACTTGATGCCGGTCGTCATCAATGCGCTGGAGTCGATCCGCCCGCAGCTGCTGCAGAAGGAGCTGATACTCGAGCGGCGCCTGCCGCGCACACCCGTTTCGGTGCGCGCCGATCGCAGCCACGTGACGCGCATTCTGCTCAACCTGCTCTCTAACGCGATCAAATACACGCCGGCCGGTGGGACCATCTCGCTGGCCGCTGAGTTAGATCACAACAGCGTCATCTTCTCAGTCAGCGACACCGGTTACGGCATTCCCGCGCAGGAGATTCCGACCATATTCGAACGATACAAACGGCTTGACGTGCATAGCAGCATCGCGCCTGGCACGGGGCTGGGGCTGGCAGTGGCTCAGGCCCTGGTTAAGGCACACAACGGCACCATCGAAGTCGAGAGTGAGGAAGGGGTCGGCAGTACCTTTACTGTTACGCTGCCGATTCTGGCCGGGAAGCGCCCCCGAAACAACGAGGAGAGCCGGTAACCGGCTCTCCTCGTTCGAAAAACAGAGGGATGGCAGGCTGCCGCGAGCGGCTTACAGCTCGAGCGAGCGCGTGCGAATACGCTCCAGGATCAGCTCCTTAAACTCGGCTACCGGCATGGAGCCACGGTTTTCTTCATCGCGAGTCCGCACGGCTACCGCTCCCGCCTCGACCTCGCGGTCGCCGACGACGAGCATGTAGGGGATCTTCTGCAACTGAGCGTTGCGGATCTTGGCGTTCATCCGGCTGCCGCTGGCGTCAACTTCGACGCGGATTCCTGACGCCTGCAGCGCCTCCGCCACCTCGCGGGCGTAGTCGTTGTGCCGGTCGGTGATGGGAATGAGTATGGCCTGCACCGGCGCCAGCCAGACCGGGAAGGCGCCGTTAAAGTGCTCGATGAGGATGCCGACAAAACGCTCCATGCTGCCGAAGGGCGCGCGGTGGATCATCACCGGGCGGTGGGCCTCGCCATCCGGCCCGATGTATTCCAGAGCGAACCGTTCCGGCAGCAGGAAGTCCACCTGTACGGTGCCGAGCTGCCATTCCCGCTTGAGCACGTCGCGGAAGATGAAGTCCAGCTTGGGGCCATAGAAGGCGGCCTCGCCGACCTCGACCGTATAGTTAAGGCCGAGCTTATCCGCGGCATTGCGGATGGCCGCGATGCCTCTCTCCCACATCTCCGGCGTGCCGGCATACTTGTCGCTTTCGGGATCGTTCGTGCCCAGCCGTGCCCGGAAATCGGAGAAGCCCATGGCGTTGAAGACGTACTGGATGAGCTGCACGACCTGAATGAACTCGTCTTCGAGCTGCTCCGGCGTCACAAAGAGGTGGGAGTCGTCCACTGTGAAGCCACGGACGCGCGTCAGGCCGGCCAGCTCGCCGCTCTGTTCGTAGCGGTAAACCGTGCCGAACTCGGCCAGCCGCAACGGAAGATCCCGGTAGCTGCGCGCCTCGCTGCGGTAGACCTCAATGTGGTGAGGGCAGTTCATCGGCCTGAGCAGGAAGAGATCGCCGTCGATGTCCAGCGGCGTGTACTGGCTATCCTTGTAGTAGGGATAGTGACCGCTCGTGATGAACAGATCGATCTTGGCAATGTGCGGCGTGATGACCGGCAGATA
>Ga0123332_1004301_pt1 | contig 12579 bp, 9 predicted proteins | sample BioC12SIPDNA_4_FD_89958 | JGI IMG/M metagenome (GOLD analysis project Ga0123332, IMG submission 89958) | Anaerobic biogas reactor microbial communites from Washington, USA - Biogas_R2_A C12 SIP DNA | ecosystem: Engineered > Bioreactor > Anaerobic > Unclassified | place: Washington, USA...
CGCAGGGGCAGCCCTACGGCTACGGCCAGCCGGAGCAGGGCTACGGCCAGCAGGGCTACGGCCAGGCGGAGCAGGGCTACGCCCAGCAGCCCTACGGCCAGCCGGAGCAGAGCCAGGATCAGGGTGCGGGCCAGCAGTCGCCCTACGGTCAGCAGCCCTACGGCTACAACCCGCACCCCGGTCAGTCCCAGCAGGACCAGTCCGCCGGCCAGTCGTCATACGGTGCGCCGTCGGACCAGGACCAGACTGCCGCCCAGTCCTCCTACGGAGCGCCATCGGACCAGGACCAGACGCAGGCCATCGGGCAGCCCGCGGGCGGTGCGACCGCGTGGTCCCCGGGTCAGCCGATCCCGGGACAGCCCACCGAGCAGTCGGGTTGGGCACAGCCGACGGAGCAGCCGGGTGTGGAGCAGCCCACCGCCCAGGAGGCTCCCGAGGCCACCGAGGAGTCGACCCCCGGCCAGCCCACTGAGCAGTGGTCAGCTCACGAGGATGGCCAGGCAACGGAGTGGCCGGCCGCCGACGCGCAGGGTCAGGGTGCCGAGGGCGACGAGGGTCAGGGTGCCCAGGGCGACGATGGTCAGCCCGCGGACGACGCCACCCAGCAGTTCCCTCCGCCCCCGCCGCCGCGTGCGGACAACGGCTGAGCTACCCGCCTCGCCCGACGTCCTCGGCGCCGCGTCGGGACAACGGCTGAGTTGACCCCTACGTCGCCTGCCCTCTCCCCCGACGCTGGGCAGATTTGGTCGCGTGGTTCTTGTCGCATGCGACGAGAACCACGTGACATAAACCGCTCACCGCTCGCCAGAGGGGACCGTGCCGCCGCAGTCGGTGCGGAGCGGAGGGGACACCGTGGTGGTCAGCAACGCGGCGCGCCCGGTGCGGTCCGAGAGCGCAACGCGGCGCGCCCGGTGCGGTCCGAGAGCGCAACGCGGCGCGCTCGGTGGCGTCGTGGAGCGCAACACGGCGCGCCCGGTCGAGGTGGGGGGTTACTCCCCTGGCGTCTCGTCGTCGGAGTGCGCGCGCAGGAAGTCCTCGAACTGCGCGCCGATCTCGTCGGCGCTCGGCAGGTCCGCGGCCTCGGCGGCGAGCAGGCTGCGCTTGCGCTGGCCGTCCAGGAACCGGTCATAGCGCTGCTCCAGCGCGGCCACGACCTCCGCGGCCTCGTGGTTCTCCTCCAGCTCGCGGGCAATCTCGGCACGGTTCAGGCCGGCGGCCGCGACCAGCTCCTCGCGGGGCAGGTCGGCGCCGGTGAACCCGACGATGCTGTCGAGCGCCGCGACGGCGGCGTCCCCGAACCGGGCCTCGGCCAGGTAGTGCGGCACGTGCACGGCGGCACCCATCGTCTCCACGCCCGCCTCGGCGAGACGCAGGTGGAGCAGGGACTCGGCGCTGCCGGGCACCTGGACCCGGCCAAAGAGCGGCTCCGCCGGGGGGAGCAGCTCGCGGTCACTGGCGAAGCTGGTGACCCCGATGGGGCGGGTGTGCGGGACCGCCATCGGCACGCCGTGCGCGGAGACCATCCGGCGCACCCCGAAGCCGAGGCACAGCTGGTGCACGGCCTCGGCGAAGGCCTCCCAGTGGAAGTCGGGCTCCATCCCGTCGAGCAGCAGGAACGGCTCCCCCGAGCGGTCGATCACCCGGTAGAGGATCAGCGACGGGTCGTCGAAGGCGCTGTAGTTGTCGCGGTCGAAGGTCATCAGCGGACGACGCGAGCGGTAGTCGATGAGGCTGTCCATCTCGAAGGAGGCGACGACGGTGTGCTCGAGGTGCTCGAGGATGTGCTCGGTCAGCTGAGTGCGCACGTTGCCCGCGTCCATGAAGCCCTCGAGGGCGACGTGCAGAAGCGACGCCTGCTGGGGCTGCCGGTCGGCATCGGTCTCCAGGCGGTACAGCGAACTCGGGTCGATCACGTCAGTCCTTCCTCGGGTGCTCTTCACTCACAACGCCGGCCGCGGCCCAGAGATTCCGCACCCGCGAACCGGGCCCCGACGAAAGATTGAGACTTCCCAACCACACGGTGGTAAGAAAGAACCTATGACCTCGGAGCCGCCGGCCGCCCCCTCCATCTTCCACGACCTCGACCAGTATGTCGCGATGCCCCGCCTCGGCGGTCTCGCCATGAGCCATGACGGAACCCGCCTGGTGACCACGGTGTCGACCATCACCAAGGCCGGCACCGGCTATGCCACGGCTCTCTGGGGGGTGGATCCGCAGGGCGAGCACCCGGCATACCGCATCACGCGCAGCGCGAAGGGCGAGGCGGGAGCGGCCTTCAGCCGCGACGGCACCCTTTACTTCACCTCGGCGCGGCCCAACCCCGAGAACGACGACGACCACCCCGAGGCCTCGCTGTGGGAGATCCCGGCCGGTGGCGGGGAGGCGCGCGTGGTGCTGTCCCGGCCCGGCGGCGTCGGTCAGGTGCTGTGCGCGCGCGAGGCCGACGTGACGCTGGTCGTGGCCGGCCTGCTGCCCGGGGCCACCGACGAGAAGACGCACGCCGCCATCCACAAGGCCCGCAAGGACGGCGGGGTGCAGGCGATCCTGCACGACGGCTACCCGGTGCGCTACTGGGACGCCGACCTCGGGCCGTCGGCGCCGCAGCTGTTCGTCGCCGAGCCCGATGAGTCCGCCGAGCCGACCCGTCCCACGACCACAGACCACGTGCCCCCGCTGCAGCTGCGGTGGGTCAGCGAGGGCGTGGGCGCAACCATGCGCGACGCCAAGCCGGCGGTCAGCCCCGACGGTACCTTCGCCCTCGTCTCGCTCACGGTGCCCGAGGCGCGCGGCGAGCAGCGCAGCCAGCTGGTCCGCATCGACCTGGCGACCGGCGAGCGCTCCGTCATCGCCGACGAGCCGGACCACGAGTTCTACGCCCCGCTGGTCAGCCCCGACAACAGCCGGGCGCTCATCGTCGTCGACCGCAAGAGCACGCCGGAGCAGGCGCCGCGACCGGTCCTGCACCTGCTCGACCTCGCCTCCGGCGAGCGCATCCCGCTGGCCCCCGAGTGGGACCGCTGGGCCGCCCCCGCCGCCTGGCTGCCGGACGGCAGCGCGGTCCTGGTGACGGCCGACGAGGACGGTCGCTCCCCCGTCTTCCGGATCGAGGTGACCACGGGAGAGGTGAGCCGGGTGACCACGGACGATGCGGCATACGGCGATGTGGTCGTCTCTCCCGACGGGACGAAGGCGTATGCCGTGCGCTCCAGCTATCTGTTCCCGGCCGAGATCGTGGGGATCGACCTGGCGACCGGCGCGACCGCCGCGCTGCCCGGGCCGGTGGAGCGGCCCGCGATCCCGGGCCGGCTCGAGGAGGTCGAGACGACCGCGGCCGACGGCACCCGGGTGCGGGCGTGGCTGGCGCTGCCGGAGACCCAGGCCGACGGCGCGGGGCACCCGCTGCTGCTGTGGATCCACGGCGGGCCGCTGGGCTCGTGGAACGCGTGGACCTGGCGGTGGAACCCGTGGCTGCTGGTGGCGCAGGGGTATGCCGTGCTGCTGCCGGACCCGGCGCTGTCGACCGGCTACGGGCAGGACTTCATCCAGCGCGGCTGGGGCTCGTGGGGGCAGGCGCCGTACGAGGACCTGATGGCGATCACCGACCACGTGGTCGCGCGCGAGGACATCGACGAGACCCGGACCGCGGCGATGGGCGGGTCGTTCGGTGGCTACATGGCCAACTGGGTCGCCGGGCAGACCGACCGGTTCAAGGGCATCGTCACGCACGCGTCGCTGTGGGCGCTCGACCAGTTCGGGCCGACGACCGACGCCGCGTTCTACTGGCAGCGGGAGATGACCCGTGAGATGGGCGAGGCCAACAGCCCGCACCGGTTCGTGGAGCAGATCGTGACGCCGATGCTGGTGATCCACGGCGACAAGGACTACCGGGTGCCGATCGGCGAGGGCCTGCGGCTCTGGTACGAGCTGCTCGCGCACTCTGGCCTGCCCGCCGGGGACGACGGCTCGACCGAGCACCGGTTCCTGTACTTCCCCAACGAGAACCACTGGATCCTCTCCCCGCAGCACGCGAAGGTCTGGTACCAGGTGGTCTCCGGCTTCCTGGCCGAGCACGTGCTCGGCGCCGAGGCTCCGGAGCTGCCCGTCGAACTGGGGCGCAGCGCGCCGACCGAGAAGCAGCTGCAGGCGGCCGCGGCCGCCGAGGAACAGCAGGAGGCGACGGGCGACGGCGTCGACGGGGAGGCCGCGCGCGGCTGAGACCCCCGCGAGCGCGGATCGCACCCACACCTGCGGAACCGGCGGGCCCCACGGGGTCCGCCGGTTCCGCATCGCGTCAGGCGACCGAGCGGTCGGTCTGGTCGATCCCGCTGGGGATCAGCCGATCTTGACCACCTGGGTGCCTCCGGCAAACGTGTCGTGCCAGCCGCGACGTCCGGCGGTGTCACCGCTGATGCCGACCGCGATGAGGATCATCGCCGCCAGCTGGGCCAGCCCACCGAGGACTCCGCCGATGACCGGGATCACGCCGAGGATGCCCAGGGCGACCCACGCGTTGCGTCGGAGCGCCTGCTCCATGGTCGGTCGGCCACCGCCCGGGCCGCGGGTCTCCAGCTTCATCACCATCTTGCCCACGGTCTGTCCGCGACTGGACTCCAGGTAGGCGAAGTAGCCCAGGTAGATGGCTGCGAACAGCACGGAGCTGACCACACTGGCCAGGAAGTTGCCGCCACCCATGCCGAACATTCCTGCGGAACTGCTCATGAAGACGCCGATGATCAGGAAGCCGACGACGAGCATGTTGAAGACGAACAGAATCACGTAGTCGATGAGGCGTGCGAGGAACCGGTCCAGCAACTCGGCCGGCTGGCCCACCGAGCTATCTGCCTGGACGTACTGCGGACCCGGCGCAGCCTGGTAGCCGCCCTGCTGTGGCTGCTGCTGGTAGCCGCCCTGCTGTGGCTGCTGCTGGTAGCCGCCCTGCGGTGGCTGCTGCTGGTAGCCGCCCTGGGGTGGCTGCTGCTGGTAGCCGCCCTGTGCGGGCTGCTGCGGGATGTCGCCGGGAGGCGGTGGTGGAGCGTGCCCACCTGCGCCTGGGGAAGGATTGCTCCCGTGGGGAGAGTCCTGCGGGGTAGGTGGAACGGACATGAAGCACCTCTTCGTCAGGCGGTCACGGGATGGGGCCCCCAGCGCATCCAGGGACGCCTTGGAGTTGCTCCGCCTCCACGCAACTCCACCGTCACCCTAGTGGCGATCCCCTTGGACCGGAAGGGCTTCCGCGACACAGGGGCGCGAGATGAAGCAACTCGATCCCGAGGTGCATGCACTGCTCCTCGACTGTGTCCCTGGCGTCTCGTGGGGAAGCTGGGGTCGTCAGAGCGCGCCCAATTGACCCGCGAGCCTCCGGGGCCGAGCCAAGGCGGGCGGGCGTCGTGCGCACTCCTCCCGGTGCGCACGCACGGGGCCGAGTTCTACCGACGCCAACTCGGCGTCACGGGTAGAACCCGGCCCCGTGCCCGGGTGCCGTAGCCGATCTGCCCCGGATCGGCATACTGCACCTCGAGGGCGAGCGCCCTCGGCGAGCCGATCAGGAGACCGGCGCGAGCTCCTCCCGGCCCTCGGGCCGCCCGTCCTCCAGCGGCTCCGGGTCGCCGTCGTGCAGCCGGTTGGGCATGAGCAGCACCAGCCCGATCAGGACCACCGCGATGATGGCGCCGAACCCGAAACCCCAGCGCATGCCCTCCACGGTCGCCTCCAGCGTCAGGGTCCCGCGGTCGATCAGCTGGTCGGCCCGCGCGGTCATGATCGTGATCACGATGGCCGTGCCCAGCGCGCCGGCGACCTGCTGGAGCGTGCCCAGGAGCGAGCTGGCGTGGGAGTACAGGTGCCCCGGCACGTCCCCGAGCGCCAGCGTGAACGTCGGGGTGAACACCGCGGCCAGGCTCACCATCAGCACCAGGTGCGCGCCGAGGATCAGCCAGTATGGCGTGTGGGAGCCGATCTGCGTCAGCGACCCCATGGCCAGGGCGACCCCGACCGCACCGGGGATGATGAGCAGGCGGCTGCCGAACCGGTCGAAGGCGCGCCCGACACGCGGACCGAGCAGACCCATCGCGATGCCACCGGGCATCACCAGGAGCCCGGTCTCCAGCGCGGTGAGGCCCCGGACCGACTGCAGGTAGAGCGGCAGCAGCATCATCGCTCCCAGCATCCCCATGAACGACACGGACAGCAGCAGCACGCCGCGGCTGAAGACCGTGTGCCGGAAGGTGCGCAGGTCCAGCAGCGGCTCCCCGCTGCGCTGCAGCTGCAGCTGGCGCACCACGAAGACCAGGATGGCCAGCGCGCTGCCGCCGACGATCAGCCAGGGCTCCGCGCCCAAGCCGTGGCCGAACCGGCTCAGCCCGAAGACCAGGCCGCCGAAGCCGAGCGCGGCCACCACGACGCTGAACCAGTCGATCCCGACCTGCCGCGTCTCCCCGACGTTGGGCAGGCGGCGCAGCGCCAGGACGGTGATCACCACGGCGATGGGCAGGACGGTCAGGAACATCAGCCGCCAGGAGCCGAGCTGCAGCAGGAGTCCGGCCACCGCCGGACCGAGCGCGGGCGCCACCGACATCACCAGGGTCACATTGCCCATGACGCGACCGCGGTCCCGCTCGGCCACGACCTTCATCAGGGTCGTCATCAGCAGCGGCATCATCACTGCGGTGCCGGAGGCCTGGACGATCCGGGCGACCAGCAGCACGGAGTACGCCGGGGCGAGCGCGGCCAGGAGCGTGCCGGCGATGAAGACGCTCATCGCGACGGTGAACGCCGTCCAGGTGCTCACCCGCTGCAGGAACCAGCCCGTCACCGGGATGACCGAGGCCATCGTCAGCAGGAACGCGGTCGACAACCACTGGGCCGCGGCCTCGTCGATGTCCAGACCGACCATGAGCTGCGGGATCGCGTTCATCATGATCGTCTCGTTGAGGATCACCACAAACGCGGCAGCCACCAGCCACAGCACGACCGCAGGGGTGCGCCCCTTCTCGGTCACTGCGTGCGCTTGTGTGCGCGTAGACATAGGTGTTCCTCCGTCACGGTTCGGATGGGTGTCCCTCACGGGCGGTATGACCGCCGCGGGCGGCCGAAGTCATCGGCGACTCTTCGATGGTGCGCCCCTCGTCGTCCCCCGGCAACCGAATTTCCCCGCCCACCCAAAAAAGATAGGGGTCTCGTTCACCCTCCACACTTCTTGGTAGGGGTTCCGTTCGCCCCACACCTTTCGTAGCGGTTCCGTTCAGGTTCACGTTCAGGGACGAAACCCCTACGAAGTTGTGCGGAGGGCGAACGAAACCCCTACGAAAAATGGAGGGACCCCGGACCGTGTCGGTCCGGGGCCCTGGGCGGCCCGTGCACTGGCGGTCAGTGCGCGGGGTGGGCGGTGTGCGCCAGGTGCAGGCGCTCGGCCCAGTGGCGCAGGCCCAGCGTGCGGCCGGTGCGCACCTTCGTGTCGATGCCACGCTCGGCCGCGACGCGGGCGAACTCCGCCTGCTGGGTGAGGTTGCGGTCGTTCTCGCGAGCGATCTGCTGTGCCATCTGGATCTCGAGCTGTCCCATGATTCTGTCCTTTGCTTGTGGCCCTCGGGCCGCCGTTGTTGATAACGACTACGTTGCTCGCTAAGGCAGGGTGGGGACATCGGGCAGGTGCCTACTGTCTGGCCCTCTTCCAGGCCTAAGGACCTGCGGATGAGCACCTAAGACGGTGCCCGGACGCCTCAGTCCGCCTCAGGTGGTGGCGTTCCTGTCCGGCTCGGCCTCAGAAGCTCCGCCCAGGTGGGCCGCCAGGACTGCGGCCTCCGTCCGCGAGGTCACGCCGAGCTTGCGCAGGATCGCTGACACGTGCACGCTCGCGGTCTTGGCGCTGATGAACAGCTGCTCACCGATCTCCCGGTTGGTCAGACCCTGGCCCACCAGGTGCAGGACCTGGGACTCGCGCTCGGTGAGCTCCGGCATACTGCCGTCCGGCGGCCCGCCCGAGGGGAACCCGGCGCGGGCGGCCAGCTCGTCGCAGGACCGCGTGACCAGGGCGACCCCCACATCCTCAGCGCTCGCGCGGGCAGCGGCCAGGGACTCCGCGGCGGCGTCGCGCTCACCCGCATCGAGCTGGGCCTCGGCGAGGCGATAGCGCGCGTAGGGCACCAGATGTGCCCGCACCCCGCCGAGCGCCACGGCGTCGGCCGCCCGCTGCCAGGTCCCGACGTCCGACCCGTCACCGTCCGGCCCCGACAGCTCGGCATCGATGAGCGCGAACCAGCGGTCGCCCATCGGGGACCGGATCAGGGCAGCAGCCTGGGCGCGCAGGTCGCTCTCGGCGTCCGGGGCTGGTGGGGTCCCGCGGCGACGCAGCGCGCCGATGACGCGCGCCGTGCACGCGCAGAGCTCCGAGACCTCGTTGATGACCTTGTCCGCCCGCTCCCACGCCGACTGCACCGTCGTCCAGGCCAGGTCGAGATCATCGTCCAGCACCGCGACCTCGACCAGGGCGGCCTGCAGGTCCGGAATGGCATCCGCACCCGCGTAGGAGGCAAAGATCTCACGGCACTCGGTGGATGCCAGCTCCCGCGCGGCCACGTCCTCGCCACGGCAGTGGTGCAGTCGCAGACGCATCGCTGCCCCGGTGACGACGGCCTCGGTGTCCTGGGGCCGAGTCGCCAGGCCTCTCACCAGACGCTCGGTCTCGTCCCAATCGCCGAGGTAGCAGGCCGCGGTCACCTGCACGACCAGCGCGCCGACCCCGCTCAGGTTGCCGTGCGACCGGTCCTCGTCCGCAATGCGGACCGCCTCTGCGGCCTGGGTCGCCGACTCGGCAAAACGACCCAGCCCGAGCAGTGACACCGCCCGCCAGTAGTGGCACCTCCACTGGACCATGTCATCGTCGGGGTGCTCGGCCGCCACCGCCTCGAGGGCGGCCAGTCCCTGGTCCGGCCACCGCTGAGGACCTGGAGGTATCCGGCCATGGTGAGGGCCCGCGCCACAGCAGGAGCGGCACCCACCTCCCGGGCGATGTCCGCCGCCTCCAGCGCCAGGTCCCGCGCTCGCCCCGGCTGACCTTTGCAGCCCGACGTGATGGCCAGGCTGGCCATCACCTGGGCCTGTTCCAGCTGGGTGCCCGTGGTCTGTGGGGCCTCGGACAGTATGTCGAGCACCTCACGGAGCATGGGATCGGGGTCCGCACCGCGGATGTGGTCAGCCAGGGCCTTCGCGTGCAGGTAGGTGGCGCGTGCCAGGTGCTCGTCGGCCGGCACGGCCTCCAGCGCCAGGCCCAGCAGCAGGGAGACACGCTCGACGTTGTCAGCGGCCTGGTGCTCCTGGGCCACCTGATAGAGAAGCTCGTCCAGGCGCAGGCCGGCGACAGCCTCCGCATCCGGCACCTGTGACCACAGCTCGATGGCCTGCTCCCCCAGCATCGCGGCCGTGACCGGCGCCAGGGAGCTCGAGGAGGCCATGGCCGTCATCGTCGCCCCGAACGCCTCCGGCAGGTTGCGAGCGGCGAGCCAGTGGTCGGCGATCTGGACCCGGTAGGACTCGGCGTCGGAGCGCTGGGCCAGCGCCTCGGCATACTGACTGTGCCACTGCGACCGCTCTCCCGGCAGCAGGACGCCCAGGATGCCCTCGCGCAGCAGGGCGTGGCGGAAGGAGTAGTCGAAGGCGCCGGCCACGATCACGCCCGCATCGATCGCCTCGGCCGCGGCACCATCCAGGGCACCCGCAGGGTCGGCCAGGACCTGCTCGAGCAGGCTGTGCTCGACGGTCGCTCCGCCGGTGGCCAGGCAGCGCAGCATGCGTTGGGTGCCGGTCGTCAGCCGCTCGTAGCGCGCCATCACCAGCTCCCGCAGCGTGGACGGCAAGCCGGTTCCGGGTCCGGCCATGCCCAGGAACTCCTCGACGAAGAACGGCACCCCCTCGCTGCGCCGCACGATCTGCGCGACCTCCTCACGGCCGAGCGGACGTCCCGTGATCAGCCGGGCCTGCTCCCCCACGGTCTCGGCGTCCAGCGCGACCAGCTCGACCCGGTCGACGGCCGTGTTCCGGTCCAGCTGCACGCTCAGCGCGCGCAGGGGGTGACCGCGACCGACGTCCTCGGGGCGAAAGGTCAGCAGCACCAGGACCCGGCTGCGCCGCAGCATCCGCAGGAGGGCACGCAGCAGGGCCAGCGTTGCCAGGTCGGCCCAGTGCAGGTCCTCCAGGACCATCACGATCGGGCGCAGCTCCGAGAGCGCCCCCAGCAGGTCTGTCACGGCCTCGTGCAGCTGCTCGCCGGTGGCCTCCCCCGGGTCGTCCCCCGTCGACCCGTCGGGCGGGGCCAACCGCGGCACCAGCGCCGTCAACACCTTCGCGTGGGGACCGGCGGCCGCGAGCAGCGCCTCGGCCCCGAACGCGGCCTCCAGGTCCCGGATGATCCCCTTGACCGATGCGTAGGGCACCCCGACCGAGCCGGTCGTGTCCAGGCACTGCCCGACCGCGACGGCGGTCTCGCCTCCCAGCATGTCCAGGAACTCGGTCACCAGGCGCGACTTCCCGATCCCCGCCTCGCCCCGGGTCACCACCCACCGCGGCCCGGCCGCCTGCGCCTGCTTCCAGGCGTCCCGGAGCGCCAGCAGGTCACCGTCGCGACCCACCATCAGCGGACTGGACACCGCGGCTGTCACATCGACATCTTGACAGGTGCAGGCAGGGCGCGGAAGTGTCCTGAGGGCGACCGAGCGCACCGCGTGGCGGTCCAGAGGCCGACCGGGCGCACCGCGTGGCGGCCCTAAGGGCCACCGAGTGCACGAAACCCCTACGAGGTTGTGTGAGGGGTGAACGAAAGCCCTACGAAGTTGCGTGGGGCGTGAACGAAACCCTTACGAAAAGTGGTGGGTGGTGGAGTGGTGGACCTGGCCGGGGTAGGCCTTGGCGTTCTTCTCCCAGTCCAGGAAGTCGTCGGTCGCGTTGATCACGGCGACGGAGAGCCAGCCGATGACGAGCGCGTCGTCGCCCAGGCCGGCGAGGAGCATGAAGGCCTCGGGCATCAGGTCGATCGGGCTGACGACGTAGCCGACCGCGGCCAGCATCATCATCAGCTGGGACCCGGCGACACCGGAGTACTTCTTGGTCATGATCGCGCCGGCCATCCGCGGCAGGGCGGCCAGGCGCTCCCCCAGGCCCGGTGAGCCGGGACGGTTCGCGGAGCGGATCGCGTTCGCGACGCCCATCAGGGCACCCCAGCGGAGGGTCTTGCGGGCGGCAGTGGCCATGGTCGGCTCCATTCGTGCGGGCGCGGACGCGCCGTGGTGCTTCGGGTCTGTCAACGAACGTGGTGCCCGGAGGATTCCCGCACTAGGTTGGGAGGGTCCGTCAGTCACTGGGGAAGTGGTGCGCCATGAAGGGGAAGTTGCTGGCTCCGACGATCGGCCTCGCGGTCGTCCTGACCGCCTGTGGCGGCTCGGAGTCGCCGGAGACCACACCCCCGGTGACCGTCGCGGTGTCCACGCCGGACACCGCCGAGGAGTCGGCCGCGCCGACCGCTGAGCCGGACGGGCCGCACGGCTCGGGCTGCACCCCCAGCTCGGAGACCAGCCTGCCGGACGGGCGCTGGTTCGGCTTCGCCGCCTCGACCACGGACACCGGGATGGCCTTCGACCTGGCCTGCTGGTTCACCGGTGACGCCGGGGTCGCAGCGGCCGAGGAGGACGGCGCGGAGCCACCGGTGGGCGATGTCTACGTCCGCAACAACAACGAGCTCGCCCGTGACCTGACGGTGGCAGCGGACGCCACGGCCACGTACTACCTCAGCGGCGACCCGCAGTCCGGCGAGCAGGGCGACTTCGCGAGCTGGCGGGACGTGGTCGCCGAACGCGGCCCGATCTTCGGCATCTGGATCGAGACCTCGGGCGGCGAGATCACCGGCATCGAGGAGCAGTGGACACCGTGAGCGATCGTGGAGTGCTGGTCACTGGTGCCTCCCGCGGCGTGGGGGCGCAGACCGCCCGGTCGTTCGCCGAGCGCGGCGACCGGGTGGTGGTCCACTACCGCGGCGCCGAGGACCGGGCGCGCGAGGTGGTGGCGTCCCTCCCGGGCGAGAGGCACGGCATACTGCGGGCCGACCTGGCCTCCCCGGAGGAGACGCTCGCGCTGGCCACCGGTGCCGCGGAGCTCCTCGGACGGGTCGACGTGCTGGTCAACAACGCCGCGCTCTTCCTCGACCCGCAGGCCGGCGGCAGCCGACGCGGGGACCACCGGGTGACCGACGCCGACTACGACACCTGGGTGCGGGCGTGGCGGACGACGCTGGAGACCAACCTGATGGGGCCGGCCAACCTGACCTTCTGCGTGGCGCGGCACATGCTGGAGGTGCCGCCCGCCGACGGCAAGCCGGTCGGGCGCATCGTGAACGTCGGGTCGCGCGGCGCCTACCGCGGCGAACCCGACGTGCCGGCCTACGGCGCGAGCAAGGCGGGGCTGCACGCGTTCGGCCAGTCGATGGCGATCGCGCTGGCACCGCACGGGATCGGGGTGGTCTCGCTCGCCCCGGGCTTCATCGCCACGGACATGGCCGCGAGCGTGCTCGAGGGTGCCTCGGGCGACGCGATCCGC
>Ga0123332_1004304_pt1 | contig 12578 bp, 12 predicted proteins | sample BioC12SIPDNA_4_FD_89958 | JGI IMG/M metagenome (GOLD analysis project Ga0123332, IMG submission 89958) | Anaerobic biogas reactor microbial communites from Washington, USA - Biogas_R2_A C12 SIP DNA | ecosystem: Engineered > Bioreactor > Anaerobic > Unclassified | place: Washington, USA...
CAGGTCCGGCCCCCGCGCCGACCCGCGCTACTCGAGCAGCGTGGGGGCGTCGGGGTCGAGCATGTAGAAGCCTTCCTCCTGGGTCAGGCGCTGGTACCAGGCCCGCATCTGCTCGTCCAGCTCGGGAGCGTCGGGCCTCAGCTCGGCCGTCTCGGGGATGGGCACCGAGGACGGCGTGCCGTAGACGGCGGCGGTCGAGGAGAGGACGAAGCGCTGCACGCCGGCCGCCTCGCAGGCCTCGAGGAGCGCCAGCGCGCCGGCGACGTTGTTGCGGTAGTAGCGCAGCGGCTGCTGCATCGACTCGCCCACGAGCGAGAGCGCCGCGAAGTGCATCACGGCCTCCACGCCCTCGGCGGCCATGAGCCGGCCCAAGGCGGCCGCGTCCCCCACGTCCTGCACGTGGAGCCGCGCCCCTTCCGGCACGGCGGCGCGGTGGCCGGTGCTGAGGTCGTCGACGACGACCACGCGGTGACCGGCGTCGAGCAGGGCCTGGGCGGTGACGCTGCCGATGTAGCCGGCGCCGCCGGTGACGAGCACCTTCATGGCTGGCGAGCCTACCCCCGCCCCGGCGCCGTTGAGAACCCCCACCGCCGGCCGCGCGGGGCTCGGCCCCCGCCCATGGGCGGCTGAAGACACCGGTCCGGTCGTGGCATGCTTACGGGGTACGACGGGAGGAACGTCATGACTGTCCAGCAGAAGTCCGCCCCGGCCAGCACCCCGGCGGTGGAGGCGGGCCAGATCTTCTTCGACGGCGAGCTGGTCCCGGCTCAGGAGGCGAAGGTCAGCGTCCTGACGCACGCCCTCCACTACGGCACCAGCGTCTTCGAGGGGATCAGGGCGTACGCCACCGACCGCGGGCCAGCGATCTTCCGCCTGCGTGAGCACTCCCAGCGCCTGCTCGACTCGGCGCGGATCCTGGGCATGCGGCCGCAGTGGAGCGTCGAGCAGATCGACGCGGCGATCGTCCAGACGGTCAGGGCCAACGGGCTGCCGGCCTGCTACATCAGGCCGCTGATCTGGTACGGCGCGGAGTCGCTGGGCGTGAACCCGGGCCGCAACAAGCTGCACTTCATGGTCGCCACGCTGCCGTGGGGCGTCTACCTGGGCGAGGACGCCGTCCGCAAGGGCGCGGCGCTGATGACCAGCTCGTGGCGGCGCTCGGCCCCCGACATCATGCCCACGAAGTCGAAGGCCGGGGGCAACTACGTCAACTCGGTCCTGGCGAACCAGGAGGCGCGCGGGCTCGGCTTCGACGAGGCGCTGCTGCTGGACCCGCAGGGTTTCGTCGCCGAGGGCTCGGGCGAGAACGTGTTCTTCGTCAAGGACGAGGTGCTCTACCCCATCGCGCACTCGGTGAACCTCAGGGGCATCACGCGCGACTCGGTCGTGAGGATCGCCGAGTGGCAGGGCACGCAGGTCGTGCCCACGATGGCGACGCGCGACGAGCTCTACACCGCCGACGAGGTGTTCATGGTCGGCACCGCCGCCGAGGTCACGCCGATCGCCTCGATCGACCGCCGCCCGATCGGCGCCGGCGTCGCCGGCCCGTTCTCGCTGGCGATGCGCAAGACGTACCTCGACGTCGTGTCGGGCCGCGTGCCGGAGTTCGAGCACTGGCTGACGTACGTGAACGACTGACCTAGCCGCGCTTGACGGCCGCCGCCCTCGCGCTGGTCCTCGGGTCGGCGCTGCTCCACGCGACCTGGAACCTGCTGGCGAAGAGGGCGCGGGGCGGCGTGGCCTTCCTATGGCTGCTGACGGTGGGCACGGCCGTCGTCTACGCCCCGGTCGCCGGCCTCTACCTGTGGCTGGCCCGCCCCGAGGTCACGGCCGCGCACGCCGGCGCCGCGCTCGTCTCGAGCGCGATCCACGTGGGCTACTTCCTCAGCCTGCAGCGCGGCTACCGCGTCGGCGACCTCTCCCTCGTCTACCCGTTGGCGCGGGGCAGCGGCCCGGCCGTCGCGACGCTGCTGGCGATCGCGCTGCTGGGCGAGCGCCCGTCCCCCACGGCGCTCGTCGGCGCGGCGCTCGTCGGCGTGAGCGTGGCGGTGCTGACCGGGCGCGGCCGCGCCGAGCCGGGCCGCGGCCGCGCGGCCGTCGCCTACGGCCTCCTCACCGGCCTGTTCATCGGCGCCTACACCGTCTGGGACGGGTACGCCGTGAACGCCCTGGGGGCGCCGCCCGTGGTCTACCTCTACCTGGGCGAGGTCGGCAGGCTGGTGCTGCTGGCGCCCTTCGTGCTGGCGCGCCTGTCGAGCGGCGAGCCGGCCCGCACCTGGCGCGAGAGCCGCTGGGAGGCGCTGGGCGTGGCTACCCTGAGCCCGCTGGCGTACCTCTTGGTGCTCACGGCCATGACGTTCACGCCTGTCAGCCTCGTCGCGCCGGCGCGCGAGGTCAGCATCCTCGTCGGCGCGGCCTTCGGCGCGCTGCTGCTGCGCGAGGGCTTCGCCCGCAGGCGCCTGGCGGGCGCGGCGGGCATGGTGGCGGGCGTCGTGCTGCTCGCTCTGGGCTGAGGGACCCGGCCGCCGCCCTACTCCCGGTCCGGGTACGTCTCCGGCAGGACGGTCCCGACCAGCAGTCGGTGGAGCGCCTCGAACTGCTCGAACGCGACCGCGTGACCGGCGTCGGGGAACGAGAAGACACGCTTGACGGGGGCCTCGAGGGACGCGAACCACTCCAGCGCCAGGTCCCGGCGGCCGCGCAGCTCGGCCTGGCCGTCGAGCAGGTAGAAGGGGACCTCGAGGCGCGGCACGTCGCGGCGGAAGTCGATCCCCTGGAGCTGCGGGTAGAGGACGGCGAACACGTCTACGAGGCCGCGCAGGACGTTGACCTTGTCGATGAGGGCGTACTCGCTGCCCAGGACCCCGTAGAAGCCGAGCCGCGCCGCCGTGCCGCGCTCCACGTACGCGGCCGGCGGCGTGTAGGGCTGGTAGAGCCTCCCGTACTGGGTCATGACGAAGGCGTTGCTCCACGGCACGTCGCGGTAGGGCGGCTCGCCCAGCGTCAGGACGCGGTCGTAGAGCGCCCAGTCGCCGGTCGCCTGCGCCTGGGCCAGGAGGTCGCGCCACACGATCCTGTCGGTGACGCTCTGGCTGACCATCTGGCCGGAGCCGATCACGGCGTGGAAGAGGTCGGGGCGCCGCTGCGCCGCGAGCACGGCCAGCGTCGAGCCCCACGACTCGCCCAGCAGGTAGACCTTCTCCTCGCCGAAGCGCGCCCGGAGGCGCTCGGCCAGCTCGATCGTGTCGGCGATCGCGCCCTCGAGGGTCAGCGTGTCGGTGGGCGCGAGCGCGGCGTACGACCTGCCCGTGCCGCGCTGGTCCCAGCTCACGACGACGAAGTCGGCGGTCAGGTCCTCGAGCAGGACGCGGGAGAACGGCAGGTCGCTCTGGCCGGGCCCCCCGCTCAGGTAGAGCAGGACAGGGTTCTCGGCGCTGCGGCCGCGCACCATGATCGCCTGGTCGTGCCCGCCGAGCCGGACGGTGGCGAGCTCGGCGACGCTGCCGGGCAGGGGCAGACCGTCGGGACCCAGGACCGGAGGCGTGCTGGCGGGCACGAGCAGCCAGGCGGCGAGCCCGGCCACGGCCAGGGCCCCCAGGCCGACGGGCAGCCACGCCACCGGCGCGCCGGCGAGCGAGTGGACGGCGGTCACGCCCAGCCAGGCGCCCACGACCATGGGCAGCAGGCCGAGGACGGCGTAGACGCCGCGGCCGAGCAGGAAGGCGAGGACCCCGAAGGCGGTGTCGAAGCGTGGCAGGTCGACGGTCGGCCCGACGGCGCCGACGCGGACCAGCTCGAAGGCGACGAGGTGCAGGGCGGGGACGAGCAGCAGCGCCCACCGCGAGCGCAGCAGCGCGCCCGCGGCGCCGCCGACCGCCAGCCCGCCTACCAGGAGCGCGAGGGCCTGGCCGGTCGTGACGGGCCCGCGCGGCAGCGCCAGGCCGGCGACGACGCCCGAGAGCGCGGCCAGCCCGAGGGCTCCGGCGAGCGCGAGCGTGCTCAGCCCCAGGGGGGCGTCGAGACCCTCACCAGTGCGTGCGAGAGGCCGGTGTGCTGCGGCGGGGACCTGGCGGGCGACCATACGCTTCCTCCCTCGCGGGGCGGTCGGGGACCGACGAGCGCGATCGCTCACACGGTGGGGCGCGCCGGGCCGTGCGGCCAGGGCCGGATGTCCTACGCGGTCAGTAGTGCCCCAGGAGGCCCAGACGCATCGCGCGGCGCTCGAAGAGCTTGAACGCGGCGAGCCCAAGGGCGAAGTAGACGGCGCCGGCGAGCCACAGCGAGCCCCAGTCGGCCGCCGTGAAGGCGGACAGGGACGCGCCCTCGGCCATCACGCGCCTGACCATGTCGATGCCCTTGGCGGTGGGGGCGAGCTCGAGGAGCGGCACCGTCGCGAGCGGCACGTAGGCGATGCCCATCAGCACGAACTGCATGAGCTGCAGGACAGCGTTCACCTGCTTGAAGACGATCGTCATGCCGGCCACGAAGAACGAGACGCCCATGACCCCCAGGAGCGTGGGGGGCAGGATCGTCGCCAGCGCGCCCACGTCGACCGTCAGCCAGGTCCGCGCGGTGAGCATGCTGAGCGCCATCAGGACGGCGAGGATCACCAGGTGGACCAGGAGCGTGGCGACCATGCGGAAGAGGAGGATCAGCCACGCCGGCACGGTGCTCATGTAGAGCTGCTCGAGCGTGCCGCGCAGGGCCTCGTTCGTGAGCTCCCAGCCCATCGCGTTCACGCCGACCATCAGCAGGAACCAGAAGCCGTTGGCGACGAGCAGGTGCCTGACGGCGTCGCCCGACGTGGCCGGGTCGCCGACGAACCGCACGCCCAGGAGCAGGAACACGAAGATCGCGTAGAAGGTGAGGATCATGCTGATCGTGTTCGGCAGGTAGCGCCTGAGCTCGATGACGGCCTTGGTCAGGTTGGCGCGGAACGCGTGGTGGTAGCCCTCAGACAGCAACCGTGGCCTCCTTCAGCGCCAGGAGCGGCGGCAGCGCGGGACCCGGGGCGCCGCCGTCCTGCACCAGCCGCCTGAAGACCTCCTCGAAGCGCGGCGTCGTGCGCTCGATGCCCTCGAGCTCGGCGCCGGCGGCGCGCAGGGCGTCCATCAGCCGGTAGACCTCGCCGGGCCCGGTCAGGTCGACCTCGAGGGCGCCGTCGTCCGCGACGGTCAGCGCGAACCGTGCCCGCAGGCGCGCGACCTCCTCGGTCGGGAGGGGCGCGGCCAGCGCGACGCGGTACGCGCGCGACTGGAACAGCTTGAGCAGGTCGGCGACGAGCGCGTCGGTGACGACCCGGCCGCCGGAGACGACGACAACGCGCCGGCACAGCTCCTCGACGACGGGCATGTCGTGCGTGCTGAGGACCACGGTGCGTCGCTCGGCGGCGATCTCGCGCAGCAGCGCCCGCACCTCGTGCCCGGTCTCCACGTCGAGGCCGAGGGTCGGCTCGTCGAGGACCAGCACCTCGGTGTCGGCGAGCAGGGCCACGGCGATCGCGAGCTTCTGCTGCATGCCGCGCGAGAGCTTGGCCACGACCTCGTCCCGCTTGGGGCCGAGGCCGAAGCGCTCGAGGAGCTCGTCGCAGCGCCGCGCCACCTCGCGGGGCGAGCGGCCGCGGTTGCCCGCGAAGTAGACGAGGTTCTCCCGGACGCTGAGGCGCCAGTAGAGGTTGCGGTTGCCCTCGAGCACCGCGGCCACGTGCCTCACCGCTCTGAGCCTGTGCGTGCGGGTGTCGTGGCCGGCCACGCGCACGGAGCCCGCGTCGGGGTGGACGAGGCCGCAGGCCATCTTGATCGTCGTGGTCTTGCCCGCGCCGTTGGGCCCCAGCAGGCCGAGGACCTCGCCGCGGGCGACGTCGAACGACACCCCGTCGACGGCGACCACGGTGGCGCGGTTCGCGCCCCGGTACGTCTTGCGGACGTCTCGCACCTCGATGAGGCTCGCTCCGGACGTGCTCAAGGCCTTCTCCCCTCGGGCCGACCGCGCGCCCGCGCGGGGCGCTCAGGTCTAGCGCGGTGCCGCGTGGGGCGGGTCCCACGCGGCACCTCTGGGTACTCTCACCTGCGAGATTGTAAAGGCGCGCTTTACAGGCGTCAAGACCTTCGTTGCCATGTTCAGCGGGCGGAGCGGAGCCCGCGGACGAGCGGGCGCTCGCGCTGGCTCTGCCACGTGAACACCGCGCGTTCCTCCCTGGCGGCCGCTGCGGCCCGGAGCCGGGCCAGGGCGGCCTCACGTGCGGCGCGCTTCCTCTCGGCGGTGATCGCGTCGGCGACGGCGTCGTCGGCGGCGCGGCGCCTCAGGTCCTGCGCGCGGTACTTGGCGGCACGCAGCACGAAGTGGCTGTTCTGGAACATCTCGTGGCCCTCCAAGGGTCTCGGTGGGTGCTCGGGCCACTGCCGGTCGAACGCTGACCGCTCGGTCAGGGCCGCTCAGCGGTTGGCCCAGTGGTGCTGCTTGCGGGGTAGGCGCTCGCCGTCGGCGTAGCCGGCGCGGCGGAGTCGCTCGTCGCGGCGCGAGTAGGCGATGCCCGTGCGGTGGGCGCTCGACGCGACGTACCTCGAGATCGAGTTGAGGAACATGCTTGCCACCTCCTTCCGGCTCTCTCGGGGCCTCACGGTCCGGTCTTCCGCGGGCGCGGCGCGCTCGCTGCTTGGCTTGGCGGGCCCTCGGCGGCCCGCCGGTCAGGGCGCTCGGCGCGCCCGGGACCGCGTGGGGGTCTCCGGCTTCGGGCCACGGTTCGGCCCTCGGCGGTGCCTTCGGGTTCAGCTCGTTGTTCGTCGGGGTCTTCTCAGGCGCTCGGGCCCGTGCGCGCGAGGCGGTGCGGACGGACGACGCGCGTGACGACCGGGGCAGTGACGGTGATAGGCATCGTCTTACCTCCTCGCGGGACTCCGCCGGCTCGGCCTGGCGGGGGGAGCTGGGCTCCCGAGCGGTGAACTGTAGCAGACGTCGGGCGGGGGCGCAAGCCCCTCCCGCCAGGGTCTCCGACGGGTCGGCGACCGGCCGCTCGCGGTCCCGGGACCTCGCCCGGCGGCTCCCGTCACGCGCGCCGCGGCCGCGCCGGCCGGTCGTTCCCGCGGGGCGGCGCAGGCTGGTCACGTGCCGGAGGCTCGTATATGATGCCGCCACCACAGTGAGTCCGGAGCCGGCCCCACGCGGGCCGGCTCTAGCTCAGGAGGTCGCGACACGGTCCGATCGGCGCGCCGCCCCGGAGTCGGCAGCCGCCCGAGGGCCCGAGTCACCGACGTAGTCACGAGCTGCCGAGCAGCTCCCGGAGCGACTGTCGAGCCTGCGCCGGACGGCGCCGGTCGCCCCGACGCATCCCTTGGAGGTCGTGAGAGGTGGGCTCCACCCAGCGAGCGAGAGGCCACGAGCGTCGAGCACAGGTCGCGGTGCCCCGGTCGGACGGCGCCGCCGCTGCGCCGGTCGCCGCGCTGGCGGTCGACGGGGCCGGGGGCGCGGGGCCCGCTCCCGGGGCCCGGCGCGGGGCACGGCGGGCGCCGGCAGGCTGGGTGCGGCGCTTCCTCGCCAACGGCGCCGGCGTCGTCGGGCTCGTGGGCGTCACGCTGGTCGTGGCCGTCGCCCTGGCGGCGCCCGTGCTGGCCCCGCACGACCCCGCCCGCCAGTACTTCGACGGCCTGACCCTGGAGGGCGACCCGCTGCCGCCCTCGGAGCGGTTCCTCATCGGCACCGACCTGCTCGGCCGCGACCTGCTCTCGCGCGTGATCCACGGCGCGCGCGTGTCCCTGCTCGTGGGCGTGGTGGCGAACGGGGCCGCGGTGCTCATCGGCCTCGTCGTCGGCGTGCTGGCCGGCTACTTCCGCGGGACGGTGGAGACGGTGCTGATGCGCCTCACGGACATCATGACGGCGTTCCCGGCGCTGATCCTCGCGATCGCCTTGGCGGCGATCCTGCGGCCGAGCCTGTGGATCGTCGCCCTGGTGATCGCGCTCGTGAACTGGGTCTGGATCGCCCGCGCGATCTACGCGCAGGTGCTGTCGGTCGCGCGCCGCGACTTCGTCGAGGCGGCCTCGGCGTTGGGGATGAGCGCGTGGCGCACGCTGCTCAGGCACATCCTCCCCCACCTCGTGTCGACCCTGATGGTCTTCGGCACGCTGGGCATCTCGACGACGGTGCTGCTCGAGGCGTCCCTGTCGTTCCTCGGCGTGGGCGTGCAGCCGCCGATGCCGTCGTGGGGCGGGATCATCAACGAGAGCCAGTCGTACTTCCTCGACGCCCCCTGGCTCGTCGTGTTCCCGGGCGCCGCGATCCTGCTGACGTCGCTGTCGTTCAACCTGCTCGGCGAGGCGCTGCGCGACGCCCTCGACCTCGCGGAGCGGAGGTAGCGCCTTGGTCCCCTACCTGCTCAAGCGCCTCGCGCAGTCGGTGTTCGTCCTCTTCGGGATCACGCTCATAACGTTCCTGCTGGTGTTCCTGCTGCCGGCCGACCCGGCCAGGATGATCGCCGGCCGCAGCGCCACCGTGGCCACCGTGGAGAGCATCAGGCGCGAGCTCGGCCTCGACCGGCCGCTGCCGGTGCAGTACGTCAGCTACCTGAAGGGCCTGGTGCGGGGCGACCTCGGCCGGTCGTACGCGCAGCGCGCCCCGGTCTCCGACCTCATCGCCTCGCGCTTCGCGCCCACGGTGCAGCTCGCGCTGGCCGGGATCCTCTTCGAGCTCCTCATCGGCCTGCCCGCCGGGATCGCGGCGGCCCTCCGCCGCGGCACGCGCTTCGACCAGGTCGTGATGGGCCTGGCGTTCGTGGGCGTGTCGGCGCCGCAGTTCGTCGTCGGCCTGCTGCTGATCTACCTGCTCGCCTACCTCGTGCCCGTGTTCCCGCTCGGCGGGTACGGCACGCCCATGCACCTCGTGCTGCCCGCCGTCGCCGTCGGCCTGGCCGGCGGCGGCTGGTACGCGCGCGTGACGCGCAGCGCCACGATCGACGTGCTCCGGCAGGACTTCGTGCGCACGGCGCGCGCCAAGGGCGTCTTCCCCAGCCGCGTCGTCCTCAAGCACGTGCTGAAGAACGCCGTGCTGCCCGTCGTCGCCCTCGTCGGCCTCGACATCGGCGTGTTCATGGGCGGCATCGTCGTCGTCGAGTCGGTGTTCGGCTGGCCGGGCATCGGCCAGATGATCTGGCAGGCGATCCAGCTCGTCGACATCCCCGTGATCATGGGCGGCGTCCTGATCACGGCGCTCTTCGTCGTCGTCGGCAACCTCGTCGCCGACCTCGTCTACCCGGCCCTCGACCCACGGATCCGCTACCAGTAGGCGACCACCCCGGCGCGCCGCGCCGGGTGCATCGCGAGCGCGACGACCGCGCCAGGAGGAAGGCACGATGGAAACGGCAACCAAGGCGAACCCCAAGTCACTCGGCCGGAGGCTCGGCGCGGTCACGCGCCTCGCCGCGGCGCTCCTCGTCGTCACGCTGGGGGCGGCGGCCACCGCGCAGCAGGGCGGCAGGGCCGTCGTCTCGTTCCAGGTCGACGTCAGCACCCTCGACCCGGCGATCGGCTACGACTGGCAGAACTGGTCGATCATCAAGTCGATGTTCGACGGCCTGATGGACTACGAGCCCGGCACGACGAACCTCAAGCCGCACCTGGCCGAGAGCTACACGGTCTCCGACGACGGCCTGACCTACACGTTCACGCTGCGCGAGGGCGTGAAGTTCCACAACGGCCGCGAGCTCGTCGCCGAGGACGTGAAGTACTCGCTCGAGCGCGTGCTCGACCCCGCGACGCAGAGCCCGGGCCAGGGCTTCTACCTCAGCATCGCGGGCGCCCAGGAGTTCATCGACGGGCAGGCCGACGAGGTGGTCGGCATCCGCGTGGTCGACGACCGCACCATCGAGTTCACGACCTCGGAGCCCGACGCCGCGTTCCTCCACAAGCTCGGCCTGAACTTCGCGCACGTCGTCCCGCGGGAGGCCGTCGAGGCCGCCGGCGGCGACTTCGGCCACCAGCCGGTAGGCACGGGCGGGTTCAAGCTGCGCGAGTGGGTGCTCGGCCAGCGCCTCGTCCTCGAGCGCAACCCCGACTACTTCGAGGCGGGCGTCCCCTACCTCGACGAGCTCGTCTTCGAGATCGGCGTCGACCCGAACGTCGCGTTCCTCAGGCTGCAGCGGGCCGAGGTCGACGTCCTCGGCGACGGCATCCCCAGCGCCCGCTTCACCGAGGTGATGGCCGACCCGGTCCTCTCGCAGCAGGTCGCGATGGGCGAGCAGATGCAGACCGGCTACGTGACGATCAACGTCACGACGCCGCCGTTCGACGACGTCCGCGTGCGCCAGGCCCTCAACATGGCGATCAACAAGGACCGCATCGTGCGCATCATCAACAACCGCGCGGTGCCGGCGAACCAGGTCCTGCCGCCGCTGTTCGAGGCCCACGACCCCGCGTACGAGGGCTACCCGTACGACCCGGAGCGCGCCCGCGAGCTGCTCGCCGAGGCGGGCTACCCGAACGGCTTCGACACCGTCCTCTACGCCTACAACGTCGCCCCGAACGACCGCATCGCCCAGGCGATCCAGGCCGACCTCGCCGAGATCGGCGTGAACGCCGAGCTGCGCACCCAGGCGCAGTCCACCGTGATCGAGGCGGGCGGCGCCGGCGAGGCCCCTCTGATCTGGTCGGGCGGCATGGCGTGGATCGCCGACTACCCCGACCCGAACAACTTCTACTGGCCGATCCTCGCGTGCGCCAGCAACATCCCCGGCGGGTGGAACTGGGCGCGCTACTGCCGCGAGGACCTCGAGGAGCGCGCCGCCGTGGCCGACACGCTCGCCCGCGCCGACCAGGCCGAGCAGCGCAACGAGGAGTGGCGCCAGATCTTCCTCGAGATCATGGAGGACGCGCCCTGGATCCCCATCTTCCACGAGCTGCAGGTCTCGATGCACTCCTCGCGCGTGACCGGCCCCGAGGGCATCTTCACGGACCCCATGCACATCCCGGTGCACTACGAGTACATCCGGATGGCTGAATGAGCGACGGCGGCTACCGGACGATCCACCACGCGCACCACCACTTCGGCTGGGACAACGCGCTGGAGCCGGTGCTGCGCGTGGGGCCGGGCGAGGTCCTCGAGCTCGAGACCGTCGACTCCTCGGGCGGGCAGCTCACCGAGGGCGCGACGGCGGCCGACGTCGCGCGGCTCGACTTCGGCAAGGTGAACCCGGTCACCGGCCCCGTCTTCGTCGACGGGGCCGAGCCAGGCGACGCCCTCGTCGTGGAGGTGCTCGACCTCGCCGAGTCGGGCTGGGGCTGGACCGGGATCATCCCCGGCTTCGGCCTGCTCGCCGAGGACTTCACCGAGCCGTGGCTGAACGTCTCGCGCTACGACGCCGGGCAGGTCGAGTTCCTGCCCGGCGTCAGGCTGCCCACGCGCCCGTTCCCCGGGACCATCGGCGTCGCGCTCGCCGAGCCGGGGCTGCACTCCGTCGTGCCGCCGCGCGCCCAGGGCGGGAACCTGGACGTCAGGGACCTCACGAGGGGCGCCAAGCTCTACCTGCCGGTGGCCGTGCCCGGCGCGCTGTTCTCGCTGGGCGACACCCACGCCGCGCAGGGCGACGGCGAGGTGTGCGGCACCGCCGTCGAAACGGCGATGAAGGTCAGGGTGCGCCTCGACCTCGTCAAGGGCGCGGGCTTCACGGCCCCGCGCTACGAGCTGCCGGCCGCGGCGGCCACCGAGCCGATGCCCAAGGGCTTCTACGCCACCACCGGCGTGGCGCCCGACCTGATGGCCGCGACGAAGGACGCGATCAGGGCGATGATCGACCACCTGACGCGGGAGTACGGCCTCGACGCGCCGACCGCCTACGCGCTGTGCAGCGTGGCCGTGAACCTGCGGATCAGCGAGGTCGTGGACATGCCGAACTGGGTCGTGTCCGCCGTGCTGCCGCGGCACGTCTTCGTCTAGAGCGCCGCCGGCGTCCGCGCCCTACGTAGCGGACGCCCGAGCAGCGCGAGCAGGCGCCGCCGCGACCCGGCGACCGCAGCGCCCGGCCCCTCCGGCCGGGCGCTGTCTCATCCCGCCCTGAGCAGGAACGCCCCCAGGAGCCCCGCCGCCGCGATCAGGACGATCGGGTGGACGTCGAAGCGCACCGAGAGCACGAACGCCAGGACCGCGATCAGCCACAGCGGCCAGTTCGCCAGCCAGGTGGCGGGCGCCCCGAGGGCGCTGGGCGCGAACTGCCACACGACCAGCGCCAGCAGCGCGATCACGACCGGCCTCACGCCGCGCAGGAAGCCGGCGATCGCGGGCACGTCGCGGAAGCGCAGGTAGGCGGTGAGCAGCAGGACCATCGCGAGGATCGTGGGCGCCGTCAGGCCCACCAGGCTCACGGTGGCGCCGAGCGGGCCGGCGATCTTGTAGCCGACGTAGCCGGCCATCTTCGTCGCGATCGGGCCCGGCAGCGCGTTGCCGAGAGCGAAGGCGTCGAGGAACTCCTCCGGCGTCAGCCAGCCGTTGATCTCGACGACCTCCTCCTGGATGAGGGGGATCATCGAGGGGCCGCCGCCGAAGCCGAACAGCCCCACCTTGGTGAAGGCCCAGAAGAGCTTCAGCGTCTCGCC